>CERC01023301.1_pt1 | contig 32978 bp, 18 predicted proteins | sample 530921 | NCBI WGS metagenome assembly CERC01 (sample SAMEA2621099, study PRJEB7988) | marine metagenome | isolation source: saline water (ENVO:00002010), including
CCGGCTAAACTTATTTCATCCAAGCCCTCAGCCGCATGAACCACTAGTGCATGTACAGCACCTAACGAACGTAAAGCTTCCGCCATAGGACGACACAGTGATTTATCAAAAACGCCTAAAAGGTAGTGTTTTGCACCAGCAGGGTTGGTGAGTGGACCCAAAATATTAAACAAGGTTCTCAGCGACATCTCTTTACGAGGTCCTATGGCATATTTCATTGCACTATGATGCTGAGGTGCAAACATAAAGCCTAAACCGATCTGTTCAATACATTGAGCCACTTGCTCTGGATTCAATTCAAGATTAATGCCCGCCGTTTCTAAAAGGTCAGCTGAGCCTGAACTTGAAGAAACCGAGCGATTACCATGCTTAGCAACATGACCACCCGCGGCTGCAACAACAAATGAACAAGCGCTGGAAACGTTAAATAAATTAGCGCTATCTCCCCCTGTACCGACAATATCTACGGCATTAGGAATAGAGATAGAAACAGGGATAGCTAACTCGCGCATAGCATCAGCTGCACCAGTAATTTCTGCAACGGTTTCACCTTTCATCCGCAGCGCCATCAATAACCCACCAATCTGAGCATCTGTGGCATTACCAGTCATGATCTGCTGCATCACAGCCTTCATCTCTGACTCAGATAGGTCCTGACGCTCTACAATTGTCGCCAAAGCTTGTTTTATATCCATAACATTGTCCTTTAATAACGCCGCTCACTTAAGCTTGGTTGGCTTTTGTTCTCTTTAAAAAATTAGCCAACAATTCGTGCCCTTGTTCTGTCAATATCGATTCTGGGTGGAATTGTACCCCTTCAATATCTAATTCTTTATGGCGCACGCCCATTATTTCATCAATATTGCCATTTTCATCTTCAGTCCAAGAGGTAACTTCCAAGCAATCCGGAAGCGTATTCTGATCTATCACAAGCGAATGGTAACGCGTTACCTCTACAGGGTTTTCTAATGCTTTGAATACCCCATTATCATGATGATAAACAGGCGATGTTTTACCATGCATTACCTGTTTTGCACGCACAATATCCCCCCCATATGCTTGCGCAATACTTTGATGCCCTAAGCAGATACCAAGAATGGGGATTTTTCCTGCAAAGTGCTTAATAGCAGCAACTGAAACGCCGGCTTCATTAGGTGTACACGGACCTGGAGAGATAACAAGGTGATCCGGATTTAAGGCATCCATCTCTTCAAGTGTGATTTCATCATTTCTATACACTTGAACGTCAGCGCCTAATTCACCAAAATATTGCACTACGTTGTATGTAAAAGAGTCATAATTATCAATCATTAACAACATATTACGCTAATTCCATTCTTCACTTTCTTATCTAATAATTCAGCTTGTGTGGATAAATTAGTCACAAGATCTAGGCTGATGATCCTAACATACTTTTCAAGCCATCCCCCATAGGCCCTTTGTCCTTAGGAAGATCCTGATCAATGATTCATGCTCACAAACATAAAAAAACGGAGGTGTGAATCACAACCTCCGTTTGATATAGGTTAACGCTTATTTAGTTAAATATCATAACCACAGCGCTTAGCGACTTCTTTAGTCACATCCCCTAGGATATCTTCGGAGTAAAACTGTTGCCATCGAGTCGCTGCCGAGGCATCAATGTTTTGATGCAGATGGAACTTCAAGTCTCCACTCATTTTAGACGCTACATCAACCCCATCAGTCATTCGCTGCTCTTTATCCTTGTATGGGTTCAGCATTTCAGCATTGAAATCGACCTCTAGGAATTCACAAATGCGGCGCATTTCAACTTCCGGCTGCTGTACTAAATTTTCATATTGAACAGCTAAAACACGTTCATTAGGAACTTGCTCAGCAAATTCCAGCGTGTTCTGGTGACATGTCAGCCAAGTCATTTCAGCTAAAGCACGACTGGAGAAAGTACTATCTTTCATCAACGGCATCATTCGCGTCAGCTTAGATTCTTCATAAGAGCGAATTGTTCCGCATGGGTGACGCTGCAAATGTATATATTTAGCATTTTCAAAATCACTTTCAGCATGCTTTAAAATATCGAGATTAACCGCATAAGTCGGAGTCTTATCCACTAACAACTGATCTTCTGCTGCAGTTTGCAAAATATTATAGAAAGCCTGGCAACTCATGCCATTCTTTTCGCATACAGCTGAAAACTTACGAGCCTCCTCCCCTGACCAATCCTTTAACTGCATCAAGGCACGAATTGTACCTTCAAGGAGATGCCGATTGTGTTCATCATCCAGTGCTTTAAAGCGCTCACTCATATCCGCATAAGATAGTAAGTGAAGCTCAGGCGGCACGAACAATTCAGGACAGCCAGCTAGCATAATACGAAGTAACGTTGATCCCGAACGTGGCGGAGATAGGATGAATACCGCTGGTTTATTCTTTTTAGATGGAACACTACGAGGGGAACAAGCGCGGATAATTTGGCGAAACTCTTCTACCATTTCAGCAGTGACTTTATCATCAACTGATTCAACCCGCTCAACATTACTTTCAACTGGTTTAACCGGTTCCGAGGACGAATCCCCAGCCGTAAGGCGCATAAATACGAAATCGACAACCTGCTGTAAACTTAAATCATCAACATAAGCTCCATCTTGCATCAGCAAGCTTTGGAAGCCTAACTTCTGTTTAAATTCAGCCTCTATAGCAACAGCAAATTGTACAAAATCGATGGAGGCAAACCCTACATCCTCAACCAGCTGAGATTCTAATGTAATGTCTTCATCCAGATCATCGTCCCATTCTTCCATAATGGTTTCTAAGACCTGCATGATCTTTGACTGGACTTCCGCTTGTTCTATAGACATTTGAAAAACCTTTAATATTCCATAACCGGATTACAATTTAATTTTTGCCTAATACTTTCGATACTTACACTGTTTTAAGGTGCCACTGAAGCATCTAAAATAGCTGACTTAGCATACTTCTGGTCAGCTATCTTCACCCAACCACCACCCATGGCTTTATAAAGATTAACCGAAGTAGTGAATATATTTTTTTCTGTTTTCGCTAAATTTATTTGCGTATTGTACAAATTTCTCTGGGCATCTAGCACCTCCATATAACGGGAATAGCCCGCATCATGTCGGCTTATAGCAAATTCAACGTAATCTTCTAAAACAGCAACATGCTTAGTTTGAATTGCTTGCAGATCGCGTAACTTTTCAAGTGAAACGAGGCCATCATCGACTTCTTTTAAAGCACGCTGAATAGTGCCTTTATACTCATAAATTAACTGCTGCCTAGCGGCTTCAGCTTGTTGTTCGTTCCCTTCTATCCGGCCACCCGTATATATAGGCCCTGCCACACTCAAAGCAGCATCCCAAAGACCCGCTGAACCATCAAATAAGCTTGAAAGATTATCGCTGGCATAGCCTAAAAGGCCGCCCAACGATAGATTAGGAAGATGTTCTTTACTCGCGATCTCTGCTCGCGCATTAGCCGCCGCTAATTTTTGTACTATTAAGCGAATATCTGGTCTGCGAACTAAAAGATCAGAGGGTAATCCTGTTGGCAGCTCCAGCTTAGTTAATGATTCAATATCTGCATTGCGCTCAATTGGACCTGGATCTTTACCCAAGATTAAAGACAGTCTGTTTTCTTGAAGCAGTATATCTAATTCAATAACAGGAATTTGTGACGCCGCTTGCTGATATGATGAACGCACTTGGGCAAGCTCCAATTCTGAAATCTGCCCTCCCTCCATTTTACTCTCAAATAGATCGAGTGACTTCTTGCGTTCAAGTAAAGTTTGTTTCGCAATTAACAGCTTTTTATCTAAATTGAGTAACTCTATATACTCAACTGCAACGCTTGATACTAATGACATGATAACAGCTTGTCTGTTTTCTTCAGCCGCCATCAATTCTGCCAGCGCAGCCTCATTCGCTTGCGCAAGCTTTCCCCAGATATCTAATTCCCAACCAATCTTAAGTGAAGCGCTGTAATCTTCGTTGGTTCGGTTGCCTAACCCTGGAAAGGAAAGCGGCTGCTCCAAACTACGTTGAGAGCCTCCGGCATCAGCCCCATAACCTATTTGAGGGTAGCGACTTGAATCCTGAACCTTGTACAAACCTGAGATTTCATCAATGCGCGCCGCAGCAATCATCAGATCATTATTATTCTGCAAAGCGGTTTCAATAAGCCCATTCAAAATAGGATCATTAAATGATTCCCACCATGCAGTATTGGCAAGTTCTACTGACTTTTTATGATCAACACGCCAGCTCTGTTTCATATCAACCGCTGGCGGGTTGAATACAGTTACCGAAGAACAGCCAGCCAAACCTAGTACACAAGCAAGAACAGTAGCCTTGCTCGCCATTTTTGTATAACCCACTGCCTTCTGACTTTTTCGCATAGTCACTATCACATCCATTAACTTGTGATTCTCGAACGTTTTATAGGATACCTTAAGTAGGCTTCATCCATTTATTTCTTAGAAAACTGCCTTGCAAAGTCCCAAACGGTTTTATTGGGGCTAATTTCTTCAGGCCAAACATGACCCGCATTCTTAATTAGAAGAAGCTGGATATCCGCACCTTCCCGGCACTCATATCTACTTTTCGAAACCACAGAACTTTCTTCTACAGTTGGGGTTCCGCATCCTCTATGTGCAAGTAACATATCCATCGTACTCTTAATTGAACGATGCTTAACACCAGCGACACTTCGGGAGCCTTCACCTCCAGCAACTGGAACATTTTCATCAATTTCACCGTGGATATGCAAAACAGCAACTGAATTAGCCCTTGAACAATGCTCTACGGCTAAGGTTCCTGAAACAGGAATAATCGCCGCAATTTTATCCGGTATCTCACAAGCTAGGCGGTAAGCCATCATTGCTCCATTTGAGAAACCCGTTACATAAACCTTTTTCGGGTCAACGTTGTAATTCAGCACTAAATCATCAATCAAACGGCTCAAATAAGTAACGTCATCGACTGATTTTTTAACTGCGGGGCCACAACAGCGCCCAGCATTCCACGTTCTTCGATTTTTTAAAAAACGCAATCCGGTTCCATTAGGGTAAACAGTAACAAAATTTTCAAGTTCAGCTAAATGATCAAAGCCTGTCGTGCTTTGCATATTTTCCGCATTCCCCAATCCTCCATGCAAAGCGATAACTGCAGGGGTTAGATTATGACTATCGGCCCGCTTAGGCTTATAGATCAATGCCGTTCGTACATCACTGTCTATTGATACTTCATGCTCAATCACATTGCCATCTAAGGCGGATACCAGACAAGAAAAAGCAGCCAACACAGCTATCAAAATTGCACGAACCACATGAACACAAGCGATATTCATTATTAACGCTACCTATTCTTCATCTTGTTTTTTATTCACCATCTCTAAAGCAAGCTCTTCAATCTCTTTAATCTGTACTAATCGACCACGCATCTCGCCCGCCATCGCCTCAAACCAGCGTATTTCAGACTCAATTTTTTTCCGCTCAGAGATAATATCTTCCAACGGAGCATTGGCCGGCGGCAAGCCTTTCTCATCAAATAGAAAACGGATACCGTCTGCTACCTGCCGATTGGCATTAATATGCTTAACCTGCTTAGCCACAAAAGACTTAATCTTTTTAGACCTGAATTCGGTTATCACCGCTTGTCGCAAAGCTTGTTGTTGAGGTGTCAGCTCTGAGGGTTCAGCCTTAATACTCTTTGGTTCAGTCGTAACCTGTCCAATTCCTTTCCTTTTCCCAGGCACTTTTTGATCTTTATACTGACTCACAGAAATACCTCTATAGTATTCATTCTTACTCGTACCCAAACTCTCTAGCTAATTGAATTACCTCTGGACGTAACTTTGTTCCATCATCACGCCATGGCAGATCCGAATCCATCGCGGGAATACGTGGAGTATGCGGTCTGAACCTAGGGCCCCTTAGGAAATTAGGATCATTACCGAACAGTGCATTTACAGGACCAAAGCACGCAAACGGCGATTGCTCTGGATGCATCATATCATCCACCGCTTCTTCATCGTCACGGATGCCTAACCAACGGCAAATACCGGCGAGTTCCTCACGAGGGTTTTCCATGATCAATTCACCACGGATCCTCATTTGGTTTTCAGCTGGCACCATATCTAAAAAATTAAGGATATTAATATTGATATCATGCCATGCGATTTGAGGCTCCAAAATTGCTCGATCCTCTTGGAAATCAATCGCATTAACAAACAGGGCAAAAATCCCATCATTCAGAGCCATTACCGACTTACTTTGCGGTATTGGATGCCTTACTAGGTGAATAAACTTCGCATCAGGAAACGTTTCATAAATCCTCTGCATACGCTTAACTGAAATAGTGTACGCTGGGCTTTTTTCCACTGCTATCAATGGATCAATTTTGTTAACAATCTCAACAAAAACATCACCACTTTTCATGTGTTCCCTTGCTGAAGCCCAATGCTGAGCCATAACAACCGCATCGCGGCTCTGCTCCCCGGCATAGATTTCAGCTACGGCTCGTAATAACCCCTGACGGCGGTTGTTATCATCTCCGATATCATCGGAAACATTTCGCCATAAATCTTTGGTTCTCTCGACATTAAATAAATTTAATTCCGGCAAACCAAATGCTTCTGGATGCTGTCCTATCATCGCATTAATAAGCGATGTGTATGAGCGTGGTGGTGCCAGTAAAAACAGTGGAGCTGCCATAAGTCACTATTTAGGTTATCTGGTTTTATAAAAAGACTTAACACTTGTCTAAACCTGAATAGGCCTAACTACCTTGTTAATCTTTTAAGATAGCAAAGCCAATTCAATTAAACCTAAGGAAGCCAAGACCACACTTCTACCTCAATAAACCGCACAATCGCCATTGAAAGCACTTCCCATACGGGTAATGTTTCGCTCTCAATTTTAGCGTAACCCGTCATACCCGTTTTAAGACGTTGATCATTATTATCTAAAATGGTCACAACCTTAATCACGCGACCTAAGCGTTCTTCAGTTACATTCGTATCAATTGACAAAACCTTTCCTACAAAATCTTGTGAATGATAAGAAGTCGGGCGAACACGAACAACAGCCCCCTCTTTAATGTAACGGATATCTGCTTCAGGTACCTCAATTTGCGCCAAGACTTTTGAGGTATTTTCAGCAACGGCAAATGGCTCACCTGTTGCCAAATAACTGCCTACTTTTTGACTCAAATGCATAGATGCTAATCGCCCATCAAATGGCATATAGAAAGTAGAAAGCTTCACCTTTTCAGTATAATACGCTTTCTCTTCTTCATAACCTTGGAGCTTGGCTTCAGCAGCTGCTATCTGATCTGAGGTTGCTCCTAACTTCGTAACTTCAAGGTCAGCTTTCCGTTCATCAACCTGAGCTCGGTCAATACGGTATTCACGACGAGCAGCATCTAACTCTTCAAAAGAGACCGTGCCTTTTTTATAAAGTTTTTCTAAACGAGCCAATTTAGAATAACTAAACTGGGTTCTCGTTTTCTCTGTCGCTAAGGCGCTCTCAGCTAACAAGACATCCTCTTTTCTCGGTCGTGATTTAAGCTCATCAATAACCGCTTGTTGTTCCAAAAGAAGTGCTTCATAAACTTTAATTTTTGAGGTGAAATCTCCCTGCCATAACGCAGAAATTGCATCACCTTTCTTCAGTTCTTCACCACCATCATACTTAACCCAGTCCACTATACCAGACAGGTCAGATGTAATTTCCTGCTTTTGACTAGGCAGCATGACAAAAGAGCCACCCGGTTCATATGAATAAGGGAAGAATAAGCAACCCACTAGAATTACTAGAATCGCTCGTTGCAAGTAACTACTTTTCTTTTCAACTACTTCGGCTTCGCTTTCTTCAGACTCTTTAGAGACTAGTGTGCGATCTCTCCAACGTTTGAATTGGGCTGCACGATCATATGATTTATTAATACGATCGAAACTCACAATCATTCGATAAGCAAAAATAGCAGCCACAAAGAACGTGATCATCACGCCCGCTCCACCGAAGTGGATCTTCAAGAACTTGCCTAAAAGCAGTAAAACCAAACCAAAAAGCACGATCATAAAGACGGTTGACGCTAATGCATATGCAGCTAACAAACGACTATTTGCTTCTTGGTAAGTATTACCTTTCAATTTATTAATTAATGCGGCATAAGCCTTCTTACGTAGCTGAGGCTCATTGAGGATCGTCGCAACTAAATGATAACCAGAACTTTTAACTAGTGGGTTTATAGTAATAAGGAATGACAACGCACTGGCAACTGCAACCACTAGTGCGAATGGAGCTAGAGTTCCACCCATTTCCCTAGTGTTAAACCACACTAATATTGCTGTACTAAACAATCCAAGACGGTACAACAATGGAGCAGCATGTAGCCACATACGCTCTCGACGAGACAATTGATCTAGGTTTCCGATAAACGGACAGAAGCGAGGAAAGAAGCCAAGATAAAAAACTATTCCTAACCCATGGATACTCGCCCTAAATGAATGTGCCACGAACATGATTAAGAATGTAACCGAGAGGTTAACAGTCACCATACTGAAAATGGCATGCTCGATAATACTCACATCTGACAATAACAATGTAATGTCAGCTTCCATTAACGAATAATAACGCCCGAGCAAAAACAAAGCTGCAATTAGTAAAAAAGGTACTAAGTACATCAAATATCTGAACGGCTTAATAACAGGGCTAAGTAACTTAATGAAGCCTTTAGGGTTAAACAGCTTCCAACCTGCCTGCTTAATTGTGGTATCAAGACCAATAACATCCTGAACACCAGGAGCTAGCGGTTCGGACGATTTTTCCTCAGTAGCAGCCGCTTTAACTTTCGGGTCCGGTTTAATACGCCCCTGTCCTTCAGCTTTTCTTTTCTTCTGAAATTCAGCCAAAATTGGGTTTGTTAAAGCAGAAATACCAAATAAGCTCTTATCCGCAATCAGGGTAAAGAATTTCTGGATCTCTTCATCAGAAATACCATGCCCAAATCGGTCCTCGAAGACACCTTTCAATTTTGGCATATTGTCACAACCAGGCAGTACCTCTAATAGGAAAAACTGCCAAGGCTCTAACGTATGCACCTCATCATTTTGAGGGTCTTTGATCAGAAACGATTGTTCCGCACCTTCACCAGTACGAAATGCAAGCAGCCTTTTTTTCAAAAATGCTGGTAGCGCAACCTTTTGGGCCTCATTACTCACTGTGGTCTTCTCCATCCATAGTATTCTATGTCTCGCTGCTTTTGCCGATTGCAAAGCAAACGAAAGATACTCTAATTCTTGTTAAACATCAGGCGCGAAAAAGACTTCACAGCCGCCTCGGGGGTTAGGGATATAATGATCCCCACCAATAGGTATTATCTTGGGTCCAAACGGGTTAGCAGTTCCAATGAAAAAGCCATAAGGTGTTGAAGCCATTGTCCGCATACCAATATTGTATGGATTACCCATACCGCTAGTTGTTACTGGTAACCAATTTTCACCATCAAAACTACGATATAGATCACAGCCTCCATGATGATCCATCACAAATTGAGTTCCTAATTCACCGACGATATTTTTAAATGCTTCAGGCCATGTATTCTGCTGCGCATAACCTAGTATTGTGCTCCAATCAAAGGTTGAAACATACAACCAACCGTTATGATCACACATGCGCCAAAAATAGCCGTTAAAAAAGTTATCAAAGCCTGGCATATAACCTGATAAGGGCGCTTTATAACCATCAGGTGTATCACGCGCTTCACCTACTAATAGATCCCAATCGCCATCCGGATATATTCTAATTAGCTCAGGCGGTGCTGGGCCAATTTTATTCTGCCTATCAATACCACCGCCTTGGATAGCGCCACCAACATAAAGTGCACCTTTAAAGGCATACATACTCAAAACGCTTTGATTAAAAGCTCCACGATATGCTCCTTTTTCTATCACTCTTTCCCAATGATAAGGAGCTTCGCCCTCAGCGTCTGTTCTCCAGATCTGGAAACCTTCTAAATTAAAGGTCCCAACATAAAGATGATCACCAAAGGCCGCCATCTCAAAAACAGTTTTATTACCCGGATCACCGAAGCCAAAATCACTAACCGGTTCCCATCCACCTTTCGTTGGATCTTTGCTCTCATAGACAATTGAGTGGGCTGATACATTTGGATTACCACCACGAGAACCGGCAGGCGTTGTGTACATTCGCCCTTTAAACTGAGCCATTGTTCTAATGGTAGTTACGGGTAATCCAACCAAACCTGGTTCACATGAAGGTTCAAACGTGCGCCCATCCCGGGACATTAAAATTAATGGACCAGGACCTTTAGCAGGAGACCAAGTGCTCACCAATAAAACAGGATCTTCGCCGTTATCTGGCTGATAAACTAACATGCCCCTATAACCCAGTTCCCTTGGTATAGGCTTTCCATGGCTACCTATGATACTTGGAGCTTTGAATACTCTCTCCCAGCTTTCTTCACGCGGATCATAACGCCATATTTCAGCATGCAGGTCCAAATCAAAAGGGTTTTCAGGGCACTCAACGGGCCAAGGGTTCAGCCCTATCGGCAACCGCGCTTTCATTAACGGGAAATTGCCTCTCGTGGTCGCGACGAATAAGAAACCATCAAACCACGCCATTGAGTGAGCATAAGCATTAACGCCATCCCCAAAGCCACCTTTAGCCACCAATTTAAAATCAGTTGCTTTATTGCCTCGGTGAATACCTACTCTATTAGCTTCCACTAATGGGCCACCTTACTTTCTTTTACCTGTGTTATGTAAGCAGACAATTTCTCTTGAGCTTCATCTACTGTATTGAAAGGTCCGTGTTCACCATCTCGAGTTGAGAAATACCAACCGTCATCTCGCTGATCAAATCGCTCACTACGAAAATGTCTTTGTTTATCTCCTTCCCTCGTACTCACACCTGAAACCAATGCGCCGTGCCAGAACTGTTCACACGTTGCAATAAGTTCCTCCGGGCGAGTGGTCGGGAAAAAGTGTCCCGCACGCAGCATTTTTCTAAAATCAGCATGCGGCCAAACCTCCAATAGATGCCGGCCGGTGAGCATAGATTGTGAATATTCACCGTAAACAGCCAAAATGGGAAATGTGAGCAACTTGAGTGTATCCAAACCCAACCCATCATCACCCATTAACTCACTTTCAGCCTTTGTCGTATTTAGCAATTTCAACCACAATTTGGCCGTACGGTTACCGTAGTTACCCACAATAGGCGTCACGATTTCCTTCAGCTCTTCAGATATTTCCTTCTTCTCTTTTTGTAACAGAGCAACTTCAGCTAACAAACGATAACCAAAATAAGGCTGATCAACATTGATATCCATACCTTGATCATGCAATAACTTCTGCAGTTTATCCCCGTAGCTCCAGTGTTCGGTTGTCTCCAAACGGCGAATCGCACTAATATGCGAGTCGATCAACATCAAACTACGCACACGTTCCTGCGCTCGACATGCAAAATTCAAAGCCACTACCCCACCGAAGCTGTGAGCCATGAAATGAGCTTTCTCTATCGACAAATGGTCGAGCAACCCTTCTAAATCGGCAGCCAAATTAGCCGGAGTATAGCCATCATCAGTGATACGTGAACGACCATGCCCACGAAGATCAAAAAGGGTTACTTTATAGCGTTTGGCGAACTCTGGGGCATGCCGGATGTACCAAAATGCCATATTTGTAGCAAGCCCATGCACCATTACCAGATCTTCAGCATCTGCTCCCGCATCACTATCAAGTTGCAGGTAATTAATTTTAGTGCCGTTTACTTCTACAGCGGGCATCTATTTATATCTCCATACATCTAACAACTGCCTATCCACTAAGCACTCTAACGCTAACGGCTTAAACCGCTATTGCCGTTACTAACCCTGCACTTTCTGATACAGAGACCATCACCGTATACCCTTGATATGTCACTTGTGCTTGAGTAAGGCTTTGATCTAAAAACCTAACATCAAAAGATTCAGGCTGTCCCTGCAAGCCAATACGAAAAGCTTTAGCTGCGGCTTCCTTTGCACACCAAGATTTCACCAAATAATCATTCTGGTTATGAACACCCGCGCCATCCAAATGTGCTCTTTCACTAGGAGATAAAGTTGCTAACAAAAAATCATAATTTTTATCTGTAATTATTTGTTCTATATCGACGCCAATTGTTTCGTTATTTGCTGTCACCGCTGCAATACATTGATGGCCATTGTGACTTAAAGAAACAGCAGGTGCGGATATTACTTTTTCAGCCCACCAGCCCGTAACAAATGGAGCACCCAGCTCATCATGCAAAATATCAATATCTGATGGGTACAAAAGAGTAGAGGTCTGCTGGTAAACCCAGTAACGTATAGCTTCCTTTAAGGTCGCTCGTCCGAGCAACCACTCCCTTTTATGGCGCACGGTACCTGTTAATGCTCTCCACTCATTCAATTCATCGTAGCTAAGCAACAGATGAGCAAGGATACGCATAAACACACCCCCTGACTGAGCACAAAACGCTTCATCTAAATGAGAAATAGTCCAAAGTAAGATATCTGTTTCAGGTAACGATGATCCAGACCCTAACCACCCATTTAAAGGGTCTCTTCGTACATGATAAAAGCGATTGGGAACAGGAAAAAAGATATTTACCAAGTTTTTAGCACTCAGTAATACGTTTCCATGAGCATCGACACACTCAAATTGCCACGCTCTTGGACTTTCCACATCGGTTGCTTTGGGATCAACAGGGTGTTGACGTCCTAGCAGCCTTAACCCTTCTATATCTTTAGGGCATGCAACCGGCAATTCAATTTTTTCTATCGAGGAAGGGAAGCTATTAAAATCTGTTCCCACTTGCTGAGCAATCCAATACGCAGCTAACTGACCTAATGCATCCAACAATACTGGATTCAAAACAAGATTAGCCGCTGCATTCTCAGTGAAGAAGCCACTAAGAGACACTTCACTTAGAGCTGCATCAATACCTTGATCATTCCAGCCTTCTATTCCACGCATACTTTGGAAAATCGGGCCATGAAACATGCCTGTACTGTATAGTTCGTCATCACCCCAACGGTAAGCATTGGTCGTTCCTAAATCAGCTAATCTCGGTTCAACCAGTTCCTTCGCATAGGTAAATTCAGCTTCGACAATTAATGCGCCACGACTTCGGATCGCCGCACTATAACGTTGATTATCAGATGATGAAATTTCTGCCGATACGTCAAGTTCAATTGACATATCATCCAATGCTATCCAGTCATATGCTTTAACATTCTCGATACTGCTAATAGCGATATTGTTTGCTAATACAGCTACCGCCTCTGCCATAATTTCTAGACTAACCATCATAGGAACACAGGATAATCCTAAGCGTTCACGGTCAGTTTCTGAAACAGTTCCAGACAAGATATGGTCTTGCAGAAATTTATCTTCGTAAACGTTAAGGTCACAACGAGCGTGAAGCTTTTCTGCACTGTGTTCAATAATTTCGCTTATAAATGGAAATGGAGCCGTTTCATAACCTTCATCATCTAACGAAGGCTCCATACTCTCTGCCGCAGATGACGAAAACAACGTTTCTTGCTGTGACAGGAAGCCCCGCATCAAATCAAAATAGTCAGCCATCACACCGTCATTGGGCGCGGCAACCACATCAGTTTCTGCAGCGATTCCCTCGTCATCTGTATGTACTGTTTCACCCTGAAATTTAGGTTCGACAATCGGCACTGTATTTGATGGGGAGGACTCCGTTGGAGTAAGATTTGCTGTTGTAGTTACATTTTCTGCGCCAAACATAGCATGGAGCTGGCTTCTATCCTCATCAGTTAAATGAAGCACTGGCATCGTATTATCCAACACCATGCCGCCCAGCTTACGTGAAGCGCTATCTGTTAAATCAACGCTATCAATTGCACGACCACTAAATAGACGCTCGACATCAACAGATTTCTGATTAACGTATAATTGCCCTAGAAGCAGCAAAAACTGCTCAACACTGCTCTTTTTACGAATATTACTGGCAACAGACACATACTCTTTGCCTGATAATATTTCATTCACAAAGGCTGTCAGGTTTCCGGATGGCCCTACTTCAACAAAGTACTGAATACCATCATCATGCATAGCAGTAACCGTATCTGCAAAACGTACAGTCTCGGACCACTGACTTGCGGCTAAGCCAACAACATCGGATTGTTTATCCGGAAAAACACCCGCAGAAGCACATGAATACAAAGGCAGCTTAGGCTTTTTAACGCCCACATCTGCATAATACTTCTGGAAAGCATCTGTCACAGCTGAAAATAACGGTGTGTGATAACCACGGTCGAACGGAAGAGGAACACATATCCCTCCCGCACTGCTCAATGTTTTTTGAAGGCTTGCAATGGCATCGACATCACCAAATAATACTTTTTGGTTTGCACAATTATCCATCGCCACATAAACAGTTGAGGACAATTGGCCAATATGTTCATCAATGGTCGCAGGATCAAGCGCACCAACCGTTAACAAGGCTCCTGTGTGAATCCCTCCACTTTCAAGAACTTGTAGGTAAACTGAGTTCAGTTCGCGAATAAACGAAGCCAGTTGATCTAAATCGGTGTTATCAATAGCTCCAGATGCCACAAGTGCGGATGATTCACCCGTACTATGGCCTAACATAGCATCGGGCTCTACTGAAAAGGCTTTCAATAGCCCGTTCATCGCCTGACTACCCACAAACACAGCTTCTGAACCAACATCCATACTGTGTAAACGCTGTTCCAGTGATGCTTGAATCTCTGGTGTCAGCTCAATTTCAGGAGGAAAAACCAGATCCGTTCGGCTACTACCCGGCTCATCATTACCATATAGGCCTCTCCAGAAATCAAACCAATCACGCACTTCTGGGAAGTGCAGTGAAAGCTCTTCAAGCATGCTCAAATATTGTGAGCCTTCGCCAGGGAAGATAAATGCTAGTTTACCGGGCAGCGGCGCATCGCTATACATAACGCCATTGCGTGTAGACCAACGTCCTGTTGTTTCAGCATCTAACTTTTTCAGTGTTTGTTTTAACTTTTTAGCGAGATCTTTATGATCCTTAACGACAAAAGCAACACGTAGAGAGTCACACGTATCCTGACGGCAGATTTCTGCGGCCAATTCCGAAATCGTATAATTTTCAGCTTCAGCTAAAGGCTGTAATTGGCGAACTTTATCGGCAAGCGCTGTATGGCTATCAGCAGACAACGCAAAAAGCTCTGCCGGTCTATTGCTATAGTTAAGTGGCTGTTTTACTTGCGCAGGAGCCTCTTCCAAAATCGCATGAGTGTTGATACCACCAAAGCCAAAAGAGTTAACACCTGCACGTCTAGGTATACCATTTGATGTAAACCAAGGCCGTAGTGCTGTATTAACGTAAAGCGGTGTTTTTTCAATTTCTAAGTCAGGGTTAACTTCTTCACATAACGTAGGAGGCAAGACTTTATGGTGCAATGCCAAAGACGTTTTTATTAAACCCGCTATACCCGCTGCGGGTATGCAGTGACTTATCATAGATTTAACAGACCCAAGTGCCACACTACCCATCGGCCCTTGTCGTTCACCAAGAACCGAACCTAAAGCGGATACTTCTGTCTGATCACCTAAGGGAATACCTGTACCGTGCGCTTCAACCAAACCAATTGTAGAAGGATCTACACCGCTATCACGATAAGCACGTTTAATCGCTAGCGCTTCACCATCAACGCTTGGCGCTAATAAACCATGGCCCCTGCCATCACTTGCTTGGCCTATACCACGAATGACCGCATAGACTTTATCACCATCGGCTTCAGCATCGGACAAGCGCTTAAGCACAACGGTCCCTAAACCTTCACCTAATAAAGTGCCATCGCTACCCTTTGAAAAAGGACGAACTTTACCACGTTCACTAAGCGCTCCTAACTGAGTAAATATCACAGATACTTCTGCAGGCAAGGATGCATTAACACCACCTGCAAGCATTAAGTTACTTCGATGATTACGCAGTTCATCCATCGCGGCCCCTACAGCGAGCAATGATGATGAACAAGCCGCATCAAGAATATAGTTAGGGCCATTTAGATTAAGACGGTTGGCTATACGCCCTGTCATTACGTTTGGTACAAGCCCTGGTGCGATATCAGCATTCGATTGAGGAAGCTTATCCGTTAGTAGTTTGCGAACCTCTGCGAGTTTATCTTCTGATAACGAAGGCGCAGCAGCCGCCAGAATTTCCATTGTCTGATCCAGCACAATGTGATGCTGAACATGATTTCCCTGACCACGATGCAAGTAGGTACTATGCCCTAAGATAATGCCTGTATCAGTGTGGTCATAATCGTCATCAAGATAACCTGCATCCAGCAGTGCATCACGCGCAACTTTTAATGCTAAAAACTGATCCGGCTCACCACCATCCACCGAATTTGGCATAATGCCAAATTCACGAGGATCAAATCTAAATAGGTCTTTAAGGTATCCACCGTAAGGCGTATTAATTCGCCCTGATTCTAAATACCTTTCAGCTTCCCAGGCAGCTTGCGGTTCGCCCACAGCATCAACACATTGGACTATATTCTGCCAGAACGCTTTTAAATCAGGCGCTTCAGGAAACACACAAGCCATACCTATTATTGCTATAGGCTCTGAGCTTTCACTTTTACTGTTCACTACAGGTTCCATCCTCAACAACGACTATTGGGCCAGTTTTTCTGTACCGCCCAAACGGTTCAACTCAGGGCTTGATATACATTCGAGATCTTCAATCAACAAAACAACATTATTGTTTTCATCAATGAAATACACATCTGAAACAATCATATTAGGCTGTTCATTTTCTTTACGTTCAAAGCACATTCTTAGATTTTCAGGCAAAGTCTGCTGAAATTTCATAACCTTACCGAAACGCGCAGGTAAAGCCGACTGCTCATTAAAGCTGCGTCCCCATAACAAGGCCATTTGTGCTGCGGCATCTGTCAGTGCTGGATCAAAAATCCACGCATCATCTGAAGACGTAGAATGCAGCCATTCAGCGGGTTGGGTTGTCACAACATTACAGACTGAACCTTGATTTGATAATCCACTAATCGTTTTAATGACTTGAAAACAAGGACCATGGAATAACCATTCGTTGTAAGCCTTCTCAACAGTTAGCTGTTTTTCTGAATGAGCTTCAGGCTCATATGTAAAGCCTTCAGGGTATTTCTGTTCCAGTCTTAACACTGCTTTATAATGCATACGTTTATCAGACTGAATACTTGCTGTTACATCAAAGCCATCGCTACTTCCATAAGGCGGTGGGTTCACAACCACTTTGATTTTCTGGTTCATATCTTCTAGCTGCAAACCTTTCAACAAACGACTGTCGCGTACTTCAACAACATGCCAGCCAGGCCATAAAGCCGTTGCGGTTTCAGACATAATTTCTAATGCTACAGCAGCAGGTAAAACCGGAATATTATCGATACGATGTTGCTGTAAATAGTGATGCCTTTCGCTGAGATAAAATTCTACAACCTGATCACCCTTCGGCATTGAGGTTGCTATTGCATTATCAAGAAGCGCTCCTGGAATACTCGGGATATCATCATCTAGTTCCACACGGCCTATATCGGCCTCATGTTGCTCCCAAGGGCCAATACCACAGATGACTTCAACATTATCCGAAGGTATTTGCAGAAGCTCTTCACGGAAAACATTTCGTCCAGCTTCAGCGGTCACTAACGCAACACCTTTCTCAGCAAACTTTGCTTCAGTTTCAGCAGTTACCATACCCTCACCGAACTGTGTAGGTCCCCAAGGGCCCCAGCAAAGTGAACGTACAACTACTTTGTTATTCCATAACTGATTTAGCTGGCTACACAAACGATTTAATAACTCATTTGCCGTTGCATAATCAATCTGACCACTATTGCCATAGCGACCTGCCACCGAACTGAACACTGTCAAAAAACGTAGTGATTCAGGTCTTAAATACTTCTGTATGTGGAATAAGCCCAGCACCTTTGTTTCAACAACTCTCGACCAACTCTCACTGGTTTTATCTTGTAAAAACTTATCTTCAATAATACCGGCCCCATGGACGACGCCATTTAATGAACCGTATTTATCGTAGATCGTAGCTAGCAAGCCTTTCATTGAGTTTTCATCAGTCACATCAACCGCGAAGTATTCAACTTTAGCCCCACGACTCTCGAAATCTTGCAAATTAAGCAACATCTCGCGCGCGCCCATCACTGAAGCTACCTTCTTACCAATATCTGCAGGCGTTAAAGAGATTGCGCCATCACGAACCTGAGTAATGAAATACTGTCGCAATTCGGCAGCAGTACTCAAGCTTGCTGTTTCTGGACCTTCAGGAGAAGGCAAAGGACTACGTCCTGTCAACAATAAGGTATTGCCAGGTATTGCCACTTCACGCAGCACTTCAGCAGTAATACCACGCAAACCACCTGTTGCCAGAACAACCAAACCTTCCAAAGCTACATCCGTAACTTCTGGGAGCTCTTCTGCTACGGTTTTAAAGATAGTTCTCTTGCCCGCAGGGTAACCGACTTCTTGTCGCCCACCACAAACCATCATTTCATCAAGCAAAATGCCAGCACTCGCCGCTGCAGAAAGTTCAACATCAAGATCAATCGCTTTCACTCTCAATGAAGGCTGCTCTTCGGAAACAGACTTAAGGCAACCAACAAAGCCTGACTGTAATGACAAGCCATTAAACGCAGCATCCTTACGGCCAAATACGCCCCCTAAGCCACTCACCGCAACAATATGGGCTGATTCAGAAAGAATAGAATTAAAGCCTTTCAGCAGTAGAAAGAATGATTTCTCATTACAATCTAAGGCATCCTTAAAATCAGCTACTGAGCTTTGACTCAATAGCGATGCCGTACCTAATTCTGCTAGATGAATGAAGCCCGCTAGTTCTTGATGCTGCGAGCACACCGCTTCAGATAATTTTAATAACTGCTCCTCGTCTCCAAGAACAGTCGATTCAATTATCTGAACAGTGCTTCCTCGTTCAGTCAGCAAAGCAGCTAATGAATTAGCTACATCTGCTGAATCCTGAGTAATAATATAGTGCCCTAAATTCAGTGCACGTTTCGCATTGACCTCTATCGGTGACGATGAAGGTACAACTATATGCCGGAATGAGGAGTCCGATAGACTATTCGAGACTTCTGATCCCACCCCGGCTTCTTTAAAAGGGCTTGATACCGCCCCAACTGGTAATTCACAAAGCAGATCAAGCATACCCGTTAGGTTTTCTTGGGTATTTAGAGCACCTCGGTTTTCTCCTAGGGCTTCGCCATAAGCATCAGGTAGGGCTTTTAACAAAGAGCCTACAATCTCAATACGCTTAATTGAATCAATGCCTAAATCAGCTTCTAGCTTCTGATCCATCCCAACCATATCGCTTGGGTAACCTGTTTTGTCTTCAACAATCTCCAACAGGATCTTAGTCATTTTTTCACGGTCAAACTCTTCACCGCCGGATGCTGCCTCAGCTACTGGAGCCGGTGCTGCTACTGGAGCCGGTGCCACTACTGGAGCAGCCGCCGCTACTGGAGCAGGTGCTGCTACTGGAGCAGGTGCTGCTACGGGAGCAGGTGCTGCGACCGGAGCTTCAACTGGCAATTCAGCCACCCGAGGAACTGCTTGTGGGATGCGCTGTGGTCGCGCCTCACCTGTACGTGGTACAGACGTACCACCTAGATACATTGACATAACGTTTTCCTGACTTTCCAGGAATTGACGCATCATATCAAAGTACTCTGCCATCACTGCCGGACCACCAGCATTTGGTGCTTGCCTGCGCCCATCCATTGTTCGCTCCTTGTTATGCTTAAAATGAGTTCTATTACTTTTTGGGTTTGTAGCCATTGGTGCCAGCGCTGTAGACGTTTCATGCACAATACTCGTAGCTTCTGCTAGCGGAGTCTTTTGCATTTGCATCTGTGCCTGCTCCAAGGTTACACCTATCTGTTTTATCGGATCTGATGCACGTCGTGCACCGCTACCATTTAGAATCCAAGCATGTTTAGACACCGGACTCTGTTTTACAAAACCGTTAAGCGCGTCAGATTTTTCAGTCTCACACGCAAGGCCTGCTAATAAAGGAAGTAGATCAAGTTCAACCCCTTCACTAATCAGTTGCCCTAATGCGCTAAGAATGCCGTAAACACCCTCTTGGCTATTATCAAGTGCAACTGTTGTATGAGGAAGATCCCCTAATGTTTGAGCAATGAGTCGTGACAATATAGATTTAGGCCCAACCTCAACAAAGACCCGAGCGCCATCTCGATACATTGATTCAATCTGTTTTACAAATTCAACAGGATTGACCAGATGCTCTGCCATTGATGACTTTAACTGCTTAATTTCAGACTGATGAATATCACCCGAGCTATTAGAATAAACAGGAGACTCTGGGGCACTCCAATCAGTTTGCTCAATTAGCTTCGCAAGATGTGATTGAGCTGGCTGCACAAACTGCGAATGGAATGCAGCGGCTACTGGAATAGGGGTTGCTGTAATATCAGCCTTAGATAACGCCTTAATTGCTTTATCTATTCCCTCTTGAGAGCCAGAAATAATACATTGTGCAGGTGCGTTATGGTTCGCAACAATAACGCCCTCAACCCCAGCAATAGCAGATTCAACTTGATCACGCGTTGCTTGAGCAGCCGCCATTGTTCCAAGTTCACCACCCGCTTTACTAGATTCATCAACAATGAAACGCCCGCGCGCTTCAGATAATGCGATCAATGTTTCGTAATCAAAGCCACCTGCTGCATGCAATGCAACAAACTCACCATAGCTATGTCCGGCAAACATATCGGCTTTGAAATCTAACGACTGTAGCAGTCGCCATAAACCTGTCTCAACTGCACCCAAAGCAGGTTGAGCCACATCAGTACTTGTTAAGGCTTTTGTAGCTGCTTTTTTCTGTTCTGCTGTATAAGTCGCACGCGGATAAACAAAATCACTCAGCGTAAGGTTTTTTCCAAACCGTTCAGCAAATGGAGTCTTCAAAAAACCATCAGCTTCAGCCAAAGCGGCATTAACCGCAGGGAATGTGTAAGCAACTTCACGCGCCATATGCGTGTATTGAGCCCCCTGCCCAGGGAACATCGCAGCTACTTTACCTTCAGTTTTCTGACCATTACCGTGATATACACCTTCAGGCAGCGCTGAAATTTCATCTTTCAAATAACCTAGCGTTGCGACCACTTTTTCAACAAGGTCGGCATGATCTTTCGCAACAATAACGACTGTCTCAAGACCCGCTTTACGCTTTTTAATAAGATTGAATGAAAGCTTTTTCAGATCTAAAACATCAACTGAAGCGAGTTCATTCGCAAGTTCAGAAAACTTAGCGATTAACTTCTCGCCCGATTCCGCACTCCAGATAAGAAGTTCAGCAGGCCCATTTTGACGCGCAGCTTTCTTCATCCAAGGACGGTATTCACCTTGATATTCTTCCAAAACAACATGAAAATTGGTGCCACCGAAACCAAATGCGCTACACGCTGCACGGCGAGGCTCACCTTTACTTAACCAAGGCTGAGCCTCATCAAGTAAATAAAGCGGAGAAGATTCATCAGCAAGCACGTTATTTGGCTTTTCTACACCATAATGGGGAGGCAGAACCTGATGTTTCAAAGCCAAAGCAGCTTTAATCAAACCCGCCACACCAGCAGTTGCTTTCGTATGACCGATCATTGTTTTGACCGAACCGACAACCGCATGTTTAGCTTCAACGCCCGCTTCTTTCAGCAGCCTAGTTGTACTTTCTAGTTCCGCAGTATCGCCGGCAACCGTACCTGTGCCATGAGCTTCAAAAAGACCTACGGTTTCAGGACCGAAGCCCGCTTGTTGATAAGCGCGACGCATAGCTCTGAGCTGGCCTTGAGGAAGAGGAGCGGTTAAGCCTTTCGCTTTACCATCACTGCTACCACCAGCACCTTTAATAACTGCGTAAATTTGATCGCCATCCCGTTCAGCATCCTCAAGGCGCTTCATTGCGACCATTGCGATACCTTCAGAAATAACAATGCCATCGCCCGTTGAATCAAACGTACGACATCGACCACGTGGCGATAAAGCTTGGGTTTTACTGAAGCAAAGGTAACCAAACGGGCCTTGAACTGTATCAACCCCCCCAGCAAGGACAAAATTACTGCGACCTGCAGTTAATTCAGAAATGCCCTGATAAATAGCTGTCAAAGATGATGCACATGCGGCATCAGTGGTAAAGTTTACACCACCAAAATTCAGACGATTTGCTATACGCCCAGCCATTACATTGATCAATATTCCGGCGAACGAGTCTTCCGTCCATTCAGGTAACATATCAGCAATATGGTCAGGCAGATCGCCTTTAAAACGAGGCATCTCCGCACGTAATCCATACTGCATGCCTACATCACCGGCCCCACCACTGGCACCAATGATAACGGAAGCATTCTCACGATCGAATTCACGTTTATCATAACCTGCATCAGCAAGTGTTCGCGAAGCTACCTCCAAAGCCATTAACTGCATTGGATCGACCGCATCTACGGACTTTGGCGGCATCCCATATTTTGTAGGATCGAATGCCAAATCATCAATAAAACCACCCCAACGGGAGTATATTTTATCTTTCGCATCTCGATTTTCATCAAAATACAAACGCCAATCCCAACGGTGAGAAGGGATCTCTGTGATAGCGTCCACTTTATCAAGAATATTTGACCAATATTCTTCAGTAGAGTTTGCCTGCGGGAAAAGACCTGAAATACCCACAATAGCAATATCAACAGGCTTAGAGTCAGCCTCATCCGCTTGCTGAGCATCAACGGCATTGGCAGCTAGCAATGCAAGCCCACCTCCAGTTACTTGCTCATGCAAAGCATCAATATTTAAGAGATCTGTTCGCAGAGTCGCGACCTGACCCAGCATATACATACCATCAGCATGCTGAGTTTTCTCATCAAGCGCCGTTAATTTGGCATTTTCACCTACACGCGCACAACCTTTAGAGGCAATACGTAAACGGCCCATTATCAAATCATCAAGCGTAGCGCGTGCCTCATCCACAGGCACAGACTGCTCAATCATCTCACGGCGTTTATTAAAAAACATTTTTGCAAAAGGCGTGTAAGCACAACGACTCGCATGACCCGGACCCGATTCCAAGCTTACCGTATGCTCACACTCAACAACCTCTTTCTGGAAAGCAGGAACAATAGCCCCCGATTCAACAATCTCCTTAGTGAAGAGATAGCTACTTCCCATTAGCGCACCGACTTGAACGCCCTTACTCAGTAATGGCGCTGCTAATACCTGCACCATTGCAGCAGACACTTCATCATGAACACCACCAGCAAACAGTACCTGAATACCCTCAGCCTTGGATCTACCTGAATCAATCTCCTCCAAAAGGCGATCAACCATTGTACTCCACAAGACGAAGCTGCTTAGCGGTCCAATATGCCCACCACACTCACGCCCTTCAAAAATAAAGCGATGAGCACCTTCTTGTAAAAACAGTGGAATCAAATTAGATGAAGGCACATGCAAGAAAGACTGAACCCCTTCCTGCTCTAGCTTTACAGCCTGATCTGGACGACCACCCGCAATAATCGCATATTTAGGCTTATATTTTTGCGCTAGAGATATCTGCTCATCCAATAAGGATTGAGGGGCAAACCCCAACAAACCTATACCCCAAGGTTTATCACCTAAACGCTTATCAGTGTCATCCAATAGTTTATCTAACGCAGCACCTTTCAATAATGCAAACGCTAACATTGGCAAGGCACCACCATCAGCAACAGCACCTGCAAATTCAGCATTATCCGATACACGACTCATCGGCCCCTGAACAAGAGGGAAGCGAATCCCAAGAGCTTCAGCTAGAGGTGCATTTTCCGATAAAGGCTTATGTTCAAGCGCTTGCTCAATCGATTCACCAACGGTTTGATCAATCGCGGTAAACAGATCTGATAAGTAGCCATATTTATCACGCCAAGCTTTGGCAAAACAAATATCTTGGCCTAGCGGCAACAAACCTTTCTGAGGAGAATCCCAATTCACCTTACCTAGAACATCTTCAGGCTTAACCACCTGACCTGACATTTCAGTATTAAATGACTGAGCATTACGATAACCCGGACGAACTAGAACTCGAAAATAAGCGCCTAACTCCTCATCACCGATCGCTACCGTTTCATTGCCTGATAAGTTGCCAACATATGGAGCGAGATTATCTGCTAAAGGTGAATCTTTTAACAAAAGAACTTGGCTTTCTAATACGCCACCTTGAGCACCTACAGCACTACAAGCGGCAGCAACATGCGGTGTAATACCACCACGCACAAACAGCGGCAGCGTAGTTTTCCCTGCCCATTTTTGCAAAAGAATAAAGCTACTACCTTCACCCACAAATCCGCCAGCTTCATGGCCTTTAATCATCAAGCCATCAGCATGCTTTGCCAGCATTGCTTCATCGGTGTGGGCATCCACAACCTCAACGAAGACAATTACACCCTTCTCACGTAAACGCGCAATTTCTTTAGCTAGAGAAGCAACTAGAAGGTCATCTATAATCAGATAACTAAAACCTTGATCGATTTTAGCTTCTGCGGCAGCCAGCAGTTCTGTATTAACCGTATCCAGCTTTAAACCAAACTCATTACGACCATGCTTAGATAACAGATCTAATTGCTCAAGCAATTTGGCAGATTCGACACTCAACTCAGCATTTAATATACCAACGCCACCCGCTCGACACGCGGCAATAGCAATAGAAGCATCACTATAACCTGCTGGCGTATATACAAATTTCTTAAACTTATTCATCTAATCATCCTTGCCAAAACAATACTGCCCGCAGTTTAAATACAGACAGAGCATTTAATCTTTTGTATAAATACATGATAAATATTTAATGAGACCGTCAAATGGACCTTAATAGAAACTTAATATGACTATACCTGAGCTTTTTTGCAACGCAACACAACCCTGCTGATAAAACTACACTATCCTATAGACAGATCATGACATTTCCGTGAAAAAAGCTCAAATTACGCACTATCAAGCCCCTTCTCAACCATCGCTACAGCACTAAAAATAGCACGCCCTTTATTCATCGTTTCCTTCCACTCCAAACGAGGAACCGAATCAGCCACAACGCCTGCCCCCGCCTGGATATGCAAAATTTCATCTTTGATAACTGCTGTACGTATCGCTATTGCAGTATCCATATTTCCATTCCAAGATAGATACCCCACAGCGCCGCCGTAAACCCCACGCTTTACAGACTCCATCTCATCAATAATCTCCATTGCCCTCACCTTCGGAGCACCACTAAGCGTGCCCGCTGGCAATGTTGCTCTTAGCACATCCATTGCAGAAACTTTAGGCTTAAGCTTTGCATTAACATTGGAAACTATATGCATAACATGCGAATAGCGCTCGATGACCATTTTATCTGTCAACTCAACGCCACCCACTTCGGCAACACGTCCGACATCATTACGACCCAAATCAATCAGCATCAGATGCTCAGCAATCTCTTTAGGATCAGCCAAGAGCTCTTTTTCCATTGCCAGGTCTTCTTCAGGCGTAGCACCTCGCTTACGCGTTCCAGCAATTGGACGAACACTGACCTGACCATCCTCAACGCGGGCCAAAATCTCCGGAGAAGAACCAACCACATGAAAATCATCTAGATTTAGCACATACATGTAAGGAGATGGATTCAAACAACGTAGCGCACGATAAAGATCTAACGGCTTACGGCTGAACGGTATAGACATACGCTGAGAGATCACGCACTGCATAATGTCACCATCAAGCACGTACTCTTTGATCTTATCCACAGACTCCATAAAAGCCTGTTCACCAAAGCTAGACTTAAACTCCGTCTCTTTAACCTCTCGCTGATCCTCTACTGCTGGCTTATCATACGGAATCGCCGCTCTTAACTGCTCAACAAGAACATCCAATCGATCTTGTGCAGCCTCGTAAGCGCCCTCTTGAGCAGGGTCTGCATGACAAATCAATACGAGCTTACCAGCCAAGTTATCAAACACTACGACCTCATCAGAGACCATCAGCAAGATATCTGGCGTGCCTAACACATCTTCAGGACAGCTATCTTTCAGGCGCTTCTCAACATAGCGAACGCAATCATAGCCAAAGTACCCGACCAACCCACCATTAAACCGAGGCAATCCTTCAAGCTCAGGAACGCTGTAGCGCTCTTGAAAACGTTCAACGAACTCTAAAGGATCTTCGACATCATGAGATTCAACCAACTCACCGTCATCAAAAATAGAAACCTGTTCACGCTGAACTTTAAGCACCGTCCGACAAGGCAAGCCAATAATTGAGTAACGCCCCCAAGTCTCGCCACCTTCAACAGACTCCAGAAGGTAACTATAAGGCGCATTAGCCAGCTTTTTATAGGTTGATAAGGGCGTATCCAAATCAGCAAGCACTTCACGTGTTACGGGGATACGGTTGTAATTCTGCGCGGACAGTTCCGCGAACTGTTCAGGTGTCATAACAGGTCACTCTTAATGCCAAAAATTATATTCAAGGAGGCGAAAGAGCAGACATTTTAGAAAAGGAAGGGATATCAGATACTTCTTACTGCTGGAGCGTAATCCAAATAATGCGAATACATCAACTGATTACTTAACCTGCCTAGACCCATGCCTGCTTTTGAAAATCAGACACGCCATCGCCATCGTCTATCCGAACAGGATAAACACACTAATTCAGCATCAAATCTTTGCATTGCTGGAGAAACGGGCATTTTTTAGGCTTACATTAAGTTTATGGAACTATAAACAATATAGCAGCGATCAATTTGAATCAACCGCTGGCATTAAATAGACAGCTTCAAGAACAGAAAAAAGCCCCGAGAACGGGGCGCACAAATGCTGTGATAAGAGCCTGCAAGTTCAGATCTTTCAACTTAGCAGTACAAGCCAATATATGAGGGATGGCTTGCGAGCCACTCTAATATTAAAGGAATAGGATTTTTAAAAAAATCGATTTTAATCATTCAATTGATCGCTTTTTACGACATACAATAAAACCAACTAGCGTAAAAGATGATCTAAGCGCTCAACCATAAGATCAGGAGCGGATAAGGAGATACACTCACCATGATTATAGCCATAAGGAACGCAAGCCACTGCGCAGCCAGCAGCTCTTGCAGCACTCACATCACTGATAGAATCACCTACCATTAATGCTCTATCCGCAGCTACACCACACTGACGCATAATTTCTTGCAAAGGCAGCGGGTCTGGCTTTTTCTTGGCAAGACTGTCTCCACCTAAGATCACCTCAAAGAAGCCCGTTAACTCAAAACCATCAAGCATGGTACGAGTAAAGCTAATAGGTTTATTGGTCACCAAACCCATCTTGATGCGATTCTCTTTTAATAACTTCAAACAGGCTAGAGCCCCTGGGTACAACTGACTTTGATCCGCAGTTGCCTTAGCATAGAACGCCATAAAAAGAGATAAACCTTTTTCATAAAGCTCTTCTTCATGAGCATCAACGCTCATATTATCCGCTAAGGCTCTTCTTACTAGTACGGCAGCGCCATTACCAACCCAATTTCTGACTTTACCAACACCTGCTAGTGGCCGATCCAGAGCCTGTAACATTCGATCAATAGCCACAGCCAAATCTGGCACGCTATCAACCAGCGTGCCATCTAGGTCAAACATCACCAACTCAGGATTGACCCCATCGAACAGCTCTTTCATCCTTATGAGCCTACTAAAGCCAGCTGCTTACGCATCTCTGCGATTGTCGTCTGATAATCATCCGTATTAAAAATTGCTGAACCCGCAACAAAAGTGTCCGCACCCGCCTCAGCGATTTCACGAATATTCCCTATACCAACACCACCATCAATCTCTAAGCGGATGTCATAACCACTTTTATCAATCAGTTCACGCGCTTGCCTAAGCTTATCTAGTGTACCTGGGATAAACTTCTGCCCACCAAAACCGGGGTTCACAGACATCAGCAGAATCATATCCACCTTATCCATCACATACTCAAGCTGGCTTAACGGCGTAGCTGGATTAAAAACTAAACCTGACTTACAGCCACCATCACGAATCATCTGCAATGAACGATCGACATGCTCTGAACCTTCCGGATGGAAAGTAATATAGCTCGCACCCGCTTCAATGAAATCACCGATAAGGCGATCAACAGGCTTAACCATTAAATGAACATCAATCGGAGCTGTTACACCATGCTTTCTCAAAGCAGTACAAACCATCGGCCCGATAGTTAGATTAGGAACATAATGATTATCCATTACATCAAAATGAACAATATCCGCACCAGAAGCCAGTACGTTATCCACTTCTTCACCTAAACAAGCAAAATCAGCAGAAAGTATTGATGGGGCAATTTTAAAATCAGGCATGGTTTATTGTCCGAAATAATAAATGTGAATGCTATTTTAACGGAGCAAGTATCTTGCTGTCAGCCAGCTTCTTACTCATAATCCACATTATGAGATTTATTTTATCTACTTTTGCCACAATTCTGCTTCTTTCTTTGCCTAGCTATGCTGCCGAAGGTGAAGAAAACTCTAGCACTGAGAACACAGCTGAGGCTGGTAGCTCTCCTACACCTGCACCCCAAATACCGAGAACAGAACCCAATACAGATAAAAACCGTATTCTAGAACTACTTAAAAGCCAAGATCCTGAAACCGAGATACTTCAACTAGATACCGGCAAAGAAGATGAAAAACTAATTGCCTTCTATCGCATTGAAGGGAGCGGGATCAAACAGGGGGGCATCATCATGTTTCCTGACCAAAGCACTCATATGGATTGGCCTGATAAGATAAGCTACCTCAGAGAAGGCCTCTCAGATTATGGCTGGTATACACTGTCTATCTACCTTCCTCAGCCTGCAAGAAACCAAATCCCTAAACGAACCCTACCTGTTCTTTCCGCAGTAAAACCGGACTCACCAAATGAAGCGAGCACAGAAGAAGGTAGTGGTGGTGAAGAACAAACAGAACAGAACCCTATCGAGGAGCAACCAGCACCTCCAGCCGAAGCACCAAACAACACAGACGCGGCTACGCCCGAAGATAATGCAGAACAAGAACCAACCGAGCCTTACCAAGATAGAACGAATCGCTTAGGCAAAGCAGCCTTCAACCACATGAAAGCCAGTGATGATCTAAACCGTTTTATTATTCTGGGGGTTGGCACAGGCGCTACATGGGCCGCCCAATACGTTCAACAAAACGAAAAGGAGCAAGATTTAAGGCTCCTAATGATCGACGCAAGAGACCCATTACAAGAGAATGCGCCCAAGCTACTCTCTCTGCTGCCAGAAATCTCAAGCACCATTATCGATCTGCACCATAGCTCACGGATAACAAACGAAAATGATTTAACACCCGAATCACCTGCTAGACGTTTACGCCTCGCTAGACATAAACGAATGAATAATTTCCATCAAAGCAGAATGCCCGAAGTTTCAGATAACTGGAAACGAAACAACTCTTGGCTCCTTAAACATACACGCGGCATGATCAACACTTACATTATTAAAGCCGAACAAAACAAGCGTGCTATTCAGCTAGATAATAATCAAGTTACCGAGTCAGAAAAAGCGCCGGGGTAAACGATAAAAAACATAAAAAAATCAAGCCTTCCTAGCGTTTTTAATACGCTCATAGGCCGCTTGAATTTCCTGTGATTTTTCTTTGGCTATTTCAATCATCTCTTCAGGCAATCCTTTAGAGACTAATTTATCAGGATGATGCTGACTCATCTGACGACGGTAAGCCTTCTTAACTTCAGCATCACTCGCACTTTCTTCGACACCTAAGACCGCATAAGAATCCTTAAGCAATACTTCACTATCAACACCCTCTTGACCATGCTGATAGAAATCTCTTTGCGCCTTAACTCTTGCGATGACCTCATCAACAGAATCCGCACCAAAATCCAACGCAAGGCACAAAGCCTCAATAACTCGTAACTCCTGCGTACTTACTTCACCATCAGCCATAGCGGCTTGCAGCTGTATCTCTACAAACATCAATTTCACAGAAGGTCTGCGCTTCAGCATAATGGAAAGCGGCTTAACGACTTTATTTAGATCAAATGCAGGGTCTTTACCCTCAGTAAAGAACTGCATAGCCTGACGCCTTCTAGCCTCATCCAATCTCATCTGAGCCATAACATTGCGCGCATACTGGATTTCATCCTCAGTAACACGCCCATCAGCCTTTGCAATTTGCCCCATCACAGAGAATGTCGCACGAAAAAAGGCTTCTTGAGGATTAAGCGATGCAACAGCTTTCTTTAACGCCCGACTAATTAAAAAACCGACAACGCCACCAAAGATCAGCCCCCAAAAACCACCTGAAAACAGACCAACTACAGCCCCCAACAAAATTGAGGTAGAGTGCCTTTTAAATGTATCGCCTAACTCAGCACCTTTCTCTTGCGCATCAAAAGCCATCTATCTTCTGCTCCTTAGTTCGTTGATCAACTTGCCTTAAACGTTCTGGCGTACCTACATCAGTCCAAAAGCCTTCGTAAAGCTCAGCACCTACTTTCCCTGATGCTATAGCGCAGCGCAAGATAGGCCCTAGCGCTTCAGGCTTATCCAACTGAAGTTCCTGAAACATCGCTACAGGCAACACACTGACACCACTATATGTATATTTTTCACCTAAATGAGGATCTAACACCCCCTCAACCAAACCGAAATCCCCCGCTGGGTTATGCGAAGGATTAGGCACTAAAACAAGGTAAGGCGCTTTTACCTCTTCGGCAAGCAATCGTTCAAAAGGATAATCTGTAAAGATATCACCATTTACAACTAGAAATGCTTCTTCACCCCCAGCGGTTAGCAAAGGTAACGCTTTACGAATCCCCCCTGCTGTTTCCAATAACTCAGGTTCTACAGAATAACTAATTCTCGCACCAAACCGCTCCCCAGCCCCTAAATATGCTTCAATCTGCTCCCCTAGCCATGAGTGATTGATAACAATATCTTTACAGCCCGCGGCGACAAGTGCTTTCACATGATATTCAATTAAAGGAATACCTGCGACTTCAAGCAAAGGTTTAGGTTTGGTAAGCGTTAATGGCCTCATCCGTTTACCCAGCCCAGCAGCCAGTATCATCGCTCTCATTCAACAACCCAATTATCGAGTACATTAGCTTCAAAATAAGGGCTCTGCCTCATTTGAGGCACCACCTTTTGCACCAACCACCCCGCGATAGGTTTCAACTCTTCAGTTTTAGCAGCAACAGCGATGAGATAATTCATTGTCCGCGGAATATCAGCTAAATAACCCGACTTACCATCACGAATATTGAGTCGTACAAAGATCCCTATCGCCTTCAGATGACGCTGAGCACCCATCAGATCAAACCAACGTTTAAAGTAAATTGAGTCAGGTAACACTTTCCCCCGCTCAATCAGGCTTAAACGAAAATCTTCCACCCATTCATATACTTGCTCATCGGGCCAGCTAATATAGCAGTCTCTCAAAATCGAGACCAAATCATAGGTGAGAGGACCTTCCACCGCGTCTTGAAAATCAATCACACCCGGCGCTTTATTTTCACGATACATTAAATTTCTAGAATGATAGTCGCGATGAACAAAGACCGTAGGCTGCTCTAACGCGGCATCGATAACATAGTTAAACAAAAACTCTACCATCTCTTGCTCTTGTTCATCGAGCGTCATACCTAACAGCTTTTGTAAAAACCATTCCCGAAACAGCTCGACCTCTCTCGACAACAAAGGCCTATCATAAAGAGGAAACATTCGGCCATTTGAAGGCTGGCACTCTTGCATGGCAAGCAAAGTATCTAAAGCTTGCCCATAAAGGCGACCGACAGTCGTCTCATTTAACTTGGCCATATAGAGATCATCACCAAAGTCTTCAAGCAACATAAAGCCTTGAGACAAATCATGCGCATGAATATGCGGAACCGATATACCCGCAGATTCCAGTTCGCCTGCAATCGTTACAAATGGCAAACTATTTTCTTTTTCAGGGGGCGCATCAACAGCGATCCAACTCATATCGCCAGACTGAGCACGAAAATAACGTCGAAAACTCGCATCTCCCGATACTGCAGATAATTGCCATTCACATCCATCATATGTATCTAGCTTTGGCAACTCTTGCTCCAGCCAGTTTTTCAATTGCGCGCAACGCTGATCCATTAACTACAACACCCTAATAAAAGAAACATGTTCGTTTAAGCGTATTATTACATTTCAACCACAAAAAAAGGTATTAGATCATAAACTTTCAACCTCATTAATTGCTTCATCCACATAAAAACCACCCGAACGCTACACTCGCTGCTGAGAATGATTTATCATTCCTCGCTTTACGCTTTCTTCAGGGGTTCGGATTATGGTCGAATTCTCCGAAAAACTGTTAAAACGGATTTAGTTAATAGATGCCCTTCGCCAAACGCTCTACCTATACACTGACACTTGCGATTAGCGCAGCTCTCGTATCGGGTTACTCCTGTGCTGAAGCGACGCCTTCCGAAGCTGAAATGGCTTGGAACTGCAGCATGACAAAAGATGGCGGCTGGGACTGCGATGTCAATGAAGAAGCAATAAAACGAGCAGAACAGGAATCTCAAAGCGAGACTGTCTCTAATCAGGCAAGTGACCGAACTTCAATCCAAAACCAAGAGCCTAATACTGAAAGCAACGTTGCGACCGAAGAAGTTACAATTAAACCTGCCGCAACAGCTACTGCCGCCACTATAACTACAATCCCCAAAAAAAATCCCCAAAGCACTCCAACTGCCCCAACATCAACGCCTAAACGTCAAATAACATCACAACAAACAAACAATGGTGTTTGGGACTGCGTCGCAGGTGCGAATGGTGAATGGTTATGTAACGGTGAAGGTGAAGGT
>CERC01063646.1_pt1 | contig 32530 bp, 25 predicted proteins | sample 530921 | NCBI WGS metagenome assembly CERC01 (sample SAMEA2621099, study PRJEB7988) | marine metagenome | isolation source: saline water (ENVO:00002010), including
ACCGGTAGTGTGCTTAATGATATTCAGCAGCGCTTTTTAGGTTTCTCCCAGGATATTGAAACTCAGTCTGATGACAGACAAGAGTTGCATACAAAGGTTGAAGATCTAAGGCAGAATTCTGAAGAGGTCTTGTCCATCTTAAGTGTGATTTCAGGTATTGCTGACCAAACCAATCTGCTTGCATTAAATGCGGCTATTGAGGCAGCCCGTGCTGGTGATGCGGGTAGGGGGTTTGCGGTTGTTGCCGATGAGGTAAGACAGTTATCCCATAATACTCAACACAGTTTGGATGAAACCGGAAAAACGGTTCATGCTGTAACTAGTTCGATTAGTTCAATCCGAGAGACGATTACAGATACTGAAGCCTTTATGACTAGGATTTCTGATAGTTCTAAGACATTAAGTTCTGAAATGGTGAGTCTGGTGGAGTCTTCTTCACGAGCAGATCAGCAAGTTAGAGACAGTATTGAATACATCTCTGATGTTGAGTCTGAAATGGATCATATTGATCGGGAAGTGGAGTCTATAGATCGCTTACGGCAGTTAGACACTAACCGTTAGTTTAAAAAACTTGAGGTTGGCGTAAATACAGTTACGCTGACCTCATACTCGGTTACAAAAAACAACACCTATTGTTTACTCTTATCTACATTAATGAAGTACCTGTTTGAAATGACTCACTTGGCTTTCTTCCCTTTATGGAAACGTTACCAACATTGGCACATGCGCCGAGTGTTATTATTGGGTAATAAAGGGATGTTTCATGTTTGTGTTGGTTACAATCTTTTTTAAAGGGTAAAAATCAATCAGATATAAGAATCTATATAACGGGTGAGTTAAATGAGCTACCTAGTTATGTATCTGATCATCCGTTGGTGAGTATTCATCAAGGAAGACTTTGTTGGAGTACTGTTTCTTCGGAACTATCAACAGAAAGTGTAGGTGATTGTTACATATGCGGGCCTAAAGTGATGATGAAATAGGCAGGGGATCATTTAGGGCTAATCGTTGGAATGTGTTTAAAGAATCATTTTAATAAAGATAGTGATTCACATTATCTAGCGACTATCTCTTAGTTAAACCACAAAGAGTCCGTGCTTTATAAATGCTTGACTCTGATAAATTTTTTATATATGATTCAGTCAGCTTGATATTTCTCCGCTATTTATGCACAACCATTTCGAAGTATTCCTGAATTCCTCGTCCTGTTTTCATAAGTAAAAGTAAAAGATCGTGCAAAACTGGCTCATTAGAGCTCATTATTTATTTAAAATAGGATACGAACATGTCTAATACTACAACTGGTACTGTTAAGTGGTTTAACGAAGAGAAAGGTTTTGGTTTCATCGAGCAGCAGTCTGGTCCAGACGTTTTTGCTCATTTCTCTGCTATCCAGGGTGACGGCTTCAAAACTCTTGCTGAAGGCCAGCAGGTAGAATTTTCTGTTACTCAGGGCCAGAAAGGTCCACAGGCTGAAAACATTCGCCCTGTATAAGACAGAATTACTTTTTTAATTCGTAAGAATTAAAATGAAGAAGAGCATGAATTATTCATGCTCTTTTTATTTTCCCCTCCGCTTTAATTTATCTATCTGAAATACCAAAGCGTTTTATACGCCTGTCTACAGCTACCTCTCTGTTATATAGCTTAACTTCTTTTTGCTTTTACCTTTTATGTGGTTTTTACAGTTTTTGTCATTTCTATTGGCCTCGTGAACCAATGTTTATTGGTGTTTAGGTCTTAATTAGAGCCATATATTAGGAGTAAACTATTTTGCTGAGGAATCTTAGTGAAAATCTATGTGTATCAAAGTTTGAAGGTATAAACTATGATCAATGGGCTTGTTATGAGCCTCTTATGACTGAGCACAAGTCAAAACGGCAAACGTGGAAGCGTATTACTGGATTAATGTCTGCCGAATCAATGGACTCATTTTTGGCAAAAAACTATCCTGCAGAGCATGCCACCAATCAGTTCTGTGACATTATTAATTAAGTCTTTACTAGATTAAGTGAACTTGAATCAATGGATAAGCCTTTCATTCTAGAACGTATAAGTATTTTTGCGGGTAAACCAATTGACCCGGCTTCTGATTATCAAGTAAAAATGCTATTACGCGATAAGTTTAATATACAGCTTCCTCAACGTCGTACTCTAAATGAGTCTTTAGCTGCTGTCGCAAGTGACCATGAAGTCATTGGTTTAATTCTTAAGTACCGCGATAGCTAATTCATCCAGATCTTGATCCTCTTTTAAAAGTATCAATTTTTCAATATGATGCGCGGTACTGTATGGAGCCTTCATTATGAATAAAAGTTTACTGACTAATTTTTTAGCATTTTTAGTATTTTCTGCGGGTCTTATTGCTGAAGATGTTGTGTTACGCACTATAGGCTTATTTGCTTTGTCTGGTGCGCTCACTAACTGGTTAGCTGTCCATATGTTATTTGAGAAAGTGCCTGGATTGTATGGCTCAGGTGTTATCCCAGCTAGGTTTGAGGACTTTAAGCTTGGGATCAAATCGTTGCTCATGGAACAGTTTTTTACTGAAGAAAATATTGAGCGTTTTCTAGGTAGTGAAAATGGCCAGCAAGCAGACCTGCATTTAGCGCCTGTTATTGAAAAAGTGGATTTTTCACCCACGTTTGATTCTTTGATTGATGTTATCCAGGCCTCTTCGTTTGGCGGAATGTTGGCAATGGTTGGTGGTACTGATGCTTTAGAACCACTTAGAGAACCGTTCATTCAGAAAATGAAATTCTCTATTGAAGAGATGACTCGGGATGAACATTTCATCAAAATGCTACGTGATGAATTAGAAAGCCCTGATGTGATGGCAGAGATGCGTGTCAAGGTTGAATCAATCGTTCAGCAGCGCTTGAATGAGTTAACCCCTCAGTTGGTTAAAGAGATTGTGCAGCGAATGATCAAGGAACACTTAGGTTGGTTAGTTGTTTGGGGCGGCGTATTTGGTGGATTAATAGGTTTGCTCTCAGCAATGCTAGGCTTATAGAAATAATATCTTAGGATTGATTAGGGCTGCTCATTGAGTGGCCTTTTTTATTTATATAATGAAATTTGTAACCTTAAAATAATGCTCTTATAGTTAAGAGGTTAAGTATATTTTATTAGGTAATCATAGGTGCGATTTTATGCATAATCTGAAGAAGTTTTATATCAACGGTCAATGGGTTGAGCCAAGTGGTTCAGATGTTTGTAATGTGCATAATCCTGCGACAGATGAAATTGCCTCTCAGATATGTCTTGGTGACCAGGTTGATGTTGATAGGGCGGTCGATGCAGCGGTTATTGCCTTCGATTCCTTTAGTAAAACTGATAAAGCAGAGCGCGTAGCGTTGCTTGAGCGAATTATTAAATGCTACGAAGAGCGCGCGGAAGAGCTAGCGATTGCGACAACTGAAGAGATGGGCGCGCCTATAGTTTTTTCCCGCCAAGAGCAGGTAGGGGCAGGTCTTATGCATGTAAAAGTTGCTCTGAGTGTTCTTAAAAAGACCGATTTTAGTGAAGCGGTTGGTACGGCGACTATCGTTAAAGAGCCGGTGGGTGTGTGCGGTATGATTACCCCCTGGAATTGGCCGCTGAACCAGATTACGTGCAAGGTCGCTCCTGCACTCGCGGCGGGTTGTACTATGGTACTTAAGCCAAGTGAACTTGCCCCTCGTACCGCGCATATTTTTGCTGAAATTCTACACGAAGCGGGTGTTCCAGCAGGTGTTTTTAATTTAGTTGATGGTGATGGTCCTGTTGTAGGGGCGGCATTAAGTGCGCACCCTAAAATAGATTTAATCTCTTTCACCGGTTCGACTCAGGCAGGCAAGCAGGTTTCCATCGCAGCGGCTGCAAATCTTAAAAAGGTATCTTTAGAGCTGGGAGGTAAGTCTGCTGCAATTGTTCTGGATGATGCAGACTTCAATAAGGTGATCAAGCATAGCGTCAAGGGTGTGATGGGTAATACAGGGCAGTCCTGTAATGCGAAAACGCGTTTGCTCGTTCCTAAAGCTCGCTTAGCTGAAACGATTGAAATTGCACGTGCCGCAGCTGAATCGATACAGGTAGGTGATCCTATGGTGGAGGGGGCTCAGATGGGGCCTGTTGTGTCAAAATTACAGTGGGATAGAGTACAAGCGCTTATTCAGAAAGGTGTTGATGAAGGGGCTGTTCTTGTTGCCGGTGGTACAGGGCTTCCAGATAATTTAGGGGCAGGTTGTTACGTCAAGCCTACGGTTTTTGCGGAAGTAACACCGCAAATGACAATTGCTCGTGAAGAGATCTTTGGTCCTGTTGTAAGCATTATGACTTATGACTCGGAAGAGGAGGCGATTACGATTGCTAATAACAGCATCTATGGACTCTCTGGTGGTGTCTATTCAGCTGACCTTGAACGTGCCAAAGCCGTTGCGGCGCAGATGCGTACCGGTATGGTGCATATTAATGGTGCGCCAGTTGATGCGAGGGTGCCTTTTGGCGGCTATAAACAGTCAGGTAATGGCCGTGAATGGGGGCGTTACGGAATGGAAGAGTTTATGGAGACTAAAGCGCTGTTGGGGAGTATCCCAAGAGATTGATGCTTGCTTATACCATATGAAAAAACGCACCTGATGAGGTGCGTTTTTGTATTTAATTTAGGGTGTGTTAGTGGCTTTATTAAATCCTGGTAGGCGCTTTAGGGGGGTAGTTAAAAGCGCTAGGGCGAGGATGATTGTTAAAGCTGCAATAATTTCACCACTTGTTAAGCCTCTTCCCATCCAGATTGATTGCTCCAGCATCACAAGTACAGGCAGTCCGAAATGCCAACCACCGAGTTCAATAGTATCCAAACTGTGAGCAGCGTATTGGTATAGGAACATCGGAGCCGCCGTACAAATAACACTAATCCAAATGATGGCGAACCAAGCATCCGAAGAGGGTATGTTTGTTTGGATTAGCTTGAGGTCAAAAGCCAAGCTGATGATCAGAAGGCTTAGCATCACTGCGCCTGATAGTAGAAGAATCCAAACGGACCGCCATAAAAGAGGCATTCCTTTTCCTACTGTTTTTATTAAAAAGGGATTGGCGGTAAATAATAAGCAGCTGAGAATATAAATATAAAGCCAAGGTTCTCCTTTGGCTTGATTGAGTGCCTCAAGGCTTCCACCCACAGCAATATATATGGCTGCCACTGACCCTAAAAGCATACTAAGCACTATTTGAGCAGATGCGCGTTGCTGTCGTAAGAAGCTTACTAGAACCGGTGTGAGAGGGGCTATTGTGAATAAAACGGCTAACACAACGGGAGATTGCGTCTTAGCGGCGGTAAACGTCGATATAAAATACAGTGCTAACGGGGCGGCTAGAAGTAGCAAGCGCCACCATTCATCTTTTTGTGGAAGCTTAGGTAGTTTCGTATTACGGGCTATATAGATAACTCCTAACGCGGCACCTGCTATCCAAAATCGGCAGAGTACAGTCATGAGTGGGTCAACTTTATCTGCAAGCCAGCTAGCCAGCGGATAGGAACTGCTAATGACAACTAAGTAGAGAGCTGTGGCTGATCGCGCTTTTGAAAGTGAGGTCATAGTTCATCAATTCTGGAGTGAGGCTAGATCATCCTTGAATTGAGGCTATAATTAAATTTCATTTTATTAATTGAAGTATTCGTTTTATGCATATAAATCTGCAGAGCTTAGATCTTAATTTATTAAGGCTGTTTGCCTGCTTGTGGAAAACTCAGTCTGTAACTAAGGCCGCAGATTTAATGAACCTATCACAGCCTGCAACCAGTCATGCTTTAAAGCGCTTAAGGTCGCAGCTAGGTGACCCACTTTTTTCGTCTCAGGATGGAAAAATGCTTCCGAGTGTTAGGGCTCAGCAGTTAGCGGAACCTATTTTAAGTGCACTTAAGCTATTGGATGAGGCGGTAGGTGACAGTAGTAGTTTTGACCCCTGTGTGGATGAGCGGGTTTTTCGTATTGCCTCTAACCCACATTTTGAACTGGTGGTTTTGCCTCAGTTAATTAGGCTGTCTAGGGAGAATCACTGGAAAGTTGGTTTTGAGATGAAGCTTCAGCCTGATAATCCACGGGAAGCCTTGCTAGCAGGTCAGCTGGATCTGATCACAGGTATTTCAAATTGGCCTGGAGAGCCGTTAGATCTTCGACGAAGCTGTTGGGGAGAGGAGCGGTTTGGGGTTTTAGCTAAGCGTGATCATCCGCTGCTTCAAGGGGAGTATGTTGATTTAGCCGCTTTTTCACGTCAAGCTCAGCTGCGTATAACGATGTTGGGTGATGGGCAAGGTTATCTTGATTCATATTTAGAAAGCCAAGGCTTGTCCAGAGAGGTCGCTTTGACTGTAAATGGTTTTGGGGCAACGACACGTATTTTAGAAGAAAGTGATTGGGTCGTAGCGGTTTCAGAGCGTGTTGCAGAACACTATGTTACCGATGAGCTTAATTGGTTACCTCTAGAAAACCCTAACCACCTAATACAACTTACTGCATACTGGCACCCGTTGCAGGGGGTTGATGCAGGTATTCGTTGGTTACTCGATCAACTCAATCTGTGTCTACAATAAGTATGCACAGGGTGGCTTACCTTCAATTCAAAGATGGAGACTTTTATGTTTAATGGCAGATGTCTAGCGTTAGCGCTGTTAGTAATCATGGGGATATCTTTACCGTATGATGCATCGGCTTCTGATGAGCGTATTCAGAAATCTATAGCGTCTGATATTCGAACGGCAGAAGAAAAGCTTAGAGATTCTCGGCGTAAGCCATTAGAGACACTTCAGTTTTTTGGTCTTAAAGAAGATATGAAAGTATTGGAGTTATTCCCTGGAGGTGGTTGGTATACCAAAATTTTAGGTAATGTCTTAAAAGGGACAGGTGAGCTGCATTTAGCGATGGGTCTGAACTTTATGTCTGATGAGGTTAAGGCGTGGGGGCAGGGGCATCTGAATTATGTCAGTGAGGATAACCATGTGTGGCAGCGCTCTAAAATGCATCGGTTTATTCGCTATTATGACAAAATTGAGTTTGGTCTGGCTGATTTAGATATGGTTCTGACTTTTAGGAATATGCACAATATGACGCCTCAAAGTCGGATGTTGTTGAACCGGGAAGTTTATAAATCGCTTAAGCCTGGCGGTATTTATGGTGTGATTGATCATACAAGACGGCATATGGAGCCTTATGCTGTTGAGCGCTGGCGTAGAGTAGACCCTGTGAGAATCATTAAAGAGGCGCTTGATGCTGGCTTTGAGTTGGAGGCTTGGTCTGATCTCCACGCGAGAGCTGAAGATGGGCTTATTTATGATTCGGTACATCCAGCTATCGATAAATACAGTGATAGATTCACACTCAAATTTAGAAAACCCACTCGCTAAATTTTGCATGTCTGGTTTAGGTTATGTTTGGCTTTATTAAAAGAGGAAAAACATTGAAGCTACCTTTACGTTTAGAAGTGCTACAAAAGATGATTGCTTATCCTTATGGGCATGTATGGGATTGTTGCTGCGATCATGGTTATTTGGGATATTCAATTCTGAACGACCCGTCTATTCAAGGTGTTGTGCATTTTCTTGATGTGGTTGAGCCAATAGTTACCAATGTTAAAAGGGACCTAGAGAATTCAAGCTTTGATAATGAGCGTTGGAAGACACATTGTTTAGATTTGAAATCGTTAGTTTTACCGTTATCAGATAAAAAACAGTTACTGATTATTGCAGGGGTCGGTGGTGATTTAACGATAGATTTTGTTGAGGCTGTACTACGTAATAACCCAAATACTGAGGTGGAATTTTTACTGTGCCCCATTCGACAGCTTTATAAAGTGCGTGTCGAGCTTGATAAATTAGGTCTTAGTTTAGTTGAGGAGCGGATCGTAAAAGATAATGGCCGCTGTTACGAAATTATTTATTTATCAACAGGGAATAAGAGGAAACTTCATCCTGTAGGCGATCTTATGTGGGATTTAACACAGGATGATCATAGAGAATATCTTAATCAAAATATTCAACACTACCAGCGTGTGGAGAAACAGTTGAATGGCGCAGCATCACCTGCTTTAGCTGCCTATCTTGAAATAAAAAAATTAAGGGCTGCAAAGCAGCCCTAGTTATTATCTTTATTACTTAAAAGTACTTGTAGTTTGATGCTAGGATTTTACTTTCCACTCAATTTTTTCATTCGCGCGAATAGGCACTACATTATCTTCACCTAGTGGATAAGTTGCTGGAACATCCCAACTTTCTTTGACTAGGGTGATAGTGTCTTGGTTACGCGGAAGATTGTAAAAATCGGGTCCGTTAAAACTCGCAAAGCCTTCTAACTTATCCAGCGCTCCAGCTTCATCAAATACCTCTGCGTACAATTCAATTGCCGCGTGTGCTGTATAGGAACCGGCACAGCCGCATGCTGCTTCTTTAGCATGCTTCATGTGGGGCGCAGAATCCGTACCTAGGAAGAACTTCTTGCTTCCTGAGGTTGCTGCTTTTATCAGAGCTTCTTGGTGAATATTTCTTTTTAGAATGGGTAGGCAGTAGTAGTGGGGGCGAATCCCGCCTGCAAGCATATGGTTACGGTTAAAAAGTAGATGGTGAGCGGTGATGGTTGCCGCTACATTGTCACCGGCAGCTGCAACGAATTCAGCGGCATCTTTTGTTGTTATATGTTCTAGAACAATTTTTAAGTTTGGAAAATCATTAACTACATCTTTTAAGATTGAATCAATAAAGATTTTTTCACGATCAAAAATATCGATAGATGAATCGGTTACTTCGCCATGAACCAATAAAAGCATCCCCGCTTCCTGCATAGCTTCAAGAACAGGGTATATATTTTTGACAGATGTTACGCCTGAATCTGAATTGGTTGTTGCGCCAGCTGGGTATAGTTTTGCAGCAAAAATTTTGCCTGTAGCTTTTGCCTTGGTGATCTCTTCAGGCTGAGTATTGTCTGTCAGATAAAGAACCATAAGTGGCTCAAAATTACCTTGAGGCTGTTGAGCCATTATACGCTGGTGGTAGCCAAGCGTTTCTTCTGTATTGGTAACCGGTGGAACCAAATTGGGCATAATAATAGCGCGGCCCATATAGCGGCTTACGTCGCGAACTGTGTCTTTTAGTTGTACGCCATCTCGTAGGTGTATGTGCCAATCATCAGGGCGTTTAATCGTAATGGAAGTCATAGGTAAGCTCGCAAATCAATTCACTAAAATAGGGCTTATTATTTCATGGATAGGGCTGAAATGCTCAGCCGTATTAGAAATAGTACGAAATAATTATAGGGTTTTGTAAGGTCTTTATGTGCTTCAAGGTAATGTTCTACTCAACTAATAGAAGTTATTATATTAAACTATTTGAATGTAAGTCTGCTTGTTTTTTGTGGTTATTATGAAGTATCGAACGAAGTATGTATTAACAGTCGCCGTTGTGGGGATGTTGTTTCTATTTGGCCTGGCTGCATTAACATCCAGTCTCTTGCGCAGTATTACCTCAGAAGAGGTGGAGCATCGTGCCAAAGTGATCAATGACATGGTGAGTATTTTATTGCATCCAAGCATTGAAAGTGGCGAGTTTGCTCAGCTGAAAAAGCATGTGTCTTCTCTTATGGCGACGAACGAGTTGGTGTATCTGTATATCTACGCAGAAGATGGAACGTTGCTTGTTTCAGAAGGGATACATGATCATGATCACGATCATCAGCAACCATTGTTTTCTGAGAACTATGGTGGTTACCTTGATCAAGCTATTATGCTTTCGAACAGTGAAAATCAAGAATTTAATATTCACTATGGCGTTAAAGCCAGTGATCTTCTTGCATTGATTAAAAAGGCGGATCAAAAGGTATACACATTAGTCAGTTTAGAAGTATTGCTGATGATAATCGGGTCATACTTTGCGTTGAAGGTAGTATCACGCCAATTATCTCATCTTAGAAAAGCCAGTCATCATATAGCGAATGGGCGCTTCTCTTATCGGATACCTGCAGAAAGTTGCGGTGATCTGGTTGAAACGGCTGCAGCTTTTAATTATATGTGCAGTCGCTTAGAGCATTATGAATATATTCAGGATAAAAAGCATTTAAGGCTTAAAGAGCTTTCGCGAGCGGTTGAGCAAAGCCCTGTAGGGGTTGTGATGACAGATAGCGAGGGTGTTATTACTTATGCTAATCCGCGTTTTTATGCAGTTTCTGGGTATAAACAAGAAGAGGTGATCGGTGAAAACCCTAGGTTGCTCCAATCTGGATTGACCGAGACTCAAGAGTATTCTGAGCTTTGGGAAACAATCTCTAGCGGTGAAACTTGGCAGGGAGAGCTTCGAAATAAAAGGAAAGACGGCACACTCTATTGGGATAAAACCATCATCTCGCCTGTTAGTTCTGATGATGGGGAAGTTACGCATTATATTTCTGTTAAAGAAGATGTGACGGCATACAAGAAAATAGAGGAGCGAATGAGGGTCGCTACGACTGTTTTTGATGCGGCTTCTGAGGCGATCATGGTGACTGATCTTGAGGGAGTTATTACGATGGTAAACCCTGCCTTTTCTGAAATTACAGGTTTTAATTCTCAGGAGGTCTTAGGAGAAAGCCCGAGAATACTTAATTCAGGTCACCATGATGAACATTTTTATAAAGAGATGTTTGAAGAGTTAAAGCGGAGTAATCGTTGGGAAGGAGAGATCTGGAATCGACGTAAGTCAGGGGAGGTGTATCCTCAGTGGCAAACGATAGCGATGGTTCGTGATGAGGACGGTGAGCCTTTAGAATTTATTGCGCTGTTTTCTGATATTAGTAAGAGGAAACAAAAAGAGGATGAGATTCGTTATCGAGCTAACTACGATCCTTTGACGGGTATCCCGAACCGTAGCCTATTTAATGAACGTTTGGAGCAAGCGTTGCTTCTCTCTAAACGTAATAAAGTCGGCATGGCTTTGCTTTATCTCGATCTAGATGGATTTAAGCAGGTTAATGATAGTTATGGTCATCTTTTAGGTGATCAGGTGTTGAAGCATGTGGCGTCAAAGTTACAGGACTGTGTGCGGGAGTCTGATTCTGTAGGGCGTTTAGGCGGTGATGAGTTTGTTATTTGTTTGCCGAGCATAAAAAACTCCACTTGTGTGGTGAACGTTGCGGATAAAGTTATTCAGTCCCTTTCGCCCGCATTAGATCTTGGTGGTAAAAGGGTTCATATTGGGGCGAGCATCGGTATTGCAGTTTATCCTGCTGATGGTGAATCTTCCCAAGAGTTGTATGAACATGCAGATATAGCGATGTATCGTGCTAAGCATCGAGGGAAAAATCAATATTGTTTTTATGAAGACTGTGTATTAGCTAAAAGTTGAGGCGCATTAAGTTTGAAAACTTAGTCAGAGTGTATGCCGTTATTGTATTGGTTATTCATCAACCCAGATTGTTCGGACTGGATCACCAAAGTCATCATATATGACCTTTTCCTTCGGTGTTTTTAATCGGGTTGAGTTTTTAGAGGGGGAAGCCTTTTTCTTGCGGCGTGAATCTATCGCAGAGAGTAAGCCGTGAACTGGGGTGCGTTCTTGGGGTGAGGGACGGTCTAGGCTTGATTTATGCTGGTTGTAACGGCCATCAATTAGTGCAGATTCACCCATTTCTACTTGTTCTATTTCACCACCTTTTTTCAGAAACTGGGCGACCTCAGCATTAAGCTGATCTCGAAGTTCTGATTTAGATGTTCTTTTCTTAAACATGGGTGCTTGTCCACAAGAATTCTTGCCTAATTTTAAACCTAATTCTTATTGCTGGCGAGTTTCTCTGTAATTTATCTACAGATAAGGCTTAAGGGCTAGTTTGAAAGCGTTTGTTTGGGGGGGAGATGCGTATTTGTTAAGACGTTGTGTGAATCACGCGGTTGCCATAATAAGGGGATAAATCAAAAGGTTTCACTAGCGAAAAATAGGCGCAAAAGGTAGCATAGGAAACTGAATTTTAGACGATAAGCTGCATATATTCGATGAGTTATCAGGTTTTGGCGCGTAAATGGCGCCCCGCACGATTCCAAGAGATGGTAGGGCAAGAACATGTGTTAAAAGCGCTTGTTAATGCTCTAGATGATGATCGGCTTCACCATGCCTATTTGTTTACTGGTACACGTGGTGTGGGTAAAACCTCGATTGCTCGCCTTTTTGCAAAATCACTTAACTGTGAAACAGGCGTTTCTTCAACACCCTGTGGGCAATGTTCAGCGTGTACAGAGATTGCTGAAGGGCGTTTTGTCGATCTGATAGAGGTGGATGCGGCTTCTCGAACTAAGGTTGAGGATACACGTGAGCTGATGGAAAATGTGCAGTATGCACCGACCCATGGCCGCTACAAAGTATATCTAATAGATGAAGTTCATATGCTATCAACGCACTCTTTTAATGCGTTGCTGAAAACATTGGAGGAGCCACCTCCGCATGTGAAGTTCCTTCTTGCGACAACCGATCCACAAAAGCTTCCTATTACGATTTTGTCACGTTGTCTGCAATTTAATCTGAAAAATCTAATACCAGAACGAATTGTTAAGCATCTAACGTTTGTTCTAGGCGAAGAAAACATCGCGTTTGAAGAGCCTGCACTATGGTTGTTAGCTCGCTCGGCGGATGGTTCGATGCGTGATGCAATGAGCCTTACCGATCAGGCGATAGCGTTTGGAGCGGGGGCTATCAATGAAGCTGATGTCCGTGCAATGCTTGGCACAATTGATCAGCGCCTAGTCTACCAAATGCTTTATTGCTTAGCTGCGGGTGATGCGAAGGCATTGATGGCTGCTGTGACTGACTTAGCTCAATTTTCACCAGATTATAATACCGTCCTCGGTGATCTGATTAGTGTTTTACATCGTATTGCTTTGGCTCAGGCTATTCCTGATGCTGTGGATAACAGTATGGGGGATGTGGTTCAAATCAAAGAGTTGTCGGGTCAACTGACAGCTGAAGATATACAACTATATTATCAAGTGGCGTTAATGGGACGTAAGGATATTCCTTTTGTTCCAGACCCTCGTGAAGGGCTTGAGATGGTACTTTTAAGAATGCTTGCATTTAGACCTGCGGGTGCAGCGTCTCGGTCCGTTGAGCTGAGTAACACTGCAGCCCCTTCTGCTATAAGCGATCAAGCCAATTCGGAGCCTCAAGCAAAAATAGAACAGGGTCCTGTATCTACTGTTGCAGATGTACATCCTTCAGGCGTTTCCAGTACAACTACTGCTAATCCTAGTCATGAGGTTTCTGCATCAGCGGTTCAACCAGAAGTACCTCGATCGCAAGAGGTGACGCAATTACAAGAGCTTCAATTACAACATCCCCAGGAAACATCGACCGAGTCTCAGGCTGCAGCGCATTTTAACTCCAATGCTTCTGAAAACCCTGGTTTGGTGCCATCAAGTACACACTCAGGTCAAGAACAGCCGAGTGTTATGCCTGTTTATGAATCGGAAGCTCCACTGCAGTATGGTGAGCCAGAAGGGCACTTTAGCGGGGTAGCCCCAGCAAAAAAGTCTGAGGCTGAAAGCCTTGGAGGGAATCCCCCTCCATGGGACCTTGATGATCCGGTTGAGAGTAATAACGGACAGACGATTTCTCATGATGCTCAGGATGAACTCGCGGTACCTGCTGCGGTTGCTGATGAAATTTTTGAGATCGCAAAAAGTGATGTAGCAGTAGATGAATGCCCTAGGGATTTGCCTTCAATACAGCCACCTCACTGGGTTCATATCAGTCGCAGTATCGGTCTAAGCGGAATGACCGAAAGCCTTGCCACTCACCTTTCGTTAGAACAGGTAAGCTCGGATGGCGTAGTTTTACACTACACAAAAGATCAAAAAACGATGCTAAATGATATTCAACAGCAGCGTATTAGTGAGGCGTTATCAGCATACTGCAATGTTTCAGTCGATGTAGCATTTATCCAGGCAGAACAACAGCAAGAAACGCCCGCACAGTATTTGAACCGTAAGCGTGAAGAGCGACATTCTGCTGCTATCGCGTCAATTCGTAATGATGAAACGGTAAAGTTATTACAGCAGCATTTTGGTGCGCAGATCGAATTGTCATCTGTGGTACCTATCGATTAATGAAAGAGGAGAGAAAATGATGAAGGGTGGAATGGGCAATTTAATGAAGCAAGCCCAGCAGATGCAGGAAAACTTGCAGAAAGCTCAGGAGCAGATTGCACTTGCGGAACAGACCGGTGAGTCCGGCGCTGGCCTTGTTAAAGTTGTAATGAATGGGCGTCATGATGTTAAAAGTATTAATATCGATGACAGCTTGATGGAAGAAGAAAAAGAGATCGTAGAAGATTTAGTAGCCGCGGCAGTTAATGATGCGGTTAGAAAAATTGAAGCTTACACTCAGGAAAAAATGGCTGATGTAACCGGTGGTATGGGTATGCCTCCTGGTTTTAATATGCCGTTTTAATCTATGTCGTTTAGTCCTTTAATTCAGCAGTTAATAACGGCTTTACGCTGTTTGCCGGGTGTAGGCCCCAAATCTGCTCAGCGTATGGCATTTCACCTTTTAGAACGAGATTCTGAAGGGGCGTTATCTTTATCTGACATACTCGCTAAAGCGGTTTCAGATATTGGGCGATGTAAACAGTGTCGTACATTATCTGAGCAAGAGCTCTGTGATATTTGTCAGTCTGAGAGCCGTGATAAATCTACGCTATGTGTGATCGAGTCACCAGTAGATGTTTTAGCTGTGGAACAAACTGGCGGTTATAACGGCGTGTATTTTGTGCTTTCTGGACATCTTTCACCTATTGATGGTGTAGGGCCTGAGGATCTTGGTATTGATCAGTTGCTCGAGCTTGTTCAGAACACGGAAGTGAAAGAGATTATATTGGCAACGAACCCTACTGTAGAGGGTGAGGCTACGGCTCATTTTATTGCGGCGCAGTTGAAAGACCAAGATATCAAGGTATCACGCATAGCGCATGGTGTACCTGTTGGTGGTGAACTAGAGTTCGTTGATGGCGGTACTTTAGCACACGCTATGGCGGGTAGACGCTCTCTTCTTTGAGGATTTAAAGTTGTCGGATTACGATTGGAAAACATTAGAATCTTCTGCAGATCAGCCTATTTGGATATCTTCTGAGGAAGCACTTAGAGAGTATTGTCTGCATTGGCGTACTCTACCGCTCATTGCTTTAGATACAGAGTTTTTACGTGTAGAAACGTTTTACCCTATCGCAGGTTTGATTCAGGTTGCTGATGAAAAGCAGTGTTATTTAATCGATCCTCTAGAGATATCAGATTTCTCTGCGTTAGCTGAATTATTTGAAGATCAGTCTGTCATTAAATTAATGCATGCAGCAACCGAAGATCTTGAGCTATTTCTTAAAGTACTCGGAGTACTTCCACGGCCTGTCTTTGATACACAAATAGGTGCGGGACTGCTGAATTGGGGCTTTTCAATGGGTCTTCAGCGGATGTTAGAGCAGAAGCTTGATGTCCACATGGCAAAACATGAAACTACCTCAGATTGGTTGAAACGGCCCCTCACAGAGAGCCAGGAGCGTTATGCCGCTTTAGATGTTGCTTATCTGCCAGCTATCTATGAATTACAGAAGAAAGAATTTATAGATAGGGATACGTATACTTGGGCCGAGCAAGAAAACCAAGCGATGCTTGATAATGCCTTAGTTGATGATGTCGAGGGTTATGAGTATTACCTACGATTCACCCAGATGTGGCGTTGCCCTGAGCATAAGTTAGCTGCACTAAGAGATTTAACCGCTTGGCGTGAACGTATTGCGCGTGAACGAGATGTGCCTAGAAACCGCATTTTGCGTAACCAAGCTTTGTTGCAAATTATTGAAAATTGGCCGCGCAGTTTAGGTGAATTATCTAAATTAGATGAGATTAAGAAGCGGATTTTGCGTACTGATGGTGAAACTATATTAGGTTTCCTTCAGGGTGGTGCCAGTAGTGCTGAGCAATCCTCACCTAAGGCTATTCCTAAGCCGCTGCACTTTTTCTGGAATAAACATCTAAAGAAATTGAAAGCTATTTCTCGTAAGGAAGCTGAGGCTAACAATATCGCTCCTGAGATACTGTTAAGACGTAAAGAGTTGGAAGTACTTATACGTTCGGGTGTAGATCATGGTGAATATAGGCTGCCTATTCAGATGAGTAAGTGGCGACAGGAACTGATTGGACCTGCGCTGTTGGCTGAGCTGGAAAAAATTGATTGTCTAAGAAATTGATTGTCTAAGAAATTGATAGTTTAAGAAATTGATAGTTTAAGAAATTCAGATTAAAGAAATTAAGGTGCTAGTTCATGAAAATTTGTTCAGTTTATCTGAGTACTCGTAAGGACGAAATGTATTTATATGTTGATAAACGAGATCAGCTAAACAAAGTGCCGGACGCGCTAAGAGAGATGTTTGGTACACCTAAATTGGTGATGGATATCCCTTTGACTGCTGACCGTAAGTTGGCGCGGGTTGATACCGAGAAGGTTTTGGCTGGTATTGAAGATCAGGGATATTATTTGCAAATGCCGCCGCCTAAAGATGATTACATGTTAGATCTACACAAAGATCGCCCTGAAAGTGGTGTGCGATAAGTGTCGTCACAAGAAGTTTTTTGGCGTAGCAAAAGCTTAGATCAGATGAGCTCCCGTGAATGGGAGTCGCTCTGTGACGGCTGTGCTTTGTGTTGCTTACACAAGCTTGAGGATGAAGACACCAAAGAGGTCTTCTATACAACGGTTGTTTGTAACTTATTAGATTTTGATACCTGTCGTTGTACTAAGTATGAAGAGCGTTGCTCGCTTGTTCCTGATTGCGTAAAACTAACCCCTAAGGATGTTGATGCGTTTCATTGGCTCCCACCTAGTTGTGCGTATCGTTTGGTGCATGAAGGAAAAGACCTGCCTGAATGGCATCCATTAGTTAGTGGTGATCAGGCCACAGTGATCCAGTCTGGTGCTTCAGTGCTTAGCTGGTATGAGGTAAAAGATAACGAGATTGATGAAGAGGATTTTGTCGATTACGTTATTGAATAAATAGAAAGCGCCTAGGGCGCTTTTTTATTGCATGAGGCTAATTTGCGGAGAAGTTTCTTCTAGCATAAAGTGCATATGATCAGTTGGAGATGAATGTTTTGAGTCAGCCTGATCAGTTTGACCACCTACCTATACTCGAAAATTTTAATGCGGTTACTGCATTCGATTTTGTACCTGATGTTATCTGGATTTTTGATTTGGATCGGCATGGCTTCTGGTGGGGCAATACACGAGCGTTAGAATTTTGGGGGCTGGATAACCTTCAAGCACTAATTGATAAAGATCTATCTGCTGATACTGAAGGTGCTCGTAAGCGTACAGAGCATACGTTCTATAAAGCCGCTTCGCAGGGGCTAACTTCAGACCCTTGGACAACTTATCCCAACGGTCAGGCTAAAACGCTCCTAATGCGACATAAAGCCGTGCTTTTAGGTCCAGAACGTCACCGTGGAATTATTGCTTTCATTAGTGAGCCGGTCGATTTAGGTAAGCAGCCTGAACATCTGCTTTTTTCTGAAGCTATTCGATATACATCTGTGGCCGTAACGAGTTTTGATATGTCGGGTAGACCATTGTTTGAAAATCCTGCAGCGGCCTCGCTCTATGGTTACGTCGATGATCAAGAAGGTGGTGTTTCTATTTTTGAGCGTCGTTTTCATGATGGTGCAGAAGGGCTCGAACGTCTTTCGCAGGGGCGAAAGCATGAGGATGGGAAGCATGAGCATTTGATGGTTACCAGCAAAGGTGTGAGGCGGCATGTTGTTGATATCCGTACAAGCCGGCATCCGCTTACAGGCGAGTATCTTCTACTAGTTTCTGAATATGATGTGACGCAGTTACATAACGCGGTGCAGCAAGCTGAAAAGGCAAAAGATCGATTAAACAAACTAGCTCATTATGATGCTTTAACAGGATTGCCGAGCTTGAGGCTGTGTCGTGACCGTATGGAGCAGCTTATCGCTCGATCGCAGCGTGAGCGGAAGTCAGCGGTCATAATGTTTGTTGATTTGGATGGTTTTAAATCAGTAAATGATAATTTTGGCCATGATGCTGGAGATCAGGTGTTGATCGAATCCGGCAAGCGTTTAGTAGAGCAGATCAGAGCTGTTGATACTGTAGGGCGCATAGGAGGGGATGAATTTATTATTCTGATGTCTGATATTAGCTCTATAGCGGATGCTGAATCTGTGGCGGCTAAGATTATATCTGCAATGGATGAGTCTTTTGTGATTACTGACATTCGGGATAAGTCTCAGAGTGTACAAATCAGCAGTAGCATAGGCATTTCATTGCTGGATATTGAGGGGCCCTTTAAGGATGCTGAGCAGCTATTACGCGAGGCTGACCATGCAATGTATAAAGTAAAGCGAAGTGGAAAGCGAGGCTATCATTTCGCGCGTTAGTGTCTAAGCAATATGCGATCAAAGATTAGTAAATCTAAATTTAAGAGTGCTAATTGTCATTATCAGAAGCCCTATATTTGGCGGTAATTTGTATTCTCTTAAACTTTGGATCTTCTTGCATAATTCAATGTGAAGAGTATTTCCTGTCAGTTCCTGAGAATTTAATACCGGCTTTAAGTACTTAGCGAGTATGAGGTGAAAGATAATGATATTGATGGTGAGGGTTTTGCCGATTACGTTATAGAGTAACAAGTTTAAAATATCTCCTTTCTTTGTTTGAATGTATTCCTAGGTTTTATTTTTCAATTTTATTTACAGCTGCAAACAATGCAGCTATGTTCAATAGATAGAGGGATTTTTTAGTGAAAGGGATAGTTTTTTCTGCTTGTTGTTAGGCTTCACGGCCTAAGGTGCTTTGTTTGAATAAAAATACGCTCCCACAAGGTGCTGCAGCCTTTGGTATGAGGGGTAAGTTAGTTCTTCTCTTTGTCTTAATAAAAGTTTTTCCTCTCATTCTCATCGCTTGGGTGGCTTGGAACCAGTCATCTAAACTAGCTGAAATGCTAGGGTTTAGGTATGAAAGTTTAGCGGAGCTTTCTCGTGAGAGTTTGTCAGAGACAGGAGAACTAGCTGTTAATGATGCTGTGAAGGCACTTGATGAGAGAGCGCGTAACGAAATAGAACGTATAACAACGGATACGGCCAAATCTATAGCTCGTTTTTTGCATGCACGTGATCAAGATATTAGATTAGCCGCTGCATTAGTGCCTGATGAAGCTACCTATCAGACTTTTATTGCACATCGTCAATCTAAGCTAATGAACAGGGCTGATTGGGAGTTAAAGCCTGATGGTAGTGGTTGGGTCACTAAAGATAATAAGCAGCCAGGTGTTCCGGTTGTTTCATCGTTAGAAGCTAATGCTAAATCTTTCCATTCTTACCCTGCTGATACTAATGTCGACTTAAAAGATTCCTCGTTATATTTGGAGATGACCTTTATTGATTTGGAGGGCGTAGAGCGTTTAAAAGTCGTCAAATCTGAGCTTTTCACATCTGAGCTTAAAGATATCTCTGTAAAAGAAAATACCTTCATCAAAGCTGAATCTTATTTCCCTGCATTAAAAAAACTTAAGCCAGGCGATATCTATGTCTCTGATGTAATTGGGGCTTATGTTCCTTCTAGGATTATCGGGAAATATACACCTAAATCAGCTAAAAAAGCTGGCATTGAATTTGAGCCAGAAAAAGGGGCTTATGCGGGTAAAGAGAACCCCCTAGGAAGGCGCTTTCAGGGCATTATTCGTTGGGCAATGCCTGTGACCCGTAATGGTGTGAAGGTGGGTTATGTATCTTTGGCGCTGGATCATCGCCATGTGATGGCTTTTACCGATCATATAATGCCTACGGAGCAGCGGTATACGAATACGCCTGATGCTTCGGAGGGTAATTATGCGTTTATCTGGGATTATAAAGGCCGGAATATCGCTCATCCTAGGCACTATTTTATTGTGGGGTATGACCCTGAAACAGGGCAGCCGCAGGTCCCTTGGCTAGAGCAAAGTGTCTATGATGATTGGCAAGCTTCGGGCCTTTCTTATGCAGAATTTGAGCAGCAAGCAGCTACTTTTCGTGATCAAAGCTTAGAGCGTAAACCAGCTAAAGATTTAATGAAAACCGGGAATCGTGCTTTAGATTGTCGATACTTAAACTTTGCCCCTCAGTGTACAGGCTGGTTTGATTTGACTGAAAAAGGGGGATCCGGTTCGTTTACCATATATTGGAGCGGCTTATGGAAGCTCACGACAGCAGCCCCAATTCCTTATTTTACTGGTCAATATGGAAATAGTGTGAGGGGATTTGGGTTTGTAACGGTTGGAGCTAACGTGAATGATTTTCACTTAGCTGCAGTGGCATCCCGAAAAAGAATTGATAATAAGATTGACCTGATTGATGGGAAGATTCAGGAGGAGGCGTTAAAGGGACGATCAGTAATTGTAAGTAATTTGAGAGAGATGGCGGAAAGGCTTACCGCTTCTACGTTGTTAATGATTGTGATTGTCATAATTATAGCAACTTGGATAGCATCTTATCTTACGCAAAGAATTACAGCTCTTATTGCGGGTATTGCGTTATTTAAGCAGGGTGATAGGCAGTATAGATTTAAAACAACTGAAAAAGATGAGATGGGCTCTTTGGCGAATGCTTTCGATGAGATGGCTGATGAGGTGGAGGGTCATCTTGTCCAGTTAGAGGATGAGGTTAAGCACAGGAAGAGTACAGAAGGAGAGTTGCGGCGCGTTCAGGAGGGATTAGAAGAGAGCGTAGCTGAGCGAACTCAGGAATTACTCGTTCAGATTGAAGAGCGCGTAAAAGCTGAGGAAGTAGTGAGGCATATAGCGCATCATGATGCGCTAACAGGTTTGGCAAACAGGCGAGGTTTTCAGGACCAGTTAACTGAAGCATTAAAGCGTGCTGATCGTAATTCTAAGAAAGTCTCTTTAATGTTATTTGACCTAGATGGCTTTAAAGAGGTGAATGACACTTTAGGTCACGGGGTTGGTGATGAATTGCTTTGTGCTGTGGCTGCTTTACTTGAGGCGAATATTCGTGAGCAGGATATTGTTGCGCGCTTAGGGGGAGATGAGTTTGCAGTAGTTATGACCGATCTCGATAAGTCTGAGGGTGTTGTGAATACTGTACTGAGAGTGATTGATACTCTAAGTCAGCCTATACCGTTATCTGGTCATATGATTCGTACAGGGACAAGTGTTGGGATAACAGTGTACCCGGAAGATTCGGGTGACCCTGAGCAGCTTATGTTACATGCAGATTTAGCCATGTATCAAGCCAAGGAGAGTGGCGGGCAATGCTATAAGTTTTTTGAATGTCTTATGCATGACGATATCGTATTAAAGAAAAAAATAGAAAATGATCTGCATAGGGCAATACAAGAAGGTGAATTTTGTCTCTATTTCCAGCCTAGATATGACTATCAGTCATCAAAAGTTGAAGGTGTAGAAGCCTTGATACGCTGGAATCATCCAGAAAAAGGGGTGTTGTTACCGGGTGAGTTTTTACCTGTAGCGCAGCGATCAGGTTTACTACCTAGTATCGAGCGCTGGGTAATATATGAGGCATGCCATAAGGCGCTTAAATGGCAGTCATTAGGATTAAGTTTTGGTCGTGTGGCTATAAATGTATGCGCGACGGAGCTTCAGCAACCGGATTTTTATGATCGTGTTAAAGATGTTTTGGATCGATCAGGTCTAGAGCCCTCATTGTTTGAAATCGAGATTACAGAGCGTGCATTAATTGGTCATTATGGTGATGTTGTAAGTAATTTACAGAAACTGCGTGAGTTGAATGTTAGTGTGGCACTGGATGATCTAGGAGCTGAGCATTCGTCGTTGCAGCGTTTAATTGAGTGCCCTATAGATGTCATAAAAATAGATCGATTTTTTGTTGAACGTATAGGAGAGGTTAAATCTGAGGCTGTAATTGCTGCCTTGCTCACTATGGCTAAAGCGACAGGTATACGTGTGGTTGCTGAAGGTGTCGAAACGGATAAGCAGTTAGATTTCTTATGTCGTTCTGATTGTGCGGTTATTCAGGGGTACTTGCACGCGAAGCCAATGCCTTCTGATGAACTTGAAGACTATTTGGCAAAGAATTAACTTTAGGAGCAAGCAAATTCGCTTTTTGACGTTGCTAGTGGAATTGTTTATCCACCGCTATTATCGAGCTTTAATTCAGCGGTGGAGTGAGAACATGCTGTTACCTTAACTTCTAGAATGCTCTCGTCGGATGGTATTAGCAGTGCCGCTATTTTTTCAGCGCTAAGGGGTTTGTGAAAGAAATAGCCTTGGAAAACTTCACAGCCAAGTTGGAGTAAAGTGTTTAATTGTTCCTTGGTTTCAACACCTTCTGCGATGGTATCTAAATTTAGGTTTTTGGCTAGATTGATTATGGTGGCGCATATTTCACTATCTTCTTCTTTACTATCACACTCTTCAATAAAGGATTGGTCTATTTTTAGAATGTCTAAAGGTAACCTTTTTAGGTAGTTTAAGGAGGAATAGCCTGTCCCAAAATCATCGATAGATATACTGATATCTAGTGCTTTTAATTCTTCGAGTACTTTTATACAGCTTTCTATATCTTGTATTAATACTCCCTCAGTTATCTCTATCTCTAGTAATGTTCCAGAAATTGAGTAAAGGGTAAGCTGCTGCTTTATGAAGGGTAGAAGCTCATCGGATATCAGGTGTTTTCCTGAAATGTTAACAGCAACAGGCACTGGTGTTAGTCCTTGAGCCATCCATTGATGAAGCTGATTCAAGGCTTGGTTTATGACGACCTCACCTAATTGGATAATAAGATTGCTCTCTTCTGCAATAGGGATGAATTCTGCTGGTGGTATTAGCCCTTTTTCAGGGTGCTGCCAGCGAATTAAGGCTTCAAGGGCGATGACATTTTCTTGGCTACGGAATACCTTTGGCTGGTAGACAAGATGAAACTGTTGTTCAGCAATGCCAATTTTCATTAAACGTTCATAATTGATCGCTTTTGTAGCATTTTCAGCCATGTAGGGTTGAAAGATTTGATAGTTGTCTCGGCCGTTTTCTTTTGCGGTATACATCGCTATATCAGCTTCTTGGATAAGGTTGTCGGTTTCAACCTTTCCGTTAACTGATAGTGAAATTCCTATGCTAGTGGGGATATTAAATTGCTTTTGGCTAATCTCCACAGGCATTCTCATAATCTCCAAAATATTCCTGGCTTTGTTGCTTATTATCTCGTTATTGATCTCTCCTTTTATAACGACAACAAATTCGTCACCACCCCAGCGTGCGATGAGGTCCTCTGTTCTAGATACCTTAGTTAATCTGTTAGCAACTTCGCATAAAAGCTCGTCTCCTGCTTTGTGCCCGAGCGTATCATTAATCTTTTTAAACTTATCTAGATCTAGGAAAAACAGAGCGACGGTTTCACTATGTAATTTCGCCATACGTATCGCTTCTGATAGGGATTTCATCATAAACGTACGATTAGATAAACTCGTTAAAGGGTCTTTATAAGCAAGAAATTTAAGTCGTGATTGAAGCTTTTGTTCACGGGTAACATCACGAATATGTAATGTGAATTCTATAGGAGCATCATCCTTCATGCGTGTACTGGTTATAGTGACTTCAGCAGGGAAAGGGTGAGCAGATATACGCTTAATTTGTATCGCATTGCGTCTATCTAGAAGAAGACCACTAGCCGAGCTGAACGAGTGGCGTAAGCTGTATTCGACAGACTGTCTATCGTCATCAAGTACAAAATATTGAGTGAATTTTTTTCCAACGACCTGCTTTTTTAAGCACCCTAAAGTACGTTCAGCCGAAGGGTTAAACTCGATGATTTTGCCTTCCCAATCGATTGATATAATACAATCCATAGACGAATCAAGAATAGCACTTTTGCGCTTCTCGCTGGCTTGAAACTGATCAATTGCAAAGTCTTTTTGTGACATCTCATGGTTAATACGCGTTATAACCTGATTGTATTTTTGTGCGATTTGCCCCACTTCTGTAAAGGGTTCTTCATTTACGGGGGAGGTGAAATTACCTAAGTTTTGTTGTTGCTCCATCTCTCCTAGTAGATCGATCAGTTCTGTCGAAGCACGGTGCTCGGCGATATTCAGTCCCTGTTTTTCATCCTCTTCAGATACTCTTAAAGGGACAAAGCTATTTACAATACGCAGTAAAATATAGCTGATAGTAAAGCTATAAAGGCCAATAGAAATGATACCTGTAAGTTGACTAATCAGTTGCTGGGAAGAGGTTAAACCCGTATCTAACTGTTCAGGATTAGCAAAGAATGCGACGGCTAAAGTTCCCCAGATACCGGCCATAAGATGTGCGGGTATAACCGCGAGAGCATCATCTATACGCTTTCTTTCCAGCCACAGTGTTCCGTAATACACTACTATGCCGGATACCATGCCGATAAAAGCTGCTGATAAAGGAGAGACCGCATAGCAAGAGGCTGTGATGCCTACTAAGCCTGCAATAATACCATTAAGGATGTAACCAACATCGATAAAGCGTTTATCAAAATAATGTAAGCAGGATGCAATGAGCCCTCCCCAGATAGCTGCAAGGAAGGTGTTTAGTAAGATTTTAGGAACTTGGTCATTGATCTGTAATACGCTGCCACCATTAAAGCCAAACCAGCCAAACCATATTAAAAGTGTACCCATAGTTGCCATAGGTAGGTTGCTACCAGATGGAAACCTGCTTCTGCGATCATAGCGACCTAAGCGGGGACCTATAATCAAAACGGCTGCTAAAGCCACCCATCCGCCTACAGAATGAACAACAGTGGAGCCTGCAAAATCTATAAAACCAATGGATTCTAACCAGCCTTGTTGCTCGCCTTGGTAAATGCTTGCCCATGCCCAATGTCCAGTAATGGGATAAATCACTACGCTGAGTATTGCTGTGACATATATGTACCCCATAAAGGTCATTCTTTCTGCCGTTGCACCAGAAGTGAGCGTTGCGGCAGTACTACAGAACATCATTTGAAATAAGAAAAAGCATATTTCATAGGCTGAATTATCTAAGCCAAAGAGAAACTTATCACCACCTATAAGCCCAAATTGACTATTACCGAACATTAGTCCGAAGCCTAATAACCAGAAGAGAGATGTTGAAAGGATAAAGTCTGCAATGTTTTTAGCTGCAACGTTAATGCTGTTCTTACTGCGTGTGCGGCCACTTTCAAGGCACAAAAAACCTGCTTGCATCAGGAATACCAGCAGAGCAGATACAATTAGCCACAAATTATTAAGCATTTCTGTTACTCCTCAAGTGCAAGGTGGGTGAGCTTTTAGAAATGTACGCTCTAAACCTCGGTTTTTTGAGGTGACGACTAGTATGTGCAATGCAAAAAGCATGCCTTGGATTGGTATGGTCGTTATTTTGCTTTTTGTGCGAGGAGGGATGGGGCAAGGTTGGCCAAAAAAAACCGCAAACAGTTAACTGCTTGCGGTTTTTTGTATTAAGCCCTAAGGCTTAAAAATATTTTACTTCTGGTTGTCTAGCTGAGCTTTGATTAGGTCACCAATTGTAGTTGGGCCTGATACTTCAACTTCAGCGTTGCGTACAGCAGAGATAGCTGCTTTTTCTTCAGCCTGTTCTTTCGCTTTGATAGACAGGTTGATTACGCGGTTGCGACGATCCATAGTGATGATCTTAGCTTCAACAGCATCACCAACGTTCAATACTGTAGATGCATCATCGATACGGTCAACAGAGATCTCAGATACTTTCAGAGTACCTTCGATACCTTCAGCAAGCTCGATGATAGCCGCTTTAGCTTCAACGGAAAGTACTTTACCGTTTACGATAGCGCCTTTGTCGTTTGCTGCAGCGTATTCAGCGAAAGGATCGCTTTCAAGCTGTTTGATACCAAGAGAGATACGCTCTTTCTCTGCATCGATAGAAAGGATAACTGCTTCAACTTCTTCGCCTTTCTTGAACTGGCGTAGAGCTGCTTCAGCATCAGCTTCCCAAGTGATGTCAGACATGTGAACTAGGCCGTCAAGCTCGTCCTGTAGACCAACGAAGATACCAAAGTCAGTGATAGTTTTGATAGTACCAGTAACTTTGTCGTTCGCAGCAAACTGCTCAGCGAAAGTAACCCAAGGATTAGCAGTACACTGCTTGATACCAAGAGAAATACGACGACGCTCTTCGTCAACATCAAGAATCATAACTTCCACTTCATCACCAATGTTTACAACTTTTGATGGGTGGATGTTTTTGTTAGTCCAAGACATTTCAGAAACGTGTACTAGACCTTCTACGCCGTCTTCAATAGAAGCGAAGCAACCGTAGTCTGTAAGGTTAGTGATACGAGCCTGGCACTTAGCACCAGATGGGTAACGCTCTTTGATAAGCGCCCATGGGTCCATAGATAGCTGCTTAAGACCAAGAGAGATACGACCAGATTCTTTGTCGAACTTGATGATCTTAACTGTGATTTCATCACCTGGGTTCAGCATCTCAGATGGGTGAGAAATACGCTTCCACGCCATGTCAGTGATGTGAAGTAGGCCGTCAACGCCGCCTAGATCGATGAATGCACCGTAGTTAGTTAGGTTCTTAACGAAACCTTTAACTTCCTGACCTTCTTCCAGAGTAGCTAGCAACTCATCGCGTTGAGCGCTGTTAGCTTCCTGTAGAACCGCACGGCGAGAAACAACAATGTTGTTACGCTTAGGATCTAGTTTGATCAGTTTGAATTCAAGCTCTTTACCTTCCAGGTGATCAACATCACGTACTGGACGAACATCAACCAAAGAACCAGGTAGGAAGCCCTGGATATTGTTGATGCTAACAGTGAAGCCGCCTTTAACTTTGCCGCTGATGTAACCTTTAACAGTTTCTTCAGCTTCAAATTTAGTCTGCAGAACTTCCCAAGCTTCAGCGCGTTTCGCTTTTTCACGAGACAGACGAGTCTCACCAAAGCCATCTTCAACCGCTTCTAGTGCAACTTTAACGTCGTCACCGATTTTGATTTCTAGTTCGTTAGCATCGTTAAGGAACTGAGAACGCGGGATGATTGCTTCAGATTTAAGACCAGCATGTACAGTAACCCAGTCGCTGTCGATATCGACAACTTCACCAATTACAAGTTTACCTGGAGTCATGTCTAGTGATTGAAGGGATTCTTCAAACAGATCAGCAAAGCTTTCGCTCATTGAAAATGTCCTATAAGTAAGGGCTACATTCCACATTTATGGAAGAGTGGAGAGTGCAGCGCTTCAGCCTGTAATGCCAGTTTAACAGGGTCAGTTTAAGTAATTTTAAAGAGGGTGTTTTGACTGGCGTAGCACCCAATTCAATATAATTTGAGCGCGCATTATACAGTATCTTAGTAAGATATTACAGGTGTTTATTGTATTGAAGGTAAAAGATTACTCTGCGGTTGTATCACTCACATGGGGGTGTCGTAATCGCTAAGTCGTGCATAGAGAGCGGTTTGGCATGGCTTTATCACAGTATCTAGGTCTGTTTTTAAGCTAGATGAGAGGATGCTGCTGTCTTGTTTTCGGAAAAAAGTAGTAATGAGTCTCTCTTCACGAGGGGAGTTAGCAGCAATATCAATACCGTCACCAACGCAAAAAGAAAAAGCGGGCATGTAGTCTTTTACAAGAGCTTCGCGTTCTATATCGGAAAGAATCAGTCGCTTACCACCGATGAATTTCTTGTACTCGTTACCGGCAGATGCGGACATGGCTTCAATTTGTAAGTTAGAGAACCTGCGGGCGTCAGGCATATCTATAAGTAATTTTTTTAATTGTTGTTCTACGGCGGCGACTTCTTCAGTAATGGTTAGCGGTGCGAAATGCTCATTAAGCTTTTTATACTCTTGTAGAGCATTTATTTCGGCCTTAAGTGATGAAATTTGTGCTTGGAGTACTTCTTGCTCCGCTATGAGTTGTTCATTGTCGTCCATTAACCCTTTAATGACTTTTTGAGTGGGAGTGGTTTTTTTTTCAGCAAATGTGGCCGGAAGCTGTTTTGCACCAAGAGCCCCGGTGGTTTCGGAGTGTGTGTTGAGAGGAATGACAGAGAAACCAAACTTTTCAAGATCCTTAAGATTATCTGCATGCTGCCCTTGAAGTTCATTATAAGCAAGATATCCACCACCACTTAAAAGTATGAGTATAAGTGGGATGATAATACTTAAAATAATGATCTTTTTGGTCTGCATCTAGAATACATCTCTCTTTAGAAAAAGCTTAAATGCCTGGGTCTCTTATATAGAGGCCCCTTATTTAGGGGTCACTTGCTCTCTTCTGTTTGTGCCGCAGAGTACTGTAACTGCATTAACGTTGCATCTAACAAAATGCGGCCGCTTTCAATTAACATAGCTTCTGACTCTGGATTAATCGGACGCCCTTGGCTGTCCTTTTTGAGTTCGTCATCTAACTCTGAAAGTTTTGTAATAGGTTCTAGTTTCTTTTGTAAACGGCGTTGATTCTCTGTTTCTATTTGCCACGCTTCTGCGCTGTCTCGTTCCTCTTTGAGTAACGCTTCTTGTAGAGGAATAAGACTGCTTTCTTTACGTATTTCATTTAGTCGTTCAACTTGTTTACGCATAAAAATGAAATCAGGGTCAGTCATTGTGCGTGCTTTATGTCGCTCGTTAATTTTGTCCATAAATTGTTGGGTGCTTGGGTAAATTCCGTGTGGTGCGGACCTGACTTTATCCCATGCAAGTGCATGGTCAAGCGCGCTTTCACCAATGATTTCTGGATCGTATAGGGTTGGGAAATAGATGTCTGGAAGGACTCCTTTGTTCTGAGTGCTTTCACCAGAAATTCGATAAAATTTCGCATGTGTCAGTTTAAGCTGGCCGTGGTTTAGGGGAAGAAGCGTTTGTACAGTGCCTTTACCAAATGTTTGTCCGCCAATTACGATGCCGCGGTTATAGTCTTGTATTGCTCCTGCAAAAATTTCTGAAGCTGAAGCGGATAAACGGTTGACCAATACTGACATTGGGCCGGTGTAGGTGACTTGAGGGTTTCTATCACGGTAGCGTTCTACGCGGCCTGAAGAATCTTTAACTTGAACTGTTGGGCCTTGCTGAATGAAAAGCCCTACCGTATCGTTTGCTTCTCGTAAAGAGCCGCCGCCGTTGTTGCGTAGATCTATTATTAGTCCGTCAATACTTTCTTCTTGTAGTTCATTGATAAGCTTTTCAACGTCTCTTGATGTGCTTTTGTAATCTTCATCACCGCGTTGCAGTGCTGCAAAATCGATATAGAAAGCAGGGATTTCGATAACGCCTATACGGAAGTTTCGGCCAAGGTGGTTAACATCAAGAATACGCTTTTGGGCAGATTGTTCTTCAAGTTTGACCTTGTTACGCACAATCTTAACTATTTTAGAGGGGATCTCTTCCTGTTCTGAACTTTTGATTTCAAGTCGAACAGTGGTGCCTTTTGCGCCGCGAATAAGTTGCACTACGTCATCCAAACGCCATCCAATAACATCCTCAATTTCGCCATCGTCTCCTTGGCCTACGCCAATTATCCTATCTGTTGCTTTTAGCAACCCTGTTTTGTCTGCAGGGCCCGCGGGCACGAGGCGTACAATCTGAGTAAATTCGTTTTCACTTTTAAGAACTGCGCCAATACCTTCAAGAGATAGGCTCATGTTAATTTTAAAGTTTTCGGACTTTCTCGGTGAGAAGTACTGCGTATGGGGGTCGTACTGTTTTGTAAATGAGTTTGCAAACGTTTGGAAAGCGTCTTCACTGTTAACTTGTAAAGAACGTTTTAGTTGGTTGTTGTAGCGCTTTATCAGTATATCGCGTGCTTCTTGGTCTGATTTGTCAGCCAGTTTTAGATTAAGTAGGGCGCTTTTTAGTCGGCGATCCCAGAGCGCATTCATCTCGGTTTCGCTGGATATCCAAGGTGCGTTTTCGCGATCAGCGTCAAGGCTTTCGTTTATGCTGAAATCAAACTCTTTACCCGTTTCAAGTTCGTCTATCGTAAAACCAAGGCGGCCTTCCAGACGTTCTTCAAAGCGATTAAAAATCAGGAATGCTGAGTCTAAATCCCCATTTTTAATGCTGTCATCTAATGTAAGCCGGTATTTTTCAAATTCATCAATATCGCTTTTATAAAAATAACTTCTTGATGGATCAAGATCTTTTAAATATTGATCAAAAATTTGGCTCGATAAAGTGTCATCAAGTGGAATTCGGTTATAGTGTCCAAGCTTTAAAGACTCTGTTATTTCAAGCAGGGTTTGTTTATGAACAGGTTCTGATTCCAGCGGTGTTGTTAACGCAAAGGCTGTGGCAGGAATTAATAAAGAAAATGCGGTAATGAAGAGTGGCTTTAGCAGCGATGTATGCATAATGTATATCTTGATTTTCTCAGCTTTGGATTCAGTTGTGACCATGTTTGTGGGCTATTAGTTCCCAAACAAAGTTAGTTGAGTGTAGTCATGCTGAGCAGTGTTGTAAAATCAATTGCTTATAATCTATTCCTTTATTCTAAGTTAGGATGAAAATATGAAACGTGCCTTAGGTTTATCTGGCTTAATTTTGATGTCAGTTGTGTTGAGTGGTTGTGGTGATGATGCAGCGAAAGAAAAGTTCAGAAGTGAATTAATTGAGAAGGCGCTGAATGATGATGTTAAGAAAGCTGGTGAGGCTTTTTTAAAGGAAAACACTCTGCTTGAAGGGGTTGTAACTACTAAGAGTGGTTTGCAATATAAGGCATTGAAAGCTGGCGAAGGAGAAAAGCCAACGTTAACTGATATCGTAACAGTCCATTATGAAGGAACGACAATAGATGGGCAGGTATTTGATAGCTCCTATCAGCGCGGTAAGCCCGCTAACTTTCCATTAAATAAAGTTATTAAAGGATGGACTGAGGGGTTATCTTTAATGAATAAGGGAAGTGAGTGGATGTTGTATATACCTTCTGAACTAGCGTATGGGGCAACAAGTCCATCGCCAATGATTCCTGCTAATTCAGCGCTAGTGTTTAAAGTTGAATTGATTGATTTTAATGCTGAGAAGTGAATAGGGTTTTAGATGTCTGATTTATTGAATGATCTTAAAGTTTTTTTACAGCAATCTCCCACCCCTTATCATGCAGTTAAGCAGATGAGCGCTCGTTTAGATTCTGCAGGTTATAAATGTCTTGATGAAGGTGATGCATGGGATATTGCTGAGGCAGGGCGTTATTACACATTGAGAAATGGTTCTTCCATTGTTGCTTGGGCTATGCCTGAGGGAAAATCGTTGCTGGAATCAGGCATAAGGATGGTCGGTGCTCATACGGATTCACCTTGCTTGAAGGTTAAACCTCAGCCTGAAATACACAAGCATGGTTATCATCAACTTGGTGTGGAGGTTTATGGTGGTGTACTTCTAAATCCTTGGTTTGATCGTGACCTCTCAATGGCAGGCCGAGTCAGTTATTTGGATGTAAATGCGAAAAGGCAGCAAGCACTAATCGATTTTGAAAGGCCTGTCGCAGTGGTTCCTAGTCTTGCGATACATCTTGATCGTGAGGCTAACAAAAGCCGAACAATCAACGCACAAACTTATCTGCCTCTGATTATTGGGCAGGGTGAGGAAAAGTGTGATTTCAAGCAACTGCTATCTGATGAGTTGGAGCGAAAGGGCGTAGCCGACATTGATAAGGTCCTTGATTACGAAATATCACTATATGATAGCCAGCCTCCTTCTTTAGTTGGTTTATCTGAAGAGTTTATAACTTCAGCTCGTTTGGATAATTTGTTGAGTTGTTTTATCGGTCTGCAGGCTCTTTTAAATGCAGATCCTACAGAGGGTGCGCTACTCGTTTGTAATGATCATGAGGAAGTTGGCAGTATGAGTGCTTCGGGTGCTCAAGGACCTATGTTAAGCCAGGTGATCGAACGTTTGGTCCCTGATGTTGAAGCGCGTGCGCAGATGCTTAACCGCTCAATGATGATATCAGCGGATAATGCTCATGGAATACATCCTAATTTTCCTGAAAAGCATGATGCCAACCATGGGCCTCTTATTAACTCAGGACCTGTCATTAAATTAAATGCAAATCAGCGCTATGCAACCAATAGTGAAACAAGTGGATTATTCAGGGACTTGGCAGAGCAAGTGGATGTTCCGGTACAGTCTTTTGTGGTTCGCAGTGATATGGCGTGTGGAAGTACGATTGGCCCCATTACGGCAGCTGAGTTGGGTGTAAAAACACTCGACGTAGGTGTGCCGCAATTTGCAATGCATTCAATACGTGAGTTAGCGGGTGCCAAAGATGTTGAGGCTCTTACCAAGGTTCTACAGCGTTTTTATTGTGAATCTAAAGTGTAACGAACTGGTTTGAAGTATGAATGTAGCTAGAGAAGGCTGCATTCATTTTTCTCTATTGAGTTTAAATCTGCAGCTTACGAAATAGTTTAGTTAATGGTTTTGCTTATTAAGTTTGTTTATTGCGTCTATCGATAATGTCCGGGAGCTAGGGAACCTGCGATTAGGTCCCGTATTTTAGGTGGTTGAACTGTCTGAATGGATTTCGGCTATT
>CERC01007964.1_pt1 | contig 32267 bp, 32 predicted proteins | sample 530921 | NCBI WGS metagenome assembly CERC01 (sample SAMEA2621099, study PRJEB7988) | marine metagenome | isolation source: saline water (ENVO:00002010), including
ATTGGTAATACGGTTCAGTCCAACTCTGTCGCTTCTGTTCTTGAAGCTAACTTTTCTATCCCTCTTTGGGTCACAGGCATTGTCCTGATGGTGCTTACAGCAGCAGTCTTGCTGGGCGGTATTAAACGTATCGGTGCAGTTGCGGGTTCACTTGTACCTATTATGGCTATCAGTTATTTAGTGGCAGGCCTTGTTGTACTGTTTATTAATGTTGATGCGATTCCGCAGGCTTTAGATTTGATCTTCACTTACGCATTCACTGAATCGGCTGCTCAAGGTGGTTTTGCCGGTGCTGCGGTTTGGGCGGCTATTCAGTTTGGTGTTGCGCGTGGTGTTTTCTCAAATGAGGCGGGTTTAGGTTCGGCTCCGATAGCACATGCGGCGTCTCAAACGAATGACCCCGTTCGTCAAGGTTTGATAGCTATGTTGGGGACTTTCCTCGATACCATTATCATCTGTTCCATAACGGGCTTGGTTATTATTACCTCAGGCGTATGGACGTCGGGTGTCTCGGGGGCTGCTTTAACCTCAGCTGCGTTTGCAGAAGCGTTACCGGGTGTAGGTAACTACATTGTTGCTGTTTCTTTAGCGATCTTTGCGTTCACGACTATTCTTGGTTGGAGTGTTTACGGCGAGCGCTGTGCGGAATACTTGTTTGGTGTGAAAATCATTATGCCATTCCGTATTCTTTGGATTGCTGCCGTTCCTGTCGGTACATTGTTCGGTTTAGAGTTCGTTTGGTTATTGGCTGATACATTGAATGCAATGATGGCAATCCCTAACCTGATAGCCCTGGCGTTACTAAGTCCTGTTGTATTTAGCATGACTCGTGAATACTTCGAAAACCAAGTATCACCTAGTTTAGAAGGAAAATAAGTCTTTCATCACTGAAAGCAGTTGTTAAAAAGTCGAGAGAGACCGGGCCTAGCCCGGTCTTTTTTGTAAGGGACGTTGCACGTTAATTATTGAGCAGAGCCCTATCTGCTGCTTGTCGATTTATGAGAGGTTTTTAACCCATTCGATAAAATCTGTATTGGTTAGGGCGGGTGAAAAATAGTAGCCTTGGGCTAAATCGCATTGATGTGAGCTAAGAAAGTCTAGCTGATGTTGATTCTCTACACCTTCAGCGACCACTATTAAGTTAAGTGCTTTAGCCATTGAGAATATGGCGTTTACTATAGCAACATCCCCTTGATCTGTGGGTAACGTTTGAATAAAGGAGCGGTCAATCTTGAGTACATCAATGGGCAGTTGCTTCAAGTAGCTGAGTGAAGAATATCCTGTGCCGAAATCATCCATAGCAATGGATACACCTAAGGTCTTCAATTTATCTAATGTTATCAGTGATTGTTCAATGTTTTCGATAACAGCATATTCGGTTATCTCTAATTCAAGTTGCTCAGGACGTATATCAAATTTAGACATCTTTTCAAAAAGGTAATTGTAGAGCTTTTCGTCACGTAGCTGGCGAGGTGATAAATTGATAGCCACCTTTAAATGACCTAGTCCCGATTTAGACCAAATAGATATCTGTTCACACGCGGTGTGGATAACCCAGTACCCTAGCTCGCAGATGAGGTCTGTTTGCTCGGCAATAGGTATAAATTGGTCCGGAGTATAGATGGTTTTATCATTATCTACCCACCTTATAAGTGCTTCTGCGCTCCTGCAATGTGGGGTGCTTTGTTGTAAGCTGACTTTAGGTTGGTAATAAAGTTGTAAGCGATTGTGTTTGATCGCTTTTTTAAGCTGTTCCTCAATTTTCTGATGTTTCTGTCGCTGTTGTTCTAACTCTGATGAGAAAAAGTGAACTTGTCCGCGCCCAGCCTCTTTAGCTTGGTACATAGCCGTATCAGCTTGAATAATTAGGTCTTTGGCGTTGTCTGCATCTTTTGGGTAGGTAGATATACCAACGCTGGCACCTAAGCTGATTTTTTTACCTTCAATTAAATACTCTTTGCTGGCTTGTTCAATCAAGGCTTGTGCTAAATGTACAAGGTTATCTTCGTTTTCATACTCGGGAATGATAACGGTAAATTCATCGCCTCCAATACGGTAAAGAACATCAGAATCACGTAATCGTTTCTTAAATTGAGCAGCAGCACTGCTTAAAAGCTGATCCCCTACACTATGGCCGTACTGATCATTGGCCCATTTGAAGTTATCAAGATCCAGGTAGAGTAGGCCGATCTTTCTTTGCTCCCTTTTAGCTAACTCTAATTGCTCTTCAAAGCGCATTAAGAAGGAGTGCCTATTAGGAATATTGGTTAATGAATCAAAATAGGCTAGTGTATTTAGCTTATCTTCAGCTTCTTTTTTCTCGGCAATATTGGTTAAAACACCCACATACGAGACTGTTCGGTCATTACGTGTGACTTCATTTAGGCTTAGCCAGCCAGGGAACTTAGTCCCATCCTTTTTCTGCCCCACGACCTCCCCAGACCAGTGATCTTTATTGGTTATATTCTCTGAAATTAAAGTCATGATATCGGCGGTATTATCTGTGTAGGAATAGATATTGGGCACTAACCCCATTAATTCATTTTCCGTATAAAGCGTAATATCACTGTAGGCCGGATTGATATCCAGAATCTTTCCTTTGGTATCGACTACAAACACGGCTTCATTAATGGCATCAAGAGCTTGCTCTGCTATTTGTAATGACTGCATGGGTGTGACAAGTGCAAAGCGTAGAAGAAGATAAAGTGAGCCAACAAACATTAAGCTAACAATCGCCACCTGAGTGATTTCAACGATTAGATTATGGTAAAGGCTTTCCGTAAAGGCGGCATCGCTAAAGCTAATTTCCACATTGCCAATTGTTATTTCGCCCGCTTTTATAGGAATACGTAAGCGGTTGGGGTTGTCTATCCAGCGGCGTGAATGGAGAGCATTAGTGAAATTAATGATTTCTCCATCAACTTTAATTCTTCCCATATAAAGGTGGCCAAAATTGCCAAATACTTTGATGCCCTGAACAAAGGAGGAAGACAACTCTGAATCTAAAATGGCGGAGGCTAATTCAACCGTATAGGAGCGATCATAGATTTTTTTGTAAACATTCCATATGGTGGGGCGAACAGAGTTAGCGACACGTTCGGCTACCGCATGACTTCGTTCTTGTAGGTTGCTTTGCATTAAATCAGAAGCAGAGTTAAAGCGTACAACCACGAATGCAGTCATGACTAAAGCAGTAATGATACTGAGAATGAGCAGTAGACGAACAGTTAATCGGCTAAGCATACGATCTTACGCTTTTTCAACATCAGACGGAGTATTTTATTCATTGTCATAAGGGCCAAACCATTGATAATAGTCCATATAAACTTTCTTAAATGCTTTTTTCTCCTCAATAATACGTCTGCTAATTGGATCCCGAGAACCGTATTCATCCAAGACGCTTTCCGAGATGATTTTCCAGCGTTCTAGATCTTCCTGGCTCCATTTATTAATCTTTACACCGTTTTCAACGAATAGATTGAAGGCTTCAAAGTCTTCGACTTTGGCTTTCATCGTTGTTGTTAAGGTGTAAGATTTTATAGCTGTTTCGAGAATGGCTTTAAGGTCACTAGGTAATGCATCATAAGCCTGTTTATTGATTAAGAAATCGGCCAAAACAGAGGGCTGCCACACCGCTGGAACAATCGCATGACGGCTAATATCATTAAGCCCTAAATTCCAAGCCCCACCCGCAGTTGTCCATTCAACGGCATCAAGGTCTCCGTTTTCTAATGCTGGTCTGATCTCTTCCGGTACTGTTGGAAGAGTGTAAGCACCGGCAGCGGCGGCTAATACCTCGCTAGGCAAACCTGGGCCTATACGTACTTTTTTAGAGTTAAGGTCATCTAAACCTTTTATTTCAGTTTTAGATAGCAAGCCGAACTCCATCCCCGGCCACCAAGCGGGGCGCCAAACGATACCATCAGGTAGAGACAGTTCGTTTGCTAATTTAGTACCTTCTCCCGATAGAAAAAACATCATTGAGCTATCAAGGTTCATGAAATCAAACGGTCCCGCATTCATAAGTGCCCAAGCGGGGTTTTCTGCGGACCACCAGTTAGGCCATCCGTTACCCATCTGAATTCTCCCTTCTCGAACCGAACTGTATATATTAGGGCCGCTAGCAAGCTCACCGGCAGGGTGGGGGGTAATATTTAAGCGCCCAGAACTCATAGTTCTTACATTATCTGCAAAGCGTTTAAGTTCTTTATAATCAATACTGTCTTGAGTTGCTTGCGACTGAAGCTGCCAAGTAAAGACTTCAGGTTTTTCTTCCTCTTTGCAGGCCGTTAGGTTTGCAATAATGAAGAATGTAAAAAGAAGCTTAAAGCTAGAGAGTTTTATAGACATGAAATAGCTCCGGCACTGTACATAGTTTTAAGAGTCAGAATAAGTTGTATCGACTCCTTTGAGCATCCATGCCGGTGTTGAAATCAAGTTGCTTGATATACCTTAAAGGTTAACAGTATTTTATCCTTTAAAAAATATGAGGATAGCTGAGCTGATTGATCTATTAGTATGAACAAATATCAAACGTTTTAACCTAGATTCATTCGGTTAAAGATCAATCAAAGAAGCTAGTTTTCAATTAGACATACTTAAAAAGAAAAATGCTTATCTTTCATTGCGTTAACAGTAAGGCGTATAAAATATTTTAGCAAAGGCTTTATAAAGTTGAGTAAATAATAGGACTGTTATGATCAAACTCAATTATTACATGATTTTCATGCTCTTATTTCAGTAAAAGTGCTCGCCAAAAAACATCATGCCTATTACTATGTATATCAAATTAATTGATAGAAGTAATACGCCATGTCTCTTCCTTCCTGTCCGAAATGTAATTCCGAGTTTGTTTACCAAGATCAGGAATTATTGATCTGCCCTGAGTGTGCTCATGAATGGAATCCTTCTGAACCCGATACGGAAGAAGATGTTATAAAAGTTAAAGATTCAAACGGAACCTTGCTGCAAGAAGGCGATAAGCTAACAATGATCAAGGATTTAAAAGTAAAGGGAAGCTCTTTAGTACTTAAAATTGGTACAAAAGCTGTTATCAAGCGTATCGTAGATGGCAAAGATCACCAGTTGGACTGCAAAGTAGATGGTGCAGGCGATATGATGGTTACGGCTGCGTTTGTGAAAAAAGCCTAAAACTTGGATTCATTACGGGGGGATTTTTAGGAATTCTCCCCGTGAATTAAAGCTTTGTATTTAAGTGTACTGTTAAATACTGTCATATACCCCCGCCTCAAATTTATCCTTCAATTGTTGTCTTACTTCTTACCTTCAATAGCTTTTATTGTATGGGGTAAAAAAGACAAAACTTCATAAGCGTTTCCCCTTCCATTAAATCTAATCATTCATAGATTTCAATATACAAACTACTTGTCTATGCTGAATGGATCGATTCTATAGCGGAGGTGGATGATGGATAGCTATTCAGGTGAGGTTGCTAACTTATATATAGGGGAACCTAAACCTATAGGACCCGATAATACACCCAGCGGTATTTTTAAAGAACCGGTGACAAGTTGCTTGTTAACTAAAACTGGATTGCAGGGTGATACTCAAGTCGACAAAAGAGTACATGGAGGTCTGGAGAAAGCCTTATATCACTTTCCAGAAGATAACTATGCTCTGTTACGTCAAGCGCTTACTCATATAGAGAGTTCGTTTGTCCCTGGTTCCATAGGTGAAAACCTGTCGAGTATCGGGATAGATGATAAAAAAGTACACGTTGGGGATATTGTGCGAATAGGAGGAGCCTTAGTACAAGTGTCTCAACCTCGTCGTCCTTGCTGGAAGGTCAATCATAAATACGGTAATGGACATATTGCATCGCTGTTAATGTCGCAAGGAATAAGTGGTTGGTATTATCGGGTTCTTGAAGAGGGGATCATTTCAGTTGGTGACGCTTTTCAATTGGAAGAAAGGCTTGATCAAAGTGTCTCTGTGGCTGAAGTATGGGCAATTTTTGTGGAAAAATTAAAATCAAAAATGCCCCCTGAAGCATTTAATACTGATATTCCCGGTTTATCCACAGAGTGGAAATTTGAGTAGCCTCTTCCATCTAATCGAACTAGTCATAGGAGCATAGATCGATACTGTGCGAAAAGAATAGAGATTTAGATTTCCCTTGTACTTCATAGGTTATAAATGTACTGTATAAGTATACAGTTTAGTTGTGTTTAATGGAGACCGCATGACCATCAGAACGGTACATCAAGTCATCAGCAAGAAAGGCATTGTTGTAGGGGAGTATATGGATCACAAGTTAGCCAAAGAGATGGATAACCGTACTGATGTACTTTATTACATTGCCGATATGATAGAAGAGCAGGGTGTTAAGGAAGATGTTGCAGAGCAAATAGCAGAAGTCTTCTTGGACGACAATAATCGACAAGCACTTATGGCGAAGCTTAAAAGTGTTAAAAATCTACCGGTCGATAGTGCAGAGGAGATTGTGGAGTAACGAGTATAAGCTACTACATGTAAAATCGATATTCCCTTTTAAAAACTCTGCTTCTCTTTTGTAGATTATGGGTAGAGTAAACAGCAGCAGTATAAGGATGACCCGTTATCTATACCGCTGCTAGATTGCATACTTAAAAATGAAAACTGTACATTTCTTTTACATCCCTCCTATTATTACTATGTTTGTTTTTAGATCGTTCTTTTACTTCATTTCTATTTGATTGATGTTGATCTACGCTCTTATTTAGTTCTTTCCTCTCCTATGTAGATCGCAATTTATAAGTACATTTCTTTATAAAGCTCACAGAGGTTAACAATCGTTACTAAGGGGGCGAGAAGTTACCGCCTCTGCCGCTTTGGTCTGAATTAATTATTATTACTTTAAGTCTAATGCTACAGGGGAGTTTTATTTACTTTTATTCAAGCTTTTTAAGCTTGATTTAAGTTATCTTTTCTACACTGTGGTTATCAGAATTTTTATTTTCCCTTGGAACTCATGAATGATGATTTTTTTCAGAGCATCGACTGTACTGCTTTTGTGTTTTTATTTATGTCTCGCTGAGTCCCGCGCGGAAAACTTAAGTTCTGATTATGCTTTATCGCAGGTAGATGCAGGAAAAGTTTTACCACTGTCAGAAATTATTAGATTACATCCATTGTTATCGGAATCGCGTTTACTCGACATAGAGTTAGTGCGTGAAGATGATGGTGTTCTGATTTATGAATTTGAGATTCTTCAGTCAGAAAATATCGTACTAGAACTTGAAATTGACGCGGCTACAGGACAATTACTCAGAGAAGGTTTTGAAGAATAGTTATGCGTTTACTTCTGATAGAAGACGATTTAGTCCAAGTTAATAACCTTAAACCTGCTTTAAGCAAGGCTGGGTTTGTGGTTGAAACCGCGTTAGACGGTGTAGATGGTTCTTTTAAAGTACGTGAAGAAGAGTTCGATATCATTGTGCTTGATTTAGGACTGCCGCTGAAATCGGGGCTAGATATATTGAAAGAGATGCGAGAAGAGAAAAACAGAACCCCCGCTTTAGTGCTGACTGCACGAGATACCTGGCAAGAAAGAGTAGATGGACTTAAATCAGGTGCCGATGATTATTTAGGGAAGCCTTATCACGTGGAAGAGCTACTGGCGCGTTTAGAGGCTTTAATTCGGCGCAAGTTTGGTCAATCCTCCTCTGAAATCGAATATGCGGGTATTCGGTTAAACCAAGATAGCCAATCTGCAGTGGATACTTCTGGTGAACAGCATGAGCTCACAGCAATTGAATTTAAGTTACTTCGCTACCTGATGTTAAATCCCGGAAAAATAATGTCGAAAACTCAATTGAGTGAACATGTATACGAAGAGGAACTGATTCGTGATAGCAATGTGATTGAGGTCTATATCAATCGTTTGCGTCAGAGCTTCGGTAAGGAATTTATAGAGACTCTTCGCGGTCAAGGTTATCGCCTCAAGGGTTAATTTATGAGTGATCAGATGTCAGAGAAAGCTAGTTTCTCCCTGGAAAAAAGGATCCGGTATAGGCTGATTATAGCGATGCTGCCTTTGCTCCTCGTATTGATGTTTATTATCCATAAAAGCGTTCATCTGCTCATCGATGAAATTGTAGTGGAGCGTTTACAGCATGACGCTTTAAGTCTGGTATCAGCTGTTTCTAAATCTGAAAATGGCTGGAAAGTTGGTGCTGAGGCATTATCCACAGTGTATCAAAGGGTTCGATCTGGCCACTATTTTATATTGCAGTGGGATGACGGAGAGATTCGTTCACGTTCACTTTGGGATAAGAAAGTGAATCCTAGTGATTTTGTTGAGGGTGATACTGAGGACTACCTTTATTTTTGGATCGATGAGGAGTTCTGGGTCATTCATAAGCAGCCATTTAGCAAAAAAGGAGAAGCTTTTAGGTTATGGATTGCTCAAGATATTTCAGCTCTTGATCAGAAGCAGAAAGCTTATGAGTCTTATCTTGCGGGAGTACTTCTCTTGTTTACGGTTGTATTTATTTTTTGGCAAAGAGCAGTGCTTAATAAAGGGTTTGCATCGCTTCTCCCTATTCAGAAAGCGTTAAAAGAGAATCAGGTATCGGGCGAACTGGCTTTTCCTCAGAGCATTCCAGAGGAGATAAAAACATTAGTCGACTCGATCAATTTATTGGTCGATAGATCATCCAGGCAAGTAGCGCGTTCTAGGATGTCAGTTGGAAATCTAGCGCATGAGTTAAAACGTCCATTGCAAGAGTTACAAATAGTGGCTTCTGAACTGAATGATCCAGAAGTAAAAAATACCTTGAAGCAAATTATTAAACAGCTACAAGCACGCATAGATGCTGAGCTAAAGCGAGCACGAATTTCTGGAAATCCAATGCCCGGAAGTCTTTTTAAGGTTGATGAAGAACTACCTGTTTTACAAGAACTACTAACCAGAATTCATGGCAAAGAGATTGTTTTTTCTTATCACTCTGACCTTACACAATTACCTTTTGATCGGGATGACACCCTAGAGCTGATGGGTAACCTGTTGGATAACGCATGGAAATATGCGAGTGCACAGGTTCGGTTAAGCATTGTTACCTCAAACGCGCAATTTGAAATAAGTATTGAGGATGATGGGCCAGGTGTTGCAGCAGAATTCTTTACAGAAATTAACCAACGGGGGACTCGTATTGATGAACATAGTGCGCGCCCGGGAGACGGCCTTGGTTTATCAATTTGCCAAGCAATCGTCGAAACTTATAACGGAACAATTAGTTTCAGTAATAGCGACCTAGGGGGATTGAAGGTCGATGTTACTGTACGAAATAACATAGTCGATTAGCTAAGAGGCTTGAAATCATGATTCGAATACTTACTGCAAGTTTGCTTTTATTATCAATTCAATCTGTACAAGCTGATATTCAGATTGGATCAGTAGCGATCTATTCAGATGGATCGGTTGAGAAATTGATACAGAAGGGAGAAGGATGGACCTTGTGGGAAGATGAGCGGAAAAGGCTATACAAAACAGCGAATTATCCTGCATGGCCTATCCTGAAATATCAAAAGTTCCCAGACAGGAATGACGGATACGTACAAAAACTAGCGTTTGGTAATCCGCAGGCAATAAAGCCTATGGGCGAGAAACAGTCTGTTACTTTTGAGCTTACTAAAACAAGTAATGATGCTCACCTACAACGATATTGGAGATGCTTATATGACGGAAAAGGTAGCTTTACATTGGGCTCAAAAAAATACCGGACACTGAATTATGACTGCACTCGTTTCATTCTTCTTAAAGCTGTTTTCCCTAAACCAAGAGAGGAACAAAGGATTAAGTATTCACCAACTTTAGGGTTAGTCGTCGATCGCCGATCTGTCGATTATAAGGGGAGAAGTGAACGACTTAAGTTGGAAAGGTTATTGTCCCCTGAAAAAGCGACGGCTAAGCGTATAGGTCAAACCGTCTATGCAATCAGAAACGATTAGAGAGGTGATACATGTCTCGGATTAGCTCCGCCAAAAGAAGTTTTGTTACTAGAAACGTAGATCTGAATGATGCGCATTCACTTTCTTCTCAGCTTCCTGAAGAGGGGGACTTAGTGCTAGCAAGGGTTGATAGGATTAGACAACATGGGCGATTGGAGAGCCCGGAAGGGCGCCGAGTTCATCTATATAAAGGGGATGAATTGATACTGGTTGCGGGCAATCGCTATGCCACGGATCAATATCATGCGACTACCCCAACTACATTGGGACGTTGTCACCTAGTAGCTGCTGGTGGTATTGCAGCAGATGTAGTTGGAAAAAGTGCTCAAGTTAAGCCTGCCACAGAGATTACTTTAGTCGGCACTTTAATCGATCAAGCGGGTACGAAGCTTAATTTAAAGAATTATAAAAAATTGCAACCGTCTTACATCCATCCCAATACGGCTTCTATACCTGTTTTAGTCGTATTAGGAAGTGATATGAATAGCGGTAAAACGTCAATGGCATGCTCCATAATCAAAGGTTTTAATCATGTAGGCGTGAAGGCCGCAGGAGCAAAATTAACGGGTACCGGGGCTGGTCCAGATTATTGGAAAATGCTGGATTCAGGTGCTTATCGTGTTAGAGATTTTGTTGATAATGGTTATCCCAGTACAGTGGGCCTGTCTGCTAATAGTCTCATCGATTTATTGAGAGTCATAAAATCGGATGCCACACAAAATGGGGCAGATCTGTTAATTGTTGAAGTGGCTGATGGTGTTTTACAACCGGATAACCAGAAATTGCTATCAGACCCAAGATTTTTAAAAGAGGTATCCGGTGCTGTTGTAGCTGCAGATAGTGCGGCAGCGGCGGTGTATTGCTGTGAAAGGCTGATTCAACAAGGTATCCAGGTACATGGCCTAGGTGGTTTGTTTACACGATCTGAGCTTGCTGCGGAGGAAGTTAGTCTACAGTTAGGGCTCCCTGTATATCGGCTTGATGAACTACAGGAAAAAAGCACAGCAAGTTACTTAATGAACCTTTTGTCTAGGGAACAGGCTAATGGTCTCCGCTGCGCTTTCTAATCAACGCTGGTCACTGTTTTTAGTTCTGATTGTGGTCGGGCTTGTGCAGTCGCTCTGTTTTCTTGGCTTGGTCTATGAAGCAAAGGCTTTTGTGGAGTCGGGTGTTTATACCCTTTCGCTTTTGCACATCTTTAGCGTACTTACGGTTATTTTTGTCTTAGCAATAGGTAGATTCCTTGAGCGTTTTATCGCTGAAAAGTTTGCTCAAAACTATGTCATGCAGCTAAGAGAGCAAATTTTTGAATTTACACTTAGTTTGCCTGCATCTGATCGAGAGCTTTTAAATGGAGGGGCTACTTTACTGCGTTTGACTAATGATATGAGCGCGATACGAAACTGGGTTGTACAGGGGTTAGCGCCATTAATTGTACTAAGTATCTGGTTGTTGATAGCTGTATTTGGGCTTATTCAAATTCATTGGTCCCTAGGGGCTATGTTGCTGCCCTGCTTACTCATCATTATTGCTGGAAACTACTTTATAGGGACTTTTTTATATAGTTCATCTGAGAGGGCAAGAAAAAGTCGAGGTAATTTGATCCGTACGACTGCCGAGAAATTAAGGCTTTTTTATCTAATTAAAGCCTTTAATCAAAAGGGGAAAGAAAAGCGCCAGTTTCGTAAACGCTCAAGACGGTTATTGAAACATCAAGTGACCAAGGCAAGAGTCTCCGCTTTTATCAGAGGGTTTAATGAAGCAGCATTACTTGGGACTGTGTTTGTGTTGTTTATCAGCGCTATGAATCTGCAGAACCAAGGACTAATTTCTGTAGAATCTATCGCTGTTTTCTTGACCGCAGGGTTATATCTATTATCGCAAATGCGCAGGTTAAGTAGGCTTTATGAGCTGTGGACACTAAAACAGGTTGCGGTGGATAAACTATCAGGCTTTTTCAATCGTACACCGGAAGATAATGATGGACGTAAGGCTCTGCCTGTTAGACCGCTAAAAATTAAACTGCGTAAGATGGAAGTAAAACACCGTTTTGCCCCTTTATCAGCAGTATTGGGACAATCTTCTCGAGTTGTGCTTTCAGGAGGGCAGGGCGTAGGTAAAAGTTCATTGTTGATGGCTTTAGCTGGTTTATTACCTTTAGACAAAGGGCAATTGGTCTTTAATGGCCGGGATAGTATTAACTTTCATCCAACATTATGGGGTAAAACAGTGTCTCTGATCAGTGCAGAGATCCCACTTCACAAAGGAAGTTTACGCTCAAATCTTTTCTATGGCGCCCGTAAACAGCAGTCTGAATATACAGAACAGGTTTTAAAACTTACCCAAATATGTAACGACGATCTTGATAAGGTTTCTATTTCTGAATTTGGGACAAACCTACCTGATGGTTTTGTATTTAGGTTTAAACTTGCCCGAGCATTGTTACGTAAACCCAAACTTCTGTTGATTGATAATGATCCCGCTTTGAAAGATCCAGAAATCATAGGGGTGATGCGTGAGCTGTTCGAGCACTTTGAAGGCGCAATTGTAATTGCGGTTGAAATACCTGAATTGTCTCGGCTCCATACCGATCGGTGGAATCTAGAAAGTAATGTTGTTGAGACAGGCCTTGAGTCTCAAGGTTTACAGAACGTTGTATATTTTCATCGCTCTCTAGTTAAGGAGAAACGCTAATGCTCCCTTTACCCGGACAAGAGAAAAGAGTGGTATTTCCGGCCTCTAAAGCGTTGCCCGCATGGATATATTTGCCGGTGAAACTTTCTCAACCGGATCGTTTTATTATCGCCGTGCATGGAATCTCCCGTGAGTATAAAAACCAGTTAGCGGCTTACAAAAAGCTTGCAGATAAGCTGGGGTGTGGTCTGTTGGTGCCGGAATTTAGTCGTAAGGATTTTTCTCGATATCAGCAAATCACTAAGGATGCTTTTAGCCTCAGAGCTGACACTGAGCTGAATACGCTTTTGATCACTTTGAAAGTACAGTTACAACAGCCTTTTTTGAAAATTCACCTTTGTGGTTATTCTGGAGGGGCACAATTTGCTCATCGATATGCAATGCTACATCCGCAAAATATTGCGTCTTTAGTACTTTGCAGTGCTGGTTGGTACACCTTTCCCAGCCCCTCTGTTGAGTTCCCTTACGGGACAGGTAAATGGCCAGATTGGTTAGGAAAGCTTCGAGTAGACGATATGCTTAGATTGCCTATTTTAGTGATGGTAGGGGAGCAAGATATAAAAAGAGAGAAAAGCTTAAGGCAATCCAAGAGTCTAGATGCTCAGCAAGGTTGTAATCGTGTAGAGAGGGCTAAGAGTTGGGTCGAAGCTGTTAGTAAACAAAAACAAAAAATGTCGGCTGGAGTTGTTGAATATAGGCAATTACCAAATCTTGGGCATGATTTTCAAGCAAGTGCAGATTCAGGAGAAATGATGCTCCATATTGAATCGTTCTGGAATGATATTAGGAGAGAAAAAGTATGTGCTATATAAAAAGAATTGGGGTTCTCTTAGTGGGCTTAGCGCTAAGTGGGTGTCAGGTTAAACAAGAAACGGTCGGCACTGAAAAGTTATCTGCGGATGAGATTGTAGGTCTATTTGAAGGCAAGACCGTAGAATCATTTAACCTAATATCAGGGAGTACTAGTTTTACATACTATCATCCAGATGGCCGTGTTATGCAGGAACGGTATTGGGAGAAAAGAAAGGGGGCCTGGAAAATCAATGAAAAAGGTGAAATGTGCCTCGCAATGGAGGGAAAACCTTTTAGCTGTAGATCTATTTATAGAGAGGGTATAAAACTTTATAAATTTAGACTTGATACTGAAGGTCAGCCTGAAAAGATAATCCGTTATAGACAATTCATTGATGGAAGAGTCTTGGATAATTGATTTGAAATATGAGCATGACCTGACCCATCCTGAGGACATTCTGTCTGGCAAAGAACGCGTTATTTTTGCCGATGATGATTATTGTGCAGTGGATTAAAAAGGTCATTCTCTTATCAATAAAGGCGCGATTGATATTGAGTATATAAAAGTCAGTATCCGAATGGAGATAACATATTCTTTCAGAATGATTAAATATTAGTTTGGCTTTATCAAAACGCGCTATAGCAGATTAAAGAAGAACGATAATAGATTAGCCATTCATTTAGCTTGGCTCGCATCTGGTTCGCACGGACTTAAAGCGATCTACTTTTAGAAGTTGCCGAAACCGCCTACCGCGAAGCACTGCTTGCTGGTTACTGGGCGCCGGGTAGCGATGACGAATACTACAACGACTACCAATCCCTGATTCAAGACGATCAACATGTCTACTTCTGGCAAGCCAAAGAGCGTGATGCCGAAGGCCGTCTCGCCCGTGAACTGCACGGTAATGGTCTAAGCACCGTCTACAACTACGACCCTTCCAACGGCTTGTTACTGCAACAACAAACCGGTTTTGCCAACTTCGACAAACTGCGTGACCTTAAATACCAGTACGATCACCTGAACAACGTGAGCCAACGTGCAGACCTGATCACCGAAGTAGAGGAAAACTTCACCTACGACAACCTAGACCGTCTGAAAAGCTCGACCGTGGTCAGCACCGCCGCCGGTGAAAACCTTACAGAAACGAAAACTTATGATTACGATACCTTAGGCAATATTACCTACAAATCAGACGTCGGCAGTTACGCATACGATGGACCGCGCCCTCATGCAGTGACTTCAGCAGGTGGCAACACCTACGAGTACGATGACAACGGCAATATGATCAGTGGCGCGGGGCGTACATTGGCATGGAGCAGCTTCAACAAACCGACCAGCATGGTGAAAGACGGTAAAACCGTTAACTTCACCTATGCACCGGACCGTGCCCGCTACCTAAAAACCGGCAGCGATGGCGCAAAAACACTCTACCTAGACAAACTGTACGAACTGATCACCAAAGGTCAGGAAGTGACTCACAAACAGTTTATCTACGCAGGTAGCAGCCTTGTTGCGGTTCATGTCTCAGGCCTAGACCACAATGGCTCTGCTATTCCGGTTCAAACCCGCTACATGCACAAAGACAACCTCGGCAGCGTCGATACCATCACCGATGGCACCGGCACCGTGGTTGATCGCATGAGCTTTGATCCCTTCGGTAGCCGCCGCCAAGGAAACTGGCGCGAAGCCACTGTCGGCATAAACCTGATACCGATACTGACCAACCGTGGTTTCACTGGGCATGAACATATTGACGAGATGGATCTTATCCATATGAATGGGCGGGTTTATGATCCGACGCTGGGTAGGTTCTTGAGTGCAGATCCGCATATTCAGTCGCCTTATAGTACACAGAGTTATAACCGTTATAGCTATGTGAGTAATAATCCGCTGAAGTATACCGATCCGAGTGGGTATTTTTTGGGGGGGTTGTTTAAGGCTATTTCTAGTGCGTTTAAAGCAATTGGTAATTTTGTTAAAAAGTATTGGCGACAGATAGTTTCAATTGCGATTATGGTTTATATGCCGCATCTTGCGTTTATGCCTCAAAATGCAGTTTTGGCTGGGGCTATTGCAGGAGCTACTGCGGGGTTAGTGACTACTGGTAGTCTTAAAGGGGCTGTTATGGGAGGCATAAGTGGAGCTGCTTTTGGTTATATAGGTGATACTTTCCAAGCTAATTCTTTATTTAGCGTTGCAGGGCTTAAAAAAGTTATTGCTCATGGAATCGCTGGCGGGCTCACGGGTAAAATGCAGGGCGGTAAATTCGGACAAGGTTTCCTCAGTGGGGTTGCTGCTCAAGCCGTTTCATTGGGGACAAAAGGACTTGGATTGTTTAAAGAAGGTATGAATGGTGTATTGAAAGCAAGTGAGCGTGTTCATAATGCTGCTGTTGCTGCGGTTATTGGGGGGACCGCTTCTGTTCTTGGTGGAGGTAAGTTTATGAATGGTGCGATTACAGGAGCTTATTCTAGGGCGCTGAATGATGATTTACATATTGGATTGAAAGAGAAATTTAATAAAGATGGTACCTTAAAAGAAGAGTATGGAGGTGATGCTAAAGGGCTGAATGCAGGAGCAGAAGGAAATGCAACTGTGTTTACTGGTTTAGTCGGTTTTACTACCGCTCTTAATGTTGCAGCAGATGGTCAAAGAAATATGTGCACTACGGAAACCTACTGTATGATGTTTGGGCTAGGTGGGTTTGCAGGAATTGGCGCAGGTGGAGCATTAGGGCATGGAGATCCTCTTTCTACTTCTAACTCAAAAGGATGGGGCTTTTTCTTACTTGGTGGGAAGGGGATCGCAGCAAATGTAAGTACGATCTTCTCTGATAGTGGAGCTGGGGGGGTTAAAGGTAAGGCGAATTTAGGGTATGGATATGGAGCTGCTGCTGGTATTCAATTCTGCGAGATGAGGACTCATTGTGTTGAATAATGAAAATTTAAAGAAGAGATATGCTCAAGGGGTTAAGCTCGCTTTTATGGGTTGGGTAATAGCTATTGTTGGCTTTGTACTTGCCTATAATAGTCTTTTGCTGCGAGACATTTGTTTTGTAATAGTCGTTACTGGGATTGGTTTAACTTTCATTGGTACTTTTATTGCCGGATCGACTTTTAAAAAAATGAAAGGCGATGAAGATCATAAGTGAAAATAATGGGGACGTACCCCATTAAAAGGAACTGAGTAGCGTGTTTTGAAAATAATGGGGACGTACCCCATTAAAAGTACCATTAAAAGTAAGAAAGCTTAAAGCCAATGCACAAGGATGTTGCATATGCCTAGACGAGCAAGGATGACTGTTCCAGGGATTCCTCATCATGTAATACAGCGCGGAAATAATCGCCAAGCCTGTTTTTATTGTGATGAGGATTACCTTACTTATCTTGAGTGGTTAAAGGAATACGCTCAAGAGTTTGACTGTGAAGTACATGCTTATGTTCTGATGACTAACCATGTTCACTTGCTAGTAACTCCTTCAACGATTACCTCTTTATCCTCCTTTATGAAAGCGCTAAGCCAGCGTTATGTTCAGTATATAAATCGGACGTATAAACGTAGCGGTAGTTTTTGGGAGGGGCGCTATAAATCGAGTGTTACCTCTGAAGATCACTATGTGCTGGCGTGTTATCGCTACATAGAGCTTAATCCAGTGAGAGCCTCTATGGTCGAGCATCCGGCCGAATACCGTTGGAGTAGCTATAGAGTTAATGCTCAGGGTGAGGCCTCTGATATTATTAGCCCGCATCCGACGTATTTAGCTCTTGCTGATGATTCTATACGTTTTGAAGCTTATCGAGACCTATTTAGATATGAGCTTGATCCGGGTTTAGTTGATGAACTTAGAGAGGCGACGAAGGGGAATTTGGCGTTTGGCTCTGAAAAGTTTAAAAAGCAGATAGAAGATGCAATAGGCTACTCTATGGAACCGAGAAAAATAGGCCGCCCGAGTAAAGAAACGTAGTTTATAGGGTGTATTGGGCATTGGAATTTACGGTGAGATTATACTTTGGCCGATATCAAGGAAATGGTTCTGTTTTTTTATTAAGTTACAAAACCATCTATGAAGAGGGCTACGCTTAAGGGACAGTCTGTATATGTTGCATCAGGAGGCATGGGTTATGACTGATAAATACCATGAAGCTGAGAAGCTAGCTCGTGAGTTGGAAGCATCGCTCTCCATTCAGTATGGGACGATATTGTCTCTGTCAGACCTACAAAAGATTCTGGCTTACCCTTCTGAGCATGCTTATCGGCAGGCTATTACACGCAAGGTGATCCCTGTTCCACTATTCTCCATGAAGCACCGGCGAGGGCAGTTTGCGCTGCTACGAGATGCCGCTTGTTTTCTGGCATGCCAACGGGTTGGGGTTCCGTTTGATGTTGCTAAAAAAGGAGGTGATGAATCGTAGCTATTTATGAATGACTTAAACTGAAAACTATTCAGTCTGAAAGGCTGACAATATTCGTAGAGGCTAGAAGAAAAAAGCTCAGGTCTTGTAACCTGAGCTGATTCTGATAGTTGTCTTTTGCACAGACCCTATCAGTATGGACTTCCTGCCGTTTCTGTCAAGCATCCTAATGTTATTTGATGGTGCTCGTACGCGGCTGTGCCTCTTTTCTACCATTGCCTTGGGTGATGAAGGTCGCTATTGCCCGGGATATCAGAGGTAACCTCTTATGCGTACTAAAACACCCATACTGCGCGAGATTATCCGTTTTAAGAGCACAACAACCTATTCCAATCGGCAGATAGCTGAGGTTTTAGAAATCGCTCCCAATACGGTTCGCCATTACAGTAAACAGTGGGAGGGTATTCAATTATCTTTCGATGAGATAAAAGGGCTAAAAGACCAGGAACTCTTAGAGTTTTTTATTAATGCTAAAGGGCGAGAAGTTTCTAAACAAATGCCTGACTATGCGGTAATTCATCAGCGTTTAAGGAAAGAAAAGTATCTGACATTACAGGTGTTATGGGAGGAATACCGAGCGACATTTAAAGAAGAGGCGTATTGCTATGCTCAGTTTACGCATTACTACCGGCGATATGTAAAAAAGATCGATATTACGATGCGTCAGCGCCATTATCCTGGCGAAGCGATGTTTGTCGATTATGCTGGGACGCGAATACCTTGGTTGAATCTCAAAAAAGGAAAAAGAAAAGAATATGCTCAGGTGTTTGTTGCTGTCCTTGGGCATAGTGATCTCACCTTCGCCTGGGCTTCACGTTCACAAAACAGTGAAGATTGGATTGAAGCACATAACCAGGCACTAGCGTTTTTTGGCGGTGTCCCAGAAGCGGTTATTCCAGACAATCTCAAATCGGCTGTAATCAAAACAAAGCCAGAACTTGTACTTAATCGAACTTATAAAGAGATGTCGAAGCATTATGAGTTTGTAATTCTTCCAAGCCGAGTTAGGAGGCCACAAGATAAAGCAAAAGCTGAACACGGTGTTTTATTAGTGACTCGTTGGATTATTGCTCTTTTAAAGGAGCGCCTTTTTTACAGCATTGAAGAGATAAATCAGGCGATTTTAGAGCTTCTGCTTGAACTAAATAATCGTTCTTTACGCAACTACCCTGGAACTCGACTAAGCCGATTTGAAGAAGGTGATAAATTAGCTCTAAGGCCTCTTCCTGAGAAACCCTTTGAGTATGCTGTCTGGGAGCCCGAATGTAGCGTGGGTAAGGATTACCATATTAAAGTTCAGCGCCATTGGTATTCAGTACCTTTTCATTTGATTGGAGAAAAGGTTGAAGCACGCATCTCTTTTAATATGGTTGAAATTTATTATCAGAACCAACGTATTGCTTTCCACCGCCGTTCGACTGATGAAGGCGGTTTTACTACAGATAAAGCTCACATGTCGCCTGCTCATCAAAGTTATTCAGAGCAGGATCTTTCCAGCTTTGTTGAGTGGGCGCGGCAGTATGGTCCAGCAACAGAGGCCGTAATTCGGGCACAGTTCGATAAGCACCATAGCCACTCGATGGTGGCCCGAAGTGCATGCAACCAGTTACTTAAACTAGCTAATTTGTATGAGCCCGCTGAGTTTGAATCTGCTTGTTCTAGGGCCGTGGATATAGCCTCGCTTACTGTAAAAAGTGTTCGTTCAATACTCAGGACTGGGCTATATAAGCTGGTTCATGAGGATGTTATCAGTCAAGCCCAATTACCACTCCATGAGAATGTTCGAGGAGCTAGTTATTACGCTCAGGGAGGATTGAAAGATGTTAACTGAGCCGACTATGGTTTTATTTCAGCGTCTTAAGCTGACAGGGATGCAGGAGCGCTATGAAGAACTTCTAAAAGATCCTGCTAGCCATTCACTTTCACATGCTGAAGTCGTGACGATGTTACTTGAAGCAGAGTTGCATCAAGTTGAACGTAGAAGACTAAAGCGTTTGTTGAGATCTTCTCGATTAAAACAGCCTTCCGCTTGTATTGAAGATATTGACTATCGCGCAAAACGAGGACTAAATCGTACTCAAATTATGGATATCAACGCCCTTCGTTGGGTAGACAATATCATCAATATCATTCTAACAGGTGAGACAGGCACAGGAAAAACCTGGCTGGCTTGTGCATGGTCTATACAGTGCATCCGTAAAGGAATTCCTGTGCTCTATTACCGCTTGTCTCGTTTGTTAGAAGAGATGGAAGTCGCCCGTGGTGATGGTTCTTTGCCTAAGCTGCGTACAAAAATTGGAAAAGCTTTGGTATTGGTACTCGATGACTGGGGTGTTTCGAAACTCACTGCTAGAGGACGGCAAGACCTATTAGAGATTATTGAAGATCGCACGGGTAGTGGTTCTGTCATGATTACAAGTCAGCTTCCTATCGAAAAATGGCATAGCTTTATTGGTGAGCCGACCATTGCTGATGCGATTCTGGATCGCCTTGTTCATAATGCTTACAAGGTTCCTTTAAAAGGCGAGTCGATGCGTAAACGCCTCTCTAAAATGAAGGAGGAACTATCATGAGTTTCCCACAATTAGTACCGCCACACTGCGCTATCAATCAAAACCTCGGGAGCCTTCATGAAAGGGATTTCTATACTCCATTTGAGTCCAGATCAGGGGTGTATGAGTTAATAAACCAACTGAATGCTTACTATGGAAACACATTATTGGGACATGAAAAAGCTATGGCTTTTTTAGGGAGATTTCATATTGATGATCAAGATCTATTGCAAGAGTTTAGTGTTGGGTTCTCAGATAGAACATTGGGAAAACAGCTTCCTGCATCAGATACAGTCGAGGGAGAGTTGTTACGAGGAAAACTCCAGCGGATGGGTTTCTTCACCGCATTTGGCGGTGAAAGTCTACGTGGATGCCTAACTTTTCCCTTCAAAGATAATAAGGGAGATATTGTTGAAATCTATGGAGAACGCTTTACTCGCTGGTTGAGGTTTGGGACCCCGAACGAAGTAATTTGGTCTCTGGAAAATGGAGGCCTTTTCAACTCGGAAGCTATTTTGAGTTATAAGGAAATCATCTTATGCGCAACCCCATTGGAAGCACTGATGTTTGTAAGGGCTGGGTTCCACAATGTAGTGGCAACTATGGGAAGCCGAGGTTTCACCGTTGAGCAACTAGATGATTTAGTTTGTGCCGGAGTGGCCCGTGTTCTGATTGCTTTTGAATCTGCTCCAAAAGCTGATCAGTCTTCTTACCTCGTTAGCCAGGCTCTAAATGAGTCAGGTATTGAATGTCTGAAAGTAGCTTTTCCTGCAGGGTGTGGGGCCAGAGATCTGGTACCCTCACGTGGTTTGGATATGCTTCGATTTGTTATACAAGGCGCACGTCCATGCTGCCAAAGTTATGAAGCCATAAGGAGTAGTAGCTATGATGACTAACCCTAAAAGGCTACGAGGATTGGCTGATGGGATTGCCTATTATCTTGATGACTGCGCTATTAAAGGCCAGTCTCACAGAACGATAGAGGGAAAGCGCAGCCATCTGCAACGATTCATGATTTGGTGTTCGAAGGAGGGAATCATCCGTTCTAAGGAGGTCTCGATGGATGTCATAGAGGCTTATCAGTCAGACCTCTTTTTGTATCGAAAACCTAAAGATAAGGCACCGCTTGAAAAGGCTACGATACGAAATCACCTGACGGCGATTAAGATGTTATTTCGGAGGCTTCATCTGAGAGGGATCATTAAGAATAATCCTGTAGCTTTGATGGAATTGCCCAAGGTACCCCGGCAGCTACCCAAGGGTTATCTGGACGTTGAAGAAATTAATTTGGTTCTTCGGCAATCTCTTATTCAGGATTACAAAGGAATTCGGGATCGTGCGATCTTAGAGGTTTACTACGCTACGGGCATCCGGCGAATGGAGCTGGCGAATCTTGACATAGATGATGTTGATCTCAAACATTACATTATCACCGTAAGGAAAGGCAAAGGAGGTCGAGATCGAAGAACACCTATCGCAGAATGTTCATGTACGTGGGTTGATATCTATCTTAAGCATATCAGGCCACGTTTGCAGAGCCTTCAATCTGGACAAGCTTTGTTTATCGATAACAGAGGGCTGAGGTACAGGGAGCATCAGTTAACAAGAGTGACCTCTAAGTACGTCAAACGTTCCGGTGTACGTAAGTCTGGTGCTTGCAACTTATTTCGGCATTCGACTGCAACATTGATGCATCAAAATGGCGCTGATATTCGCTATGTTCAAGATATGCTTGGGCATGCAGACATATCTACTACACAGATCTATACCCATGTCGCGATCAATAAACTACGGGAGGTTTATGCTGAAACCCATCCTGCAGCACTGCGGGATAAAGGGGGGCTTGAATAGATCTTGGAAGTTAACCGTAAAACTGATCCACTGCTGTCTTATATAGCAGTGGGTTAGTACGCTTTTATTTTTATCTTCCTATTTAATCTATTTTCCAGAACCGACGGAAATAGATCGAATGACGTTTCAGGGTTGGAAGTTGAACCATAAAACAAATTTTAGTGATATAATTCCGATATCGGAACTAAGTTTTGTATGGATTTTATAGCCATGAGTAATACACAGACGATTAATATAGACAACATTATTGCAGCTAATGATCTTGATGAGTTAAAAGTATCAGAGCTTAGAGCCTTGCTTGTTCTTTCTATGTTAAAGCCTGGGAAGTGGGCTCCTTTGAATGAATTGCGCGGTGATACAGGTAAGACCAGTAGCTTTAGTAGATCTGTAACGAAGCTTGTATCTAACAACTGGATATCAACGTGCAAAGACCCCCATGATAGTAGGAGCAAACTGGTCAGGTTGACAGTGAAAGGCAGAAATAAGCTGAAGAAACAGCTGAAGCCTGAGTTAATTGAGTATCACGAGAATCATCCAATTTCTGAAATACCGTATACAACAAAACGTCGCTATCTCACGGGGCTAGCTGCATTAAACTTACCGTCGGACGAAGGAACTGGTGATTGGCATTTTATAGAAACGTTTAAGGGTTCGCATGGAAGAAGCCCTGGCCCGTTTTTTGTGGCTGGTGATAACTATGTAGATACATACTCAGTTTTTGGATCTGAAGGAATTGAAGATCAAACTAAGAACCTCGAAGAAGCTGGCGTTATTTCTCACAAAAAAATCTTTGCAGCCAACCATTATAGAGCGATGGCGGACATGATTTTTCAGCGTCTTTATGATGGTAATGGGATTGATTCATACGTTGCCGATGACTGGTTTCCTGAGGGGGAAAGCAAGAGAAAGCTGGCTGTAATGTTAGATAAACTTGAACCAGTTTTGAGAAAAGAGCAAATGAAGGATCTAAGAGTTTGGAGAAGCAAAAATGACCTTGCCGCTGCTTGATGTAATCAAGGAATTTTCACCTCTGCAAAAGCAGCATGTGGAAGTCATGGCTCGAATAGCACAGAAATTTTCTGATTCTCCTATGATTTTGAAAGGGGGAACTGCCCTGATGTTGTGTCATGGATTAGATCGATATAGTGAGGATCTAGATTTCGATTCAACTGTACCAATTAATCCAGAAAGCCGTATGAAGGATGCCTTTCATGGTATCTCTATTAATCTGGAATCTATCAAAAAAACGAAAGACACTCAGACTACAAAACGGTGGATGCTTGAGTATTCTGGGCCGGAAGGTAAGGGGCGGCTTAAGTTTGAAGTATCATATCGAGCATCACAGATAGATGAACAAGCTTATACGACTATCAATGATATTAAGGTTTATCACGCTCAAGAGCTCATCTCTCAGAAACTGAATGCTGCAGAAAATAGATCAAAGATAAGGGATTTATTTGATCTTGGGTATTTAGCACGTGAGTTCGCTGATCTATTTACACCAGATCAAGTTAGCACGTTGAATACTATGGTAAGTGATCTTGATAGTTTGCAGTCTAGGTATGTAGCCGACCACATTGAAGACTCAATTCTCAAAGATATAGATCTGGAAGACTTGGTGCTTGAACTTGGTCAGAGTGCAGAGGAATTGAATGGCTTAACTACAACTAGTTGATCTTAATACAGTGCTTAATTTTTCTTGGCCCTAGGAGCATTATTGGTAGCTTGTGGGTGGGGCCAATGGTGAAATGCTTACGGACTGTTTATCTCCTTAACAGGTTGTTGAATCACGATAGCCTGGCTGCCATTCCAGTATGCAAACCAATCTGACTTCTGACCAATAATTATTAAAATAGCCTTTTGACCTTTTAGGTTTTTCTTCCATTCATTTATGTCGGAAGCAGAAGGAGTTGGGTGGGGTTCAGGGTGTGTATGCCACTCCCCTAGATATGTTTGAAGCTGATTGGAATTAGTCCAAGCCGTTAGTACTTTCTTGATGTGAGATCCGCTTCGGCGTAAGAAACCATACCGAGATCGTTTATCAACAAAGTGGGGAGTGGAGCAATCAGTTAACTCAAAGTGAGTAACTTCATCCTTAGCCCCATTTATTCTTTTACAGCCAATCAACAGACCTCCAGCCTCTTTGTGGTGGCTCTCACTTTGTTTAAATTGGTGTAATTTATCTAAAAGCTGTTCCGGAATAATCAGATATCCATTATTCGGCAGCACAGATATCAGGTCTGTAGGCGGCTGCAGCATGGACATGATTTTATCCTTGTAGGGTTACTATCTTGGGTTTTATTGATCTTCTTGGAGTGGCTTTCATGCCTAAATCTAAATCCAGGATTGTCAGAGAAACTCTCCAATGCCATCTGTTGAACCATACCAGCGGCTGCATTGGAAATACCAGCAGAAAATGGAATGTAGCTTTCTCCACACCTATGAGCGATTACAGATAGCTCTTCTTCAACTTTATGTGAACTGAATAATGGATACCGTTCCTTAAGTGCTCCAGACTCTCTACTTTCATCAGGTATTTTGAGGCACCTGTAACAAGCGCCTGAACCGTCATCTAGCAGAGCTCTGCTTGCATAACCGTTGGCATCTATCCACGCATAAAGCAATTTTGGTGCTGTTTTTCTACCTAACCGGAGTTCTACAAGCTTGTTTGCAAGTAGGTTAGAAAAGCATTCATTGCCTGTTAGATCGATAACAAGATCGTATTCCTTGATGATATTCAATTGAGCCGATGAGAGTTTGGAATAGCTCTGGATATTTACTGGTGTAGAGGTGTTTTGAAGTATCAGATCTCTAGTCGCATCACTTTTAGACTCGTATAGATAATTTGCACCTAACAAGTGCCTACCCAAATTACCTGGTTTTAGTATGTCATCATCATAAAGGTCCAATTGGCCTTTATTACCAGTGCCTGCACCAGCTTTTTGCAGAAGGGATGCAGCGAAACCACCTACAGTACCGCATCCAATTATAGCAATGTGGCGATTCTTCAAGGAGGGAGTCTTTAGATTACGTTCATACACGAACCTTTCTGAAACATCATTTATTTCAAGTCGAAAAAAACTCTGAGAACTTGTAGGGGCGCACAGGATTTTACGAATCGTGGACATTTGCTTCGGTGACAATGATTTCTTGCCCTTGCGCTTATTGACTCTGTAGCGGCCAAGCATGGTTTTGATAGAAGGAGAGAATTTTACGGATACTCCGAAAGGGCCACCAAATTGAGTTTGAAAAATAAGCTTTGGGGCCGAATATTCTTTAGCTATCCCCAGTAATGCAAGTAATGCCTTTCTCTCGACTCTTGGGTGAACCCTCTTCAACCAGTTAAGAAGGTCACTTATGTTTTGGGGAGGCCACAATTTTTCTACTTCAATGAAAGGGTTATCGTCCATTTCAATAATGGCGGTGTCGTTGAAGGCAAATCCATCATATTGGGCATTGCGAAGTTCACACCAGTGATCTCTTTGCTCGCCCCCAGAGGTGAACACTATTTCTTTTGTAGGCTTACCGTTGAGTCCTTTATGCTCATAAATGCAGCTTTCAGCTTTAGGCTCATTTGTTGTCAGAAAACACTTTGTATCAGCATGCCAGTACGAGTGAAATTCACCTGCAAAATCGGTTTGGTTTTGTTCTGGATCTGAAACCTTTTTTAGAGTGTTCCTTATGGCATCTAAAATGACATAGGTTGTTCTTTGTGGGTAAAACGGATCCAGGAACACACCAAGGGTGTCTAAATAGCATAGTTTGTGGTTACGCTCGACATGAGGCAGAAGGCCTGTCAGTTTATCCGGTATTTCTTTCAGATATACATTCGGTAGTGACTCAAAACTAGGATTAATGTCTCGAATAATAATCTCAAAATCATACCCTCCTTCCCGTATCATCCCTTCAAAAGCAGGTTGAATACCTGAAACTATTTTGAAACCCTCTTGTGCGAGGGTTTGAGCGATCAACGGGAAGTTATCTTCAATGGACGAAGCGTTGTTCATGCAGACCTGTTTGTTTTAGAAGGTTTTGGCTTGTCCTGTTTTTGTGCAGGAATTTTTCTCACAGCTGCAGCAACAGGCATGAGTTCAACCAAATCGGGCCTGGAAGGGATACGCTGACCAAATATTGCCTGTAACTGCGCCACAACTTCATGGCTTGTTTGCGAATGGCACAAGCTGATCTCAACGTTGCCTTTGAATAAACGTACCTTGTCACGGATTTCTACGATTTCTTCATCTTTGAGATTTCGAGGAAACATAACCTCTTCTGGTTCTTCAGGGTTGCAAATATTCTTAGCAAATTGATCAGGTAGCTCTCTGGCAACGGCAAGCAGCGCTTCACAATCTGACTGGAACGGAGTTCTCTGGGTATTGAGGTGGTTATCAAAAGTTTCAGCCGCTGCGACCATTAACGTAATTGAAGATGGACCTCCTTTAATCCATGTGAGATCACGCCAACCCTTTAAGTACCGGCAAATCCTTCGTAGTCTATTTGAGTGCACTTTACATCGGCCCTCAAACCAACGTTGTAGGACCATAGGGTCTGAGGGTTTCCACTTGTCTTTATCTCGAACGGCAAGGTAAACCTGGGATGGATCTAGCCAAATATCGTTATCATCCGTCGCTTCAGCTGATAAAAGACCATCAAACTGTCTGCTTTCAACAGTGGCTTTTAGTACCGCATAACGTTCTTCTGGGATTGCGTAGATAGGGATGTCTACATGCATTTCTGCATCAACAATGATGCGTACACATGTACTTTTGTTTGTATCAACAGCCCAATTGTTTGAATCAGCCAGTTTTTTAAGAATATTTTCTACTGAGTTGAAGAGGAGTCGATTTGCAGCCTTAGGGTTACCTTCTACCAGCTCCATTGGAAAGTATACGCCATCATCAATATCGATCTGTTGGGGAGGTAAATGCTCAGGGCGATTTAAAGTGCGGTAAACGTAACTGCCTTGAGTCCAGAATTTCGGTGCCAAGCGTGATAAATATAGCTGGTCGGAATCATAAAACTCATTTGCGCGGTCACGTAATTCTTTAAAACCTTGCTTAAGAGCTGAGCGAACTTTTTTTCTAACACTCAATAACTGGGTTTCTTGCCGCTCTGTAATATTGAGCTGTTTTAAGAATGGATCGGTAGAGGTTGCTGTGTGTAGCAGCTTTGAAACGTTATGTCGCTGTGGCATTGTTTAATCCTGTTGTGAATTCTGATTGGGGCCGTAGTAAAAAGTCGGGGGTTCTGCGATGTTGCTGGTGATGTCGAGAAACACATTGTTATTTATAGTGTTTTGAGCTCGATGACTGCCCCTTCCTTTTAGAGTGCTTGCGGCTTCATCTGAAGCATTATCTAGAGCTAGGTTTTTCGATTGATCAGCCGTCTGAGAATCATCTATGACTAACAAACGATCCTCTGGCAGCAAATGACTGCTGATTTGATTGTGCAGGCCCTCATTAGCTGAAAGGGTTAAATCAATCAGATCTTTCCCCGCTCCCCAGCCAAGATACCCTTTTTGTCGATTGGAACTTTGATCTGCAGTTTTCTGCAAGCCCATCGTACCCACCAACATCAAACGAACCTGATCTGATTTCTTTCCAAGGAAATACTGAGCTTCATGAATCGCCATTAGAGCGGGAGAGTTTGCCGCGAGGCCTCCGTCTACATACCAGCAATCATTAATTTGATGGATCGGGAAATATGTAGGTGCAGCGCTGGTAGCTAGTGCTACATCTACCGCTTTCAACTTCCAGTCTCGTTTAAACGTAACGTGATGCGGGGTTTTAAATACCTGGACTGCACCTGTTGTATAATTCACAGCAGGAATCAGGATGCGTGTTTTCATGTCACCTATTATGGCGTCACCGAGAACACCTTCTATAACAGTTTTAAGCGGTGCAGCAGAATAAAGCCCCGATGTTGCTTGACGGCATGTTTTACCGATACGAGAAAACATACCTTTCTTGGTTAAGGGGAAAATCTTTAAACGATTTTTATCCAAAGTATCTCTAAGAGAACGCGCATTTATTCCAGCAGCAAGGCCAAGGGCTAATATTCCCCCAATAGATGTCCCACAGATTAGGTCGAAGTGCTGACCAATCCAATAATCGGGTTGATCGTGTTCATCCGCTAAAGATTGTTCAAGATCTGCTAGCACTGAGGCAGTGTAAAGCCCACGCATGCCTCCGCCGCTTAGAGAGAGAATCTGAAAGTCACTTTTTTCTTCCATATACACGTTTCCTATAAACTTTACAGAAGTTATAGGAATAGCAATGAGGGCTAAATTAAGTTTTTAAAGGGTTGTCTAATATAAGTTGTAGTCCTTCGATTAATAATCAAAAGTCGGAGGTAGATTGGCCTTATCTATAATTGGATTTTTTAATTCAGAGTGAACAGGCATTAGTTTTAATACAAGGCTTTCGTTTAGTTTGATTATCAAGCTATCTAAGTAGGTGAAGTACCAATACTTATAAGCCTACAGCATCATAAATCCAACGCATCCATATGAACGGGCGGGTTTATGATCCGACGTTGGGTAGGTTCCTGAGTGCCGATCCGCATATCCAGTCACCGTATAGTACGCAGAGTTATAATAGATATAGTTATGTGAGTAATAATCCGCTGAAGTATACCGATCCTAGTGGGTATTTTTTGGGGGGATTGTTTGATGCGATTGGGGGCTTTTTAAAGAGCATTGGTAATATATTTGAAAACGCATTAAAAAGTCAGGCCTTTAGGATGATTGCGGCAGCAGTTGCTGCTTGGTATCTAGGACCTGAAGCCCTTAAGGCAGGCTGGTATGAATTCGCTGGTGCTGAAATTGCTCAAGGGATGGTAGCGGGAGCAGTTGCTGGCTTTTCTTCTGGATTTATTGCCACAGGAGGTGATCTAAAAGCCGCTTTATATGGTGGGGTGTCTGGTGCTGCGTTTGGTGCCGTTGGGGCAAGTAAGTTAAGTGATCCAACAAAAATTGCAGCACATGGCGCCGTTGGTGGTATCTCAAGTAAAATTCAAGGCGGGAAGTTTGGTGTAGGGTTTGTGAGTAGTGCATTTGCTAAGTTTACATCAGGTAAAATTAGCGGTATGGATAGCCTTAATAAAGTAGGTAAAGGATTAGTTACTGCTATTGCGGGTGGTACGGCGTCGTTAATTGGTGGTGGGAAATTTTCTAATGGGGCTGCTCAGGCTGCTTTGGCTTATGTGGTTAACTCCCTTACGGAGGAAAATAGAATAGCAGGAAAAAATAAAGAGATAAGGGTCCTTAAGGAAATAACGGAAGAACTTGGTGAGGGATGGACTATTAAGTCTGGAGTTAAAATCGAGCTTGTTGCAAAAGGGGGAGGCTCTATAGCAGCAATTGCCGATTATGTCGCTGTAAATGTAGATCTGGGCAAGGTGATAATTGGAGAGGTTAAGGAGGGCTTTGGCTCAAGGTTTTCTTCGGGACAGAAAGTTGTTTATGATGGATTAGTTTCTTCTGGACGAGTGAGAATTGTAAGCGCAGCTGTTCGAGACTTTTTAAAGGTTCAACCGGGCAAAAGGTATTTAGTTACACTTAGTGTCCATGCATTGGCCGGTAGCCGTGGTGCAGGTCAGGCAGCAAGAATGTGGGGGCAGCGATATGGATTCAGGGCGGCAGCGGGCTTAATAACAGTCTTGGGTTCTCCAGCGTTATTAGCTGCGGAGTCCATGTTTACACCAAATACAGTAAGTTCGAATAGCGATTGTCCTGGCTGTTTAACACCGTATTAGCAATGTAAGGTTATAACTAAAATATGAACAATAGACCTAGTATTTTAAAGAAAATTTGTAATCTTTATGAAACGAAAGAGATTAAATATACAGACAAGTATCTTGTTGATGATGGCTTTTATGAGATTAATGCTTTTTTTAAAAAAAACGCTAGTTTAAAGGTTTTATTACTACCTCTCTCTGGTAGTAATGGTTGTTCTTACCAAATGAAAGTTATTCTGAAAATAAATATAGTGAATGACTTTGAAGATTCTTCAGGAACTTTTTATTGTATTAATGGTTGTTCTGGAGAGAGTAGTGATTTGTCGTTGATTAATTTAGATGTAGGTAAGTGGGTAGGGGCCATAAGAAAGCCAATTATTGAAACTGATGATTATGATTTTGAAATATTAGGTTTGTTTCAATTAATTATGAGTTTTTTTGAAGATGAGGATGGTTTTTGTCATAGATTACTATCGGAAATGGAGAGTAATGACTCTAAATTAGAGTGGGAGGATAGGCAGTTATTTGAAGGTTATTTATATTATTTAACTGGTAAAATGGATGTGGCAATCTTAAAGTTTAAGGAGTACTCCGAAGTTGAGAAGGAGAAGTTAAGTAAAAACTTTATAGATTATCCTTCAGTTATAGAAGAAGAAAAAGTAGTTGAAAATTGCAAATTAGAAAAAAGAATAGATTTTTTAAAAAGAAAAAATAATGGGGACGTACCCCATGGGAGACGTACCCCATAATGGCGTAAAAGAAATGCGTAATGGGGACGTACCCCATTAAAAGTACTAATACACTGTATAACAGTATGTTTGTTGCGGCGGCGGGAGCTGGTTCTGTATCTGCATCGGCGGCGGCGGCCATGTTTACAAAAGCTGCCGTCATCGGAGGAGCAGTTGGTGGATTCGCTGGAGGTTTAATTGCCAGTGGTGGGGACTTTAGCGCGGCTCTTATTGGTAGTATTACTGGAGGGGCAGCAGGGTATATTGGAACCAGTGGTTGGCAAAGACCTACGAAAGCGTTCGCTCATGGTGTCGTAGGTGGGACTACTAGTAAACTGCAAGGTGGTAAGTTTTCTCATGGTTTCATGAGTTCAGCTTTCTCAAAAATGGTCTCAGGAAAAGTTCATAAACTGGTAGATAAAAATGCTGTTCTAGGTGGCGTTACAATGGCTATGATTGGAGGTACTGCTTCTGCTCTTGGGGGAGGAAAGTTTTCGAATGGTGCGAGGACTGCGGCTATACAGTATTTGTTTAATGAAACACAAGAGGTTTTAGCACGAGTAGCTAAAGACTTTACTCGGATGGTAGGTCAGTTTTTCGAACAGGAAGGCCCAAATACACGTAGTTATATGGGAGCACTAGCAGTAGAAGTCGGAAAGAGCGCCATGGAAAATGTTAAAATTTCCGCAGGTGGTGAGGCTTCGTATGGAATAGGTATATCTGCTCAAGCGGAGACAAACTTAAATGGCGACCTTGAAATTGAGCTATCTGATTCTAAAGGGCTAATGTTCAAATCTACTGCGCCTAGTGTAAGTGGTGAATTTTATTCGACCGGAAAAATTGAAGGCTTCTTTCAATCTTTCGAAGGCTGTGCTGGTATCGCATGTTTTAAGCTAGAAACGAATTATGAGGACTTCTCATTAAGTTCAGGGCTACACCCCGGAGCTGGAGGATTCTCACTTAAGTCAGGGTATAAGATGTAAGAGGTGATCTTTGTTTTTTGTAGTATTTATTTCGGTGCTAACTTCAACGGTTTATATTTTGATTCTTTATTATCGAAAGGTAGATCAATGTATGAATTTAGCCCGCAAAAGTGATCAGGTCGAACTGCTAAAAAAATGTATGATAATTCCATATCGCTCTTATGATGGGGGGATTACAGACATTCACTTGGTTACTTTAGCAATATTGGGTAGATATAAAAGTAATGGATTATCCAATGAATTAATCGACTTATTAGCAGTGACAAAGAAAATTTTCTTCTTGCAATGGGTTTTTAGTTTGTTGCTCATATCTATTCCCGTAATTAATAAAAATATTTCAGGTGGATAAAAGCGGGGAATAAAGAAAAAAGTGGAAATAATTGGTAAATAATGGGGACGTACCCGAATGGCACTAAATTAAGCCGGTGCTGCACTGTATTTACTCCGATGAGGAACCTCTCTCATAACCTGTCGAGGAGCGGTCATGAAAATAATGGGGACGTGAAAATAATGGGGACGAGTGAAAATAATGGGGACGTACCCCATTAAAAGGAACTGAGTAGCGT
>CERC01134346.1_pt1 | contig 32145 bp, 33 predicted proteins | sample 530921 | NCBI WGS metagenome assembly CERC01 (sample SAMEA2621099, study PRJEB7988) | marine metagenome | isolation source: saline water (ENVO:00002010), including
ACAGCAGATACAAAAAAGCGCCGCTTAAGTTAATAAGCAGCGCTTTTACTCTCTCTTACTCGATCTAAGTAAGATGCAATTTTATACTTTATAAAGCTATGGAGCATTTCCAAAGTGCTGGATATCAATCTGCTGGATTTCAGCCATAGATATTTCATCTTTAAAAAAATGCTTAGCAACTCGAACAAAACGCTCCGGCCCATCAGTTACCAAAAACTCAACATTACCCGGCGATATGCTCTTATTCAGCAACCCAGACTCTTTTAACCCATTTTCAACAGCATGTGCTGTTGTCGCAGCAGAGTCTACTAATGCAACATCTTCACCCATAACCTCTGATATAACTTTCTTCAGAGCTGGGAAATGCGTACAGCCAAGAACTAATGTATCAATAAGCGAGCCATTTTCAGCTTTCAGTGGTTCTAAGCACTTATCCACAATCTGCTGCACTAAAGCACCTTCATGCCAACCCTCTTCCGCCAATGCTACAAATAGAGAGCATGGATAGGCAACAACTGACACATCAGATCGCCGCTCTAAAATAGCATTTTGATAAGCCTGATTACTGACCGTACTTTCAGTTGCTATAACACCGATGTGTTTATTTTTAGTGGCTTGACAACTAGCATCAGCGCCCGGCCCCACAACGCCCATCACCTTTATTTGCGGATAAAGCTTTTGCAAAGGTTCAACAGCTACAGCTGAAGCTGTATTACATGCGATTACTAATAATTTAATTTTACGCTCGATCAGAGCCTTTGCAGCCTGTTCAGCATAACGCGTGACAGAAACAGCACTCTTTGTACCATATGGAACCCTAGCCGTATCACCTAAATAGACAAGATTCTCGTTAGGTAATTTTTCCCGTATGGCATTAAGTACTGTTAGACCACCCACTCCAGAGTCAAACACTCCAATCGGAAGATCGCTATCACCTACTACATTCATCGCTTATTTTTTTTCTTTTTGTTCATTTTTTTAAGCTGTTTTACGTGATCTCTATAACGCTCTTTTTTCGCTAATTGCCTGGAGCTTAACGGATTCACTTTACCTTCAAACGGGTTATCACTCGATTTAAACTCAAAGCGTATCGGCGTACCCTTTATGCCTAATACTTTAATAAACTTATTCTCAAGGTAACGCTTATACGAACCAGGTAATGACTTTGTTTGGTTACCATGTATAACAATTACAGGAGGGTTTGAACCGCCTTGGTGAGCGTAACGCAGCTTAATTCTACGATTATTCACTGCAGGTGGTTGGTGATCTGCAACAATATCTTCTAATAAACGAGTGAGTTTACTTGTTGACCACTTAGCCATTGCGCATTCATACGCCTCTTCTACAGAGTCATACATATTCCCTACGCTACTTCCATGCAAAGCAGATATAAAATGCATACGAGCAAAATCAGCAAATTCTAACTTACGATCTATCTGCTCTTTAACGTCTGCCTTTTCATCCGCGGTCATCCCATCCCACTTATTTATTGCAATCACCAATGAGCGCCCCGTATCTATAACGAAGCTAAGCATATGCATATCTTGCTCAGTGATACCATCACGCGCATCAACAACCAAGACAACTACATGTGCATCCTTCACCGCCTGAAGAGTTTTGACGATTGAAAATTTTTCTACAGCTTCACGGATATTTTTACGGCGGCGAATACCCGCAGTATCAATCAGCGTGTAATTTTTATCATCACGCTCATATGGAATATATACACTGTCTCTTGTAGTTCCGGCCTTGTCAAAGACCACTACCCTATCTTCACCTAACAATCGGTTAACCAAAGTCGATTTACCTACATTAGGTCGACCAACAATTGCGATCTTAATACCTTTTTGTACTTGAGCGAGCGTTTCTAATGATTCTTCTTTAAGCTCTGGCAGTTCTTCAAGTACATATTCAATCAGCGCTGTAACACCACGACCATGAGCCGCGGCAATAGCAAGAGGGTGACCAATACCTAACGAGAAAAAATCACCAATCACTATATCTGGATTCAAGCCGTCAGTTTTATTCACAACCAAATGACAAGGTTTATCAGTTTTGCGTAGATAGTTAGCAATCATCTCATCCGCGGGATTCAATCCTGCACGACCGTCCACAAGAAACAGAACAATATCTGCCTCTTCAACTGCCTGAAGTGACTGCTTAGCCATTTCATAATCTATACCCTGTTCATCACCGGTAATACCACCCGTATCGATCACGATATAGTCTTGATCTTCGCCAAGCTGACCTTCGCCATATTTCCTATCACGAGTAAGACCAGGTAGATCTGCCACTAAGGCATCTCTTGTCTTGGTTAGACGATTAAACAATGTAGATTTGCCGACATTTGGTCGACCAACGAGAGCAATTACCGGAAGCATGAACCCACCCCTGCATCGTGCAGGTAAAACAAAACGGCGGCTAATTGCAAAGCAAATAGCCGCCAGAATCTTACAAATTAAATTACTGTATGCCTAACGCAGCCAAGCGACCACTATTGCTAAGTACATACAACACATCATCTTTCACTATCATATCACCATACACACCTGAAGAATCCAGCTTATAGCGTGACACGAAGTGTCCATCTGTTTGCGACATAAAATGAATATAGCCTTCATAATCAGCCACTGCCACATCATTGCCAATCGCTACGGGTGCTGTGATGCCTCGATTTTCAAGTTCAGTTTGGCGCCATACACTTGCACTGCTGCCTCTATCGAATGCCTGAACAGCATCGTTAGACTCACTTACGTAAACATTACCAAACCCATGCGTAAGAGAATGGTAGCTAGACACATCTTGTGCCCATACAATTTGTGCACGAAACGGATTAATCGCTACTAAACGCCCCTGATAGCTTGTCACATAAAGCGTTCTATCGACTAGCAGCGGACGCCCATCAATATCAACCATACGCTCAAGCTCGGATCGCCCTTTAGGCAATGCCACACGGTTTTCCCATATAGCAGCGCCTTTTACATTATCAATCGCAACTAACTTACCATTAGCAAAGCCGGCAAAAGTAACATCGCTCGCGACGATAGGAGCACTCGTTCCACGCAACGTTAAGCGAGGCACTTGCGCATCATAAATCCAACGCTGCTCACCGCTAACCATATCAAACGCAACTACTTTACCGTTGATCAACTGAAAAACAGCAAGTTCTTGGTTAAATTGCCCCGGTGAAGTTACTTCACTATTCACTTCAGCACGCCACAGCTCACTACCATCATCAGCAGAAAGGACTATGATCTCCCCTTCTTCTCCAGCAATAGCAACACGACCAAAGCCAGCACCAACACCACCAACGATCGAAATTTCTACTTCAGTCTGCCAAAGCTTGTCACCATTCTCACGATTAAAGCCATAGACGGAGCCATCGCGATCAGAGGCGAAAATTTTATCTCCATCAATAGCTGGCTGAAATTGATGATATTTACTACCCGGACCAGAACCTACAGAAGATGACCATAATACGGAAACCTTCTTTTCCTGCTCAAAAGACACTAATGGGTTTGGCTTAATTTCCTCACCATCATCCCCAAAGAATCCACAGCCTGTCATTAATAATGATGCTAAGCCAATGGCAGCTAAACGATTAATGCTTTTCATTTAGCCCTCCGTTACAGCCAAGTCATTTAATTTCATATCCAGAAGAGGTCGACTAGCAGAATCAGTCGCATCAAGCGCCATTTTGTATGCCGCTCTTGCTTTGGATTTTTCGCCCTTAGCTAAAAACAGATCGCCTTTCAACTCATTAAGACTAACTTTGTAGCCAGCAACTGGAATAGCATCAACTAAACTCAAAGCCTTATCTAAATCACCCTGCGCAGCAATTATTTTCACCTTGCGCATACTAGCAAGCGCATACATTGATTCAGTCGGCTGATTAGCCAAAACCCAATCCAATTCCACTAACGCTTTATCTAGCTCATTTTGATCTACAGCAACACGCGCCATGATGAGTGCAGCATAGTTTGCATAAGCTGATCCTTCATAGTCAGCTTTTAGCTGCCCATTAAGATGATTTGCAGTCGCCAACTTAGCTTCATCTTGCTGAGGCCCAATAGCCCCAACAACGGAGTCCAATAGATTTTGATATAAAATCGAAGCATTCTCAGCCTGAACAGACTCTTGTTGCTGCCAAGCCTTCCAGCCCATTACAGCAGCTAAAGCGACAGCAATCCCTAAGAGTAGTGATTTACCGTTCTCATCCCACCACGCTTTAAGCGCCTGAACCTGCTCTTCTTCGGTGCGTAACTCTGCCACCCTAAACTCCTGTACCTGTTAACTTTTTCAAGAAATATAACTATGCGTTATGACATTCTACAACGCTACTTAGTATCTCTGACTCTGATAAATCAAAGATAGGTTCATTGTTATGCCAAATAGAACCGCAAAGCTCATGATTATCTGATTCTTTTATCAACAGAACAATAGGAGCACCTGTTTGTTCTGCTTTTTGCTTAATATTTTTTAGCCCGCCACAATGAACCCGCACCCTAATACCAGGGCAATGCTCACGAACCCGCTCAGCAACAAGAATTACTTTAGATTGTAATCCCTTACTTTCAGCAGCTAGATACAGATCGAACGTCTGCCTAACTTCGTTCGGGATTAAGTCTAGCGTTTCTAGCAGCAAAATAAGTCGCTCAACACCCATTGCAAAACCTACTGCAGGTGTTTCACGACCTCCTAACTGCTTAACTAGACCATCATAACGACCACCGGCACAGACGGTACCCTGAGCACCTAATTTATCAGTCACCCACTCAAACACAGTTTTACAATAATAATCCAACCCTCGGACCAAACGAGGATTGATTTCATATGCAATACCAGCTTCATCAAGAATTGATGTCAACTCCGAGAAGTGACTCTGCGATTCTTCATCAAGATAATCACTCAAGACCGGCGCATCATTTAAAAGCGCCTGTGTATCTGGGTTTTTACTATCCAAAATTCGTAGTGGGTTAGTCTCTAGACGTTTAAGACTATCCTCATCTAGCTGAGATTTCCGCTCACTTAAATAAGCGACTAAAGCGTCCTTATAGTTAGCGCGCGCCTCATTACTGCCTAAAGAATTTAACTGAAGCGTAACACAATCCAACAGACCTAGACGCTCCCATAAACGAGCACTCAAAAGAATGATTTCTGCATCTATATCAGAACCAGACATACCAAACGTTTCTACGCCTATCTGATGGAACTGCCTATAGCGTCCTTTTTGCGGCCTTTCGTATCTGAACATAGGTCCTTGATACCAAAAACGCTGCATCTGATTAAATAGCAATCCATGTTCTTCTGCAGCCCGCACACAACTTGCTGTACCTTCAGGCCTTAGAGTAAGACTCTCTCCGTTACGATCCTCAAAGGTGTACATTTCCTTCTCGACGATATCCGTAACTTCACCAATAGAGCGTTTAAATAGATTAGTTTGCTCCACAATTGGCATTCGAATTTCGTTATATCCATAGATGGACACAACCTCTTTAACCGTCTTCTCAAGATACTGCCAAACTGGCGTTTGTTCGGGCAGGATATCATTCATCCCGCGAATGGCTTTAATTTTGGCCAAAACTACAACCTACATGCTTAATTTATTCTGAAACAGGAAGACTTAAACGAACGACATTTTTGCGACTATAAGGCGCCAGATCAAATGCCTCACCGTTATATTTAAAACTACCCACTGCGTCAGCCGCACCAATCAAAACACTTAATGGCGGCTTACCCTTAACGTTAACGCTTTGACCTTTCCCTCGAAGATTATTGAAAAGAGTTTTTCCGTCACCGTCTTTAATAGAAACCCAACACTCCGAAATAAAATCAGCAGACACCGAAAGTTCACTCATAACGTCCGGGAGGGCTAACTGCACCTCAGGTGCTGCATTATTATCTACCGTAGTATTCGAAACTTTACTATCAATCGCTTTCTGAAGCTTCTCAATTTCACCCGCAGAGAGATACTGAGGCTCTTCTTGAACTGATGCGTCAGAACCAGCACCCTCTTCAATTACACTCTTATCCACAGGGCTATCGTCCAAAGCAGGAATTGCTAGCGTGGCTGTCCCATTTTCGAGAACAACAGCATTATCAGCGGGCGCTGCTGCTTCACTCCCTGTTACATTTTCTAATTGGGCTTCTAAACTGCCTCCATATTGAGTTTGCCACCACCATATGGAAACACCGATAATTCCGAGAAGAAAAACCCAGCTAAATAGCTTCATAACTGGATCGCCCATTTTTACTTGCTGGCGAACTCGACTTACCGGGCGAATAGCCCCTTTACTGCTTCCAGTTCCATGAATACGCTCAAACTCACTTACATATTCATCAGCATTACTCATACCTAATAGTTTGGCATATGAACGTATATACCCTCTGGCAAAAACCATACTAGGCAATCCGTCAAGCTCACCCTTTTCTAGACACTGTATATATTCAACAGGTAAGTTAAGATCTGTCGCCGCTTGCTCAAGCGAGATAGTAAGAGACTCCCGAGAAGTTTTAAACTGCGCTCCCCATTGCTCTGCCAATAATTCTGGCTGCAGATCTTGCTCATCATTACTCAACGCGCGGACTCCTCATACTCACGGTATTCTATAGAATTCGGATAAAGGTTCTTTAAGATCAAGGCAAATGTTGCCGCCCGTGTTGCTTCAGCATTATGACGCGCCAGCCTGATACCGACCCATAAACTTTTCGCATAATGCTCTACACGGCGTTTCTCTACTAGCGTTAAAAAACGCTCAAATGTCTTCTCAGATTCATCATAATTATTTTCTAACAGAAGTAACTCAGATAATTCAACAAGCGATACAGGCCTAGTGGACGTTACTTGAAGAGCGCGCTGGAATGCATGCTTAGCAGCCTCGTTACGCTGCAACAACCGATAACAACGACCTAAATTTTCAAATGCCTGTGCTCGCCTGTTATAAAATGGATCTTCAGTCGCACGAGCAAGCTCTTGGCAGGCTTCATCATAACGCCCCTTGGAGAACAAGAAAGCCCCAAAATTATTATGTATCATGGCAGATTCTGGTGCCATTGAGATTGCTTTACGGTAATACTGTTCAGCTAAGACATCATCACCCTCTAGCTGAAATGCCAACGCCAACCCATTATTAGCTTCCGCGTAGCTTCCATTTATCTCCAATGCACGCAGAAATGATTGTTTTGCGCCAACCGTATCACCCGACTGCAGATACTCAAAGCCAAGACGGGAATAAGCGTCAAATGCTTGATTCTTCTTAGCATTCTCGCTTTTAGATCCGGTTCCTGTACATCCTGCAAAAAACAGAACCATCAATAGTGTAAGTACTAACTTAATTCCGTTCACTCATCCCATCCCTTCGCTTTGAAATATAGAATTCTTAATTAGGTTCCTGTTGAACAACAGGGATATACTTCTGACTACGTCGAGTTTTATCAGCAACTTGACCCACTAATTGACCACATGCAGCATCTATTTCATCGCCTCGAGTACGCCTAACCGTGGTCACGATACCACCATGAACGATTATCTCTTTAAATGCCAGAATTCTTTCCTCAGCGGGGCGTTTGTATCCAGAATTAGGGAAAGGGTTAAATGGAATTATATTCAACTTAGATGGCATCTGACGCAGAATTTTAAGTAACTCTTTAGCATGGCCTGGCTTATCATTAACGCCATCGATCATCGTGTACTCTACCGTAATCACACGCTTATCATTAAGGCTTTCTAGATAACGATTACATGCTGCAACTAGCTCTTTAATTGGGTAGCGTTTATTGATCGGTACTAAGATATCTCGTAGATCATCATTCGGCGCATGTAATGATACTGCGAGAGATACATCTGTAACTTCCTTTAACTTATCAATCGCGGGAACAACACCAGCGGTAGATAAAGTAACTCGCCTTTTTGAAAGACAATAAGCGTTATCTTCCATCATCAATGTCATTGCATCAACAACATTGTCGAAATTCATTAATGGCTCACCCATCCCCATCATAACAACATTAGATACCACGCGTTGCGAGGTCGTGTTGTATTCACCATAAGAACGGATAGCTATACGCAGCTGGCCAATAATTTCAGCAGCCGTAAGGTTACTATTAAAGCCCTGCTTACCTGTTGAGCAAAAACTACAATCTAAAGAACACCCAACCTGCGATGAAACACATAATGTTTTACGATCCCCATCAGGAATCAAAACAGCCTCAACACTTGAACCACTTTCAGTGCGTATTACCCACTTCTTAGTTCCATCTTTAGACACTTTCTCAAGTATCACTTCAGGCTCGCGTATCTCTGCTACTTGCTGCAGCTTAGTGCGCAATGCCTTACTAATATTCGTCATTTCATCAAAATCACTCGCGCCATGTTGATGAATCCATTTCAAAACCTGGGTTGCCCGGAACTTTTTTTCGCCGATCTCTTCGAAATAAGCTTCCAGCTTAGTTGGTGACATTCCCAGCAGATTAGTTTTTTGTGTGGATTCAGTCATTGATGACAGTGCTCGCAATAAAGAGGTAAATCAAAAGACTGCCTGCAACAAAATTGCTACAAGCAGCCTGGACGAAAATTACTTACCGAAGAAGTAAGCGATTTCGCGTTCAGCAGATGCTGGGGAATCAGAACCGTGTACAGCGTTCGCATCAATTGACTGAGCGAAATCACGACGGATTGTGCCTTCAGCAGCTTCTTGTGGGTTAGTAGCACCCATCAATTCGCGGTTAAGCGCAATCGCATTTTCACCTTCAAGTACCTGCACAACAACAGGACCAGACGTCATAAATTCAACTAAATCGCCAAAGAATGGACGTTCAGAATGCTCTGCGTAAAAACCTTCAGCTTCAGCCTTAGAAAGCTGCTTAAGCTGCATTTCAACGATTTTAAGACCGTTAGACTCAAAGCGAGATGCGATTTTACCGATAACGTTTTTAGCAACTGCATCAGGCTTAATGATTGAGAACGTACGTTCAAGTGCCATTATTAAAGCTCCAAAATAATATAAAAGTAAGAAAGAAGTATCTGAAAATTCACTGAACTACTCCGCATGCCTTAAAAGTAAGCAACAGACAAAGTCGTTTCTTTTGAATTTTCAGATCACCCTTAAAAATCCAGCGCGCAATTATACGCTAGAGTGAGATTAGAAGACAGTCGAGAGTAAAAACAAGAAAACCCGGCATGCCGGGCTTGTGTTAAATCAGTTACTCTCAATCCATCTCTTCGATCCAAGCCATCTGAATACCTTCAAGGATCTTCTCACCACAACGATCTGGATCATCATCAAACTCATCCAAGTCCATAACTTTCTGGTACAGATCTGGAAAACTAATCACCATGGGATCTTGCTCTGGGTATTTCTCAGTGAGCTCAATCGCTATATCTAAAACATCTACCCATTTAAGACTCATAACAACCTCTTAGTGCTGTTCCGACACTTGATTAATCGTATATTTAGGAATCTCTACAACCAAATCTTCATTAGATATCACAGACTGGCAACTCAACCTAGACTCTGGCTCAAGACCCCAAGCCTTATCAAGCATGTCATCCTCAAGCTCATCAGACTCTTCCATTGAATCAAAACCTTCTCGAATCACAACATGACATGTCGTGCAAGCACATGATTTTTCACAAGCATGCTCAATGTGAATACCATTGGCCAGTGCCGCATCACATACAGTAACACCAGGTTCAGCTTCTATCACTTTACCTTCTGGACACAAATCATCATGTGGCAGAAATATAATCTGCGGCATTATTTATTCTCCTCAAGCTCATCAACACTATGCCCCTGCAGCGCCTGCTGAATATTAAAATCCATGCGGCGAGAAGCATATTCATCTGATGCTTTCGACAAAACAGCTATGCCCTGTTCGATCGCATTTAAATCACTACCATTACGTAGCTGAACCAATTTTTCTATTCCTAATTCAAGCACAGAATATTCGTCTGCACTTAATAATTCCTTACCATCAGCACTCAGCGCATCTTTTAAAGAAACAATTAGCCGATCCGCATCAACCTGCTGCTCACGCAGCGCTCTTGCATCTTTGTCTTCAGCTGCATTTAAATAAGAAGCCTTTAACATCTCTGCAATTTCTGAATCATCTAAACCGTAGGACGGTTTAACCTGAATACTACTCTCGACACCAGAGGTTAATTCTTTTGCATTAACACCCAAAAGGCCGTCCGCATCGACCTGAAAAGTCACACGTATCTTTGCCGCTCCAGCGGCCATTGGCGGGATACCACGTAGAATAAATTTTGCCAAGGAACGACAGTCACTTACAAGCTCACGCTCACCCTGAACAACATGGATAACCATCGCGGTTTGCCCATCCTGATAAGTAGTAAACTCTTGAGCTCGACCAACAGGGATTGATGTATTACGGTGAATAACCTTCTCAGTTAACCCGCCCATCGTTTCCAATCCAAGCGATAACGGAATCACATCAAGCAACAACATATCACTATCAGGCTTATTACCGGCCAACACATCAGCTTGAATAGATGCACCAATCGCAACCACACGATCAGGATCGATGGACACATGAGGCTCTCTAGCAAAGAAACCTTTCACCTGCTCACGTACAAGCGGGACACGAGTTGAACCGCCGACCATTACAACTTCACTTACCTCTTCCGCACTGACTGACGCGTCTTTAAGCGCTCGACGACAGGCACGAATAGTGCGCTTAACCAGAGGCGCTACAAGTGACTCAAAATTCTCTTTGGTTAAGATCAATGAGTACTCTTGATCAGCTACGGTCAACGCAATCTTGACTTCACTCTGATTACTTAAAGCTTCTTTTGCAGCTTTCGCTTTTTCCATCAAGTAGCGAGAGAGTGAATTATTACTGACTGTTAAGTTGAGCTCTTTAGATATCCACTCAGCCAACGCCAGATCAAAATCATCACCACCTAAAGCACTATCACCACCGGTGGATAAAACCTCAAACACACCCTTATTAAGTCGCAAAACCGAAATATCGAACGTACCGCCACCAAGATCATAGACAGCGACAACACCCTCTTTACCCTGATCAAGACCATAAGCAACAGCCGCAGCAGTAGGCTCATTTAGCAAACGCAAAACATTAATATTTGCCAGCTTGGCAGCATCTTTTGTCGCCTGACGCTGAGCATCATCAAAATAGGCTGGAACAGTAATCACAGCACCTACTAATTCACCACCCAATACCTCTTCAGCTCTTGCGACTAAAGCCCCTAAGATATCGGCCGAAACTTGCACCGGACTTTTGCTTCCCGCTGAAGTTTTAATGAACGGCATACCACCATCATTTGCTTCAAACTGATAAGGGGCCTCATCACCTAAAGTTTTCAGGTCACTAATTCCGCGCCCCATTAACCGTTTAACGGAGATAATTGTATTATCGGGATCAGATGCAGCAAAAGTACGCGCTTCACGCCCGACAAGAAAATTTCCGCACGGCATGTAACGAACAACAGAAGGCAATAAATGCTCACCTTCAACATCAGGCATCGTCACCGCTTCGCCACTTTTTACTGAAGCGACTAAAGAATTGGTAGTTCCTAAATCAATACCGACTGCTAACTTATGCTGATGCGGAGCCTCACTTTGCCCCGGTTCTGCTATCTGTAATAGCGCCATATAATTGCTTTAACCGTCCAGCTTATCTTCGAGACGCTCAATCTCGACGACTAGCTTTTCTAAAAATTGCATTTTACGCACAGTTTCAGTCGCAGCGGCAAACGCCTCTGACTGATAATCCTGTGCAAATTTATTCCGTAACGCCTCAAGCATAGACATTACTTCAGCAAGCAAAGACTCAAGAGCCTCAAATGGATCATCTTGATCAGGAACCTCTTCAAGACACTCCCTCAATTCCATCTGCTGCATTAAAAACATTGGATCAATCGGAGTGGAAGATTCACTAGTTGTGTCTATACCCTGCAACAACAATAAGTATTGCGCCCTTAACAAAGGCGATCTCAAAGTAGCGACGCCTTCATTAAGATAAGACATATACTGCACAGACAAGCGCTGCTCACGCTCAGAAAGGTGCGCATAGCGATCAGGATGAAGTGTTTTTTGTAGATCAAGAGAACGATCAGCCAGTTCTGACTGATCGATATAAAAAGATATCGGCAGACCGATAAATTCAAAAAAATTCTTATTGATATCCATCATTCTGCCGAGAACATTTAGACGTTAAAGCTTTCACCACAACCGCATTCGTTAGAGACATTAGGGTTATTAAATTTAAACCCCTCATTAAGCCCCTCTTTAACAAAATCCAGCTCTGTACCATCTAGATACAATAGACTTTTCGGATCTATTACGATCTGAACGTCCTGGGGCCCTTTGAAGATTTGATCTTCTTGCTCAACCTCATCAACAAATTCCAGAACATAAGCCATACCTGAACAGCCTGAGGTGCGAACACCTAAGCGAATACCAGCACCATAGCCACGTTTTTCTATATAGCGAGCAACATGATCCGCTGCCGCATCAGTCATGGTAATTGCCATAACGCCAATCTCTCCCGGTAAATAACTGTAAGGTTATTTATCCTGCTTCTCTTTATAATCAGCAACTGCTGCTTTGATTGCATCTTCAGCTAGAACTGAGCAGTGAATTTTCACTGGCGGCAACGCTAATTCTTCAGCGATTGTTGTATTTTTGAGCTCAGAAGCCTCGTCCAGAGACATGCCTTTTACCCATTCGGTAATCAAAGAACTTGAGGCAATAGCCGAACCACAACCGTAGGTCTTAAACTTTGCGTCTTCAATGATACCTTTATCACTTACTTTAATCTGTAAGCGCATAACATCGCCACAGGCAGGTGCTCCAACCATACCCGTACCAACATTCTCATCTTTATCATTCATCTTGCCAACATTACGAGGGTTCTCGTAATGATCAATAACTTTCTCACTATAAGCCATGACGACCTCCAAAAACTTTCACTGTTGAATTAGTGATGAACCCATTCAACTTTGCTCAGATCAACACCGTCTTGAAACATATCCCATAACGGTGAAAGCTCACGTAATTTGCCTACTGCATCTGCAATTTGCGCCACCGCATAGTCAACTTCTTCTTCGGTCGTGAAACGACCAAAAGAGAAACGAATAGAACTATGAGCCAACTCATCATTCAAACCTAACGCACGAAGCACATAAGAAGGCTCTAAGCTTGCTGATGTGCACGCCGAACCAGAAGAAACTGCCAAATCCTTCAGAGACATCAGCAAAGATTCACCCTCAACAAAAGCAAAGCTAATATTCAAGTTACCCGGAATACGCTGTTCTTTAGAGCCGTTAAGGTAAACCTCTTCCATACCATCAATACCGGCTAAGAAGCGGTCACGCAAAGCAATAATTGCCTTCGTATCGGAAGCTAGCTCTTCCTTACAAATACGGGCGGCTTCACCCATACCTACGATTTGATGTGTCGCCAAAGTTCCTGAACGCATACCACGCTCGTGACCACCACCATGAATTTGCGCTTCTAAACGTACACGCGGCTTACGACGCACAAACAAAGCACCAATACCTTTTGGCCCATACATTTTATGCGCTGAAAAAGACATAAGATCAACTTTAGTTTTACTTACATCAATATCAATTTTACCGGCGCTTTGCGCAGCATCCACATGGAAGATAATGCCTTTGGAACGAGTAATCTCACCGATAGCTTCAATATCAGTAATCGTGCCAATTTCGTTATTCACATGCATTAATGAAACAACAATCGTATCTTCACGGATAGCTTCAGCAACAGCTTGCGGCTCTATAAGACCATCGGAATTTGGTGTTAGATACGTAACTTCAAAACCTTCACGCTCTAATTGACGGCAAGGATCAAGCACTGCTTTATGCTCAATCTTAGATGTAATAATGTGCTTACCTTTCTTCTGATAGAAATGCGCAGCACCTTTTACAGCCAAGTTATCTGATTCTGTAGCGCCTGAAGTCCAAACAATTTCTCGCGGGTCAGCACCAATCAAATCAGCCATCTGACGTCGAGCAACCTCAACCGCTTCCTCAGCTTTCCAGCCATACATATGTGAACGGGAAGCTGGGTTACCAAAATTTCCATCCATCGTTAGACAATCGGCCATTTTCTGCGCAACACGCTGGTCAGAAGGGGTAGTAGCTGAATAATCCAGATAAATAGGTGTTTTCATTTATTATCTCCGACGTACTTATATAGCTGCTTTATCAGAAAGCGCCATCGTATCTGATCTCGCCAAGAACTGATCTACGTTAATTCGATCCTGACGATCTGAAATTTCCTGCACATCTCTCCTAGCTACCAGATCGGCTAGAGATATGCCTTTTAAAAAACTATGAATTTGTTCGCTTAAGTCGCACCACAAATGATGAGTAAGGCAGATATCCCCGCCCTGACAGTCACCTTTATGTTGACACCCAGTAGCATCAACCGACTCATTAACCGCATCGATTACTTCAGCAACATTGATGCCAGCCTGCTCACGGTTCAATTGATATCCACCGCCTGGACCTCTAACACTACGCACCAATTCATTTCTACGTAATTTAGCAAATAACTGCTCTAGGTAAGACAAAGAAATACCCTGCCTTTCCGAAATATCAGCCAAACTAATAGGACCTCGCCCTTCATGTAAAGCCAGGTCAAGCATAGCTGTTACGGCATACCGTCCTTTTGTTGTCAGTCGCATAATTCTCACCTTGATGCGCGTTAGCATTTGCAAGCATTATGCAATACCCGACTAAAAAGGTCAACTAAATAACCAACTATTATAGTTGGTCTTTATTCATAACATCGGCGAATTCTATCATGAATTACCTATAACCCCACGCGCGTTATGACTTTTTCAACTGTTTTTGCGTTGCAGTTAAAATACCCCTCAAAACACTCACCTCAACCTTGTCAGGGAAAGACCTAAGATATAAGCGGCGTAACCGAGGCATCAACTGACGAGGGTTCTCTGGGTCAAGAAAATCAATATCGACTAACGTCTGCTCCATATGATCGAACAACCTCTCCAAATCGGCGCTACTCGCCATATCGATATCCCAATTAGTCCCCCACTGAGGCTTATGCTCCTCATTCTGATCAGAATACAAAGACGACATACGCAACTCATAAGTAATAACTTGTACAGCTGCAGCCAAATTCAAAGAACTAAATGACTCATTTGAAGGAATATGGACATGATAATGACACAAGTGAAGCTCTTCATTTGTAAGCCCCCTATCTTCACGACCAAAGACAACCGCTATTTTCTTTTCCTCATCAATAGGCGAAACAATCGATGCCAACTCTCGCGGATCAACAACAGGCCACGGAATATGTCGACCTCTAGCACTTGTCCCAACAACCAGATGACAATCCGCGATAGCCTCCTCCAACGTATCATGAACTACCGCACTCTCCAGCAGATCCGTAGCACCCGCAGCTCTAGCATCAGCATTAGCATGAGGAAACTTTTTCGGGGCAACCAAATACAGCGATTCAAATTTCATATTTTTCATGGCTCTCGCAACCCCCCCAATATTTCCAGGATGGGTTGTATTAACCAACACGATACGAACATTAACTGACATCAAACAGGCCCTAGAAAGCAAAAAGAGACGCATTTTACCAACCTATAGGCATCAATTCAGCAAGATCAGCATCATTTCGAAGACTTAGCTCAAGCTTTTATTCACAGACTCCCTTATCCTCAGGTATAATAGCCGCTTCAATTTTGTTCAGTCTTCAGGTCCTCATCAGATGCAACCCATGGTTAACATTGCTCTGCGCGCTGCTCGCGTTGCAGGCGAACAAATTACACGCGCAGTCGAACGCTTAGATCTTATCAAGTCAGAGCAAGCCGACGTAGCTAAACTTATTAGCGACACGTGCAAAAAAGCCGAACTTAGCATTGTGCAGGCAATTCACAAAGCCTACCCAAGCCATAAAGTTGTCGGTGAATACACTGGGGAACACGCACCCATAGGTGAAGGTCCTGAGTTCAGCTGGAACATCAACCCAATTGACAGCATTTCCAACTTCTCTAGCGGTCTACCTGCTTTTGCTTTCTGCCTTGCCGGACAGCAGAACAACCGTCTTGAACATGCGCTTATCCTTAACCCAATCACAGGTGAGGAATTCACAGCTAGCCGCGGCCATGGCGCTCAGCTAAATGGTAAACGCCTACGCGTAAGCAACCAAAAATCAGTTGAAGGCGCCCTAATTGGCACAGGTTTTTTCAATCGCTCAAGCGACAAAGACCACCTAGACACATATTTAGAGATCTTCCGCGACATTACTACGACCGGCGGCACGATCTATAATGGTGGCTCACCAGCACTAAATCTAGCCTATATTGCGGCAGGTCGAATTGATGGGTATTACCAGATCGGACTAAACTTCTGGGAGATTGAAGCTGGACTGCTACTTGTCCAAGAAGCTGGCGGCCTTGCCGGTGACTTCAAAGGCAGCAACGAGTTCCGTAAAAACGGCAATCTCATTGTAGGCAACCCTAAGATGTTTAAAGCACTTATCAAAGCGCTACAAACATCACTTCCTAGCGAACTTAAATAAGCATTCTTTTAGTATAAAAAAACCGGCCTATGCCGGTTTTTTTTATATCATTTTTAACCCTGCGCAAGAACCGCCAAACAAAATCACCACTCCCACCCGTGATAGAGCAACCCCGTAAGCATCTACAACTAACACCAAATTCTAGATACAAAAAAACCGGCAATTGCCGGTTTTTTTTTGCGCCTACCCTTGCTTACACTTCGTAAGGGTTACGCAATACAATTGTCTCTTTACGATCAGGTCCAGTAGAAATAATATCCACAGGCGCCTCAATCAATACTTCCAGACGCTTAATATAAGCAACTGCAGCAGCTGGCAACTCATCAACAGACTGAGCACCAACAGTAGTATCCGTCCAACCTGGCATTGTTTCATATACCGGCTCAACAGCTTCGTAATCTTCGCTACCACTTAGAGAAGTAACAACATTACCCGCTGCATCTTTATAGCCCACACAGATACTAATCTCATCCATGCCATCCAATACATCCAACTTAGTCAGACAGATACCGGATACAGAGTTAATCTGAATAGCATGCTTAAGCGCAACCGCATCAAACCAACCACAACGACGTGAACGACCGGTAGTAGAACCAAACTCATGGCCGCGTTCAGCCAAACCTTCACCTACATCACAGTGCAGCTCAGTTGGGAATGGACCACCACCTACACGTGTTGTGTAAGCCTTAGTGATACCTAGAATATAATCCAAGTAAAGCGGACCAAAACCACTACCTGTAGAGGTACCACCCGCTGTCGTATTTGAAGATGTAACATATGGGTATGTGCCGTGATCAATATCAAGCAATGACCCTTGCGCACCTTCAAACATAATATTCTCACCTGATTTTCTCAGGTCATGCAACATCGCCGTCACATCAGCAACCATAGGCGCCAACTGCTCACCCATCGCTAAAGCTTCATCAAGCACTGTTTTATAATCAACAGGCTCAACTTTATAATAATTCTCTAACTGGAAGTTATGGTAAGCAACCACCTCTTCCAATTTAGCAGCGAAACGCTCTTTATCTAGAAGATCAGCCAAACGCAAACCGCGACGCGCCACTTTATCTTCATAAGCAGGACCAATACCGCGACCCGTTGTACCAATTTTTGCATTACCACGAGCAAGCTCACGCGCCTGATCCAACGCAACATGATATGGCAAAATAAGAGGACAAGAAGGACTCAAACGTAAGCGTTCACGAACAGGAACACCCGCTTCCTCCAATCCTTTAATCTCTTTCAACAACGCCTCAGGTGATAGCACTACGCCATTACCAATCATACACACGACATTTTCGCGTAATATACCCGATGGAATCAGGTGCAAAACAGTCTTTTCACCATCAATAACCAACGTATGACCAGCGTTATGCCCACCTTGAAAGCGCGCTACTGCTGAAGCTTGGTCTGTCAGCAGATCAACGATCTTGCCTTTACCTTCATCACCCCATTGGGTACCCAGAACAACTACGTTTTTGCCCATTGCTGCCTACTTGAGATTACTTAATAAATTTATTACAAGTTACAGGTCGGAAACGACCCATTCACCATTACACCGCACCAATTGAGCGGTGCACTTTTCTGCCGGCTCAACACCGGATAACGCATAAACCACGCTAACACCATCCGAGCGCAGCTGCTTAACCTTAGTCAAAAGCGCTGCATCATCCTCCGATGGAGCTAAAACTTTACCCACACTGGCAGTGTTTTCAGAAGAAAGCCCTACCAATATGTTTAAATCTGCACTAAAACCAGTCGCAGGACGCGCGCGCCCAAAATCGCGACCTATTTCATCATAACGACCACCCTTGGCTATTGCTTGACCAAATGATGGCGTGTAAGCCGCAAATACCACTCCGGTATGGTAGTTATATCCACGCAACTCACTCAGATCGAAATACTGATCCAATTCAGGAAATCTTAAGGCAATTGAATTAGTTAACGTCTGCAAATAATCAATCGCATCCATCACCTGCTGAGGAGCCTCGGCAAACAAAGCACGGGCCCTATCCAGAACTTCCACTCCGCCATTAAGACGAGGTAATTCACGAAGGCACTGACCAATAGCAGCATCAACATCCAAGCTAGAAATAAATAACTCTAACTCAGGCAAAGCCTTACGACTTAAAATATCTAAATACTGATCTTTCTGCTCAACAGTTAATTCTGCAACCTGCATCAAACCGGTGAAAACACCCACATGCCCAAGATCAATACTAAACTCTTGATCAACACCTACCGCCTGCATGGTTTCAACCATCAAGGAGATGACTTCCACATCACTTTCAACGCCAGAATGACCAAATAACTCAGCACCAACCTGCAAAGGGTTACGTGAAGCTAAAGGCTGAGCTGGCAATGCATGCACAACAGGGCCCGCATAACATAAACGCGTTACACCCTCTTCTCGAAGACGATGCGCATCAATACGAGCAACCTGCGGCGTAATATCAGCACGAATACCAATCATATGCCCACTTAATTGATCAGTAGCTTTGACCGTATTCAACTCCAAATCACTACCAACGCCCGTAAGCAGGGATTCAAGATGCTCAAACAACGGAGGCATTACTAACTCGTAACCCCAGCGATCATACAGATCCAGTAGACGCCTACGTAAAATTTCAACGCGACGGGCTTGCGAAGGAAGAAGCTCTTGTACACCTTCCGGTAGCAGCCAACGATCTGCCAATGCCATGTTGTACTCCGTATCTATCAAAAAATAACACCGAAAACACATTCGGTACTACAAAAACTATTAATGTACCGTATACAAAAACACGAGCCCTAACAGCATACTGCAAAGACCCATAACGCGTAACGAACGGTCACTTATAAGTGCCAACTGCTGAACCAAACTACGCCAGCGTTGCGGATAAAGAAATGGAATAATCCCCTCCAAAATCAGCATCAGGCAAAAACCAACCATCAACCCATTTAGCAGTTCCGAGGACATAACCTCTCCCATCTTTCTCAATCACTTCGCACAAAAAAGCCGGGCTTTAACCCGGCTGCTATATTCTAACACGGAATCAGGAGAATACTCTCCCCTGATCCGTTTTTTTGTACATTTTTACGACAATAATATTACTTTGCTGCCGGCTGTCCCATGTACTTGAAGAAATCACTATCTGGTTTCAAAACAAGTACATCACCATTCTTACCAAAGGACTCACGATAAGCCTGCAAACTACGGTAGAAAGAGTAAAATTCTGGGTTACCAGAATACGCTTGTGCATAGTTATTAGCAGCAATCGCATCACCTTCACCACGTAGCTCTTCCGACTCACGATAAGCGTTTGCAGCAATAACTGTCTTCTGGCGATCCGCATCTGCACGAATACCTTCAGCTAGTTCTTTACCGCGAGAACGAATATCGCGTGCCTCAAGCTCACGCTCAGAACGCATACGACCATAAACAGATTCAGATACCTCTTGCGGAAGATCTATACGCTTAACACGTACATCTACCACTTCAACACCTAATTCTTGAATCGCAATTGCACTCAAGCTATTTGTCAGCTCACGCATTAACTCTTCACGCTCACCGGAAACAACCTCAGTTACAGTACGCTCACCAAACTGGTTACGTAAGCCTGTATCAACACGGTCCGACAGTAGCTGCGCAGCTTTGAATTCATCACCCGATGTCGCCGTATAGAATTTCTGCACATCAGAAACACGCCATTTAACAAAAGAGTCAACGGTAAGTCGTTTCTTTTCCGATGTCAGATAAGACTGCGGACGCGCATCCAAAGTCAGGATACGAGAATCAAACTTACGCACTTTATTCACAAAAGGAATTTTGAAGTGCAAGCCTGGAGCAACGTCCGCTTCTGCAACCTCACCAAACTTAAGCAAAACAGCTCGCTCAGTTTCTTTAACAATATAAAGTGAACTTTGACCGATCAACACAAGAACGGCAATAACGATCAACGCTACCATAGATTTAGATTGCATTATCGACCCCCACTACGCGTATTCTGTCTTTGACGAAGCTGATCAACTACTTGATCTGTCACTTCTCTCAAACTTTGACTATCCAAACGAACCGGACCGTTTACATCACCTGTAACGGGGCGATTCTGCATTAGCTTATCAAGCGGAAGGTACATCATATTATTACCGCCTTCGACATCAACTAACACTTTAGGGTTTTCAGAAAGAACCTGCTCCATAGTGTCTAAATATAGACGCTCACGCGTAACCTCAGGAGCCTTTTCATACTCTGTTAACAATGCTGTAAAACGTTTCGCATCACCTTCAGACTGAGCAATAACCTGCTCTTTGTATGCACTAGCTTCTTCCAATACACGCTGAGCCTGACCACGCGCTTCAGGAATCACACCGTTAGAATAAGATTCAGCTTCGTTTTTAACTCGCTGCTCATCCTCACGCGCCTTGATTACATCATCAAACGCATCCTGAACCTGGTTAGGCGCCTTAGTCTCTTTAATGTTCACTTTAGAGATCTGCAAGCCCGTACTGTAATTGGTCATATAGCTCTGCAAGCGCGTCTGAACTTGATCAGATAATGCTTCACGACCTTGAGTCAGAATATCATGCATGTTTGTCGCACCAACCACATGGCGTAGTGCCGACTCAGCTGCATGAGACAAACTTGCTTCAGGATCACGAACTGTTAGAACAAAATCTTTCGTATCGGAAATAACGTACTGAACCGTCATATTCACATCTACGATATTCTCATCTTTAGTCAGCATTAATGCACTATGATCACGGGTACGAACTCGCGTCACATTGACAGGAACGACCACATCAATAAGCGGCGGGTTCCACTGCAAACCCGGACCTACAGTTTCACTGTATTTACCTAAGCGTAGAACAACACCACGCTCCTGCTGATCGACGGTATAGATTCCCATACCCGCCCAGACAACTGCAGCAATAAGAATGACTATCCAAAAGAACCCGGCACCCGAAGAGGCACCCGAACCACCATCATCACCGCCAGAACCACCAGCGCGCTTACCAGAACCTCCAAATATACCATTCAGCTTATCCTGCAGTTTGCGCAGCGCCTCATCTAAATCAGGAGGCCCCTGATCGCCGCCATTATTTCCCCCGCGGTTATTATTACCACCCCAAGGATCCTTATTGTCACCATTACCACCAGGCTCATTCCAAGCCATACGCTACTCCGTATCAAACAACTAAATTAGGTAAATTAAAACACAGCATTTAAAAAACATTTACTCGTCTGTTATTACACTTATGCTCATTAAACACGATTTATTTAATAACAAAGCAAAACAACAAGCGAGCTCAATAAGGGCATACCTCTCTCGGAAAACAACGTTCCTGAGACATTCCTAATCGACTTAAAATCTGCAACATATCTTTTTTCTGTATACGCACTTCCAGAATAATAGATCCTTGCTCATCTATTTTCTCTGAAACTACAGCACCATTTTCATACAAACGCGCTCTAAACTGCCCTTCAGCAGGTAATAATGCCACATCATCATGAAAAACATCATCTGCGAGCAGCTCATTAACTGCCTGAAAGAGAAGCTCATGGCCTTCACCCGTAACGGCTGATAGCCATACTCTTACAGGCTTTCCATCCTCATCACGATCAATACGCGCTTTACGCCCATCAATCAGGTCTATCTTATTGTAGACCTCAAGCACAGGAACGTCTTCCGCTCCGATTTCACTTAAGACATGCTCAACCTCAGCAATATGATCATGACGATCATCATCATGACCATCAATTACATGCAATAGCAGTGTCGCTTCAATTGTTTCCTGCAAAGTTGCTCGAAAGGCTTCTACCAACTTATGCGGCAAATGACGAATAAAACCAACAGTATCAGCGAGAATTGCCGGACCTACATCTTCCACCTCAACACGACGCAAGGTCGGATCAAGCGTTGCGAACAACTGATCAGCAGCATAAACCTCAGACGTTGTTAAATAATTAAACAACGTTGATTTACCCGCATTGGTATAACCCACCAATGAAAGCGTTGGCACTTCAGCACGCATCCTAGACCTACGCCCTTGATCACGCTGCTTACGCACTTTTTCCAAACGCTTATTGATAGATTTCATGCGCGCACGCAATAAACGTCTATCCGTCTCTAACTGTGTTTCACCTGGACCACGCAGACCGATACCACCTTTCTGCCTTTCAAGATGGGTCCAACCACGCACTAAACGTGTGGACATATGATCTAGCTGCGCCAACTCAACCTGCAATTTACCCTCATGGGTTCGTGCACGCTGGGCAAAAATATCAAGTATCAATCCTGTACGATCCAGAACCCTACTTTGAATTTCGAGCTCAATATTACGCTCTTGCGCTGGACTCAATGCATGATTAAAAATCACCACTTGTGCATTATGGTGATCCACCAGCATTTTGAGCTCATCAATCTTACCTTGACCAATAAAGAATTTAGGATTGGGGTGCGCAAGTGACCCAGTAAGAAAAACAACTGGATCAGCTCCCGCAGACAACGCTAACTCTTCAAGCTCTTTTGGACTTTCTTGATCGGCCTCAACAGCCAGATTCATGTGTACTAGAATGGCCCTTTCGCCACTCTTCGGTCGTTCAAAGAACAATTACTTTTAGTCCTCAGCTTTTGCTTCATCAGCAGGAGGCAGTTTTACAGGGCGCGCAGGCACAACTGTAGAAATTGCATGTTTATATACCATCTGACTTACGGTATTTTTCAACAAGATCACAAATTGATCGAAAGACTCGATCTGACCCTGTAACTTAATTCCATTAACCAAAAATATAGACACTGGAATACGCTCTTTACGTAGCGCATTCAGATAAGGGTCTTGTAACGATTGCCCTTTTGACATTTGCAAACTCCTTCCCGAGTAATATTTTATATTTTGTCGTTATAATATGTCTGGCGGCGTGTATTTCGCCTCACTACAGCTACAAAACACCCTACAATGCAGCTTTTTTGCAGTCCAGCATGACATTATATAATGCCACAATCGATTAATTTCAAGGCATTAGATAATAGTTTTGGGTCATGAGTGTCCATCCAGGTAAGATTTTCCCACCCTCGAAGCCACGTAACCTGCCTTTTTGCGAGCTGACGCGTGGCTACAATCCCCTTAAATCTCATCGTTTCATAATCCCAAGTTTCTGAGAAATACTCCCATACTTGGCGATAACCGACACAGCGTACAGAGGGCATTTGCAGCGTTAAATCCCCCCGATCCCATAATTGACGAACCTCATCAACAAAACCTTGTTCCAGCATAATATCAAACCGCATTTCTATGCGTTCATGCAATTCGGAACGTTCTTTTGGCATCACTGCCATTGGAATAATAGGAAAATCTGGCTTTTGTGCTTCTTGCTCCGCCCACAATTCAGTCATGGTTCGCCCAGAGACTTCAAAAACCTCAAGCGCACGCTGCAATCTTTGTGAATCGTTTGGATTTAAACGTTCAGCTGATACAGGGTCCACCTCTTGCAAACGCTGATGTATAGCAGGCCAACCTTGCGCCTCTGCCGAAGCAAGAATACGCTCGCGGACAGCCGGGTCTGCTTTTGGTAAAGATGCCAACCCATTTTTTAGAGCATGGAAATACATCATCGTTCCACCAGTTAATAGTGGAATTTTCCCCGCAGCACGAATCTCCTCAATTTGAGCCAATGCATCACGCCTGAATTCTGCCGCCGAATAAGCTTGATCAGGATCGCATAGATCAATCAAACGATGTGGATAACGTAGCAATGTTTCAGCATCAGGCTTAGCGGTTCCGATATCCATACCACGATAGATCATGGCTGAATCCACACTGACTATCTCACATGGCAAATTATCATACAGCTGCATAGCGAGATCAGTTTTACCTGATGCGGTTGGCCCCATTAGAAAGACTACTGGTAAATTACTCAAAATACCCTCTACTGACCACGCATAAATAATTTATCAAGATCTGTCATTGTCATCTGGCTCCATGTTGGCCGCCCATGATTACATTGCCCACTTCGCTCAGTACTCTCCATATCACGCAGTAATGCGTTCATCTCAGGTAGCGTAAGCTGACGATTAGCCCGCACGGCACCGTGACATGCCATCGTACCCAATAACTCATTGATGTGTTGTTCGATACGCTTACTTTCTCCATAAACCAACATATCAGCCAAAACATCACGAATAAGCTGCTCAACATTACCTTTAGCTAAAGAGACTGGTACTTGGCGCACAACAAGCGTTTCCTCGCCCATTCTTGCTAGCTCAAACCCTAATCTCTTGAATGTACTCGCATGCTCTTCCGAGCAATCCGCTTCACGCTCACTGACAGCCAAACTGAGAGGCACCAACAATGGCTGGGAGCGAACAACATCCTCTTCAAATGACTGTTTCATCCGCTCGTAAACGATTCGTTCATGCGCAGCATGCATATCAACCACAATCAGCCCCTGCTCATTCTCAGCCAATATATAAACACCATGTAACTGAGCAATCGCATAGCCCATCGGAGGACAATGTTCACTACTCTCAGCAGGCAATGCAGATGACTCTTCAGATGGGTGCAAAGCAGCATAACCACTTATCTGCTCAGCAACCTGATTCACGGGCGGATTGTTAGATGAATAAGGTTGACTATACCCTCCGCTATAAGATGGAGAGGCCCCCGAAGACTGACGAAGCGGCATTCTACTTTGCTCGAAAGTCTGAGCTGGCGAAGACATAGGAGGCTGAAGTGCGCTTCCCATTGTTTCGACTGTTGTAGGTTCATCACCCGCAGTTATTTGATCTTGCGGGCGCATATCAGCAATCAAACGATGCAGCGATCTAAAGAGAAAATCATGCACTAAACGACTTTCACGAAAACGGACCTCGTGCTTAGTTGGATGCACGTTGACATCAACCAGCGCTGGATCTAGCTCCAAATAGAGTACATAAGCAGGAAAGCGCCCATGATAAAGCACATCAGAATAAGCCTGACGAACCGCATGAGTAACCACTTTATCTTTAATCATCCGGCCATTTACAAAGAAATACTGCAAATCCGCCTGACTTCTTGAAAACGTTGGCAAACCGACCCAGCCCCACATACGTAAGCCTGATGCTTCCGCTGCAACATCCACCTTCAAAGCATTGTCAATAAACGCGGAGCCACAGATACTCGCAACACGACGCTCCTGCTCTAGCTCGCTATCCGCTTGACGGAGCTGATGTATAACCTTTGCGTTATGACGCAGCTGAAAAGCCACATCAAAACGACTTAACGCCAATCGTTTCACCACTTCATCAAGATGACGAAATTCAGTTTTTTCTGTTTTAAGAAACTTTCGTCGCGCAGGGGTGTTAAAAAATAGATCCTTAACCTCGACAGTTGTTCCCTCTGGATGGGCTGCAGGCTCCAGTATAGCGTCCATGTCGCGTCCTTCAGTCTGGACTTGCCAAGCATTGTCCTGATCTCTCTGTCTGGAAGTTAAAGACAAGCGAGAGACCGAACTGATACTCGCTAACGCCTCCCCTCGAAATCCCAAACTACCTACAGCCTCAAGATCTTCAAGCGCTCTAATTTTAGAAGTGGCATGGCGACTCAGCGCTAATGACAGATCGTCCTTATCAATCCCAGAACCATTATCACGAATCCGCATGAGTTTAACGCCACCCTGCTCGACCTCAACATCAATTTTATTCGCCCCTGCATCTAAACTATTTTCAAGGATCTCCTTAATAACAGATGCGGGCCTTTCAACAACCTCACCCGCCGCAATCTGGTTCGCCAATCGCGGTGATAGCAAGTGTATACGTGACATTATAAATCCTTAACTCGCGGGAATTTGCAAAACTTGACCAATGGTTATCCGATCACCTTGCAGACGATTAACCTTTCTTAAAGAGGTTAACGAAACACCATTTTTAGACGCTATAACGGAAAGAGTATCACCACGTACAACTTTGTAGCTACGATTATTCTTCGCTTTACGCTGAGCCACGTAAGTTAACGCAGGAGGCTTGCGCTCAAAGTGTTGAGTCACCCCTTTATAGACTGCATCAGCCATCTTTTTCTGATAACTACGTGTTTTTAATTTTGCAGCCTCACCGGGATTAGAGATAAAACCGGTCTCTACGAGAATCGAAGGGATATCTGGCGACTTTAAAACAACAAACCCGGCCTGCTCCACATGGCTTTTATGCATACGCGCAAAGCGTTTAATATTGCCATGAATACCTTTAGCAATAGATCGGCTATCTTCACGGCTTGCCGTCATCGACATATCCAGCAACACACTGGCTAAAACATTGTCCTTATCATCCAGACTTACACTGCCCACACCACCAATGAGGTCAGCACTATTCTCTTTGCGAGCCAACCAGCGTCCCATCTCACTACTGGCTCCGCGAGAAGAGAGCACCCAAACCGAAGCGCCTCGAGCACGGTGATCCTTAAAGGCATCCGCATGAATAGAAACAAACAGATCGGCATTATGCTTACGCGCTGCACTCGTACGCCCACGTAAACTGACGTAATAATCGCCGGTACGGGTTAACTTACCTTTATAGCCCGGAGTCTGATCTAGGCGGCGCTTTAGCTCTTTAGCAATAGCAAGCACTACATCTTTTTCACGAACCCGACCACTACCTATGGCACCCGGATCATCACCCCCATGCCCCGCATCTATAGCAACAATAATATCTCGCCCTGCAACAGCCTTTGGCTTAGACGTTTTTTTAGCCTTAGCTAAAGATTCTTTTTCATAAAGATCCAGTACTAAACGGTGGCCATATTTTTGATTCGGTTTTAATTCAAAACTTTTAGGCCTAACCGCATGTTTTAAATCCAAAACAAGACGTAACGTTTTACCATTTTTACCTGAGCGCACCCTTTCCACAGGGCTTTTGCCTAAATCCAACAAACTCAAATCAGCATTTAACTTGGCATTTTCAACATCCATAACGATACGTTCAGGATTATTTAACGTAAAAACCTTATGCGCCGAAGGACCTGAAAGGTCAAAAACCAAACGAGCATGATCAGGCGCGATCCACATACGTACTTTATTAACATCTGCTGCCTGTAATAATGAGCAGCTAGAGAATAAAACTACGCAAAACAACCAACGCACTACCTGTTGTAACTTCGCTATTCGCATAAAGCTTTAAAACACCTCTTCACAAATTAAATACTTAAAGCCTCAATCGAGACCCTAACATTCAACTGCTGAACTCACTATTCAGACTTAGTAGCTTATCGGCCATTTTCTGACCTAATTCAGTCTGAGCCACCCAACTTAGTTTTCGACCATAACCCTGCAACTCTATTTGCAGAAGCATATCAGCAACAGGAAGCATCCCCCTGCCCTTATCTGGCCATTCAACTAAACAAAGGGCATCCGCATCGAAATAATCGCGAATCCCTAAATACTCTAACTCTTCAGGATCAGACAACCGATACAGATCGAAATGATAAATACATTTACCTTCAACCTCATAAGGCTCCACCAGCGTATAGGTTGGACTCTTAACCGAACCTTGATGACCACAGCCTCGAAGGATGCCACGACTTAACGTTGTTTTACCCATCCCCAAGTCACCCAGTAGAAAAATAACGCCGCGTCCTTGTACCGCTTGGGCAATTTTATGCCCAAAACGCACCATCGAATCCTCATCAGGTAAAACAACTTGGTAATCTTTACTCATATTTACTATTTATCACTTTCGAAAGAGTTGAAAAAAGATCTGATGCACGCATCCCTATCTCGCCTTGAGTACATGCAACACGATCTGCCGCATTAGCATGGACGTAAACGCCAATACAGGCAGCATCTTCAGGCGTCGCCCCTTGAGCTAAAAAGGCTCCACAAATACCCGATAAAACATCCCCCATACCGCCAACAGCCATGCCAGGATTGCCAGCATGACATAAATGCGTCAAACCACCCGAAGAAATTAACGACCCTGCCCCTTTCAACACGACAGTGCCTCCACAAACCGCCTGTAACCGTTTTAAAGCGCCAAAACGATCAAATTCAAGCTCTGCTACCGTCTCACTTAAAATACGAGCGGCTTCCCCCGGGTGCGGAGTCAAAAGCCATTTTTCACGCTGCTTCTCATCAAATTCAGAAAACAGATCGTCTTTTACAAGAATATTCAATGCATCTGCATCTAAAACTATCGGCTTTTCAGCCACTAAAGCAGCCCACACCATCTGTTCCGACCACGCATTTTGCCCAAGCCCCGGCCCCAATACAATCACATCAGCGTTATTTAACAGAGGCTGTAACTGTTTAACAGAATCTACCGCTTTGACCATAACCTCTGGGCAACGACATAATGCGGCTGAAACATGCTCACTACGTGTAGCAAGAGAGACCAAACCCGCCCCACTTCTCATAGCAGCTTCCGCTGCCAGCAGGGCTGCACCTCCCATACCATGATCACCACCAATAACGAGTACGTGCCCAAACAACCCCTTGTGAGATCGCCGTGACCTCACTGGTAAAACCCTTTTCAGATCTGCATCGGTTATCTGCAGACATTCAATGGGACATGTCTCATACACCTGACCAGGCACTTTCAAATCATCGAATAACAACTGACCACATAGATCAACAGCGTCCCCTGTTAATAATCCACGCTTCAAACCTATAAAACTAACGGTGATATCGGCTTTAATGGCAACCCCCAAAACACGCCCCGTATCGGCACAAAGTCCTGAAGGTATATCAACAGAAAATACGACTGTTTCAGCGCGATTAACTTGCACTATCGCCTCTTCAAATAATCCGCGCACATCGCCTGATAACCCTGTCCCTAATAACGCATCAACGATGAGCTCTCCACGAAAAAGGATGCCCTCTTCGTATAATTGATACTCAATATCCAATACCTGCAACTGCTGCCAGGCCTCTAAAGCTTCGCCCTTTAAACTCCCTTCAAAGTTTGAATCGCCGATACAGACTAATTGGACGTCTAACCCCTTTTGTATAGCTAAAGCGGCAATCACAAAACCATCACCGCCATTATTGCCTGCCCCACAAAGCACAGTTATCGATTTCACTTTAGGATAACGTTCCAGCATTTCGGCAAAAACTGCGTGCCCTGCGCGTTGCATCAAGCGAATACCTGGAATTCCAAATTGATTAATTGCAGTACTATCTAACGCACGAGTTTGCTCAGCTGTGTATAATGAGGCAGGAAGAACGGCTCGATTAACGGACATTAGTTTGGCCCACTTTTAGCAGTGTAATTTGTATCATTATGAGGAATCTTCCCCCAAAAGGGCAAGCCTGATTATATGCCAAACCTTTCACCTCAAGCTTTGTCACAACTAGCCATCAACATAAAAAAATGGGCGCTAGAATTAGGCTTCCAGCAGTGCGGCATTACAGATTGCGATTTAAGTATAGAAAAAGAGCATTACGAACAGTGGATCCAAGCGGGCTACCACGGTGAGATGAACTACCTCAACAACCACTTAGATAAGCGTTTTTCCGCTGGAAGCCTACTACCTGGCACAGAACGCATAATCTGTGTACGTATGGACTATCTCCCCCCAGAAACTAGCGCTGCAGACACCCTTGATGATGGCGAAAATGCTTATATCTCTAGATACACATTAGGCCGGGATTATCATAAGCTCATTCGAAAACGTCTCACACTGCTGGGAAAAAGAATCAACGAAGAGGTCGGTGAAACCGTATTTAGGGCTTTTGTAGATAGCGCACCTATTTTAGAACGCCCCCTAGCGGAAAAAGCGGGCATAGGTTGGCGAGGCAAACATACGCTTGTTATAAATAAGGAAGCGGGATCTTTATTCTTTTTAGGCGAGCTACTGATAGACCTCCCCTTACCTATAGACAAACCCGCTGACGAAAATCATTGCGGAAAATGCACTGCGTGTATTGACGTATGTCCCACACAAGCGTTCCCCCAGCCTAATGTACTTAATGCAACTCGATGCATTTCCTACCTAACTATAGAATTAAAAGGCTCTATCCCGTTGGAGCTTAGACCTAAAATGGGTAATCGTATTTTCGGCTGTGATGACTGCCAATTGATCTGTCCCTGGAATAAATTTGCTGACTTTACTCAAGAAACAGATTTCCACCCACGTCAAAAGCTTGATCGCAGCGAACTAATTACGCTTTTTAACTGGGATGAAGCTACTTTTCTAAAGAAGACAGAAGGTTCAGCTATTCGCCGTACAGGTCATATCGGCTGGTTACGAAACATTGCGATCGCACTCGGGAATAGTAAAGGAGGCACTGAAGTCATCAACGCCTTAAGAGAAAAACTGAACCATGATTCTGAAATCGTACAAGAGCATGCGCTATGGGCGATAAAACAATTAACAGCGAAGGAAGAACGTAGAATAGCTGAGGACATATTACCTATTCACATACATCCTCGCAGGGCAAAAATCCGGTTCTAGGATTTCAGAAAGATTCTGCCAATTGACTATCAAACTATTTAAAGTTTAATAAAGTGCTCACGATAATATTTAAGCTCATCGATTGAATCACGAATATCGTCCATCGCCAGATGCGAACCTTTTTTCACAACACCTGCTGCGACTTCAGGCTTCCAACGCTTAGCTAGCTCCTTTAAAGAACTTACATCTAAGTTACGATAATGGAAAAAACGTTCTAGTTCCGGCATATATTTATCTAAAAAGCGTCGATCTTGACCGATACTGTTTCCACACATAGGCGATACGCCAGGTTCAACATACTGTTTCAGAAACTCTATCGTTTCTTGCTCAGCTTGAGCATCTGTAATGCTACTTTCTTTAACACGCTGCGTAAGGCCTGATTTACCATGCTGATTTGTGCACCACTCATCCATACCATCAAGTAATTCATCACTTTGATGAATAGCCAACATTGGGCCTTCCGCCAAAATATTTAGATCAGAATCTGTCACGATGGTCGCTATTTCAATAATAACGTCCTTTTTAGGCTCCAAACCGGTCATTTCCAGATCAATCCAGACTAAATTACCTTTATTTTTCACTAAAAACCTCCAAAGTTAACGCAGGCACTACACTTTCCCTTAGAATACCCTACCTTGGACCGCTTAACAGGTTCTTTTACTCTATGGGTTTGATAAAAATGGGGATAACGAGTGCTTCCGCCTTTTAAGTATAAACAACAGAAAGAGCAGCACTGAAAAACTATGGCGAAACGTAAATTAACCCGCCGCCAAAGCTGGCGCATTCAAAAGATTCAAGATGAACGTGCCGCTCGTGCATCCAAAAAAGATACTGCAATTGATCAGCAATTAGATAGCAGTGACTTAGGTCCTGAACAACATGGTTTGATCATCTCCCATTTTGGTCGCACTGTAGACGTAGAAGCAACTGAAGGACCTCAACAAGGCACAATTCTCCGCTGCCATATGCGGACCAATCTAGGGCAACTCGTCACAGGTGATCGAGTCATCTGGCGCGAAGGTAAAGAAACAGGCGTTGTAGTTGCAAAACTAGAGCGAAAAAGCGAGTTACTTCGACCGAACCCTTATGGCGAGATGAAACCCGTCGCTGCAAATATAGACTTCATCGTTATCACCGTTGCAGTTGAGCCAACACCCCACGCAAATCTCATCGATAGATA
>CERC01134345.1_pt1 | contig 32096 bp, 22 predicted proteins | sample 530921 | NCBI WGS metagenome assembly CERC01 (sample SAMEA2621099, study PRJEB7988) | marine metagenome | isolation source: saline water (ENVO:00002010), including
TACCAAAACTTTAGTGGCGGTGGAACACTATTAGATTCTAATTCAATTGAAGTGTGTGTAGGAAATACAATCAGCTTTGATATAGAATTTGATGATCCTGACACATTAGATACGGTTTCATTAAGCAGCAACATTGCATCTGTATTGCCTGGAGCAATCGTAACATATGTCCCGGGTAACCCGGCATCAATGAGTGTAACATGGACTGCAGTTCAGGTTCCTGGTAACTTTTTGATTTTTAACGTTGCTGCTCAAGATGATGCTTGTCCTGTTGCAGGGATTGCTTCACAAAACTTTGATATTACAGTTATACCGGCAACATATGCCGGAGAAGATCAAACCATCTGTTTAGGTTCTCAGTCGGCACAGATACACGCCATTGGAGGAGATACCTTTACATGGAGTGTTATCTCCGGAGATCCTATAAGTCCGAGTAATTTCTCTTGTAACCCTTGTGCTAATCCGGTGGCATCACCTTCAGTGACCACTACATACCAAGTAACATCAAACTTGTCTGGTGGGTGTGATTATATTGATACAATTACAATTTATGTTGCCCCAGACTTTAACCTAACATCTACTCCTGATACATTAATTTGTTCAATAGCAGATATTCCTTTGTTTGCTAACCCTGATCAACCTTATTCTTACACTTGGCAATGGACGCCATCGAGCTCGTTAACAAATGATACAATTCAGAATCCGGTAGCTAATCCTGATGAGAATACACAGTATGTTGTAACTGTAACTTCAGCATTAGGATGTACTAAAATGGATACGGTAAATGTTTCGCTTTCACCACCCTTCCCTCCAAACATTACTATGGGGCCGGTTGACATTAATGATACAGTAATTTGTTTCGGAGATTCAGTAGAGTTATACACCAATTTAGGAGACTTAATTCCCGCATCTTGTGGCTTGGCGAATAGTCAATGTATAGGCGTAACAGAAACCGCTACAATTGGTACTGGTACCGCTACAAATACAGGGACTTCTTATCCTGCACCTTATGGTAACTGGTATTGGGGAGCAAAACACCAAATGTTATTTACTGCAGCAGAATTAAATGCACAAGGTATAACGGGTGGTCAGATAAGCTCTTTAGCATTTGATGTTGCTACAGTAGGGTCAACACAAAACTTCCAGAACTTTGAAATTAAAATGGGGTGTACCAGTTTGAACTCATTGACTTCATGGCAGTCAGGTTTGTATACAGTTCTTCCTGGATATACTCATACAGTTACAGCAGGGTGGAACTTGCACCAATTTGCTACACCTTACGAATGGGATGGGGTTTCAAACATTATTGTTGAAGTATGTTTTAACAACTCTAGTTATTTAAGTAATGGTAATAGTCAAACACGCTATACGCCAACAACATTTAACAGTGTATTGTATTACAGATCAGATATTTCAACGGTATGTTCTTCTCCAGGATCTCCAACGTCTTCGTTAAATAGACCAAATGTTCAGTTTAACTACTGTACAGGGGCAGATCCTGCTGCATTTACATATGCTTGGTCTCCAACAAACGGAGGTGGAGATATAGATACTACTGTTTTCCCAATTAATGTTGGTTACAACACTTACACTGTTTATGTAGCAGATACATTTGGTGGTTGTATAGATACTATATCAACAGACATTAGAGTGGTAACAGAATTTAATGCTGGGTTTGAATTTGACGATCCATTGTGTTTAAATGGTGGAACAGACACAGCAGAAGTAATTATCGCAGGAGGAACGTTCTCAGGAACTGGAATTATTGATCCTGCTCTTGGAATCTTTGATCCTGCTGTGGCAGGTGTGGGAACACATCCGATTACTTATACAATTACAGGAAACTGTGCGAATGATTCTACAATAGGAGTAGAGGTAATTCCTTTGCCAGATGCAACGATTACTTCTCCTGATGAATTCTGTGTTGTTGGTGGTCCTTACCAGCTTACTGCTGCAACAGCGGGTGGTATATGGTCTGGTCCAGGGATTACAGATCCGGTTCAAGGAATTTATGATAATTCATCTCTAGGCTTAGGTACATTTAATATTGTATATACATTGACTCAGCCTTGTTTCAATTCAGATACAATTCAGATTAAGAATATTCTACCTTATGTGCCTGAGATTATTCCAATTTCAGGAACGATATGTGCGAATGACACGGCAGATACATTATCTTTTATTGTTAACACAGGAAACAATTATGGTAATGGCCCATATCAAGTAGAATGGAGCGGTCCTGGAATTTCTGATTCACTAAACGGAGTATTTAATGCTTCTTTGGTTGGTGCAGGAACCTATACAATTACTATTACGGTATCTGAGCCGAATGGTACTTGTTCGGGAACAGACACTTATGATGTTACAGTATTGCCTTTACCAGATGCTACATTTAGCTCTGAAGTTTACTGTGATAACATAGATGCAAATAAATATGTGGTAGCTGCTACTCCGGGTATTGGAACATGGTCAGTTAACCCAATTTCTCCTACAACAGGATCATTTAATCCGAACTCATTTACACCATCTCAGGTTGGTGCAGGAACATGGGAGTTGACTTATGAGTTAACTGGGTCTAATGGTTGTTTCAATAGCTTTATGGATACATTCAGAATAGCAGAAACACCTGAATCTCCAATCTTAGAAGACTTGAGTTTCTGTGCAGGTGATGAATTGATTTTATCAGTTATTGCAAACAATACTGACAGTGTAATCTGGTATGACGCAGCTTCAACTATTCGCCCAACAGATTCTGTGGGTGTAGGTGTGCCTTTTGATTATGGCTATGCCGAAGATCCTGCAATTGCAGGTCAGGTTACGCTTTGGGTTACTGAGTCGAATTATGGCTGTGAGAGCGATCCTGTAAGATGGGATTTACCTGTACGTCCTTCACCAGATGCAGATTTCACAATGGCTTACGTTGATACTAATGGAGTATATAACTCAAATGTGTCAACAGGTTATGTTGTTGTTGGGTATGCACCAATGGGAGTTGAGTTTAGTGTGGTAGATCCTCAAACAAATGAAGGCTATATATGGGATTTCGCAGCAAATTGTAACTCTGGAACAGCAGCTAATTCTGGTTGCCCGTGTCCTCCAACAATTGGTTTTGAGACATTGCAAGACGGATCATTTGATCCGGAAACGATTTATCCGGTTCAGGCTTATACTTATGGTTGTTCAGACCAGTACTTAGTTTATCTTATCGTAGAAAATGAATATGGGTGTAGAGACACTGCTTCAACTTATGTAGATGTTGTGGGGACTACTATAATTCCAAACATATTTACTCCTAACGGTGATGGACGAAATGATTATTTCCAAGTTGTAAAAACAGGGTTGGTTGATTATAAATTAACAATCTACAACCGTTGGGGAAGAGAAGTATATACACAAAACTACTCATGTTCAGGAGGAGAAGAAGGCTGTGGCTGGGACGGAAAAATAAACGGAAGTGAAGCAGCTGATGGAGTTTACTTCTGGGTATTAGAAGGAAAAACACTTAGCGGAGACGGGATAACTGAAAAAGGAAACGTTACTCTGTTAAGAGGAAATTAAAATAGAAAAGAACTATAAACCAGAATAGCCGGACATTTATGTCCGGCTTTTTTTATGTATTTTCTCAATATATTTGACGTACATACGCAACCTTTCTTAAACTTGATCGTCAGTCTTATAACAAAACATTACCTCACATGAAAAATGTATTTATCGTAGGGATTTTCCTATTGGCATTTATAAAGTTAACTACCGCTCAAGAGCAGGTAGATTTAAGTCAGCCAGATGTATGGTTGAATTATTTGGAAAATGATCAGTTAAAAATTAATTATAAAGTGGCTGCATGTCATGACTATACTAATGGGATACATCGTAAAGTTGTCTTATTGGAAATGAAAAATAAAACAAACCAAGAGCTTAATGTAAGTTGGTTTATGAAAATGTATTTTAACGATATATGTAAAACATGTGGTGCTGAAGAGGAATATACTTATAGCATAGTATTGGCTCCAAATGAAACTATAACATCAACCTGTGGTAAAAGAAATATTTATCATGGTTTGGTTGTTAACCTAAAGCATTTAGACTTACCTAACCCCACACAAATTACCAATTTTGAACTTTCTCAAATTATTATTGAGGAATAAAAAATACAAGCATGAGAAAATCCCTATTTTTAATAATTGTACTTGTATTTACTCAATTATTGAGTAAATCACAATGTGTTGTAGAACTAGTCCCTCAGGCAGATACTTTGGCTTGTGGAGATTCTGTAAATATTACGGCTTATGGGTCAGGGGGATCGGTTTTATTAGGAGATGATTTTAATTCAGGACAATTAGACTCTAGTTGGCAATCTACTCCCGGCCTTTATTTTAGTAATCCTTGTGGGCCAGGTCCGAATGGAGCTGTTGATCCCTATTTATGGATGGGTAATGGAGTACCCAATCCAAGGAGTGTAACAACAAATGATTATGACTTGTCTTGTGGAGGAACTGTATGTTTTGATATGAGAATGGAACAACAGGGTGGGGCAGCTCCTTGTGAAGGACCAGATCTTTGGGATGAAGGTATCTACTTGCAATTTTCTACTAATTCAGGAACGAATTGGACTACTATCTTTTATTTTAATCCTGACACTGTTTGTTGTGGCTGTGGTGCGGCAGGTTGTGGAGGATACGCTCCAAGCCCTTTCATTAATTGGGATAATTATTGCTTCTCAATTCCTCCAGCAGCAATGACTCCTAATACACAAATAAGATGGTATCAGGATACTACTTCAAATGTGGCTTTTGATCATTGGGGTTTAGATAATGTTGTAATTACTACCAATTGTGGTGGAACTTATAATCAAAATTTGGGAACCAATAATCCAGCAATGGGAGGAGGAGGATCTGGAGTTGCTGGCATAACAGTGGTTCAATCTGATTCAGGAGATACAAATACATTTGTTGGCCCTCAATATCAGACTTCTATTTACACAATGCAGTATTCAAATAACACAGACACTTGCTACGACACAATTACCATTTACACTTCAGAAGTCCCCATAGAGATTAGTACTAACGATACTATTTTATGCAATAATCAGTCTGCTGAATTAGTTGTAAGTGGAGGATCTGAATGGTACTGGTCTTCATTATTAGGGGGAGATACAATAAATGTAGGAACAAATTTCACATGTGATACTTGTACAAACAATACTGTTTATGCATCGCCAGATAGTACTACTTCTTATGTGGTAGGAAGTAACCTTACTGGGCTATGTCATGAATATGATACGATTACAATATCGGTTCCAGAGATAGATGCCGGAAATGATACAATTATGTGTGAAGGAGATACGATTCAAATGCAACCAATTATAGGAGATACCTGTAGTGGTTCATCACCCATATATAGCTGGTCTCCTACTACAGGTGTGGATGATCCTACAGCTTTAAATCCTAACATAACAACCACTCAAACAAGAACGTATTATTTTTCATTTGATAATGGCTGTGGATGTGTTTTAACTGATAGTGTTACGATAATTGTGAACAATATGAGTGAACCGCTAGAAAATAATACTCTTCCGAGTTGTGGTGCAGCAGATGGACAAATCGTAGTACAAAATGTTGGAGGTAATGGTCCTTTTGAATATAGTATTGATGGAGGAGCTTCATTTTATATTGATTCAGTGTTTAATCAGATCGATGTTGGAGTATATGATTTGATGGTTAAAGATAGTTTGGGCTGTTTATCCCCAGTAAATATTGATACTGTAGTAAATCTTAATGGACCTGTTATTGATACTATTATTGAGACGGATTTAAGCTGTTATCAAGCTCAGGATGGAGAAATTGAAGTTATTGCAACAGGAGGTACTCTACCGTTAACTTATGCAATAGATAGTGTCACCTTTTTTCCGACCAATCATTTTACAGGGTTATTGGATGGGCAATACACCGTAGTTGTTAAAGATGCATATAACTGTATTTCTTTACCGGAAATTGTGGTTTTAGAACCTAATGCTGAAATTGTATTGGACTCAAGCCAGTTAACAAATTTAACATGTTATCAAGGTCTTGATGGTGAAATAGAGTTGTTTGGACACGGAGGAACAGCGCCATTGAGTTACTCAATAGATAGTGGTGCTACGTATCAATACAGTCCGGTTTTTGATAGCTTGTTAGCAGGAGACTACTACATTGTTTTACAAGATTCCAAAGGCTGTACTATTCCTGCTACATATGTTTCGCTGTCTGAGCCAGCCGGAGCGATTATCAACCTAAACATAATGAATGATACTTGTTATCAGGCATGTGGAGGACAAGCATCGGCTCAGGTGAGTGGCGCAACAGCACCTTATAACTACAGCTGGAATGGTTATGGAGGAAACTCTACAACATCAAGCAACCTATGTGCGGGCAACAATTATCTTTTCACAGTAATCGATGCCAATGGTTGTGAATTTGATACGAATTTTGTTGTTACCCAGCCTGATGAATTAGTAATTGACTCACTTATTGCTGAGGACAATACTTGTAATGGCAGTGATGATGGAGAAGTTACTATCTATGTTTCGGGAGGAACGGCACCATACTATTACAGTATAAATGGCGGAAGTTCTTTTCAACAATCAAGAATATTTAGTGGGTTGGATATTGGAACATACGATATTGTTGTAGTAGATGAGAACGGATGTAGCACTACATCACAAATCTTAATCGAAGAGCCTTCTCTAGTAGAAGTTGCTGCAACATCTAACTACGAGAAGATTTGTGTTAGTAACTGTATCAATATTTCAGCCCCTGCAACTGGAGGGAATGGAGGTCCTTATTATTATCATTGGAACAATGGCTTGGATAGTAATTTGGTGCAAAGTGTATGTCCGACTCAGAATACAACCTATGCTGTGTATGCAGAAGATGTTAATGGATGTGTATCTAATGTAGAGTTGATTGAGCTTGAGCTTTATGATTCTTTAAACGTAGATGCAGGTCTTGATCAGGATATTTGCCCTGGAGAAAGTGTAGACCTATCTGCTGTGGCAAGTGGAGGAGACGGAAATGGTTTCCGTTATGCTTGGGCTCCGGGAGCAAGTTTGTCAAATACATTTACTCCACAAACTGTAGCTACGCCAACAACTACAACAGATTATGTTATTACGTTGAATGATAATTGTGGCTCTCCTTCAGTTACTGATACAGTAACAGTAACAGTTAACCCGTTGCCAAATGTAAGTTTCATAGCATCTGATACAGCTGGTTGTGAGCCATTTGATGTAGAGTTGACAAATACGACTAGTCCTACGCAGTTTGCATCTTGGACAATAGGATCAATTACAACATCAGGTTATACAGTTGATGTAACTGATTTGAAACATGGTGTGTATGATGTTCGCTTGAAAGTAACAACACCAGCAGGTTGTGTAGATGAGTTGATTAAGCGCAATTACTTAACAGTGCATCCTAAACCAAAAGCGAACTTTTTACCGTCTCCACAACCTACAACTATTTTTGAGACTCGTTTGACGTTTACAGATCAATCGAGAGGTAATGTTGTAAGTTGGGATTGGGATTTTGCAGGGTTAGGAACATCACAAGACGAAAATCCAACGTTTCAATTTCCTGCTGATACGGGAACTTATGCGGTAGATTTACTAGTAACAACTGATAAATCTTGTGAGGCTGATACAACTATCAGTATCCGAATTGGAGCTGAATTTAACATGTACTTTCCCAATTCATTTACTCCTAACGGTGATGGATTAAATGATGTGTTTGGCCCTGTAGGCATAGGAATTGAGCCAGATGCTTATTCTATGTTAATCTTTGACAGATGGGGTAAGTTAGTGTATGAAACGGAAACACTAAGTACTCCATGGGATGGAACATACAATGGAAGTACGAATATAGCGCCTGAAGGCAGTTATGTTGTGAGAATAGTAGCCAATGACTACACAGATGAATCAGACCGAAATGAATATATCTTCTATGTCAACTTATTGAGATAGAATTTGGAATAGACAGAAATAAAAAAGGCTTCATAACATTATGAAGCCTTTTTTATTGATAGAGTTTTATTATGAAATATGTTTTCGAATAGTGTTGTATAGATCTTGCTCTTTGTAGGGCTTGGTAATGAAATCAGAAAATCCACTGTCTACAACATTTTGTCTTGTTTCTACAAAGGCATCTGCAGTAAGCGCAATAACAGGAATTTTTGATTGTAACCCATCTAGCTCACGAATTTTCTTGGCTGCGGTTATCCCATCCATTATTGGCATTTGTAAATCCAAAAGGATAACATCATAGTAGGTATTGCTTAATTCATCCAGCGCTTCTTTTCCGTTAGAAACAACCTTGTAATCTACTTTCCAACGTTTTAATATTTGTTTTATTAAAAGTTGGTTAACAGCATTGTCTTCGGCAATAAGAATTTTACGACCTTCAAGTGAGGCATAGTCAGTAACACTTGCTAATTCTTCATCTTGAGTTGTAACGGCTCCAATGGCTATGTTAAAAGGAATCTCACATGTGAAAACAGAACCCTTATTAACAGTACTTTTAACGGTTAATGATCCTTTTTGCATAGAAACCAGTCTTTCGCTAATGGCTAACCCAAGCCCTGTTCCCCCATAGTTGCGAGTAACACTGGTATAGGCTTGAGAGAAACTTTCAAAAATGGACTTTATCTTCGATTCTGGAATACCAATGCCTGTATCAGTAACATCAAACCTTATAAGTGCATGATTGTCTTCGCTTTTAATGTTTGTTACAGTAACCTCTACTTTTCCTTTTTTGGTAAACTTTATAGCATTGCCAATAAGGTTAACAAGGATTTGATTGAGCCTAAAAGGGTCTCCGGAAAGGTATTTTGGAACATTATCATTTACCTTAATGTTAAAGTCGAGGTCTTTTTCTTTTGCTTTGAAAAACATTGTACGTTCAATAAGACCTAATTTCTCGCGGATCTCAAAGCTGATGTTTTCAAAAGTGAGTTTTCCGGCTTCAATTTTAGAAAAGTCAAGAATGTCATTAATGATAACCAATAAGTTATCTGCCGAGTATTTAATAGCCCTTAAGTTTTCGAGCTCTTTTCCTTTATAACTTCCTTTTAGTAAAATTTCGGTTAACCCAATGATAGCATTCATTGGTGTGCGAATTTCATGACTCATATTGGACAGAAATTCACTTTTAGCTATAGCAGCATTTTCAGCTTGTTTTTTGGCTTCTAACAGCTCGTTTTCAGCCTTTCTACGCTGTGTTATATCTATAGCAGTACCTAAGACTTGTTTAACTTTTCCTTCGTCATTTCGCTTAAAAGGGGTATCTCTTGCAAAGAGCCATACCAGAGAGCTGTCTTTATGTTTCAAACAGAATTCAAGCTCTAGTGTATCACCGTCTTTCAGTTCATGACGGATTTTCATATAATGATCCCGAATTCTTTCGTATTGTCCTTCAGGTAAAATACGATCAAATATTTCCAGTCCCATTTTATCAGCATCCTGCTTGGTATATCCTAGAATACTAAGAATCTGTTCGTTGCGGAAAATGTTTGTCCCTAACTCTATGTCATTGACATAGATGATGTTAGGGCTGGAAAGTGTTATTTTTTGAAGAAAGTCTTGAGTTTCAGCAAGCTCTTTTTGCGTTGCTCTCTGAGACTTGGTTAACTCATTGAAATGAACAATAGAGTGTAAAACTTTAGATAAAAGTTCAACATCAATATCAGACTTAGAGAAATAATCAAAAGCTCCGGCTTTCATCATTTCAACTGCTAATTTTTCATCTCCTTGTGAGGTGAGTACTGTAACAGGTATGAGTGGTTTAACTTTTTTGATTTTTTTCAGTAGTTGAAGTCCATCAGTACCGGGCAACTGATAATCGACAAAAACGCAATCGAAGTCTTCTTTTTTTATGGCATCAATAGCTTGGTCTGCATATTTGAAGACTTTTAACGGAGAATGGTAATCGATACCAGTTTTTTTGAGCACTCTATTGAATGCCATGGTATCAATGTCATCATCATCTACGAGTAATATGTTTAATGGATTTTTTTCCAATGGCTTAAGTTAATCGGGGTATTGACATAGCGACCAATAATTTTTCAGCGTAGATACAGCCTCAACAAATTGTTCCATAGATAGCGGTTTTAAGATATACCCTGCAACATTGAGATTATAGGCTTCTACTTTATCATTGTCTTCATTAGAAGTTGTCATAACAAAAACAGAAATACCGTGTAAAACAGGGTCTTTTCTGATTTCTTTCAGGAACTCAATTCCTCCCATTTTTGGCATGTTCAAATCGAGTAGAATGATCTTTGGCTTAGGCTGATCCAGTTCCTCATCTCGAAGTACATCCAATGCTTCAATACCATTTCTGGCAATGAGGAGAGGATTTAAAATGTTATTCTTTTTGAATGCTCGTTTTACATTCATTACATCAACCTCATCGTCTTCTACTAGTAATATAGTGACAAGATTCTCAGTCATAATTTTTGGTTCAAAAGTTAGTTTTAAGGGCTAATAATTGGGTTCAATAGGCCAAGTAAAAATAATAGAAACTCCATTATTTAGAGGTTCTGATAACCATATTTTACCATTTTGAGCTTCTACAATCTTACGAGAGATTGCAAGACCTACATCCATTTCCATCCATTGATTTTTATCAGATGTAAAAAGGTTGAAGCTATTATCGTTCAGGGACAAGAATTTGGCTGGTAAGTTAGTGGTTAATTGAAATTCGAAAAAATCAATTCGCTCTTCGCAAGATATGACAATATGCGCTTTACCAGTTGATTTATCGACAATACTTTTAATGAGGTTAAAGAGCAAATTGTAAAATGCATTTTTATAAGTATTCAATACGGGAAGGGTTCCCTCTATCTCGATAAGTTTTTCTTGTTTAAAATTGGTGATGATTTGACTGGTTAATAATTGAATATTAACACGTTGTGTTTCTTCTGTGAAATGGTCTGCCTGAACATATAATTCAATTTTTTCAATGAATTCTACCATTCTAAACACACGGGCATTGATGAGAGAAAGGTTTTTATTAGTTTCTACAGATAAAGTAGAGGTTTCGTCTTCAATGGTCCATTCGGTAAGGTTTCTTATTGCTTTTAAAGAGCTTTTCATTTGAGAAGAAACAACTTTGGCAAAGTAGTTCAGTTCCTGAGAAGTATTAGTGAGTTTTCTTGTAACCTCGTATTGATTGTTTTTTGCCACACGCATATCGGTTTCCAACTCTAGAAGTTGGGCAACAGCTAATTGCTTACTTTTTTTATTGGCGTTAACTTCTCGTTGAAGTTCCTCAATCTCATTTTTTAGTGTTTTAATCGTATCATGATAAAATCTTGGCTCTTTAATGAGAGATCGGTACATCAGTATACCTTGGGCAACAAACGCAATTGCAATAAAGATAAAGCCAAAGAGAAAGGCCATTTGGGTATAATAGGTGTCCTCATCTCGGGCACTTATTAGTCGACTTTCTAATTTACGAAGGAGTTCGGAATACCTTCTTCCTTCTGTAATAATATCGTCCATGGATTGGTTAACCCTTTTCGAAAAATTAAAAGAACTTCCCGTATTTCCATAATCAAGAAAATCCATTAATGAACGCAGTTCAATATAACTGTATCTGAGGCTATCTAATAACGAAGATTCTTCGTTTCCCAAACTAGCTTGTAAAGCATTTTGATTGTTTCTGAGCCTTATTTTTAGAGGTGTGTACCAATTTTCTGCAACACTGCCTCTTACTTGGTATTTCTGCATAAGTAACTCAAGCCTAAGCTGTGTTGTGGTTAAAAGCTGATCTTCAATGAGCGAAATACTTGTGTTATATTGTGTAGGCCTTTGTAAAAGGTTTTGGAAATAGATGTGTCCAGAGAAAGTAATAAGAAAGACAATAATCCAAGCCCAGAAAATAGCCTTTAGAGTACTTTTTTTAAGTGTGTTAAGAGAAGGGGACTGTTTCTCTGACATATTGCAAAATTAACCCTTAATTTTTTCAGATTCATCAATGGGCCATAAGAACTGAAATGTTGAACCTTTTCCCATTTCTGATGACACTTTAATTTTTCCTCCTTTATCTTCAACAATTTTTTTAGCAATGGCTAATCCAACTCCAGTTGACTCTACCTCATCTCTGGCTTGTAATGTTTGAAACATGACAAATATCTTATCAAAATACTCGTCTTCTATACCTGGTCCGTTGTCACTTACTGAAAATTCAACGTTTTTCCCTTTCTTTTTCCAGCATACCTGAACCTTTATTTCTTCCTTGTCATTGTATTTAATGGCGTTTGAGATAAAATTAGACAATACTTGTTCTAAGGCCACTTTTTCTGTAATAAGCGTTAAAGGAGAAGAAGTCATCTCAAACTCAATATTGTTAGATACCTTAAGACTATCACACAAGCCACTAATAAAGGGTTTAACATCAAATTCTACAATGCTGTTTTTCTTTCTGCCAGCTCTTGAGTATTGAAGAATACCGTTAATGAGTAACTCCATTCTATGTACTCGTCCACGCAGTAAATCGAATTGTTCTTTTGTTTCACCTTCCAGTTTTCCCTCCAAATCTTCTTCAATCCACTCTGAAAGGTTATTGATAGCTCTTAGCGGAGCCTTAAGGTCATGAGAGACAACATAAGCAAATTGATCTAGTTCTTTATTAATGTTTTCGAGTTCGTTGGCATAAGCTCTCAATTTTCGTTCGGCTTCTTTTTCGCTAGTAATGTCTTGGAAAATGCCTTTAACAATGGTCACTTCCCCTCCTTCTTCATAGGCAATTGCTTTTACACGAACATCTTTAATATAGCCGTTTGCACTAATGATTTGGGCTTCTGTATCATATTCGCCACCACCTTCAATCAATTCTTTGAATTTATCATAGATGCCTTCCTTGGTATCGTCAGTGTAGAAGTTAATCGCCTCTTCAACAACTGGAGTATAAGAGAGGTCTTTTTCATGGATGTGGTAGGTTTCTTTTGTCCAAGTTAGCTTTTGGGTTGTAACATCATATTCCCACCCACCAAGTTTTGCAATTTCCTGGGCATTTTCCAGATCTTCTCTTGATTTTAATAACTCGTTTTCAAACTGAAGGCGCTCTGTAATATCTCGGATGAAAGCAAGAATGTATCCTTTTCCTTGGCTTTCGTGGTATTTAACAGACACATCTACGGGAAAATAAGTTCCGTCTGAACGAATGTGATGCCCTTGGGCATTTAAAGCCTTTTTTTCTCTGGCCTCAACCATAAAATCGTCCCAGCTTGTAGGGTCATCTTCAAACAGCTTTTCAATTTTACTAATGTGAATTCCAATTAACTCATCCATAGGGATTTGAAGCCTTTTTGAAGATTCGTAATTGGCAAAAACCAAATAACCGTTTTCATCTACAACATGAAATTCTTCACTGGCTTCATGCAACCATTCTACAAGTTGCTTAATGCGAGCATTGGCTTTTATTTCTTCTGTTACATCGTAGTTTACTCCAATCATACGGTATCCTTTACCGCTAGAGTCTACAAACATTTTCCAAGTAGATTTAATGTGTTTTGTTTTTCCGGTAGGAGTAATGATGCGGTAAGTGGTTTCAAAATCTTTATTCTGGATAAGGCATAATCTGATTTCTTTCTCTATTTGCTCTCTTTCTTCAGGATGAATTAATGGCTTAAAAGAATCAAAATTATTGTGGAACTGTGTGGGAGCAACTTCAAATAAACGATACATAGAGTCGTCCCAAATCATTTCTTTTTTATCTAGTTTCCAGTCTAAGATACCAAGGTTTGCAGCATTTGTTGCTAACCACAACCTCTCTTGACTTTCGCGAATTTTTTGTTCAGCCATTCGCATTTGGGTAATGTCTCTGCTAACGGTTACTATTCCAATGAGCTTGTCGTCAACATCCCAAACCGGGTTTTTGGTTGTTTCAAGAATTACTTTCTTACCGTCTAGTTGTATGATTTCATCTTCATCTTTGAAGGGGGTTCCACTAGACAAAACATCTTTTTCTCTGGAAGAGTATGCAATTGCTTCTGAACGTGAGAAAAGTTCAAAATCTGTGAGTCCTTTTATTTCAGGAGCGTTTTTTCCTAAAAAGTTAGAAAATGTATCATTCCCCCATTCATAAACACCATTGGTATTTTTAAATGTAATAAGAGCCGGGATGCTATTAATTACGGCACTTAATTTTGCTTCGGAGGCTTTGAGTTTTTCACGTTGACTGATACGGTCAGTAATCTCATTTTCAACAGCAATAAAACCTATGTGTTCGTTGTTATCATCAAATATTGGGTCGAGGTAGATTTCCAACCAGTAACCATTTCCTGATTTTGAGTAGTTATAGATTTCTCCGTAGAATGTCTTTTTTTCTTTTAGATAAGCTCCGATTTTTTGTGAGGTTGTTTTTTCTGTTTTTTCTCCCTGTAATAAATCTCCGGGTCTTTTTCCAATGACTTCATCTAATGTGTATTCTGTTAAGCGGGTGAAAGCATTGTTTACCCATGTTATCTTTCCTTCGGCATCAGCGGTAACAATAATGTTCTTGGTTTTTTGAGCAATAAGTGCCAGTCGTTTATTTTCTTCTGAAGCCCTTACTTGTTCATTCACATCAGAAATGGTTCCGGCATAAAAATGTTTTCTTTTGCGGAGGGAAATGTGGAACCATTTTGAAGAGTTATCACTAATTTTAAAAAGAACAGTTTGCTCAAATTGTGCTTCGGTTTCATTATCTAAAAAGTGCTTAAAGAGTTCTTGTTCTTTTGTGGAGGCAAAAAAATTGAAAATGGATTTTCCAATAGCGAATTCTTCATCAAAGCCTGTAATGTCTTCCCAGGCTTGGTTTACCATTGTAAATATACCTTCTTCATTCGCACGAAAAACAACTTCAGAAATAGATTCAATAACTTCAGAAAGACGATCTAATGAATCTTTGGCTTGTTTAGATTTCTCCTCGGCAAATCGCTGAAGCTCTTCATTGGCTTTAAGCAATTCATTAGAACTCTGGTCTAAAATATGTTCCGAATGGCGTAAATCTTCTTCAAAAGAAGAGTAAGCACTATCAATGGCCTGAATAAATCGTTCTAATTCAGGAGTGAATTCAGTATTGGGAAGGTGTTTTTTAACTTGTCTTTTAAGTAGCCGATGACTGATGCTTTCAGTTAAGTTCATAAAACAGTTTTGGGGTTTACTTTTCTGAAAATAGTGTGATGGTCATTGTTTGGTTATGTAAAGAACAGTCAGCATTTTTTTCAAAGGGAGCCAGTTCTCCATAGGAATAAAAGCCTGTTAGTACTGCATTTGGTACAAGGTCTGCAACAACTTCTATTTCTTCTTCAATAAGTTGCTTAAGAACTAATTTTCGCCCTACACAGCTAACCAACAATCCAAACTGTGTGTCTTCTTTTTTTTCTTTTAATGCAATTTCAGCAGCTTTTTCTGCCCCATTAATTAAACGGTCACGATTGGCTTTCATGAGTTTGATAAAGGCTCCTTCTGGAATATCACCCGCAAAGGTGAGGCTCTTTTCATCTTCATTGATTCCCAATATTGTTCGCACAACCGGTGCTCTATCACTTCGAATACGCATGCTGAGCGGGAAAAGAAGACCTGATGCAGGAAGATTGGCAGCCTGTTCTCCTAAAAACGATTTGTATAAATCAAGAGCCGGTTTATTATCTATTTCATACAATACGTTTTCATTGGATTTTGTGACTTTCCGGTCAATTCCGAAACTATCCCACCCTCCTCTAGAGCTATAACTCACTTCTAAAGCATCACCATACAAAGCAACAGCTGTAATAATATCTTTCTTAACTTCTCCTTTGTTGGTAACTACAACCGTTTCAGCGAACTGATCACGATCTGCTGCCATACCACCAGTTACAGAACATTTTTTATCCAGTATTTCCTCAACTCCTTCAACAAAGTCAGTTCCATTAACATGAAGGCCTTCTGTGAAAACCAATACGTGATTCAAACCTTCTAGGTCAAATTGGTTTACCAATGCATTTCCTGCCTTTGTAGAGTTAAAGTCATGGGCTGCTAGGTGCTCTTCAAAATAAGCAACTTTAGTTTTTTCAAACCCAATGAAAGTAATACTGGTTTCATCTATAACGGCATTTGTAGTAATCTGCCCGGCAGTGCTACAACCTGTAATAATTGCTTCAGGAAAATCAGTACGTAAACGCTGAACAATGTCAGAAGAAAGGAGTTGTTCTCTATAGCCAAAGACTAAAATCAGGTTTGGTTGAAAAGGAACGGAAGTAAAGTCAATATTTTCTTGTTGAAGTGTAACTTGGTGTGTTTTCATAAAAACTAAATTTATGACAATAGCATCTAAAGTAAAGCTATTATTGAGTAATCAATCAACCAATTTACAACAGAAGTTATATTATTTTTAATCCTTCATAATATGATGCGTATCTTTTACAATCACTTACGATATTTGATCAATGACTGCGATTAAGAAAATTGGTGTTTTTACATCTGGAGGGGATGCACCGGGCATGAATGCATGTATCCGTTCAGTAGTGCGAACCGCTTGCCATCATGGAATAGAGGTTACTGGTGTTTTGAGTGGCTATCAAGGAATGATAGACCGAACGTTTACTGCTTTAAAACCTGAAAATGTGAATGGGATTGTTCATCAAGGAGGAACAATTTTATTCAGTTCAAGGTGTCCGGATTTTAAAACAAAAGAAGGTCGTTTAAAAGCATATGAAAACCTTAAAGCCGAAGGAATAGATGCATTAGTTGCTATTGGAGGGAACGGAACATTTACAGGTGCAAAAATCTTTGAAGAAGAATTCGGAATTCCGTCTATTGGCACTCCTGGAACTATTGATAACGATTTGTATGGTACGGATATGACCATTGGATTTGATACAGCATGCAATACCGTAATAGAAGCCATTGATCGCATTAGAGATACAGCGGCATCACATCACCGTTTGTTTTTTGTTGAGGTAATGGGAAGAGACTCGGGTTACATCGCATTGAACAGTTATGTTGCTTCTGATGCCGAAGCTGTTTTAATTCCTGAGCGTCATGACGATTATGAATCGATGATGCAAGTGCTGGGAGGTGGGAATGAGCTTAGAAAATCAGGATATATTGTTATCGTAGCAGAAGGAGAGGAGTCTGGTAATGCGTTTGATATTCAGAAAAAGGTAATGGAACGCTTTCCTCATTTCGACTCTCGCGTTACTGTTCTTGGTCATATTCAAAGAGGTGGAAGGCCAACCTGTGTAGACCGCATAAACTCTAGCCGAATGGGAATGGCAGCGGTAGAAGGGCTGTTGAGCGGTAAGCGCAATGTTATGGCAGGGATTATCAATAACGAAATTGTATATACCTCTTTTCATGATACGTTAACGAAACAAAAACCGTTTAGAGAAGACTTGCTTTCCATGACTCAAATGTTGCTAAAAAGCGTATGATAAATGGGTTTGATTCTATAGTAAACAAAGTAAAACAGGCTTTGGAAGATGGGGTGTTGCCCGATGAAATTGCACACCAAAAACTATCTCCAAACAGACCTTCAAGACTTGATGCGCTAAAGGCAAACCCCTCTCCGCGTTTAAGTGCGGTTTTAGTTTTGCTTTTTCCGGATGATGATGGGAAAGCGAACACTGTATTGATGGAGCGGAATACCTATAATGGTACGCACAGTGGACAGGTCAGTTTTCCTGGGGGAAAGTGTGAAGACTATGATGATAGTTTTGCCTCTACTGCCCTGCGTGAAGCCAATGAAGAGGTAGGAACAGATACTTCTGCCATTAATGTTATTGGTAAATTGAGCGATGTTTACATACCGCCCAGTGGCTTTTTAGTAAAACCTATTGTTGGAGTAACAACTGTTAGACCTTCTTTTGTTCCGGACCCCAGAGAGGTGCAAACAATAATTGAAACGCCACTTTCACTGATCACAGATGACAATGCGATACGTTATAAAAAAATCAAATTTAGTTCTTCACCCGTGAAAGTAAAGGCGCCCTATTTTGATGTTCATGGGCACACCGTTTGGGGAGCTACAGCTATGATGCTGAGCGAGCTTCGAGAATTGATTTTAACCGAAATGAAAAGATGAAATACATATTGTTTTTTCTAGCAGTAGTGTCTTGTTCGTTAAGACTATCTGCCCAGTCACCATACCCATTAGTTAAAATTGATGAAGGAGATGAGTTTAGAGGGCCAGAAGAGCCATCTATCGCAATCTCCAGAAAAGACACATCAATTGTAGTTGCAGGAGCAAATATCAAAAAGGTATACGCTTCACAAAACGGGGGCAGAAGTTGGGAAAAACAACAACTCGAAAGTCAATATGGTGTTTGGGGAGACCCTTGTGTAGTAGCAGCTCCCAACGGCAGATTTTATTTCTTTCACCTTTCAGATCCTACCGGTAAAAATTGGGCAAGTGATGAAATTTTAGATCGAATTGTTTGTCAACAGTCAAACAAAAAAGGAACCAAGTGGAGTAAAGGCTCATATGCTGGTTTGAATGGAGCAAAAGACCAAGATAAAGAGTGGGCAGTAATTGATCCGAACACGGGAACTATTTATGTAACCTGGACACAGTTTGATAAATACGACTCTAAGAAACCTGAAGATAAGTCGAACATCTTGTTTTCTAAATCAACAAACAAAGGGCGCTCGTGGTCAACACCTGTGCGCATTAATGAATTTTCAGGAGATTGTTTGGATGATGACAAAACTGTTGAAGGAGCAGTTCCTGCGGTAGGGCCTAATGGAGAATTATATGTTGCTTGGTCTTATGACGAGAAGATTTACTTTGATTACTCTTTAGACGATGGGGAAACCTGGCAGGAAAAAGACATTGTTATTTCTGTTCAGCCCGGAGGATGGAATCAGAATATTCCCGGGATAAATCGTACAAATGGAATGCCGGTCACAATTTGCGATTTAAGTGAAGGGTTAAACAAAGGGACTGTTTATGTGAACTGGACAGACCAACGAAAAGGAACCAATAATACAGATGTATGGGTTGCAAAATCTACAGATGGGGGTAAATCTTGGAGTCAACCTATTCGGGTAAATGATGATGAAACGGAAACGCACCAATTTCTCACTTGGATGACCGTTGACCAAACAACAGGAAATTTATATGCTGTTTTCTATGACCGCAGAGCTTATGTAGATGCTCAAACAGATGTTTATCTGGCAACGTCAACCGATGGCGGAGAAACATGGGTCAATGAAAAAATATCAGCACAGCCCTTTAGGCCTGTGTCCTCGGTATTTTTTGGAGATTACAATAACATTGATGCATACCAAGGTATGGTTCGTCCGGTTTGGACAGAATATCGCGATGGAAAATTGAGTATCTGGACAGCGATTATTCAGAAATAACCCCTAATACGATTTCTTTTTCGCGGAGTAAATCAATAAACGAAAGTGCTTGTTGACCTAGGGCATCATTACGTTCAATATCATGTTCATCACAAATAATACACAGTGCCTGCCAAATGGTAATAGGTCTTGTTATCAGCAGATGAAACAATAATGCTGTAAAAGGAGAAAGTTCTAGGAAATGAACATTGTAATCTGACAACCCTCTATAAATCAGCACAAAGTATTCGCCTAGCTGATCAAGGTATGCTGTAGCCTCACTTTTGTGTACAGGATAACTCAGTTGATGCAAAACATGGTGAGGATTAAAGGCTAACTGACTTTCTAATGAAATGGTTTTTGATGCAACTTTTGGAAGAACAACATCTGGCATTCCGTGAACTTCAATCTCTAGCCACTCGAAGTAAACCAACTCTTCCAAAAAAGGCATTTTTAAACGTGTGCCATAATCAACAGACTGAATATAATCGTAGAGTTCTCTGGGCATTTTCCACACTTCGTGCTCCTGTGGTTGGTGTTCACGCACAAAATGGGTTACAAGCGTATTCCATTGTTCTGTTGATAGCAATGTTTTGGTAATAGGGAAAGCTTGTTCCAATACACCGTCAAAAACATTGTAGACTAATCTTCTGTATTGGCGAAGACGTTTTGGAATGGTTCCTTTAATGGGGTGTTCTTCACCTGTTCGGCAATAGTTTCCCAGTTGCTCTTGAATGGCTTTTGTTTCTGAATTAAGCAACATTTGACCTCCAGTTTTTAGCAGTAATTTCTCTCAATTGACTAAGCTCTTTTTGAAGTTCAATCATTTTAGGAAGGTTAAAGTCGCGTTCCAATAAAACCGGAACGGGGTGAAGTTGACCTACAGTCCATTCAAACAATTCATAAACAGGATCAATAATTGGCTGACCATGTGTATCGATAATTAAATCATCGCTTACCTTTTCATGTCCTGCCATGTGGATATAAGCTACTTTTTCAAGAGGAAGTGCATTGATAAATGCTTTTGCATTATAACTGTGGTTAAATGCATTTACATAAACATTGTTGACATCCAACAACAGTTGACATTTAGACTCCTCTACAATTGAGCGAATAAATTCAGCTTCACTCATTTCAGCAGCAACCGGAGTATAGTAAGACACATTTTCTAAAATAAGCGGTCTTTCCAGAATATCCTGTACAACCTTGATTCGTTCTACAATATGCTTTACAGCGTCTTCACGAAAAGGAATGGGTAACAAGTCATAAAGGTGTGCGTTGCCTGATTGAGAGTAACTCAAATGCTCTGAATATAAAGCAATGTCGAAGGAATTTAAAAATGCCTTTACACGTTGAATGAACTCAATGTTGAGAGGATCTGGACTTCCTATTGAAAGCGAAAGACCATGTGCCGTAATGGGATATTTATCAGCTGCTTCATGAAGTTTTTTCTTCCAATATCCTCCCATTCCCATCCAGTTTTCAGGTGCAATTTCTAAAAAGTCGGGAGTTATTCCGCTGAGTTGAATGGTTTCGTCTGCTATGTTTCTTCTGAATCCTAAACCGATGCCATGCATAATGATTGAATGTGTTTGGTGTAAAAAACAAAAGCCGTTTCTCATCCTTTCGGACAAGAGACGGCTTTCAAAGAGCAATTATTTACTTCCGCAAGATCCTTCTCCACACTTTCCTTCACCACACTTGGCCTCAGAAGCTTTTGTTTCTGTTTCTTTCTTGGCCTTTTTTTCCTTGGATTTTTCACCACACTTCGCTTCACCACACTTTTGCTCTGAAGACTTTGAAGCTTTTTCTTCCTTCTCAGTTTTCTCTCCACACTTTGCCTCACCACACTTTCCTTCGCCACATTTCAATTCAAGGTCAGCGTTCTGAAGAAATTGATGAGTAGGAATTGCGCTGTTTTTAGCAATTAAATTACTACGCAGTTCAGCTCCAGACCCAAGGTCATTAACAGTAAAAAGATCACTTGCGTTTGCTGATCCAACAGCACTAATCATTGCACCGGTTACCAATGCAGTAATACTTAAAGGGCTTTTTGTTTTTAAGGTTTTCATACGATTTGGTTTTTGAAATTGATATTTCTGTTTTTAACGGATTGCTTTCTTGAGCAGGTTCATTAAAAACTACGTATGAACACCCTTAACTGGATTTTTAAAACCGTAAATTAATTTTCAAGACATTGATAACCAGTCTTGATTAGGTTGCTGGGATTACATTTTAGACCATTTTTCAATGTTGTCTTTGTTGATTTTGATATAAGGATCATAGTTTGCTTCTTTCGCCAACTTCATTGATTCTTTAGCTGTTGCTATGGCACTTTTGTAATCTCCATTCATGGCATATGCTGCAGATAATTTCTGAACAGTGTAGAATTTTTTGTCCAACTCAACACTCTTTTGAGCATATTCCAACGCTTTAGCAGGGTCTAACTGGTTGTCGATGTAAAAACCTGCAGCAGCATTGTAAACTCTTCCGCTGTTTGGATCTTCTTTAATAGCAGCATCAATGTTTTTTAGCGATTGCTCAATGAATTCAACCTGAAAAGGGATAATGATTTTTTTGGTTGACCACGAAAGAATCAACTCGGCATTTCCACTTTGAACATTGTCAAAATAGAAAACCATAGTTTCAAAAGCTTGCTCGGCATCCATTACTTCAACATCTACTACAGCAACATCGTTTTCAGCTTTGTAGTCATTAGATCCCCACGAATCTATTGCTGTATTAAAGTGAACTGTAGCATTGGTTTCATTCGGAGTAATGAACAACGCATATTCTCCTGGTTGAAGAGTTATTGGGCCATCAATACCCAAGAAGTTTACTTCTGTATTGAATTCAATTTTTGTTGCCTGGTTTGCTCCCGCACGCCATACTTTTCCATAAGGAACAAGGTCTCCCCAAATTTCTCTGCCACGTTGGCTAGGACGAGAATATTCAAGATCAAAATCGGTTAGACCAACACGTTGTTCTACTTCAGCATGCGGACTTGGAGCTGGTAATTCCTGAGCTTTGGCGGTTGAGATTCCACCGATCAACAAAGCCATAAAGGGTATGATTAACTTTTTCATTGGATAAATTGGTTTTATGATTAATTACATGTTTTCGTAAAAGGTGATAAGCATTCACAAAACTAATGATCTGTTTAAATGAAGGCTGAAAAAACGCTTTTGATTCAAAAGCTGGTGCGTAGAATTATGCTTAGTTTGTAGCGCACAACAAAAGCGGCAAAATTCGTTTTGAAAAAATGATCTCCAGGTTTCTGTCAGAAATATCTTCTTTAAGCTTTAAAGGGCTGGCTCCTATGTTATCAAAAATCATAGGAATGGGAGCGGGCTACTTTAATATCTGGATCATTACCAAATATTATGGGCTGGAGGCACAGGGTGCATTTTCTTTTTTAACTACGGTTATCAACTTAACAGCATTGTTTAGTATGACTGGCATGGATACTTTCCTGTTAAAACAGGCGAGTATCTATCATGCAGGGGAAAAGCAAAAGGAGTATACCGGATTACTTTTAAGGGTTGTTTTAATGGGCGTTTTTCAGGCAGCAATTGCCGGAGGATTGTTTTTTCTCTTTTCAGGCCAATTGGCAGCATTTTATGAAGCTCCTAATTATAGCATTGCATTCAAGATTTTTGCTTTTGGAATACCATTTTATGTAGCGTTTTACCTGCTCAACGAAGCACAACGAACGCGTAATAACAACTTGCTCTACAGCATGGGAAATCACGCATACGGTGTGTTTGTCTTGCTGCTGTTATCCGCTGCAGTTTTATTTGACATTAAAGGCGAATTAATTCCGGTATGGAGCTACATTGCAGCAGCCATTTTGTTGTTTATAGTCATGTTGGTCACTTCATTCAACGTACTTGTTCGACCCAGAGTATTTTCGCTTTCGCAGCGACAAATTCGTAAGATGGCGTGGCCTTTTTTTATGATCTCATCGGTTAGTCTTTTACTCAATTGGACAGATGTGTTAATGCTACGCTGGTTAACCAATGAGGCTGAGCTGGGAGCTTATCACATAATTTTCAGATTAGGATTACTGGTGACTTTACCTTTAACGGTTCTGAATACCATCTTGCCGGCAAAGTTTGCCGGGCTTCGCCTAAAAAAAGAAAAGAAAGAATTGCAGCAACTGATCACTACCAGTTTAAGGTTCTCTACAGCAGGTTCTCTGGTTATATTTGGAGGCTTGGTGTTAGTAATGTCATTAGTGTTTGATCTATTAGAAGTAAATGATTATCCGCATTTGTGGGAAGGAACTTTTATTCTGGGCTTAGGACATTTAATAGCGGCATTTTTTGGGCCTAATGGTTCTTTTTTATTAATGGCAGATTCTGAGAAAAAGTACACAGTAATTTTAGGTATTACTGCGGTGCTCAATATTGTACTTAACTTTATGCTAATCCCTCAATATGGTTTTATTGGAGCAACAATAGCTACAGCAATTAGTGTTGTTGTTAGAAACCTTTGGGCTGTAGCAAGCATCAAAAAAACGCATCAGTTAAAATTCTGGATTCACTAAAAAAGGGGCAGCAATTTTGCCGTTTTTATAGTAAGTTAGTACAATAAACTACTCCCATGAGAAATGTGCTGATCGTAGAAGACGAACAAATTAATGCCTTTATTATACAAAAGTTTGTAGGAGAGCATTATGCCGTTCAATTAGCACAGAACGGAAACGAAGCCCTTGATTTAATCGACACCAATTCTTTCGACATTATTTTAATGGATATCAATCTTGGAGATGAAGAGTTAGACGGAATTGAGGTAATGAAACGATTGCGAAAAATCCCTTCTAAAGCTGATACTCCGGTTATAGCTGTTACGGCATATGCTATGCCTGAAGATCGCCAACGTTTTCTGAATGAGGGATTTGACGGGTATGTCCCCAAGCCCATTATCAAGGCAGAAATTCTGCAACAGATGGCTACATTATTACCAGAATAAAAAGTTGACCAAACAAGCTACTTGATTCTTCTCCTCCAAAGGTTTTGATAAATTTGTGGGACACACAAAAAAGCAAGTTATATGTCAAACAATTTTGGAATTGAAAAAGCACTCAAATCTCTGGGCATAGCTCCCATCAATCATGGAACTTCAACCGGATCTAACAACTTTGGAAAAGGAGAAGAATTAGCATCTGTAACACCAGTAGATGGCTCTTTAATTGCGAAAGTAACCGCAACACAAAAAGAAGATTACGAACAGGTTATTGAAAAAGCACAAGAAGCTTTTGCTTATTGGCGCACTGTACCAGCTCCTCAACGTGGAGAGGTTGTTCGTCAGTTTGGCGATAAATTACGTGAGCACAAAGATGCACTTGGACGCCTGGTTTCTTTTGAAATGGGAAAATCGTTGCAAGAAGGCTGGGGAGAAGTTCAGGAAATGATAGATATCTGTGATTTTGCCGTTGGACTTTCACGCCAGCTTTACGGATTGACGATAAAATCTGAACGACCACTTCACCACATGCAAGAGCAGTGGCATCCGCTAGGAATTTGTGGAATCATATCTGCATTTAATTTCCCGGTTGCAGTTTGGAGCTGGAATACAGCTTTAGCTTGGGTTTGTGGCGATGTTTGTATTTGGAAACCTTCTGAAAAAGCACCTCTTTGTGGCATTGCCTGTCAAAAGCTAATTGCTGAGGTACTGAAAGAGAATAATATGCCCGAAGGAATTTCTTGCCTGATCAATGGAGATTATAAAGTAGGTGAATGGATGACGAACGATGAACGCATTCCATTGATTTCTGCAACAGGTTCTATCCGAATGGGAAAAATCGTTGGACAAGCTGTTGCTGCTCGTCTAGGTAAATCGATTTTGGAATTGGGAGGAAACAATGCCATCATCATCACGCCAGAAGCAGACATGAAAATGACGGTAATTGGAGCAGTTTTCGGAGCTGTAGGAACTGCCGGACAACGTTGTACTTCAACCCGTAGATTAATCATCCACGAATCAAAATACGATGAAGTAAAAAAAGCGCTGGCAGATGCGTATCAGCAATTGCGTATTGGAAACCCTCTGGATGAGCACAACCACGTTGGCCCAGTTATCGATAAATATGCGGTAAACAATTACCTCAAAGCCATAGAGAAAGCACAACAAGAAGGAGGAAAAGTGCTTGTTGAAGGAGGAGTGTTGGAAGGAGAAGGTTATGAAAGCGGATGCTACGTTAAACCTTGCATCATCGAAGCTGAAAATCATTTTGAAATTGTACAGGAAGAAACGTTTGCTCCTATCCTTTACATCATGAAATATTCAGGTGACGTGAACAATGCACTCGCTCTTCAAAATGGAGTAAAACAAGGGTTGTCATCAGCCATTATGACCAACAATATTCAAGAAGCCCATACTTTCTTATCTGCAACAGGTTCGGATTGTGGAATTGCCAATGTAAACATTGGAACTTCAGGAGCTGAAATCGGTGGTGCTTTCGGTGGTGAAAAACAAACCGGAGGTGGAAGAGAATCTGGCTCAGATGCCTGGAAAGGATACATGCGCAGACAAACCAATACGCTCAACTACTCAACAGATTTGCCATTGGCACAAGGAATAAAATTTGACCTTTAATTGAACATATGAGTTATTTGAATTTTAAGTACAATGCTAACCCAAGTGAGGGTTCGGTCATTTATGTAACAGACCAAAAAACGGGGTTTGACCAACATTCATTTGTTACTGATACCGCTTATTTTGAGCGCAAGGCAAGCGAGGAAGGTAATAGTGTTGTAACAACAACCCATAAAGGGAATGTTGTAATTACTGTTTTTCTGAACAAGAAAGATGAAAACACCTACCTTTTGGTTGAGGATGTAAGACGATTAGGAGCAAAAGTAACGGGCCTTTTAAATGCGGAGAAAGTTGAAGTAGTCTCTTTTGTGAGTGACGTTGATCCGGCTTTAAACGCAGCTTTTCTTGAAGGGGTAATTTTGGCGAACTACCGTTACGAGAAGTTCAAAACCAAAAAAACAGAAGGTGCTTTCAGTACAGTTTCTATTGCTGGAGATGCTCTTGATGAAGCTACGGTAAATGAACTGACCGGTTTAGCAGAAGGCGTTTTTCTTGCTCGTGATTTGGTGAATGAGCCCGTAATCACATTGAATGCAGAAGCCTTTAGTAAGGCGATGAAAACTGCCGGAGATGATGCCGGTTATAAAACGACTGTACTCGACAAGTCTGCCATTGAAGCCTTAAAAATGGGTGGATTGTTAGGCGTTAACAAAGGAAGTATAGATCCTCCAACGTTTAACATTTTAGAGTGGAAACCAGAAAATGCTGTCAATGAGCGTCCACTGGTATTGGTAGGAAAAGGCGTTGTTTACGATACGGGTGGAAACAACCTAAAACCCGGAGGGTACATGTCTACCATGAAATGCGATATGGGTGGAGGTGCTGCTGTAACAGGTTCACTTTACGCGATTTCGAAAAATAAATTGCCGCTTTGGGTAATAGGATTAGTACCAGCAACTGATAACCGTATTGGCAAAAATGCGTTGGTAGCCGATGATGTAATTACCATTTCAGATGGAACAACTGTTGAGGTGAAAAATACTGATGCAGAAGGTCGTTTAATTCTTTCGGATGCATTGGTGTATGCAAAAAAATACAATCCTGAGTTGGTGATTGACATGGCAACTTTAACCGGAGCTGCCGATGCTATTACTGGACCTTTCGGAATTGCTATGGTACACGATGCTGATGAAGATCAGGTGAAACTTTTAAGTGAAGCCGGAGATGAGGTTTATGAGCGTTTGGCACAATTGCCTTTCTGGAGAGAGTTTGACGATTTGTTAAAGTCAGATATTGCTGACATTAGTAACCTTGGTGGACCAAAAGGCGGAGCCACTACAGCTGGTAAGTTCTTACACCATTTTACCGATTACAACTGGATTCACTTGGACATTGCAGGACCTGCATTTTTAGATAAGCCGAGTGACTATAAAACAGTTGGTGGAACCGGAGTTGGTGTTCGTTTGATGTATGAATTTGCTCAGAAAATGGCAAAGAAATAGACATTTTAAAATTGAATTATAGATAGAAGATGAGCCGGCTAGAAATAGTCGGCTTATTTTTTTGACCGCCCTTTGAATTGATCCATGGTGGTGTAGATGCCCATGAGGTCACCAACAATCCAATCGAAAAGTTTTATCGGTAATAATCCTTGAGCTAAGCGTACAAAGTGAACACCCCAGGGCATGCTCACAAAAGTTTTGTTACGCTCTATGCCTCGAATGATTTTTTGTGCTGCCTTTTCAGGTTTCAAAATCGGGACGATAGATTTAACACCATCAAACATTCCGGTGTTAATGTAGTAGGGGGTTACTGTAGTTATTCCCACATTTTTACGGAGTTTCTTCATTTCCAACCGTAAACTATCTGACCACCCAATCACTGCCCATTTGCTGGCAGCATAAACAGCCATTTTAGGGTTAGAAATTAATCCTGCTGAAGATGCGATGTTGCAGATGTGTCCCGAATTGTTTTCCAACATATTGGGCAAAAATTGTTGAGCAATGTACATCAAGGCATTACTGTTAATGTCCATCGTACGTTGGATGTCTTCGGCACAGTGTTCGTGAAAATACTTTCCTACTACAATTCCAGCGTTGTTGATCAGAATGTCAACATTTCCAACTTCATTTTTTACCCGTTGAGCAACTTGTTCAATTTCACTAAGGAGGGCAACATTCACTACATAACTGTATACTTTTCCCAAAGCGCTGAATTCTTCCACAGTTGTTTGAAGCCCATCGGGATTAATGTCCCAAATGATGAGTTCAGCACCCTTTTCAAGGGCCATTCTCCCCATAATTTTACCAATACCAGAAGCACCTCCGGTAATCAGTACCCGCTTATTGCGAAAAGTTGTCATAGCATTGATTGGTATAGATTAAGAGTAGAAAGTTAGGAAAAAGTCCTTTTTATTGACAAGAGTGTCAAAACTTATCCTTTTCGATACCCACTTTTAGGTATTTTTTCAGATTTGTGACCAATGTCATGTTTAGAACCATTTTAAATAAGCTATATTTGAATCATCATGAACATGGCATTAACACATCGTCTTTCAGATCTCAAAAAAGGAGATCGTGCTTTCATTAAGGAAGTAGAAGATAGTGCGCTTACTGAAAAGCTTCTAGAGATGGGGTGTCTTCCCGGAGAAGAAGTTGTAGTTGAGCATGTTGCACCAATGGGCGGGCCAATTGCAATCTCAGTAGTGGGGTATAAGTTCAGCCTTCGTAAGAGCGATGCTTCTCACATCATTTTAGAGCCAGCTTCGGAAATAGAAGCAGCTTAATTTCTCTTTTTTTTATTCAACGTTATTTCTAGAAAACCTTTACCCGAATCAGGTTAGGAGTTGGTATGTTGCAAAACTGGCGAGATAAGCCATCGCTGTTAGGTAAAGGAATTGCACCATTGGCCATTTCCAGCTGTTGGTTTCGCGTTTGGTAATTGCAAGTGTACTCATACATTGCATGGCAATTACAAAAAAGATGAGTAGAGAAGCTGCCGTAGGAACCGACATTAAAGGCTCTCCAGTTGTAGGATTTACCTCGTTTTTTAAGCGTTCTTGTAGAGCAGCAATATTATCAGCATCTCCTTCAACACTGTAAATGATACTCATTGTACTAACGAATACCTCACGAGCAGCAAAACTTGTAATCACAGCAATGCCCATGCGCCAATCAAATCCCAATGGCTCAATGGCTGGTTCAATGGCTTTTCCCATTATACCTGCAAAGGAGTGGTGTAACAACTCACTGTTTTTGCGTAAGGTTAAACTATCTGATTGTGCCGGATTTTCTGCGATTAGAGCATCAAATTTTTGTTCAACAGCATCAATTTTACTAGGTGGGCCAAAACTTGATAATACCCACAATACGATGGAAATAATCATGATGATTTTTCCGGCCTCAGTCACAAAAGTGAGCCCTTTACTCCACATTGTCATGGCCACGTTTTTCCATCGAGGAAGGCGGTAAGTCGGCAGCTCAAGAATAAACGAACTCAGAAAAGACGATTTCAACAAGCGGTTAAATACCAAGGCTACAAAACCACTTAATACCAATCCTAAAAGGTATAACCCTAGCATAAAAAGCCCTTGTAGACTAACAAAACCAAACAAGTAGTCATCTGGCACAATAAAGCCAACCAAAAAGATGTAAACCGGCAAACGGGCAGAGCAACTCATCAGAGGAGTTACCATAATGGTAATAAGGCGCTCTTTCCAGTTTTCAATGCTGCGAGTGGCCATAATAGCCGGAACTGCACAAGCAAAGCCACTGACCAGAGGAACTACACTTTTACCATTCATCCCAACGGAGCGTAAGATTCTGTCGTTCAGAAAACTTACACGTGCCATGTAACCCGTGTCTTCAAGAATTTCAATGAGTCCAAAGAGGATCATGATTTGCGGAATGAAGATGACAATACCACCAATTCCGGCAATAACTCCATTGACTACAAAATCTGTGACCATCCCCTCAGGTAATAAGGCTTCAGCTTGTCCCGAAATCCATCCCATTGCCATATCTATCCAATCCATAGGGTAACTGGCCAGTGTAAAAACAGCTTGAAAAATGACAAAAAACACCGCCATAAAAATAACGTAGCCCCATATGGGATGGGTGAGCACCTTATCGAGTTTTGCTGTTAAAGCCAACGGTCCGTCATTTTTGTGCACCACGGCTTGTACCTGAGAAAGCAAAGGGCCTATGGTGCGATAACGTTCCGATATTTCAAGAATTTCTTCTTTTTTAGGGTCTAGTTGATGTGCTTCAAACAAGGCTGTTAATGCTTTGTTTTTGCCTTCTAGCCAAGGGTATTTTTCTTTGTTTACGGCTTGTTTAAAAGCACTGAAAGGAGTTGTAGGCTGATCAATAATTTCATTCAGTTGATTCAAAAAGTCATGGTTAATGCTTTTTGCCTGATGAAAAAACTGAATGTTACCAATTTTACTTTCAGTAAGCCTTTCTTTAAACTGCTTAATCCCTTTTTTATCACGTGCATTAATTGCAACAACAGGAACGCCAAGCAGTTCTTCCAGCTTTTCTGTATTGATGGTGATGCCGCTTTTTTCAGCAACATCTTGCATGTTTAGAGCTACAAGAACCGGTAGACCAAGATCAATAACCTGCGTAGCTAAAAAAAGATTTCGCTTGAGGTTAGATGCATCTAATACCAATACTATTTGATCTGGGCGAACAGCATTGCTATCGTTCATTAAAACATCGCAAGTGACTCTCTCGTCTGTAGATTTTGGAGAGAGACTGTAAATGCCCGGAAGGTCAATGATTTTTGCCGAGTTGCCGTTTGTAAGCGTAAATCCACCGGTTTTTTTATCTACCGTAACGCCCGGAAAGTTCCCCACTTTCTGGTTCATTCCGGTTAACGCATTGAATAGCGTAGTTTTTCCGGCATTAGGATTTCCAACAAGGGCAATATGTAATTGATCGGTACCCATTAAAAATTTGAGTTTACGAAAATGCAGCTTTGTGAATGGATAGGCAATACCTATAAAGCAGTATTGTTAACGCAATGTAAACTGGTTTTGTTGAAGAGCATTAAAATTAAAGGTATACCGTGCAATTGGGGAGCATTTTGCGAATGCGCTCTTTTTCTTCATCGCTGAAATTATTTTTAATAGCGATAAGTGTTTTGAGCTGTTTTAGCTGATCCATGTTTTGAGGGAGCTTCGTCAATTGGTTGTTTGATACTACCAACAACTCAAGACTTTTCATCTCAACAATGCTTTCCGGAACCTCAATCAGCTGGTTGTTGGTAAGCACAAGTGTTTTTAGCTTTTTAAGTTGGCCAATGTTTTCCGGTAGTTTTTTTATGTAGTTGTTTTCTAAGTTGAGTACCTCAAGGTTTTTGATCTTGCAAACATTTGTTCCAATTTCATGAAACTGGTTGTACCCTAAGTTAATGTCTTTTAACTTTTTTAGTTTGGTGATGGATGAGGGAAGGTAACTGAACTGATTGTTTTGCAAATCAAGAGATTCAAGACTTTTACAAGTTGCAATCTCTTCAGGAAAAGTAATGAGCACATTTACCGATAGGTGAAGGTACTTGAGGTGTTTGAGTTGACCTATTTCGGGAGGAAGTTTGGCAAGGTTATTTTTTGCCAGATTTAAGCGCTCAAGGTGTTTAAATGTTCCAATTTGAGCAGGAAGGCTATTTAGTTTATTGGTGCGTAAATTAAGGTCGCGCAATTCTTTCAATGCAAAAACCTCTTCGTCAACAGTTTCAAAGTTGTTGCGCATTAAGTTGAGAAAACGCAGGTTGGTAAGTTGTTGAATATCCGGGTCAACATGGAAAATATGCTTGTCGCGAAGGTTCATTTCTGTTGCTTCGGGATCTTTCATTAAAGCATCTTGCACATTGGTATAAATTACAGCGCCTTCTTTTGGAATATACTGGGCATAAACCCCTCCGGTAAAGGAAATAAGGCACACTAAAAACAGCCACACTTTCATGCGCCAATTATAAAAAAAGAGCCGATGCTATATAGCACCGGCTCTATTATGCTTCGTTTAAATTTTACGAATTATTCAACAAACTGAATAATGTGTTTTGAGGTCTCACCATCAACAGCAACAACCATAATTAATGTTTGCGTATTGCTCACATAGTTGTTTAAGTTGAATGTCCATTGTTGTTCACCACTGGCAGCATTGTCGCTTAGCAAGCTTGCGATTTTACGTGCGGTAATGTCATACAATTCTAC
>CERC01022629.1_pt1 | contig 31029 bp, 34 predicted proteins | sample 530921 | NCBI WGS metagenome assembly CERC01 (sample SAMEA2621099, study PRJEB7988) | marine metagenome | isolation source: saline water (ENVO:00002010), including
TTTTGTTGGCATGAAGGACATGTTTTTTTACGGCAGTTGGATCTCATACACTTTGTAATGCAAGAGATCTTTTTTTTAGAAAATGATTAAGTTATGGAAAATAAAGAGACCTTGTCACGAAGGGATAAAAAATTGAACCATGATGATCAATTCTTTATCCCCACTCTAATAGGGCAGTTTTAAGTGACAACGAATTTCTGAAAGAGTTTGGTAGGTTGTTCTTCCTGCTAACATACTGATGCGATTGGAGTACCATTGATTTTCTTCAACAGCATAGTATTTCGAATGAGAGAGTGAGCTTGTATTTTGGTATAAGAAATTTCGATGTTCATCGATAGGAGGCTCAAGGCCGAGATGTTCGCATAGTTTTGGTCCCGTTCCTCTTAAGGATCTCTCCGCACAAACTTCAGCTCCAAAGATATTTTCTTTCTTTTTATCACAAACAAGTTCGTAGGCCTTAATAGGTGACTGGTTGAGGTGAGGATGGGTAATCACAAGATGACCATCTTCAATTCTTAATTTAGACGCTCCAAAAATGAGAGGGTTTCCACGTTGATCTTCTTTATCAAAATTTGCGTAGAGCATGAGGAGATAGTCACTCATGACATCTTCTGTTTCCAGAGGAAAGACAGAGCCGCTAGTACAAACATTACCTAGACTATCTGAAGACGAGTAACTTTGAGCAGATCCTGCAGCCCAAGCTGCCCCAATGCCAAGAAAGAAGATGGAATATAAAATTAAGCTTTTCAATGAATTCCCTTATATTCTTATCAATGTGAGATTTACATCTAAATAAGTCACTAGAAATGACCTAGTTCATACCTAGTTAAATAATAACACTTTTTGGGAAAACGGGATTTGAGGGGGAAAAGCCCTCCCCATAGAAGAGAAGGGCCTTAAATATCAATTATTTATTGTTGAAAGTTTCTGTGTAAAGAGCGATTGATTCTTTGATAATCTTCTTGGCCTCTTCAGCACCGAAGAATTCATTTACCTGAACTTCTTTCTTTTCAAGCTTCTTATAGTCTTCGAAGAAACTTTTAATTTCTTTCATTCTGTGTTGAGGAAGTTCACTGATATCGTTGAAATCAGCGTACTCAGGATCGTCAGCATGAACAGCGATGATCTTATCATCTTCTTCACCTTGATCCATCATCTTCATAACTCCAATGGGCTTGGCATTGAGAAGAACACCTGGAACGAAGTTCTCTTGACCGATAACAAGAATATCGAGAGGGTCTTTATCATCACAATAAGTTTGAGGAATAAATCCATAATTGGCAGGATAGTGAACTGCAGAGTAAAGAATACGATCTACTTTTAATAGTCCACTTGGCTTATCCAGTTCGTATTTTACTTTAGATCCTTTTGGGACTTCGATAATGGTTACAATTTCATTGGGGGCATTATCTCCGTATGATACATCATGCCATGGGTGCATATTTACTCCTTATTTTCTGCTATAACTTAGATCCGGCCCATTATAGGGGCAAATTCTGGCTTAGAAAACTTTTAAAACGCTTTATCCGCCAATTTGTTTGAAATTTAGGCCCTCATCTGCAAGATATTGCTTAACTTGCTCTAATTTCTCCCCGTGGATTTCGATGAAGTCGGACTTGTAGGCACCACCAGTGGCCAATTTCGATTTAAGTCCTTTTGCCAATTTCTTATTCCAAGACTTATTGGCCGGTAACCCTTTGATTTCGATGATGGTACGCCCCTTTCCTGAGGTAAGTCGTCTTAGGGTGAGTTCAACTTGAGAGGTCTCGACAGGTGAAGAATTAGCCTGCTTCTTCTTCGCTTCTTTGGCCTCTTTACGCAAGTCTCCTTTTTCAGAACTCCATACAATATCGCCTTTAGAACTCATATTCTTTCCTTTTTCCGGTTCTTATTTCCAAAATTGCCACCATGAAGACTTGGACGGATAGATCCGTTGCCATTGATAGTCTTCGCCTTTAGCACCTTTGATGAGTTTTACTTTCTTCTCTTTACATAAATCATCGAGAATTTTCATTAATTCTTCTCGCGAGAAGTCTGGGTTTCTTTCTAAGTAGTCGGAATCAAAATCTAAAATAATCTCTTCAAAGCGCATGGGGCTTAAGAAGGAGAGTGTTTTAAGTACTTCTTCTTCTAAGGAGAGATCGTCTTGGCCCTCGTTGAGGGTCAAGTTTTTATGTGAATTTGATTGGTTCTCATCCATAACTCATAACTTAGCTAATTCGCTGTGCTTAATCCACAATTTAACTTAGTTTTCGTTGAATTGAGCCTACTAAAATGATAGAACGCATAAAAAATTACTCAAGGATATCCCATGAAAAAAATCTCAATTCTTTGTTTTTTAAGTCTTTTTTCCCTTCAAACCATGGCCACAGATCTAAGTAGGGCCCTATATGATCGCCTCTTTATCGCGGTCTATGAAGAGCATAAGTGCGACGAAGTGGAATTCTACACGGAAAGCGTATGTGAGGGTTATTTTCTCTCTAACCTTAGCTACAATGCAGAATTTGATGCCTATGAAGTCGAGTATGAATTTGAGCCAGGTTTCTTTCTTCACGCTATCGCTTTTAACGATGGGGAAGTGACAGTTACTTACTGGACCAAATAATCTTTCCAAGAATTTTATAAGAGCTTTTCAATATCAGCGCTTAGCTCCTCAGGTTTATCTTTGGGGGCAAAGCGCTTCACGACCTTTCCTTCTTTATCTACCAAGAACTTTGTAAAATTCCACTTAATGGCCTTTGTCCCCATTATTCCAGGAGCCTCTTTCTTCAAGTATTCATAGAGGGGAGTTGCAGAGCTTCCATTAACATCAATCTTTTTGAAAATTGGAAATTGAGTTCCAAAATTTAGAGAACAAAAACTTTGTATCTCTTCTTGCGAACCAGGTTCCTGTGCTCCGAATTGATTACAAGGAAAGGCGAGAACTTCGAATCCTTGTTCTTTATACTTTTCATAGATTTTTTCTAGCCCTTCGTACTGAGAAGTGAAGCCACATTTACTAGCGGTATTTACAATCAAAAGGACCTTTCCCTTGTATTCACCTAAAGAAATTTCATTATCATTCTTATCTTTAACACTATAATCATAAATGGCCATTGTTGCTCCATCACTTGTTCATCGGCTTGTTGAGGTTTTATTTGTATACAAGGTTTATTCTGTCTTTTATTATGTTAATACAGTCATATTATAAATACGAGTCCTACAGTTATGTCAGATAGAGAATTATCTCAAAAAAAATTAGACAATGAAGCCCTTGATCCGTCCTCTCTTCACTTGGACAATCAGCTCTGCCACCGCATGTATGTGGCCTCTAACTTATTAACTCGAATTTATCGTCCTCTTCTTAGCCCACTGGATTTAACCTATCCTCAGTACTTAATTATGTTGGCCTTGTGGGAAGAAGATAATGTGAGTATTTTGAATATACTCGAACGAACAAAGATTGATGGTGGCTCTCTTACTTTGATTTTAAAGAAGTTAGTGACGAAGAAGCTCGTCAATGTTGAATCCTGTTCTCAGGATAAGAGAAAGAAGAAAGTGAAGTTAACTCGTAAAGCTAAGTGCTTGCGCTCAAAGGCCCTTCAAGTCAATCATGACCTTCGTTGTCGCTTTGGTGGAGTCTTTGAAGAAGATGAATTTGATGCATTCGTAAAAAGTATCGATAAACTCAATGATTCAATCTTAGAAAAGGTGAGTCATATAGAAAAAGGTGAAGAAGATAATTTGTAGATTTTCTTTCTCGTCTGCTTCACCCGTGACTAAATCTTTATGACTTTTCTAAACTTTTAAAACCTCGGCCCAAATATAATCAAGAAATTCTTTTTGTTTCTTTTGAGCTTCGTAGGGCGCATCAAAGGCTTGTTCAAGATTCTCCCTTAATAAGTCAATTCTAGAAAAAATCTCTTCTCTTAATAATTCTCTTCGTGCTTCTCCTTGCATTTCGCTTTGAGTGTTTTGATAGTCTGTGATCAGCTCTACTAAGACTCTTCTTTCTTCTTCTAAGGAAAGGAGGGGCTGACTACCTAAGAGCTCTGGAGCTCTGAAGTCACCAACTATTTTTCTTTCCAAATAAGGAGAGAAGTCTAAGAAGGCCGTGATTTGTTCAAAGGCCTTTTGAAAGAGACCGGGAGAGTCGAAACTAAACTCACGATAAAAGTCGAGAACCTCTTCGGTATCTTCGCCAAAGGTTCGCCAAATTCCCTGAAAGGCCCTAAAATCGAGCGCATTCTTATTCACAACATCTTCTGCTAATTGAATATATTCCGCTACTGATTTTTCTTTAATATCTCGATTCCTCTTAATCACATAATTGGCCTCTAACAAACTTGGAGAGAGATAGTAAATCACGCCGCCTTTTAGATAGAGAGGGTTTCCAAATCCATTGTGAGGATTATCTACGAACCACTGACCCATATAGCGAGTATAGAGGTTTCTGTATAAGGCCCTTGTTTGTGCCCAGTTGGCATGACCTTCTTTGATAAGCATAAAGGTCGCAAAGGTTTCAGCAAAAGATTCACTTTCATGAACATCATGGGCACTTGGCTCGTAATTGCTGTAAGCAGCTGGCATAAACGTTTTATCTAAACAATGACCTAGTTCATGAAGAACGGAATACATTTTTAAAATATCGAATGGAATATGCTCTTTTAAACGAAAGAACATATCAGTTGGATACGCTCCAGGTGTATCGAGTCCAAGAATTCGATGGGTTTCTAGGCGAATATTACTATTTGTTGAAGCGGGAAATACACTACATATTTTATATTTCTTGTCGGTGTAATTATTAAAGAGAGGAACTGCATAGGCCCCTTCTTTAAGAACATGAGTATAGGGTTCAAGGGAGCTTGCTTCAGTATCACTCAGTTCAACTCCTATTTGTTCGGCCACATACGCTTTTAATATTTGGGCCCTTCTCTTTTCAGATTCATCATCATCGCCAGTTGCATTACCTACAGCATAGCGAAGATCAATTTCATCTTGGTCCATAATGAGAATAGGATATTCTTGTCCCTGTTGGGTATATTTGGTTTGGAGATATTCCACTAGCTCTGAATGAAGAGTTTTTGCATAAACAATTGAACTCATTTGAAAGAGAAGACAGAGGCTTAGTAACTTTTTTAGATTTCTTGATATTTTTTCCATAGCGCGCACCCTAACATTTCATAGGATGCTGTTGGTGGAGTAAGTAATAATTTTAGGAAAGCTCCCTGAAATTAATACTTACCGACTACTTAAGTACTTAAGAAAAGGAAGCGACAATGAAATAACTTGATAATAAAGTGAAAATCCATAGAAGAATTCCAAAAGAAAGAATTTGCAGCGCTGAATTTTGGAGGGCCTTCAAATCCATCGCAAAACCAATGAGAAAGAGAGTTAGAGAGAGTCCCCACTTCGATAATCCTACAAAATAGGGAATAAGAAATCTTATATCGGGCATAAATGAAAAGAGAAGAGACATGAAGATAAAGCCAAAAATGAAGTAGGGAATTTTAATCTTTTTAAACTTTCGCCTCAATCCTGAGCTAGAGTCATCTTCGGAGCTAACTGAGACAAAGCTCATGAGCAGACTTAGGGGAATGATCCATAAGGCCCTTGTTAGTTTATAGGTGGTCGCAATCTTGAGGGCCTCTTCTGAATGAAGGGAAGAAGCTGCTACGACGGAGCTGGTATCGTGAATGGCCAAAGCACAGAATATACCGAACTCGTTAGCTGACATTTCAAGCCACTTTCCCAGAGGTGGAAAAATAAAAATGGCAGCGGCATTTAAAATAAAGACAACTCCCATGGAAAGACCCACCTGGGGGCCTGTCGCTTTTATAACAGGAGCAATGGCCGCAATTGCACTTCCCCCGCAAATGGCCGTCCCTGCCGAGATGAGTTGCATGAGCTTATGCTCCATTTTCTTTTTTTTGAAATAAAAGTGATAGAGTAAGCTACTGAATATAAAAATTAAACTGAGAGAAAGAAAGGTAATGGCCATACCTTTTATCCCTAGAGTTAAAATATCTGAAATAAGAAGTTTAGAGCCAAGGAGAATAATACTTAATTCAAGTAGTTTCTTACTCGTCAATTTGGCCTTACTTTGTAGCTCCTCTTGATGGTTCAAGAAAAGACTAATAAAGATTCCGTAGATGAGCATCCACTGAGGGCCAAGAAAGTTAGGCAGGGCGATCATTTCTTATACTACTTGGTGGTAGGAAGTTGATCTTTAAGGTGCATATATCCACCAATATTTTTAGCAGAAATTCCTTCTTTTTCTAAAATTTCTTTTACCCGACCAGAACGAGCACCAGAGCGACAATAGAGAAGAATTTCCTTTCCCTTGGTTAGCTTTTTGAATTCCTCCTTCCAAGAGGGATTTGCTTTGAATTTAGAGAGAGCAAACCAATGTGCATCTTTAATCATGCCCGCTTGAATTTCATCCTTTTCTCTAACATCGATGAGAATGATTTTACCTTGGGCAAGATCTTTTGCGATTTCTTTAGACGATACTTTATGAATCTGGGCGAAAGCACTTAAGCTTAAGGGGATGAGGATCAGGAGGAGAGAGATTCTTTTTCTCATTTTTATAGAAATCATGGATAAACATTCCTTAGATTGAGTGAATGATTTATCCTTTCATAAAATGAGGCATATGAACATGATTTGGATCAAACTAACGGCTAAGGCTTAGAATCTTTGTGGGGCTCTTCGCTTGTTTGGAACTTTCGTCTTGGGCCATGACCGGTACTGATTCTTCGTGCTCTTTTCTTCTCTTATGAGACTGAAGCAAGATTTTTACCCATGTGAGATATTTCTCAACTCTAGATGTTTTATCTAAAACGAAGACATCTTCTTTATTGAGAGTATGGTCAGCAAAAACTTCCCCTGCATAGGTTGTGAAAAAGAGAATCGGTATATTTCGATTCTTATTTTGACCTAAACGAAGCTCTTTAACGAGACGGCTCCCTTTTTGAGGACCTATTTGACCTGGTAAATATTGTTCTGTGGAAATGAGGGCATAGCTCTTTTGATTAAGCAGATGGAGGGCCTGATCGGAGCTTGTACAAAGATCCACATGGAGATGGAATTCATTTTCTAAGTTCTTCTGGAGAAGAGTACCAATATGTTCGTCGGGTTCTATTATTAAAATTCTTTCTTTCATCATTTCTTTATCTACATCCTGTAGTGAGCTATTTTCTGTGTTCATCATAGAGACCTCCTGATCATGTCATGATGGATAATGCACCTATAATAGAAGAGAAGTGTTAATAAAATATGGAATGTGTGTAAACTTATTGTTTAGTTTCTTACAAAGTAAAAAAACGTAGTATTATTAGATATTTATATGGTTAGACATAAGCTCGGCACCCCCTCATTTAAAGTAGGGTCGAACTTTTTGCAGGAGTAGAAACTCATCTCGAAAGGGTTTCATTCCTTGATCAGGAGCCTTCTTACCTATGGAGGGATGAGGTCTTCCTTCAATTATCGTCTCTACTGTAGCAAATTCACATTTTTTCAATGTGCAAGGTAGAGTTTCTCCCCAAAAGAATTTCTTCTCACTCTTTCCTTTAAGATAATCCACACATTGGGAGAATATATTGTACTTGCCATGACGAGGGCAGAGAAAATCAAAGACTTTAGATTCAAAGTCTTCCCCCTCAACAGTGGGCCATGCTTTAAGGGCCTGGGCTATTCCACGATAGCAAGTTTCTCTTTCTCGAGAAGTACTTAAGGGATAATTACAAAAAGACTTAAAAAAGGGGAGTCCAACTTCATATTCTCCCCAGTAGCCTCGATAGGGATGATTATTTGACATGAGACGATGGCAATTACCCTTCCAGCACTCATAATCCTCTTCATAGAGAATTCTATTGGTACTCATTCGATTCATAGAGCTGGGGTATTGACCAGGATTGTTGTGATACCAAGATCCATCCGTAAAAATCTCTTGAAAGTCAGTGGAGGTCATGGAGCCTAGGACAGGTCTTTGTAAGGCCTCTGAAATTTGAGGGGCAAGAACAAAACCAGTATTGCACCCATGTAAAACTACATAAGATCCCGGTAGAAAGTCATTTGTTAAGCGACTCCAAGGAAAATGAATTCCATCTATTCTGGTCATTTTGCTTTGAATACGATTGCCGTAAAAAGCAGCATTATGAGAAAGAATATGAAGAGAGCTGATACGTTTGAGTCGTTTGATTTCTTTATAGATGATTTCACTGGTGAGGAGATCATCATTAATGGCAATAATATTGAGGTCTCTCTTTTCTAGAATCTCAATATCTCTTTCTCTCCCTTTTTCTTTTGCCCAAAATATAATTTGTACACGTGAATCAGGATAGATTTCATCCATGACTCGTGCTTTTGTGATGGCACTATAGAGAAATTGGAGTCCTAGTTCTTCTCCATAGCCTGCAATAAATATATCTACTGAACGAACTTTGCTCCAGTCAACGGGCTTAAGGGTAAGAACACTAAAGCCATAACTTGAGAGATTAAAGAAACTCAGAAATATGAGTAACATGATTTTTTTCATGCCTTCTAATTAGGAAATCTTTTGCAGGATGTCTAGGGATGATTTGCTCTGTTTAGGTATTGAGGAGGGGAATTCTTTAAGCTCGAAAAAAAAGGCCCCATGAATGGGGCCTGCTCATATGGAATATTATCTATTATTTGTACTTAGGCATTTTTCCAGATTGGTAACGACCCAGGTAGTCATCAACCTTGGCCTTTACAATCTTAGATAGATAGATCATCCCAATAATATTGGGGAAGGCCATGGAAAGAAGCATTAAGTCAGCAAACTCAACCACGTGACCAATGGTCAGAACTGGTCCTAAAATAATGAGAAAAACATAGACTGTCTTATAAAGAGCAATCGCTTTGCCACCAAATTTATTTCCAAAGAGATATTCTGTGGCCCTCTCTCCATAGTAGCTCCATGAAATAACTGTCGAGTACGCAAAGACACAAATCGCTGCAGTCAGAAGATAAGGCATGAACTCGCCCAATGTGGCAAAGGCCAGGGCCGTCATCTCAACTCCCTTACCTTGAACCGATGGGTCTTGGTGAGAGTCGGTGATGAGAATCACAAGGGCAGTCATAGTACATACAATGATGGTATCGATAAATGGTCCAATCATGGCCACGACACCTTCTCTTACCGGCTCATCTGTTTTCGCTGCAGAGTGGGCAATTGCAGCTGAGCCGAGCCCAGCTTCGTTTGAAAAGGAAGCCCTTCTTAAACCTTGAATCATTACTCCAAGAAAACCACCGTAGACAGCATCAGGATTAAAGGCTTCTCTAAAAATACTTCCCAACATAAAGGGAACTTTTCCTAGATTCGAACCTAGAATAATTAAGCAAGTAATCACAAAGAAAGCGCACATGAGAGGAACTAACTTGGAAGTAACGGCGCCAATTCTTTTGATCCCACCGAGAAGAACAATTCCGGCCAAGAAGGCCAGCGTGATTCCGACTACCCAAGGATTGGCAGCAGGAAATTGCATTTTTATGATTTCAAAAGTTTGGTTGGCCTGAAAGAGATTTCCTCCTCCGAAGCTGGCCATAATGGTCATAATCGCAAAGAAGACTCCAAGAAACTTTCCGGCCTTAGGAAAGCCTCTCTCGCTTAGCCCTTCACTAAGATAAACCATAGGTCCACCAAGCATACCGCCTTTAGAGTCCTTGGTTCGATAGAGCTGAGCAAAAGTACAAGAAGAGAACTTCATCGACATTCCAAAGAAGGCCGCAATCCAAATCCAAAATATAGCTCCTGGACCACCGGCCCCAATGGCCACGGCCACACCTGCAATATTTCCTAAACCTACTGTCGCTGAGAGGGCAGAAGTTAAGGCCTGAAAGTGAGAGATATCCCCTTCGTGCTCAGGATGATCGTAATCACCCTTTACCACGTCAATAGCGTGACGAAAGAGTCTTACATTCAAAAAACCATAACGAACGGTAAAGAAGATTCCCCCTGTAAGCATAACAAAGAGGATGAGAGGAAGTTTGATGAGGGGGATTTCCCAAAATAGAATCGGGTAGTAGGCGCCGTTAATACCTTCGAAGATATGATTGACCTGGGCCTGAAAGTCTACATCCGATTGTGCCAGAATTGTCGGTGAAAATAACAAGAAGGCGAATACGAAGATCCAACTTGTAATTCGTTGCATAAATTTCTCTCCATGAAGTGTGTGTGTAAATATCGTGCATGATTAAATCTTTTATGTCTAATCTTTCTAGTTATTTACTCAAGAATTTTATTTTTGGAGAGATGCGTAAACTTAAGGATTATGCTTTTTAACAGGGGCTGTCACTTCAATTGAACCCCCATGATCAAAATGGAGAGTCATCTTCATAAGCTGCCCTATTTTAATCTTCTCTTTGAGTTGAATCATCATAATATGGAAGGATTTGGGTTTAAGGGTGACCGTATCATGGGCCTTAATGAGCAAATCCTTAACCTGGCGCATCTTCATGATTCCCTCAACCTTCGTATGAGTGTGAATCTCATAAGCTTCACAATCATCCCCCGTTACTTTGAGGAGGCGAATATCTTTTTCGCTCTTGTTGATCAACTTCATATAGCCACCCGTCATTTTCATTCCTGGAAAGGGAAGCTTTACCCAAGGGTTTTGAATTTCAATCTCGACCGCTTGCAACGAGGTCGAAATGAAGATGACGGCCAAAATCTTAACTAAGGGATGGATAAAAAGTAATTTCATCATATTTCTCAATCCTCGATTTCTTATTATAGAGATTCTTTTAGAGTTTCTTGTAAATTTTCTTTAAATCCACTCGCTTCATCAAGGTCACTAAATGAATTAACGATCTTTCCTTGACGATCAAGGAGATAGAAGCGACTGGTGTGATCCACAGTGTATTTCATAGCAGAATCTTTAAGCTCAACAAATTCAAAGTGAACGGCATAGGCCTTCGTCATGGCCTCGATCTCTTCTTTATTACCGGTTAGGCCAATAAAGTTTCCAAAGTGCTTTGCATATTCGTCCACTCTTTCAGGGGTATCCCTCTTGTAATCCACCGAGATAAAGACTTTATGGATTTGATTATGAAGTTTAGGATCGATTTTATCGATAGCGCGATTAAGACGGCTAAGGGCAATGGGACAAATATCAGGACAACTGGTGAAACCAAAATAGAGGATACTGGGTTTGCCTTTTAAGTCTTTGAGAGTGAATTTGCCTTTTTCACCTTTTTTGTCTTTTTTGTCATGTGAGTGCAAAATAAAGTCTCCCCCTAAGTGAGAGTAGAGATCTTTTGAGCCTCTTTGTTGCTTAGACGACGCTTTATAGTCGTAGAAGAACTTCACTCCTGCGATGATGACTAAGATAAAAATAATTTTAGTTAAGAGTTGGTTTAAGTTTTTCATAGAGTCTTTTTATATTTTAAATTTTTAATTTTGGTTTAACTACCTGAAGATCAAAAGTTGTTTTAAGAATCGTTGAATCAGGAAGAGTCGCTGTGAGATAGAGTCTCCATATCATCAGTTTTTCGGTACAAGTAGGGAAGGTTTTAGTCGCTTCAAAAGATGTTTTCGAATCTTCACCATTAACGAGAGGAAAGAGCAATTCCTCAGGCATGGTCATATCGTGGCCTAAGATTCTCAATGTGACCGTTGCCTCTGTGATCTTTTTATTTTCTTGAAGATCTATAAATTGGGCTTCGTAATGTAACGGCTCTAAAGGGCTGATGGGCAGCGGAGACAGGGTAAAAATAAGTCTATAGTCTTGATGATCTAGAGTACAGCTACCTTTAGCTTGGAGCTTACATTGATTCTTAAAGAAGATTTCCTTAGGCGCAAAGAAGTAATTCCCTATAATCAGGGCCACTATCGCTAAGACAAAGTAGGGCATAAATCGCTTCATGGGCGAGATTATGCCTTCATTGAAAAGAGTAGGCCATGATTTAAATCAGACTTTAGTCGGTTGAGGTAGAGGCCGGGATACAAGCAAAACGATTATCTGGGGGGCGATTCCCTGTCACAATTCCCGTCGTGACCCCGTCAGTTCCAATGGCATCAGGATAGCGAACCGTATAGAGAACCTGCGAGGCTTTTTGGATATAGGGTGCACTTTTGTCTAAGGGATAGAAGAAGTGAATGGTCTTTGTTCTCGAAGTTGTCGTATCGGGAATCAAAAACTTTCCATCTTCAAAATAGAACCAAACTTGTTTGAGGTCTGATTCTTTAATCATAATGATATCTATAATTGTATTACCTTGATTGTCTTGATAAGGCTCACTTTCGGCCATATAAAGACCTTCGGTATCCACTCCCACATAGTCGCCGATAACATTATAAAGGGGATTATCACCAATATAGTCGGACTCTTTAGGACATTCAGCTAAATTTTGATTATTCACAAAGGGTATCATCATTAGACCGAGGTTGGTCTTGGTGCTTGAGCGCCACCCATCAATTTGAGGAATGTAATTCCATTCAAATACAGAGAAGAGTTGAATATCTACTGTGGAATCATTCTCTCTTCCTGCTGCTATTTTGTAATCTTCTGTAATCTTTTCGTTGACATCAATGACCCCATCCGAATCTGTATCGTTAAAGCGAGTATCGTCTTGGTTCCACATCACAAAAGGCTGAGTAACTTCAAGACGAGGGTAGAGAACGGAGTCATCTTCCCCATAGGTTTGAACATCGTGGCAAACATAGCGAGGAGTATCATCTGGTAGACTAGGGGGAGTATCTCCTGATGGGAAGTAGTAGTGTTGCTTGGCAATGGCGATATAAGAAACTTCACCATTATTAGGATTGGTCGCAATCTGTCTCAGAATACAACTATACTGACTTACGGGAGTAATATTTAGCGGGCCTGCTGGGTCTGTATCTTCCTCTTCATACGGCTTCAGACGAATTTGTTTTTCATCACTGGCCACCATCGATCCAGATTCACGTTCAACGATTCTTATAATATAGTTTTCGTTTTGTTTCATACTTGTCGTGGAAAGATCCACAGAGAAGGTATTACTTCCGGCAGGAATATTGATTTCCGCATAATCCGTATTATTACTTGTATCAGTGAACTCTAATTTACAACCGGGACCAACAAGATCGGCACCAGTAATCTCTGCATTACACCAATTGTGGAGATTGCCCAATTCTTCATTGAGTAGGATATTTGGACCCAATGTCACTTTACCAAAGAGAGTGATATTGGCCGTTGCCGTTTTTGCGGCACATGTTGCTTCACAACTATTGATACTTGCGGGCAGACCATTTTGACAGGCACAAAGATCACCGCTGAGAAAGACTTCTCCGTCTGGTCTTAAAATTCCAGAGCCATCGACACAAATCACTTCAGCGGATTCAACATTATTTATGATGTCTTCATATTCTTCTTGAGTCAGGTCTTCATTTTCCAAAAGTTCATCTAGCTCAGATTTCACTTGGCTAATTTCATCGGCCGTCGCTTCGTGAGTCCCTGTGGCACAAGAACTATTGCGACAACGAAGAGAAGATACGTCGTAATAAGTGGAACAACCTTCTTCTTCCGCTTCTCCAAATTGTTCAATTAATTTTCCAGAACGAGGTGATTCCTCAACACAGCTTGTGAGGAAAGTTAAACACAATCCAAGAACCAAAATCATTTTGGTGAGGAGAGTTTTATGGGGATAACAATCTTTGTAATTCATCTGTAAAATTCCATTTCCCTATCTGATCATTAAGTCTTCAATTCTTAAGTATTTATCGTCTCTTTTCGTTTTAGACTTGAGCACTCTTCTATATTAAAACGGGTTAAATAATACCGTGCGAAAATAGACGAATCATGCGTAAAAACAGGGGGATGAAGCAATCTTGATAGAATTATGCCGGCAAAAAATGTGGCCAGTTATATGGGCTCTAATTTCGTGTATAATAGGGGTAACTTATTGAAAGTACGATAAAGGATAAAAAAAGCTTAAGCGAAATTAAGAACTTACCGATAAATAAACAAATTAACAAAATCGTAACTTTTAAAAAGTTCAAAAAGAAGAAGTTAAGTAGCGCTAAAGCGCTATGATAATGGGAGGAAACCATGACAAAGGCCGATTTAATTGCAGCGCTTGAAAAGCAAGCTAACCTAACTCATAAGCAGGCCGAGAGTGTGGTAAATATTTGTTTCGACTCTATGATCAAGTCTCTCTACAGTGATGAGCGTATTGAAATTAGAGGTTTTGGATCTTTCGCTAATCGTAACTACAAAGCCTACGAGGGAAGAAATCCTAAAACGGGTAAAGTTGTAAAAGTACCACCGAAGAAAGTACCTTTTTTCAAAGTAGGAAAGGAACTTAAGGAAATGGTGGACGCAGGAAAAGACAAATACGTCATTCGCGAAGCTTAATCTCAATATTTTCTTATACTAGGCCCACATTTCTATATTGACATATGGAAGTCTGGGCCTCATATTTTATCTTCCAAACTAGTTGAATTTATTCCATTGAATTCTTCCAGTTTCCATTGAGGAGACGTGCCAGAGCGGTCCAATGGAACGGTTTGCAAAACCGTAAAGCCGGCGGTTCAAATCCGCCCGTCTCCTCCAGTTAAAAAAGCCCTGATTGATTCGTCATCGGGGCTTTTTTTTTATCTTTTTGATTTTACTCGAACGAGGTTTCAATCAGTTAATCAAACTTTTCGACTCGAAGTTGTCTCTGACTGTCTGGTACTTTCAATGATTGGCTAAATTTTGGCTAAGTTGTGGCTAACGAAGCAAAGCGTTGCACTTCACTTAGCCAAAATGCCATTTTACGCACTTCTTAATTACGGTCAAGCCCATGCAGTCGCTGTTTCAGCGATTGCAAGCGGCTGTACAAAACGGCACCTTTTGGTCGCTTCCAGCTCCCAAAAAGCTAGTACTTCCGGCCTAAATTAGCATCCTGCTAATTTAGGTTTTCGTCGTCACCATATTAATTTTCATCAAAACTAGGAGGAAAATTAATGAGTAAACGAAATAAAATTGTAGAAACATCACCAGAATCGGAAGCACTAAAAGCATTGCGCCAAAAAGATGGTCTATCACTTAGAAAATTAGCTGACCTAATGGAAATTTCTTTTACCAGAGTCCATCAAATGGAATCTGGACGAGACGTTATTCCAAAAGAGTACATCGTTAAGTTTTTAGAGGCCCTTGACCTTTCTTGGCAGGATTGGATTTTTCAACTTGAAAAGCGCGACAAAAATTATGGTCTTCGCGACCGATGCCATGAACTCTTAGATAATTTGGAACCATCAAAGCTAGAGAAAGCCTATGAACTTATCACTCGTTTATAAAATCTTGGGACTGATTGTTATCGAGTGCTTTAAATGGCTATTTTACCAATGGGGTCATTTTTTAATCCCCTTGGTGTTCATTTATTTTATTTGGCTCATTTTAAAAATAACTATCATTGCATTTTAAAAGCTACCTAAGATTGTGGTTTTTTGAGAGTGCTTAGCTGGCAGTGGAGAGGTTGTCGGTTTAATTCCCACAACCTCCACCATTTTTCTCACTTACATTTTCCAATCAAAATTCAGTTCAAGCTAACCACTCAATAACATTATAAACCTTGTATCAACAACTTGTGTTCGCTGTTTCTTCTAAAAGTCTTCCAGAATCTCTTCAAGTCTTTCCCGTTGGCTAATCTTGGCTAAAATTTTGGCTAACGTGGTTGTAGCACTATTTCAGGTTGTAGATTCTGGTTGCAAACAAGTGGTCAACCTATTGAATTTAATTAAGAGCGGTACGCTGGCACTAATGCCAATAGACACGGAGGAAACCATGAATCGTACTGCTAAAGAAATTCAAAACAACGCCAATTGCAAGGCCTTAAGAAGAGCCAGAGAACTAAGTAAGTTAAGCCGTAAGGAGCTGGCTTCGCGGCTAGACGTCTCAGTTAGTGCAGTCGAAAAATTCGAGCGTGGAGTCGATAATTTATCCGAGGAAAGAATTAATCGAATCCTCGAGGCTATGGAGATTAGGGCCCAGCAGTTTCAAAAAGTTAAACGAGGTAAAACTCTAAATACGAGAGCTGATAGAAAAAAGGTTGTTCTAGGGAATTCTGATCGTAGAAGCTATCGAAAAGAAATCACTAAGGAGTGCAAAGTTCTTCGCTCAATGAGAAGAATTAAAGGTCTTTCCCAAGACCAAGCTTCATTTCTCTGTGGATATGCAAGAGCGACTATAGGCCATATTGAAAATGGCAGGATTGAAATTTCCAAAGAGAGGGCCAAACATATTGTAGAGTCCTACGGGTATAAACACTCTGATTTTGAAGAAAACCTCTCCAAGGCAGAGCTACGAGATACTATTATCGATTCATGCCTAGAAAAGATTGAGCACCTTGATGATTCCAAGTTAGAGATTGTCAAAAACCTTCTAGGGAGTTTCTAATGAAATTACCTACAAGAGTAAATATCAGAATGTCTATATTCACATATATAGCTTGGGTATTATTAAAATCTTTATTGATGATAATTTTGTATTTTGTGTAATTAGGTTTCGAAACTGTAAAGCCAGTGCTTTAAGCTTTAAAGTATCCTCTACTTAAAAAAGCCCTGATTAATTCGTCATCAGGGCTTTATTTATCTTTTCGAAATTACTCACATGAGGTTTCAATCACTTGAACAATTTTATTGACTCGAAGTTGTCTCTGACTGTCTGCTGCTTTCAATGATTGGCTAAGTTGTGGCTAACGAAGCAAAGCGTTGCGTTTCACTTAGCCAAAATGCCATTTTACGCACTTCTTAATTACGTATAAGCCTATGCAGTAGCTGTTTCAGCGATTGTAAGCGACTGTACAAAACGGACTTATTCTCTCGTCGTCACACCATATTTTGCTCAAAACTAGGAGGTATTTTATGAGCAAACGAAACAAAATTGTAGAAACATCACCAGAATGGGAAGCACTAAGAGCATTGCGCCAAAAAGATGGTCTATCGCTTAGAAAATTAGCTGACCTAATGGAAATTTCTTTTACCAGAGTCCATCAAATGGAATCTGGTCGAGACGATATTCCAAAAAAGTACATTGTTAAATTTTTAGAGGCCCTTGATAAGGCCTATGAACTTATCACTCGTTTATAAAACCTTCGGACTCATTTTTGTCGGGTGCTTAAAATGTATATTTGTCCGATGGGATCGTTATTTGATCCCATTAGGATTCATTTATTTTATTTGGCTCATCTTAAGAATTACTTTAATAGCAATATAAAGGCTACAAATGTCGTGTTTCAGAGAGTACTTCGCTGGCAGGGGTGAGATTGTTGGTTCAATTCCCACTACCTCTGTTTAGCTCATCGAGAAATACATTAAAGAATTTAGCAAAAGATATGATTATCAGTTTATCTCTCTTGATAGTGTCAATATCAGCTTGTGATTTGATATTGGGTTCTGTCATAGCACCTCAATTTATTTGGATATTTCATTTCCTTTCAAAAATATTTGCCAAGGAACCCTCACAGAACTCCTAAAGCTCTTAGATGAATGTAGGAAAATTATAAGTATCCGAAATTACCGAATAAAAGTGTATAAAGATAGTACACTGGCTTACCTTTTTATATATGGGCTAGATTTATATGGCTTATCCCTTATCATCAACAACATGAATAAACTAACTGAAAGCTATAAATCAATTTGTCTCCTTCTAGTGCTTACTTTGCACTTGCCAACCTTAGCCCAAAGCTTGCCTAGGTTTAGTTATGAAAAAATTAACGAACACATTGTCTCTTTGAGAGACCTTAGGGCTAGAAAACAAACCCTAGCCGATAAAAGGTCTCACGAGGTACTCCTATTAAACTTGAGAGTGGTAGAAAACTATGGTCAATCTCTGGCCCACTACATCTTAGATTCATTCTCAAAAGGGACCATTCAGCCCTATACCCTCAATCTGCTCCACGAGTTTTTCAAGACAAAAGTTGTCATCCATGAACGAATTGTGGAGTTAAAGAGTGGTATTTTAGAAAATGAGGTCTTAAAAGCATTGCAATTGGAGTCTTTCAGAAAAATCCATGACCTTTATTTTCACAAAAAGTCATTAAGAACTATTCTCAATGACCAATTTAAGATTGAGAGTCTAGAACTCGATGAGTGGTATAGCCTAAGAGATAGAGTTCTCAAAGAACGGTATATTTCTAATAGAGAAGACTTTCTTAAAGTCAAAGCTTTTCCCATCAAAGAATCGCAGAGACAAAAAAGTAAGCTTTTAAATACCTGGTCGGCAAGTGGTCTTTATATTGCTCTCGAAAACAAAGTAAACTGGGCTCCTCTCGCGAACACCGGACTATTTTGGCGTAATATTGGGGATGGCGTTCTTACAGGTGTAGGTAAAATAGCAATTGGAGCTTCCTCAGTTTTTGGTAATGCTGTGGGAAATATTTCATGGCGCGAGGGGTACCTCAAAAACAACACACAGCTGTTGAGTATGCTTAATGAAACATTAAAACCTTTCGACCTTCTTATGGAGAAAAAAGCATATAAATTTACTGACATAACCATACCAGGTAATTTTGGACACGTGGGAGTTTACATGGGCTCTGAGGAACAGCTTAGAGAGTTGGGGTTATGGGAACTGCCTGAGATGAAACCCTTTCGTCGACCCATAAAAGAGGGTAAACGAATTTTCCAAGTAAGAAGGTGGGGGCTTGAATTTGATAGCCTTGAGAATTTCACGAACCTAGATGAGATCGCGGTTCTTAGAGTGAATGGTTTCCTAAAAAGAGGGAAAAAGAACTTATCTTTGACGATCGAGTATCTAGGTGATCAGATTAATAAAAACTATGATTTTGGATTTGATGCTATGACAGGTGAGACTGTCACGTGTACAGAGATATTTGCTTTCTCTTATGGCCCTATTCGATGGCCATCAGACGAAATCTTAGGTCGCACGACAATCTCTCCAGATAATGTCGCAGAATTAGCCTTCTATAGAGGGTCACCCCTGAAGACTATCTTCTATGTGACTGGCGATGAGAAAGGCCTCCATCACAGATCGGAGCAAGAGCTAGGAGAAGCTTTACAGTATAAGTATATAAATGGTCTTTATAAAAAGTTTAGTCAAAAATGCCGTCGAGATATGGTACGAAGCCGACGAAGTGGTACCCGATTTAAATATATTTGCGATGACACCCTTACAGTAAAGGTTTACTAAATACTACGATTTTTTAGAATAAAAAGCCGTTGGCAAAAGCCAGTCCATTGAAGTGAATTTTGAGTTAAATACGAGCGATTAAAAGTCGATTCTTGTTATATATTTAATATTAGTTGATATAAAATTGATATTAGTACATAATTATATGCAATGAAACTTCTTTTGGTATTGATGTTAACATTCTCAATTTTTACAGACTTTGCATCACCTTCTTTCTTTGAAGATGTGTCATTCTCTCACGTTGAATCATCATTTACTTGTGATGACTCTGATATCCATGATTCGGGGAGTGAAGAAAGTCATTCACACCATGAAGAAGAACATCATTGTCATGTCGGTCATCTTCATCATGTAATTTATAATGGTAACGACACTGATATTTCTCCTTCTAAAACAGGGATTCTTATCGCGTTTCCTACTTTTCAATTTGGAAATGTTCAATCCTTTTCTACAGATATTAATCGTCCTCCAATTTCTTAGGTTACTATTTATTTAATTTTTTAATTAAGGAACAAAGGAACAAAGGATGACTTTATGTACGCTAACTTATTGGTAGTATTACTATTTTCTATAAGTATGGCTCATGCCAAAAATACATGTAACATAACTAATATAAGTGACTTCTATACTAACCTTAAATTTAAGAGCCCTATTCTTTTAGAAACCAATAAGCAAAAAGAACAGATTTCAAGCTTAACTGATATAGCAAAGCAAAGACCTAACCCAGAGATAGATTTAGAATATCTTAATGGGCATCAAGGGGAAAACGACCTTCGAAGCTATACTGTTACTGCTCAACACGTTGTTGAGTTCGGCTCTAAGAGAGATAAAAGGGTTAATAAAGCAAAAAGCTTACAGGAATTAAAAAAAGCTGAAGTAGACTTAAAATTATTTAGTTCTAATTTGAATGCAACAGTCGAGTACCATAGGGTTGCTCAACTAAATATATTGATAGAGTCTGTAGAAGAGGTTATTCATACTTTTAATAAAGTGATAAAAAAATTATCTTCAAGAAAAAGGCTAACTCCTGAAGAGGTAGTCTCACTTTCTACTCTTAAACTTGCATCCAATGACTACAGAAACCAATTAAATAACTTAGAGAATGAGAAGTTAGTTCTGATAGGTAGAGTCTCTTTTTTATCAAACTGTAAAAAAGTTAATCCTGAATACTCGGAGTTAAAGTTTAAATCAATGAAATTTGAGCCAGAGTACCCAAGTGCTGTTGGGCTTTCCGAATTAGAAGATTTGAAAGTAAACTTTGCATTGGGAGAACTTGATGTGCAAAAGTCATTAGGTTACTCCAATATTTCCATTGGCCCTAGAATTGAATATCAAGGTCAAGGTGACCTTAAGTTCTTCACCGCTGGTGTTTCTGTATCATTCGCCTTTCCATGGTTTCATACAAATGATGGAGGTAAGTTAAACGCAATTAAAGGTGTTGCTGCACAAAAACTTTCTTCAAAAAATAGAAAGGAATTATTAAAGATTCACAAAGTTAATCTAGTCACAAAAATCAGGCGTTCTATTGATACTTTAGTGAATATGCCTAGTTTAAGAGAGCTTGAAAAAAAACATAATAAAGTTGAAAAACTATTTTCCAGAGGTGTCGTATCAATTCCAATGACAATCGAGTCTCATCGGCAGCAAGTCGATTTTCTAAAATCCCGATTTAAAATTGAAAATGAAATCCTAAGCACTTATGGAGAATTAATAATGATAGATGGGAATACTCCCGCTTTCGAGAAGGTTTTGTGAAAAAATAAGTAATGACCTCAAATAGAAAGAAGTTTGGTTTTTTAAAGAAGGAGTCAGTATTGAACAGATATACAATAGTTTTAGTTTTATTATTATTTCTTAATATTCCCATTTTAGCCGAGATAACTGATCATAAATCAAGACATGATCATGGAGAAGTTAATAGGAAAGATCTAGATAAAAAGCTTTTAAAAAATCAAGATAAATATGGCCATGATGAGCATGTTGATGAACATAACGATCATGATGAACAAAACGATCATGATGAACATGGTAGTGCTAAATCAATTGGTTTGGGAAAAGCTATCTTAGAAGTTGATAAAGTTAAAGGTTTAAAATTGTCCGATGAGGCAATAAAGACTTTAAATCTCACTCTTAAAAAAGTCTCTACAGAGGTTTTTAGTATTGATCGAGATTCTCTTGTTGTTTCGAAATCAATGAAGGGGATATATCGATTTAGAGATAATTTCTTTAAATATTTACCTGTAACTTCTATTAATAAAAAGCAAGGGAAGTATTTCGTTAGAGTAAAAGGTATTGTTGCTGGAGATCATATTGTTATTGGTGGGGTTGGTCTATTACGAGTAACTGATGTTTACTCAACAGATGAATCTGAATATGGCCATGGACACTAAGGAAGTACAAAATGATAAATAGAATTATAAAATTTTCTGTAGAAAGTAGATTGTTCATCTTTATAGCTACAATATTATTGATAATCTTTGGATATAAATCTTTTCAGACACTCTCAATAGATGCTGTACCAGATATTACAAATACTCAGGTTCAAATTAATACCCCTGTGAAGGGCTTGGTACCTGAAGAAATAGAACGAATGGTTACGTTTCCTATTGAATATTCTATGAATGGCATTCCTGGAGTTGAAACGATTAGATCTATTTCTAGGTTCGGTATTTCTCAAGTGACGGTCATTTTTACGGAAGAGATCGATATTTTAGTTGCTAGACAACTTGTTGGCGAAAAATTACAAAACCTCGAGCTTCCTAGTGGCGTCGTTCCCGAAATGGGCCCTATAAGTACAGGTCTTGGTGAAATTTTTCACTACTCAGTTAGTGCGAAAATTGCTGAAACTGACCCCGAAAAAAGATTAGTTCAGCTAATGGAGCTAAGGTCTCTACAAGATTGGTTTATTAAACCGAGGCTTCTCACAGTTAAGGGTGTGACAGAGATCAACACAATAGGAGGATTTGAGAAGCAATTTTTCATCCAGCCAGATATTGTTAGGATGTCAAAATTCGGAATACACTTTGATGACATTGAAAAAGCGATTGAAGCAACAAACATAAATGTTGGCGGAGGTTACGTACAACAAACAGGTGAGCAGTTGCTAGTGAGAGGAGTCGGTCTATTGAAAAATTTTTCTGACATAGAAAATGTAGTTGTAAAAAGACTCTCAGACTATCAAGTAATAAAAGTCAAAGATATTGCTAAAGTAAAGTATGATAAGCAAATTAGAACTGGGGCTGCGACAGTAAATGGAAATGAAAGCATTATTGGGACTGCCTTTATGCTCTTAGGTGAAAATAGCCGTACCGTTTCAGATGATTTAAATACAAAGATTGAGCAAATATCAAAAGATATTCCATCATGGGTTAAAATAGACGTTTTGTATAATCGCTCTAATATGGTTGATGCGACATTAGACACTGTAAAACATAATCTTTTTATGGGAGCAGGTTTAGTAATATTGTTTCTCTTGTTACTCGTTGGAAATTTTCGTGCTGCGATGATTACCTCTATTATAATCCCAATTTCTCTTTTAATTACTTTCATTTTAATGAAATGGCAAAATGTATCAGGAAACTTGATGAGTTTAGGTGCATTAGATTTTGGTATAATTGTTGATGGTGCTGTCATAGTAATAGAAAACTGTGTTCATAGGCTTCAGAAAGAGGGAAAAAGGCTTGGGCGTGAACTAACAAGAAGCGAAGTTAAAGAATATGTAACTCAAGCAGCAATTGAGATTCGATCAGCTGCTGGTTTTGGCGAATTAATCGTAATTATAGTTTTTGTTCCACTTTTTGCTTTAACAGGAGTCGAAGGGAAAATGTTTGGACCTATGGCACAAACATTTATCATGGCGCTCTGTTCTGCATTGGTGCTTTCCTTTACATTAGTTCCTGCACTTGCAGCGACCTTCTTAAGTGGTAAAACTAAAGACAAAAAACCTTACTTAATGAACTTAGCACAGAAAGCATTTTTCCCTGTTCTCACATTAGCACTTAAATTTAAAAGATTGGTTTTAGGGATCGGCGTAACATCAATAATTGTTGGTGTTGTTATGTTTTCTCAAATGGGTTCTGAGTTTATTCCTCAGCTTGACGAAGGTGACTTTGCAATACAGTTCATACGTCCTGCAAATATTAATACAGAGAACTCTGTAAAGTTACAGATGTTATCTGAAAAAGTAATACAAAAGTTTCCTCAAGTAAAAAATGTATTTGCTAGAACTGGAGCTGCCGAAGTTGCTACCGACCCTATGGGGGTTAATATTTCTGATTCCTATGTGATGCTTAATAACCGTAATGATTGGCCTGAAAGTAGCACTATCAGATCTAAGAAAGACTTGATTAAAGCTGTTAAGGAGAAACTAGAACTTTTTGTACCTGCACAGGTCATAATGGTTTCCCAGCCAGTAGAGCTGCGATTCAATGAGTTGCTTGAGGGGACAAGGGCCAGTGTCTCTGCAAAAATATTTGGTGAAGATTTAGACAAAATTATTGGTTATTCAAAAGAAGTTGCAGAGATCGTTGGTGATATCAAAGGGGCTGGCGAAGCTGAGTCTGAATCCAAGGGAAAGTCACCTATGCTTGAATATAAACCAAAGGCTGCTGAGTTGGCTCAACTTGGAGTAACAACAAGGCCAATTCTTGATGCTATTAGTACTGGTATTGGTGGGAAAGAAATAGGCCATGTTTACGACGGAGTAAGAAAGTTTCCAATTATAACAAGGTTATCAGAAGATGAACGGAAAGATGTATTTACGATCAGCCAACTACCCGTTGGCGTATCAGAGGGCTTTACTGTTCCGATTGAGCAGGTGGCCGATATTAACTTTGTTGAAACTTTTACATCAGTAAGTAGGGAGAACTCCCAGAGAAGGGTTGCCGTTTTGATTAATCCTGAGACGAGAGATATTGAATCATTCGTTAATGAAGCGAGGCAAAGAGTAAAAGATAAAATTAAGCTTCCTGAGGGCTATTATATCGAATGGGGTGGGAGCTTTAAAAACCTACAAAGTGCTAAGAGTAGACTTACTGTTTTAGTACCACTAGCGTTGCTTGTCATTTTATGTATGCTCTATGCTGCCTTTAGAAACTTTGCTCAGGTAATTTTAATCTTTGCATGTGCCCCGATGGCATTAATTGGTGGTGTTATTTCTTTAAATATTTTTGGAATGCCTTTTAGCATATCAGCAGGGGTAGGTTTTATTGCGCTCTCTGGAATTAGTATTTTGAATGGTGTCGTACTCGTTACCTATTTTAATCGCTTAATCTCAGAGGGAAAAACACCTGACGATGTTGTCAAAGAGGGTGCGATGTCTAGACTTAGGCCTGTACTTATGACTGCCCTTACTGATATTTTTGGTTTTTTACCTATGATGTTCTCTAGCGGACTAGGGGCTGAAGTACAAAAGCCTCTTGCGACTGTTGTTGTTGGAGGGATTTTTACCGCAACGATACTTACTTTAATCGTGATACCTAGTTTGTATAGATTATTTATTAGGTACATGCAACCTGATCTTGATGGGGGGGCATATGGGGCATGATCACTCTCATCATCATGGCAGTAAGAATATACTTATGGCATTTTTTCTGAATGCGGGCTTTGCCGTAATAGAATTAATCGGAGGGTATTTAACAAATAGTGTTGCTATTTACTCTGATGCATTACATGACTTTGGTGATAGTTTAGCCTTACTCTTCTCATACTTTGCTGAAAAGCTAGGCCATAAAGGTGCTGATAAAAAATTTACGTTTGGTTACCGACGCTTTTCGATACTTTCAGCTCTTATCAATGGTCTTATACTTTTATTTGGGAGTGTTTTTGTAATTTATGAAGCTTTACAAAGAATAATGGCTCCTCAAAAAATATCTCCTGGGGGGATGTTCGGGTTGGCAATTCTAGGGATTGTAGTTAATTCTTTTGCTGCTTATAGATTGTCTAAAGATGATGGCATGAATACAAAAATGGTAATGCTTCACCTTTTAGAGGACTTACTTGGATGGGTTGCAGTTTTATTTGTTAGTATCGTCTTGCTATTTAAGCCTTGGTATATACTTGACTCAATACTTTCTATACTGATTTCTTTAGTAATTCTTAGAGGCGTATATAAGAATTTGATAAAGGTTGGCTTAATTTTTCTACAAAAATTTCCTGACGAACTTGAGTTTGAACAATTGAAAAATGAAGTAGTCGAACTTGATCTTGTGAGTGGCATTCACGCTTTTAAAGGGTGGTCTATTGATGATACTACCTTTTATTTACGCTTCCATGTACTTGTTCCAGCTGACACAAAAATAAGGACTGTTGACGAATTAAAAATTAAAATAAAAAAAGTGTTAAAGAGTTATAATGTTACATACTCTACAATTGAGTTTGAATCAGTTGATGGGTGTGACGAAGAAGGTGGAAAGGATGATCAATGAAAAGCTTAGAGCTTAAAATACCACCTCTTATCATAACACTAATTTTTGCAGCTCTTATATGGGTGATACCTGACCCTTATAAACTTAGAAATAATAGTATTTTGTACGTCAGGCGTGAAGCAGGTTCTTGAAGTCATTCTCCCTGCCTCCTAGACTTGAAGCAAACATTCAAGATAGGAGGACACGGATGTCACAGCTCAACGAACTTATCGCAGACTTCAAAAAATTTAGAAAAACCAGCGCCACCAAACACTACCCCAAAGAACTTAAGGAGCGAACAGTTGAGCTTCTTAATGAGGGTGTCCCACGTCAAGAACTTATAGAGAAGCTCAATATTCACCCAACGACCCTTTCTGGCTGGAAAAATGGTCGTAGGAATAAAGAACCCTCCTTTTCCAAGGCCATAATCGTTGACGACAACCCAGAGATTAAAGTCACCGTCGTCACAGGGCTCAAGCTCTCTGATCTTAAAGGGCTCCTTCAATAGTTTTCCATGTTCTTTAGCTCCCAAACAGAGGTTTATATTTACCGAGAACCCGTGGACATGCGTAAAGGCCATGATGGACTCGCTGGCATCGTCGAATCGGAGATGAACCTTTAACTTTTATCCGGCTCCATTTTTCTCTTTGTTAATAAAACAAGACGGCTTTGTAAGGCGATCTATTTTGATGGCTCAGGCCTAGTTATCATTCACAAGAGGATGGAGGTGGGAAGTATTATGAATTTTCTTGCTTTCGGAAAAATTCAAAAAATAACAGTGAGCGAGTTGGCCTTGCTAATGGACGGTGCTAGTCTTAGAATTCAAAAACGTGGGAGGAAGTATATCCATGGTGAATCTAAGAGAAGACTTAAAAACAAATCCTGAATATCTTAATGAAGTGATTAAAGTGATGGACTCTTCGATTGTCGCTCTCAAAGAAGAAATTAAGGTTCTTTATGATAAGCTTGAAAATAGTTCACAAAGTGAACTAATGGAGCTGCAAGATAAGATCGCCATGCTTAATAAGCACGCCTTTGGTGGGTCTGAGTCTTTAAACAAGCACCGTCCCAGACGAGACACTCAAAGAGAACTTCTCCCTCACAACAAGTCACCTCTTGAGGGAGAGGTTGCTCCAGATAAGCAAAGGGAACTTCCTATTGTTGAAATTTTTCACGAGGAAGCATGCTGTCCAGGTTGTGATAGTCCAGACTTTGAAGAAATCACTGGACTTTTCGAGGAGTCTGAAGAAATTGATCTTAGAGCACAGCTTGCAAGAGTTTTAAAACATAAGAGAAAGAAGTATCGCTGCAAAACTTGCGAGTCTATTGTGACAGCAAAGGGTCACGCTAAACTTCGCCCCAAGGCAAAATACTCCCTTGATTCTGCCATAAATATTGCTGTCGAGAAGTTTGATTATCATACCCCACTTGAGCGAATCATGAGAAAGCTTCAGGAGCAGGGGCTAAAGATTGATATCAAAACTCTCTTTTCTCAAACTGAAGCACTTTATTTAAACCTTGCTCCTATAATGGATCTGATTAAAGAAGAAATCTTAAGATATGGCTACGTTCATATTGACGAGACGAGAGGAAAGATTCTCTCGACGAATACCAACGGTTATATTTGGGCGATGGGAAACTGTTATGGGGCGTATTTTCAATACGAGACAACGAGATCAGGAGAAGTCGCCCTTGAAATGCTCGGAAGTTTTAAGGGTTGTATTATTAACGACGGTTTCAGCGGCTACAATCGCTTTAAGAAGACCAAAGAAATCAAGGTATGTCACTGCTGGAGTCATGTGAGGCGAAAGTTCTTTGAGTGCCTTCAAAACCATCCAAAAGCTGAGAAAGCTCTCATTCTTATTGATGAGATGTTTAGGATTGAGAGAAAATCCAAGGGCTCTTTTAAGAGACTCAAGTCTCTGAGAACCAAGAAAAGTAAAAAGATCCATGAGGAGCTTTTTGAGCTACTTTTAAAGCTTGAAAGGGACTCTCTTCCTCGCTCGGGACTTGGAAAAGCTGTGGCCTATACTCTTAACCTCTGGGAGGGACTATCAGAGTTTTTAGATGACCCTTATATCCCGATGACAAACAATATGGCAGAGCGAGTCCTTAGAAATCCAGTGAAGGGAAGAGACAATTATCTTGGGTTTAGGACGATTAATGGCGCAGATGTTGCTATGTTTTTCTATACCATCATAGAGACCTGTAAAATCTTGAAACTCAATCCGAGACGCTTCCTCAAAGATCAATCGATTCGCCATAATGAGGGTAAAAAGCTTCAAACTCCACTTGTCTGGGCAAGAGACGGCTGAGAAGTCGGGCCTCAAGCCCCTCTATCTTTTAAAATTAAAGGCTTTAAAATGGTCTTGTGGCCATCACGAGATCTTTTACAACTGAATATTGAATTACCCGTCAAGAACAGCAGACGCCTGAGTTACATTAAAAGAATTGTAATGGCGATTAAGTTTTTCATGTGTCCTCCAAAATTGGTTTGTTGTTCGGTTTGTTATGGAGGCAATATAGCGAAGGAAAGGATGCGGTAACAGCCTTGAGAGAGCAAAGTGTTTCACCCGTCTATGCAACGGGTAACACTTACAAAAAATAAATTAATATCAATACCTTAGGATCTAGAGGCTAAGGTCTAGGTCAGGAAGAGGCGCATGAGGAGTGTAAACGAGGTCCTCAAAACGTGTTTCGCAAGTTCTTCTATTAATTGTTTCACGTCCTCGCGAGCCAGGCCTTTTCACTTCTTCATCCTTACAAACTTTATAAAGTCTTTTATAAACATCACCTTTTTTTACAAAGCCGATGTCAGAGGCAAGATCATCAATATCTTTGTAGATAACCTCACCTTTTTTGTTTTGAAGAGCATAATAAACTAGCTCAATTGGTGGGTTATCAAATAGAGCAAGGGAAACAACATTATCTGGAGAGATCGTTGTTCTGCCAATATAAGGTTCTGTCGGCCAGTTTACATCGCCAAAGCTTTGATAAAGAAGCTCTGAACAGACTAGCTTATCTGTAGTCTCAACATCGAAGTTAAAGTCATAAGTTTTTCCTACCTGAGCAAAAGCGATTTCATAGATTTTTATAACTTTTTCTCTCTGAGATTGAACATCAAGGGTGTCTTTCTTAAAACGAAGAAGTCCAAATTCATCCACGTTCATGAACTCTTCTAGGGTCTTAAAACCAGTGCCCGCACGAATGGTTTCAAGAATCGAATAACCAGCTTCAATTTTCTTTTGCCACGGCTTAATTACTGGGTGCTCCCATAATCCGAGTTCTTGAATCTGCTCTTTCGTTCCCAACCAAATGGCATTATGACCGAAATGACCTGGGATAAAAAAGTCTGTTGGAGTGTAACCGACCTTCTCTGTAATAATATCAAGGGGCTTAAGCTGTTTTCTAATTTCTTCTGTAACTTTTTTGTTTTTCCACATGTAGCCTTTACGCCAGCGAATAGCGCCCATACCATTACCAAAGGCACCTGAGGCGTGGTGAACAATATTGCGACCAAGGCGAGACCCAAAATCGGCAACCGTTTGCCCGACAACACGACGTCGCCATTTACGCCAATAGTTTTTATCCCAAATGAGGAGAGCACCGTGGTGGTCTAGAGTTTCACTAACAAGAGGTTGAGACCTTGTGATATCACCACGCTTTACCTTCGCCTTGAAGTTCATAAAAAGGCCGTGAACTCGCTTTAGTTCCTTTTTCTTTACCAATAATCTTAGTTGCCTTTTAAATTCCTTTCTTTCTATTTCATAAGAACGATCTTCAGCATTCACTAAGCGACGGAACTTTTTTTCTTTATAAAAAGGCAGGTAGGCCACAGAGAAGTTTTCATAACGATCGAGAAGAGGAAGAACCTTAAATACGGCTTCTTTTGAAGCTTCCGCCATTCTTAGAAGCTTGTAATCTAGTTCGATAAATAACCCGACCATCTTATGTAGTAGAGTTAGTTGAGAACCATGAAGAGCCTTTCCTCTTTCAAGGTCATTTATGACGTCTTTATGAAATTCAGGAGCAAGTGATTTAATTTCATTAGCGACTTCTGAAAGAACTTCGTAACGAACGAAGTTTGAAGCACCTTTCATTTGATCGACGGAACGGACTCTTTGGCTTAGGGCCTCAACCCGAATAACATCATTGCCAACATCTTTACCTGCAAAGATGGGAGCCTGAAGAGCAAATAATAGTAATACGATGAATGTATTATTCATGTCTTAATCCTTGTGGGTCCTATTTATTCAATCATTCCATTAGCACTAAGAATTTGGCCAATAGTCCCACAGCGTCAAATTCATTTCCAGTGACTGAATAAAGATTACAAGGATTAAGACATCCTATTTTCAATAACTTAGACTGTTCTAAGCGTTAGATTAAAGTTACCACGAGGAATACCACCAGATTTCTGGAAATCCACCAAAACAAGGTCCCTTTCAACAGGGGATAAAGATTGGAGGATTCTATCACCCGCATTGAGCGGATGGCCTTTCCAATACATCTGAGTCGTGAGTTCTTCATACCCGCGAAGCCCTGCCTTAAAGTGAATGTGGGGCGGTCTCATCCAGGTGTTCGTTGCAGGATATGCTCCAGGAATAATAGTCTTAAAGAGATACTCCCCTTTTTCATTTGTTACGGTTCTGCCCCAGTACTGAAAGTTAGGATCAAGCTTGGCCGGATTCGGATCGGCGGGGTGATTATATTTACCTGTGTCACAATATTAGTAATGAATTACAAGAAAAAATCGAACCTATGAAAAAGCAAATTGCGAAAAGTGTTAAAGAGACGCTTTCACCAGATTAAGTCTTTACTTAGTCCCCATCTTCATCACTAAGCTCTTAAGAAAACTTTATGGAAAAGACATGAGAACACCCTTAAGTGTGGAAGAGCCGAAGAACCGGGTTTACTCGTAAAGAAAATCCCACTGACGAATTTTTATGATCAGTTTTTGTCCTGTCACAAAACGACCAGATTCCGTTGATCTCACAGATATCGTCGTCTCGATTGAAACTGATTTCTCTGTTTCAGCGATTATTTTAGAGTTTGAAAAAGATAGAGAAAATTTATCCCATTCAAAAGAGAAAGGAGTGATCTCATCGAGAAGAGTTCCATTTTCAAGTAGCTCCTCGTATGAGACGCTTCTTGAAAGCCCAAAATAGGACTGACCTTCGGTTTCTTCTTCTGTGTTACAAAGAAAGATTCCGTCGACATCTTCATTGCCAAAAATCAGGTTACCCACCATGGCCCCAAACTCATTATAGATTTCCATTCTATCGTGATACTCGTACTCACCCATCTGTTCAGAAGTGTAGAGGTCATAGTCGCAGTTGATCGTAAAATTCGCCGAGCTCGCGGCTGAAATCAATATAAAGAAAATGAGTGAAAATACCTTCATTGAGACCCCTGCCGTTAAGTTTATAACCCCTAAAAAATCAATTAATTTCCTTGAAACGGGCCTTCTCCCCAAATCTTGGTCCACTCCAAAGTATACACCTGAA
>CERC01001116.1_pt1 | contig 30204 bp, 24 predicted proteins | sample 530921 | NCBI WGS metagenome assembly CERC01 (sample SAMEA2621099, study PRJEB7988) | marine metagenome | isolation source: saline water (ENVO:00002010), including
CATTATCTTGCTTTACGTTTAGGGCATGGAGGGCTTCAACGTTTTGACCAAGCTCTTTATACGGATTTGGCGTTACAGGCAAAAGGTGTTGAATTGCGGGCTAAGCGTTGGTCGGGAGAACTAAATTTCTGTCAGGAACAGTGGCAAGGGGAAAGTTGGTACAGCAAATTAAAGATTTGGTAGCGCCTTAGCTGTAACTCTGTTTTTAATATTTCTATTTTGGTGTGCATTAATGATTATCCCTTATGACCAATTAAATCCAGATACTTTGCAATCGCTTGTCGAAGAGTTTGTGAGTCGTGATGGCACAGACTATGGTAACAAGGAGGTTACATTAGCCGTCAAGGTTCAACAGGTTGTAAGTAAGCTTAAGTCTGGAGAGGCGGTTATATTGTTCAGCGAGAGTAAAGGCCTTTGCAATATAGTACGGAAAGATATGTTGTAGGGATTGCCAGCTTGTATCTTAGTTTAAAGCTGCGCACAGAGACGAGGTGTTATTTATGGATCAGCTTGAACAAATTGTGAGTTTAATTGCTTTAACTATGGGCGTTGGTTGGGCGAGTGGTATTAACCTGTATGCCACGGTGCTTATGTTAGGCATGCTCAACAATATGGGACACATTACCCTCCCTGAAGAGCTTCAAGTTGTTGGTGATCCTCTAGTGCTAATGGCCGCTGGCTCTATGTACTTTGTAGAGTTCTTTGCAGATAAAATCCCTGGGGTGGATACCGGATGGGATACGCTACATACCTTTATCCGTATACCTGCGGGTGCTGCCCTAGCTGCAGGCGCTGTTGGGGATATGGCACCAGCAGTGGAAATCGCAGCTGCATTGGTTGGTGGTTCTTTAGCCGCAGGGAGTCATGCGGCTAAAGCGGGTAGTCGTGTGATGATCAATACATCCCCGGAACCTGTAACTAACTGGACGGCTTCCATAAGTGAAGATTTGTTAGTGTTAGGAGGTTTGTGGGCTGCTTTAAATCACCCAATTTGGTTCTTGGTTGGATTGGCTGCATTTATTTTACTATTAATCTGGCTATTACCGAAAATTTGGCGAGGCGTTAAAAAGGTATTTCGTTTTATTGCGGGGCTTTTCGGAGGAGGGGAACGTTCTGATTCGGCTGTACCCGCATCGCCTGCTTCATCCTCAAGTGGATCGGCTAAACCCAACTCTCTAAATGGGGACCGCTGACAAGAAGTCTGAGTAGGTCCGTTCTGCAAATTACACCGATAACGAAATCATTTTCGTCAACTACAGGAATTGAATTGATATCGTTGTCTATAAAATTGACTGCGATATCTTGAACAAGCGTTTCCGGCGTGGCAGCAATTAACTCTTTCGAATAAATAGTGCTAATAGGGTTGTTAGAGTCTATGCCTGCTTTCAATAGGTCTTTTTTAGATAATAGTCCCAATGGCCGTTGATCGCCTTCAGTAATAATTAGGTGGCTAATATCCAACGACAGCATTCGGTCCCAAGCTGACTTTATTGTAGTGTCTGGTGTAATTGTATGTACGGGTGAGACCATTATGCTCGCGGCTGTTATTTGAATACCTTGTTTTGTTTCGCTGGGTTGCGCAGTGTTAGCGGTATAAGCTTGGCTCATTGTGTCGTTATTCTGAAGCTGCTTTTCTTGGGCTGGAATGACAAATTTTTCTCCATCCGCATGAAGTCTATCTTCTGTATCAGCGCTGCGGTGCGAGTGGCGGCTTTTTAAAAGCGAGTTGACCCCCTTTTTCGGAAAAAGTGAATCTTTTGGCGTCTGTATGCGATAGCCGTGGTCGTATACATAAAGTGCCATTTTGGCTCCCGTTTAATAAAGTTATTCCCACTATAAGGCGGCAGATCATTTAGATGCAACCTTATAAAAAATTGTGTCTTAACTACTTATATCGCCTGTTTTATCAAGTTCTTAATAATAAATCGTGAAGGGTTGACGGCATCAATCAGATTCTTGGGTAGCGGGAGAGGCTCATTGCAGATCATTGATGCGATTAGATCAGCAGAAATAGGACAGGTTATGAGTCCTTTGGAACCGTGGCCGGTATTTAAGTAAAGGTTTGGATAATGGTCAGCTTTGGCTTCATCAAAACGCCAATTTTTATCTTTCCTTAAACGTGCGAAGGTATCGACATACTTGTCATGCACTGGAGCAGGGCCAACAATGGGCATATAGTCAGGCGTGCTACAGCGAAAAGCTGTTCTGCCGCTTAAGGGAAGGTTTTGTTCTGTTAATGATTGATGGAAATCAGGCAGTGCGGCAGATAGCTTTTTAAGATTTTTATTGTGATCACTCGCAGTAACATCCCTCTCTTTGCCTTTTAAATCAAATGTCGCGCCAAAGCAATATTTGCCGTTTTTAGCAGGGGATATATATCCCTCCCCGCAAATAACTGTCTTTAATTCAGGTAGGCTAGTGTTTTTTTGTGTGATCGATACTTGGCCCCGTATTGCTTTTAGAGGTAGGTGCTCTGTAGCTGAGAATTGGTTAGCGAATTCAGCATTACAGATGACTAAATGAGAACAGTGTAAGTGCTTGCTATCGCTATCCGTTAATTGCCATCTGCTGTTAGTGTGTTGTATAGCGTCAATATCTTTCTGTATCAGGGTGATATTAGGATGATTTGATAAGAATTGGCAAAAATCGACCGGTGAAACCCAACCTGCATCAGGGAAAAAAAGCCCATCATGAACAACGCTGGAACCGCAAATTTCTGTCAGCTCCCCCGCTGTTTTTAACTGTACCAGTGTGTCAGGGTAATACTCATTTTCTATTAATTCCCGCTGCTTTATTGCTTCACTATCTTTCGTGGCTAACTGTGCGACACCACATTGAGACCAGAATGAGTTGTCCGGATCATTTTGTTTCAGAAAATTAACCGTGTACAGAAAACCACTTAAATGTAACTCGCCCTGCTTAGTGGGTGTAACAGGTAACTTAGCATAAAGAGCGCCTTGTCTATTTCCTGAGCCTGCACTCGCTAACTGAGTTTCTTTTTCTATCAGGGTGACTTTAATGCCCCGTTGAGCCAGTGAGTAAGCCGTACTGCACCCTGATAGGCCTCCGCCAATAATAGTGACTTCTTTAGGTCGTTTAGATTTAGGAAGCGAGAACCAGGGCTTGATTTCAGCTTTATTGGTAATTTGAGTTCCGGAAAAAGTTCCAACTAACATCTCTCTTTTCATGCCAAAACCTTTTCTTTTTTTGACATTAAATCCGGCCCTTGTAAGGCCCCTTTTAACAATTCCAGCAGAAGTGAATGTCGAAAAAGTAGTATTGGCATGGCTAAGTTTAGCAATGGATTCAAACAGGTCTTTTGTCCACATATCAGGGTTTTTGGATGGGGAAAAACCATCTAGATACCATGCATCTACTTCAGCATATAGCTGTGAATAACACGCAGTGGCGTCTCCGAAAAGTAATGTTAATGTTATATTTTTATTAAAATATAAACGATAGAAGCCTTGCCTAGATTGAGGGTACTGAGAAAGTAAAAGGCGGATATAATCGTCAAATTTTGGGCTTAGACCATGTAAGGCTCTTGCAATGTCTCTTGAGCATAAAGGGTGTTTTTCGGCTGAAATATAATGATAATGATTACTGTGTTTCTTTGCAGTAGTCCAAGAGTGCAAAGTGTTTAGGAAATTTAGCCCTACTCCGAATCCAGTTTCGGCAATTACTATAGTAGAATAGGGTTCGCTATGGAGTTTTTCTATATTATTGCTTTCAAGGTAAACGTACTTGCTTTCTGAAAAACCGTTTTGGCTATTGAAATATACATCGTCATATTTACTCGAAATGGGAATTTCGTCCAGCCAAGTATTATGTGCAGAGGTTAGTTTTTCCATGAAGGTATATGATAATTAATTTTAGTAATTTTAACATTGGGTCTGCCTAAATACTATGAAAAGAAGTGAGGGGAGCATGAAGAAAAAAGTTTTGGTCTATGCAGGGACTCTTCGTTCTGGTGGGGGGGGGAGTGTTCTTGATCAAATAGTAGATTATTTGATAGAAGAAAAAAGAGATTTTGTTATTTATTTAGGTGATAAAAAACTGTTAAGTGAATATGAAAAGAGGGGTGATATTCCACTATCGTCTGTAAATGGATTTTTTAGTTATTTGAGCCCTGCAGCTGTCTATTTTATATCCAAGGTGTATTTTTTATTTCGTTCTTTCCTTAAAAGGGATGAATGTGTTGTTTTATCGTTTAATCAATATATTCCTTCGGTTTATAATAATTATGTTTACCATATTAACTTGTTGTCTTTTATGACTGAAGATGGCATTGGTGCAAAAATCAGGAGGTTTGATGCTAAAAAAGCATTACAGTATGCGAAAAAGAATATCTTTGAATCAAATTATCTAAAGGATATTGCTGTAAGATATACAGGAGTTGATAGAAATGATTTTTCGGTTATTCACGTTTGCCTTAATTCTGAATTTAAATCGGTAGGGGGGAGGGGTGAGAAAAAAGAAGCAGGAAAGATAATTGCGGTTACAAGCCCAGCTAAACATAAAAATAATAATTTTCTTTATGAGTGTATTAGATCGCTGAAAAATAAAAGACCTGATATCAACTGGAAGTTATGTGTTGTTGGTGGTCAGGACTTGAAATCTTGGGAAGGAAATAAAGATTATGCTGAAGCTATAGGTGTCGAAACCTCAGTTGAATTTCTTGGGCCGTTGACACGAACGGAGCTTCAAAAAAAATATATTACGTCTTTTTGTATGATTAATAGCAGTAAAGTAGAGTCGATGTATATGGTGGTTTTGGAGGCTATGTCAAGTGGTTGCCCCTGTGTACTTGCTGATAATAGCTCTGCAAGAGAATCGATGGGCAATGTTTACGGGCTTTTCAAAGATGATGATCCCAACGTTATGGCGGAAATGGTTATAGCATTACAGGAGGATTCTTCTCTGTATAAGAAAACAGTAGAGGAGGGGCTTAAGCATGTACAATACTTTTCGAAAGAAAGGTTTATAAAAGAATTTTCATTGGTTATAGAATAATATGGATAGAGTTTTAGTAGTTTGCTTTAAATTAATAGGGGTTTCTTTTCTATTCGTTGGTCAGGTTGTTCCTGCTTTTTTTATGGATGCAAATGAATATGGTGAATACGCATCCTTGATTTCATTTGTGTCTATATGTGTGGTTCTTTCAGTTTTCGGAGGGGATAGATACTTACTCAAAGAAGTTTCGGTAAGCTACGGTTTGAATAGTTTCTTTGAAAGTAATATTTTAATTTTGATTAAATGTTTGTTGTTTTGTTTTTTGGTTGTTTTTGTTGTTGTTGTTTTAAAGTATTATGGTGATTTTTATATTTTGTTTTTTGTTGTTTTGACGGTGATGTTTAATGTGTTGTTTGTTCTTTCGACTTCGCTTCTTCGGGGGAGCGGAAATCGGCTTTTGGCAGAGTTTTTGTTAAATGTTTTTCGTCCTTTTTTGTTTGTTTTTATGATTTTTGTTGTTTTTAATTATTATGATTTTGAAGGAGTTTCTTCTGAAGGTCTTATCTATGTGTTAATGTTTTCATGGGGAATTGCTTTTGTGGCTCAAGTGTTTTTTTTGGTTAAAAAGACAACTGTTTTTGGTTTTTTGTTAAATATGCCAGTGCTAGGTGGGGAGTGGTGTTTTTTTAAGAAGTTATTCCCTTTTGCAATGCTTGCAATAGGTCCAGGGTTGTTGAATCAGATTGATATTTATATGGTTTCTGTTGTATGCGGGAATATAGAAGCAGGGGGGTACGCTATAGCTTCTAAAGCTAGCCAGTTATTAAACCTGTCTTCTGTTGCTCTGAATCTCTATTTGGCCCCAATAATCGCTCGTATGTTTAAAGATAGAATAAGTCGTTCTGTTGCACTGAAAGAAATTAAAATGACAATGGTTTTTGTTGCGGTTTTAACAGTGCTGCCTGCTATAGTGGTTATTTCTTATTCTACGGAGCTTCTAGGCATTGTTAATGAAGAATACGTATCTAATGACAGTTTGTTAAATGTTTTAGTTTTAGCTAAGGTTTTTTCTGCTTTATGTGGCCCTGTATTTGTTTTTCTAGCTATGGCGGGAGATGAGCTTTTTGCCGGAGTGCTTTCAGTGATATCGGTGGTTGTTTTGGGTTTACTTATATACATAATAGCACCAGTTTATAGCGCGGAGTCAGCAGCTTATATTCAACTTTTTGTAACTGCTTTTCTGAATGCTATTCTTGCTATTAGGGTTTATTATAAGTTTAAGATTGATGTCAGTATTATTGGATTGTTTCGTAAAGGTATTTGATGAATAGTGTAGATAAAGTATCGGAAAATTTTTTCTTAGTAGTTGGTTCTGGTAGATCTGGTACGACATTGCTTAAATCTATGCTCAGTTGCCACCAGTCTGTCCATATCCCACCAGAAACTTTCTTTTATACTTCGATATTTAAAGATGGTGGAAGGAGGGATTCCGTTGAAAGTCTTATAAAAACCTTAAAAAGTAAATGGTGGATACAGAGTCGAGTCAGTGATTGGTCATGTTTTGAACGAAGAGTGAAGGAATCTAGCTTAAATTCGGTTGATGCGGCTTTCTTCTCGTTGCTTATGGAAGGCGCTGAGCAAGATGGTATTACTCTTTTCGGGGAGAAAACTCCTGCTCATGTTTTTCAGGCAGAAAGGTTTCTTAGGGATTACCCAGCTGCGCGAGTCATACATATAGTACGCGACCCTAGAGCGATATATGCATCATATAAAAAAATGATTGTTGGGTATCAGTACCCTTTGTCCTTTGTTAATAACTGGAAGCGAGTAATAGAGATTCATAATAAGCTTAATGGTAATCCAAAATATATGAGTGTTAGGTATGAAGACTTAATACTAGATACAGTTAATGTCATAGAAAAAATACAATCCTTTTTGGCGTTACCAATATCGAGTAGCGTCCTTGATTTTGCAGCTCGAGATCAAGCTAATTTTGAACCAGAACAAAAGCATCATGCTGAAACTTTGAAACCAATTTTTACAGGTAGTATAGCTAATTGGCAGTGGCTTCCTATCAATGATATTCAGTTTATTGAAGCACATTTAAGTGAAGAAATGGCGTCTTTAGGTTATGAAGTTGGTAGTTTAGATTTAAAAAAATATTTCTTTCTAGAGTGTAAGTATCTAGTTATGGAATTTTTTCATAGGAACTTTATAAGAAGGCCGTATCAATTAAATAAACGAATATTAGCTAAAATAAGATTTAGGAAGTAAAGTTATGCTGTCTAGGCTTGCTGGTTTTTACTTTTGTTTTTTGTTTGTTAGTTTAGGTTTTTTTTCGGTTAAGTTTTTTGATACTGGCGTGAGTGTATATTATTTTGTTGTTTTTCCCTACTTCTTGTTGGGGTTTTGGGCTCTTGTAACAGGGTTTAGTGCGTTTGGCATATGTAAAATTGATTTTATATTATTTCTGCTGGTTTTCTTTAACTCAACTTATGCGCTTTTAGATGTTGATTACAAGATTGATATTATTATTTTTAAAACATTATATTTGTTTTTTTCATATATGGGTATTAGGTGTTATCTTGTTTCGATTGAGAATGAGAGACTGTTAAGTCTTATTAAAGGAGTGGCTCTTTCAGTTTTTGTTTTTTTTGTTTTTTTGCTTTGTCTTATAGTATTTTTGTTTTTTCAGTTAGAAGTTGAGGTTTTTGGCTATTGGGAGATGACTCTACCTATGGTTAGTGAAATTTATACATTTTTCTCTCCTCAGTATGATTTGAATGGGGTTAGGTCAAAAGATATAATGAGAAATACTTACGGTGAGATATTTTCTTTGTTTGCTTTTCTGATATTTTTTGGTTGCTTTGCTTCAAAGGGGAAGTTGGGTTTGTTTTCGGTGATGATTTCTTCTTTTATGGTTTTGTTTACTTTTTCACGGAGGGCGATAATTGATTTTTTAATTATATTGGCTGTTTACTTTCGTGGTGTAAACGCTTTGGTTGTCAATAATTTTATTATTATATCTTTTGTTGTTTTTTCTTTGGTTGTTATAAAGATCTTTGTCTTTGGCGATGTTTCTTTAACACGTCATTTTTATTTATGGGATACTGCTAGGTTCGGTATGATTAAAGAGGTGTTTTCAGTTGATTTGTCGTCTTTTTTGTTTGGGGGAGGGTATGGGTATAAGTTTGGGGATAAATATATTCATAATTTTGTTCTTTCGCAGATGTATATGTTTGGCGTTCTAGGCTTTGTTTTTTCTTTTACATTTTTTTATTTGGTGACTAAACGACTGTGTGTTTCAATTTTTAGTAATAATTATGCGGCAATTATACTTGTTGTCCCCTGTGTCGGGATGATGGTTGGAAGTTCATTCGAAGGTTTGTTGACTCCTGCAGGATATCTTTCATTAGCTCTAGGACTTAGATTTTCTCAAAATGATCGGGTTCGTGATTGAGTGATCCTATTTTTATGTGGCGTGAGGATTTTTTAATGATTTATAGGAAAATGGTTCGATTTAAAGAAAGGCACGGTGATAATTTTTTTAAAGGTTTCTTTCGAGAGTCTCTTGCTAAAATTATGAGAAACGCTTTTTTGAGAAGCGTTATTTCAAGGTTCTTTCCAAAGCCGGATGTGCTAGGTATGGTTTTTATGTCTGGTTGTTACAATTCGGGCACAACAATTATAAAAGATGCAATATGCTTGCATCCTATGTTGTGCTCGCCTCCTGTAGAAGGCTCTGCTATTACTACTGATCTAGTGGATTTTGATGTGGGTTACTTCCCTAGAGGGTTGTATTCTAATTTACAGGATGTGGCTAACATGAAATTATCTTTTTTTGACAAGGATCGATTTAGATTGGAGATTTCGCCATGGTGTAGAAAAAATACCATGTTTTTAGATAAAAGTATTAGTAATACAGTTATGCTTAACCAGTTAAATGAAGCATTCCCAAACTGCTTCGTTATAAATGTGATAAGAGAACCATATTCTACTATTGCGGGGATCAAGAAAAAATCCACACCGCCAGCTATGTTTGTTGATATTATGGGAGAGCAATACTCCGATGATTTTCTTCTCGCTCAATGGGAAGCTCTGTACTCTTTTGTAGTTGATTCAAATATACCCAATGATAGATTTTTTAATATAGATTTTTCTGAATTTGAGAAGAACCCTGTCCAAACAATAAAAAGTGTTTGGTCTTTTCTGGGGTTACCTTTATGCGATATTTCATACTCTAATGGGGTTCTTGTAGTTTCAGGGAGTCAATTGCTTATTCGCCAAGGAGAAGAGCTTGATAGGTGCTCTCTTTACTTGAATATGATTAATCGTTTAGATAAAAAGGCAGAAACGCGTGAAAGTTGTAATTAGCTTCGATTTTGAATTGGCTTGGGGGGTGGCAGATTCGTATGAATGGGAGGTGAGAGAACGTTCAGGTTTGTACGATGCCTGTCATGCCGAGTTGCCTGCCTATATTCGTTTGTTAGAGGAGATGTCCGTTCCGGTAACATGGGCAATCGTGTCAAATTTATTGAATTCAGAAACCGGCCATATACAGACTGAACATCTCAAAGGGCGTTATCGAGAATCCGTAGAATCATTTCTTCACTGTTCGAAACCGACCTCGCGTTCAGCAGTAGATCTTATTAAACAAGTTGTATCTTTTGAACAGCATGAAATAGCGACTCATACAGCGACTCACCCTTATCCTTCACATTGTGACATTGATGAGGATGTTTATATGGATGACGTGAGAATTTCATTAGATGATATAGGTCTTTTATTGGGTCGAGTACCTACCAATATTGTTTACCCACGTGACGAAGCACATTATCATAAAGCTATAGCTAAAAAATTCGGGCTTGGAGCTCGAATTAATCCCAAAATTCTTCGTAGATCGAACCTCCCTAGAATTTTAAAGTATACATCAGAGATTACAAATGGAGCTCCTCCTTCTAGAGTGATGTTAGGTATGAGCGGAGAGGTTCTTCAAACAGGGTCTGCTCTTTTTAACTGGTATGGGGGGCGTGCGGCATTTGTGAAGCGGTTTTGTTTAAAAGCAATACTTAGAAAAATTTTGATTTCAGCCTCTGAACCTCGAATGGAAAAGGATATTTATCATTTGTGGTTACATCCCTTTAACTTGTTACGAGACCGTGCAGTTGGTGACGCGTTTAAATGCTTTTTGATTCAAGCGGATGGGCTTAGAAAGAAAGGCTTACTGGAATTCATAACAATGAATCAATGTGGTCAGGAGTTATTAGCTGAATCAGATTTGCATAAAAATTATAAAAGGTTGTGTAATGATACAGCAGATTGATCATAGACTCTGGTTCAGTCTAAACGGTGCCTTGAGGTTGTGTTTGGCAAAACATGGAGATCTATTGGGTAATAGGTACCCTTTAGTAAATGAGTATCCTAAGTCGGGAGGCTCATGGTTTGCTCAAATGCTTGCTGATTCCATGGGGTTGCCTTTTCCGAGGAATCGTTTGCCAATGTTTGCCGACTCAGTATTGCATGGGCATTACTTATATTCTCAAAGCTTTAAAGATGTATGTGTAGTTTGGCGAGATGGCCGTGATGTTATGGTCTCTTGGTATTTTCATAAAGTGGTTGGGAATGAACTCAGTAGTGCTAAAGCTACAAATGCTGTTGTGAAATATTTAGGTTTTAAGGATCCTAATGATATACAGCATAATTTATCAAAATTCATTGAATATTCTTTTCAAGAGCAGATTCAGCCTAGATTTTCATGGACAGAATTTGTGGATGCTTGGCTTGATAAACCTGTTTTTCATACTAAATATGAACAGCTTCTTAGTGAGCCGGAACAAGAGCTAAAAAGAGCATTAGCTTGGTTCGGATGTAATAATGTTTCTGATTTGGAGATAGATAATATAATAAGTAATTATAGTTTCTCCAATCAATCTGGACGAGTGCAGGGAGATGAGGAATCATCCAGTTATCTTAGAAAGGGGGTGTCCGGAGATTGGGTGAATCATTTCACGCTCCAATCTAAAGAAATCTTTAATGAGTATGCAGGTGCTCATTTGATACGTTTAGGTTATGAGTCTGATTATTCTTGGTTAAGTGGCCAATAATTATTATTGTGAATTTTGTATTAAAGATCAGAGTAATAGTTTTTGTATTTATTTGAATTACAACTGGTTGATCTATGTTTGATAATAAAATACTTCTAATAACCGGAGGGACAGGTTCTTTCGGAAATGCAGTTTTGAGACGTTTTCTTAATTCTGGTCTTGCTGAAATAAGAGTCTTTAGTCGAGATGAGAAGAAGCAAGATGACATGCGTAAGCTATATGGAAATACCAAATTAAAGTTCTATATTGGTGACGTGCGAGACTATAATAGTGTGTTGAATGCGACCCGCGGTGTACATTACATCTACCATGCTGCAGCACTCAAACAAGTACCTTCTTGCGAGTTTCATCCTATGGAAGCGGTGAAGACGAACGTAATGGGAACAGAGAATGTGCTTGAGGCTGCGATCATGAATAATGTTGAGCGAGTTGTTTGTTTAAGTACTGATAAAGCGGTTTACCCAATAAATGCTATGGGTATTTCTAAAGCCATGATGGAAAAAGTTATGGTGGCTAAATCTCGGAACTTGGATGGCACTAACACCGTTATTTGTGGGACTCGCTATGGCAATGTGATGGCTTCACGTGGTTCGGTTATTCCACTGTTTGCGGACTTAATTAAAGTGGGAAAACCGATGACTATTACAGACCCTAATATGACGCGTTTCATGATGACGCTTGAGGATGCTGTTGATTTGGTTCTTTATGCTTTTGAACATGGCAAAAATGGTGATATTTTTGTCCAGAAAGCACCTGCGGCCACTATTCAAACGCTCGCTGATGCGATGAAAGAATTACTTGGCTTGCCTGAACACCCTGTGAACGTTATTGGAACACGTCATGGTGAAAAACTGTATGAAGCATTGTTAAGCCGTGAAGAGATGTCCGCTGCGGAGGATCGCGGTGATTACTATCGTGTGCCGCCGGATTTGAGAGACTTAAATTACGGGAAGTTTGTAGAGGATGGCGATGCTCGCATCTCACAGTATGAGGATTATAATTCTCATAATACTGAACGGTTAGATGTGGAGGGTATGAAAGTCTTGTTGTTAAAATTGGCAATGATACGCGCGATTCGAGCTGGTGAAGCTTATGAGGCTGATATCTAAAATGAAAATTGTTGTGACAGGAGCGCAAGGGTTTATCGGTCAAAACCTTTGCATTATGTTGGAAGAGAATGGTCACAGCGATATTGTTCGTATTGATCGCGATACGTCTCAGGATCAACTGATTGCCGCTCTGCAATGTGCTGACTTTGTTTTTCATTTGGCGGGAGTGAACCGTCCCAAAGATGACGCTGAATTTCAGCAAGGTAATGCTGATCTAACAGCATTTATCGTAGGTGAATTAGAAAAGTCAGGACGAAAAACGCCGTTAATGCTCAGTTCTTCAACTCAAGCGGAAATGGATAATCTTTATGGATTGAGTAAGTTAAGCGCTGAAAAAGAGGTTGTTGCTTACGGTGGGGAAACAGATGCGCCTTACTTTATTTATCGTTTTCCTAATGTATTCGGTAAATGGTGCCGCCCAAATTACAATTCATTTGTAGCTACCTTCTGTCACAATATCGCTAATAACATCGAAATTACTATCAATAATCCAGTGGCGCCTGTGACATTGGTATATATCGATGACCTTTGTCATGAGTTAATGGGTTTGTTAAAAAATGGTACTGCATCAGGGTATCGACAAGTGTTGCCTGCGTATTCCACGACGGTAGGTAAAGTCTCTGAATTATTGCATTCTTTTAAAAAGAGCCGCCAAACTTTGGTCACAGAAAATGTTGGTCAAGGCTTGGAGCGTGCATTGTATTCGACCTATTTAAGCTATTTCTCTCCGGAGCAATTTAGTTACAATTTACCCACATACTCTGATGAACGCGGAATTTTTTGTGAAATGTTGAAAACAGAAGGTGCGGGTCAGTTTTCTTTTTTTTCAGCGCATCCTGGCATCACTAGAGGCGGCCACTATCACCATACTAAGAATGAAAAATTTCTGGTGGTTAAAGGAACTGCCTTGTTTAAATTTAAGCACATTGTTACTGGGGAGTGCTTTGAGACAACAGTTAATAGTGATGAGGCCCGTGTTGTTGAAACCGTGCCGGGCTGGTCTCATGACATAACGAATATTGGTGATGATGAACTGCTTGTAATGTTATGGGCGAATGAGATTTTTGATCGAAATGCGCCTGATACGTTTGCTCACCTTTTGTAGCTAGAGTGCTAATGATGAATAAATTAAAAGTAATGTCAGTTGTCGGTACTCGGCCAGAGATTATCCGCTTATCTCGAGTATTAGCTAAGCTCGATGAGCATTGCGAACATATTATTGTCCATACCGGCCAAAACTATGATTTTGAGCTGAATGAAGTTTTTTTCAATGACTTGTGTGTCCGCAAACCAGATTTTTTCTTGAATGCAGCAGGTAAAAACGCAGCTGAAACTATTGGGCAGGTGATTATAGCGGTTGATAATGTGATTGAAAGCGCTATGCCAGATGCCATGCTTGTACTGGGTGATACGAATTCTTGTCTTGCAGCAATACCAGCTAAACGCCGTAAAGTGCCAATTTTCCATATGGAGGCAGGGAATCGTTGTTTTGATCAGCGTGTACCGGAAGAGACTAATCGGAAGATCGTTGATCATACTGCGGATATCAATCTGACTTATAGCACTATTGCGCGTGACTACTTATTAGCCGAAGGTTTGCCAGCAGACCGAGTGATTAAAACAGGTAGCCCCATGTTTGAGGTATTGTCGTATTACATGCCGCAAATTGATAACTCCGATATTTTGAAGCGTTTAGTTTTGAAAAAAGGTTGCTTCTTTGTTGTGAGTGCTCATCGTGAGGAGAATGTGGATTCCCCAATACAGCTGAAGAACCTAGCTAATATACTGAATACTGTTGCCGAGCATTACGATCTCCCAATTATTGTGTCCACGCACCCTCGTACTCGTAATCGTATCGAAGCGCAAGGGTTAGAATTTCATCCTAATATCCAGTTGCTGAAGCCTATGGGGTTTCATGATTACAATCACCTCCAGAAAAACGCCAAGGCTGTCCTATCTGATAGTGGCACCATTAATGAGGAATCATCAATCATGAATTTCCCCGCGCTGAATTTGCGAGAAGCTCATGAGCGCCCTGAAGGAATGGAAGAGGCATCTGTTATGATGGTGGGCTTGTCGACGGAACGTGTAATGCAAGGGCTGGATATTTTAGAAGATCAATCTGTAGGTAAGGAGCGTTTACTGCATTTGGTCGATGATTACAGTAAACCCAATGTTTCCGATAAGGTTGTGCGTATAATACATAGCTATCGTGATTATGTTATGAGAACTGTTTGGAAACAGTATTGATGGCAAATAGGAATAAACGTAGTTGCAGTGGGTTAAAGGTACTAGTTGTGCACCGGTATTATTGGCCCGATACTCCACCGTATGCTTCCATGTTAAGAGAAATTGTAAGGTGTTGGAAGCAGGAGGGGCATATCGTAAATGTTCTTTCCTCACAGCCTTCTTACAAGCAGGAGTTAAAAAACGAAACTCGGTCAAAAGTGGAAATTGTAGATGGAGCTACCGTATATAGATTAGAGCTACCAAATGAGTCAGGTAAGCCTATACGTAGAATTTGGAATGCTTTTAAATTGGGGTGGGCGGTTTTTTGTAAGGCCTTGTGGGGGCGATATGATGTAATAATGGTCTCAACTGCTCCGCCGGTCTTGGGCGGTTTTTTTTCTGCACTATCTGCTAGATTAACTGGGGCAAGGTTTATTTACCATTGTATGGATGTTCATCCTGAAATAGGTAGGGTATCTGGTGAGTTTTCTAATCCCATAGTTTATAAACTGTTGCTTTGGGCTGATAATTGGACATGCAGTAGAGCTGCCCCTGTAGTAGTGTTATCAGAAGATATGGAAAATTCCTTACGAGCTCGCGGCAGAGGAGATTATAATATTCAAGTCATCAATAATTTTAGTCTCCCTTCTGAACAAATTATACCTAATGAACTACCTTTCGAATGGCCAAATGTAACGCTTACTATGTTGTTTGCTGGTAACGTGGGACGTTTTCAAGGGTTGGATATTCTTGTCGCAGCAATGAAAAAGCTTAGGCATCGGCCGGATATTCATATTGTGATAATGGGGGAAGGGGCAGCAAAAAAGGAACTAGAGTTGCAGGTTTCAGATAATGCTCTAAATATCAGTTTTATCGGGCATCATCCTGTTGAAATTGCGAAGGCTGCAATGCTGAAAGCTGATATTGGCTTTGTTAGTTTATCTAAAGGTCTTTATCGCTATGCATACCCTAGTAAAACAATGACTTACCTAGAGCAAGGATGTCCGATTATAGTGGCTGTAGAAGCTGAAAGTGGACTTTCTAGAGATGTCTTGTCTGGTAAATATGGGGGTGGGGTGTCTCCTGGAGATAGTAATGCGTTAGCTGAAATGTTAAAACTTTTTGCTGATTCTGAATATACGTTGTTATGTATGAAAGAAAATGCAAGAAGAACAGCTATAGAGTCTTTTTCGGAAACTAAGATTTTAACGCAGTGGGTGGACTTGCTTTTGAAAGGGGGTAATCAAAAATGAGAAGGCAAAATGTAATTATAGTCGGCGCCCCACGAAGTGGTACTAATATGTTGAGGGATGTATTGTGTTCCCTTGATGGGGTGGAAACTTGGCCATGTGATGAGATTAACTACATATGGAGACATGGGAATATCAGTTTCCCTTCGGATGAAATCCCGCCCTCAAAAGTTACTGCAGCTCTTAGTGAATATATACATCGCCAGTTTAATTGGGTTGCAGCAAAATATGGTGCTCATACTGTAGTTGAGAAAACATGTGCTAGCAGTCTGAGAATTCCTTTTGTAGATAAAGTATTGCCGGATTCTAAATATATTTTTATTTATCGAGATGGTATCGATGCTGTAGGTTCGGCAAGATTAAGGTGGACTGCCACATTAGATATACCATACTTGTTGGAAAAGGTGCGTTTCGTTCCCTTGCTTGATTTGCCAGTTTATGCGCTGAGGTATTTTAAGAGTCGTTTGCATCGATTGACTTCGTCAGATAAGCGATTAGCTTTTTGGGGGCCTATTCTTCATGATATGGATGAGATTTTAATAAACTATACGTTAAACGAAGTTTGTGCAATTCAGTGGCAGCGTTGCATAGAAAGTGCTGAAAACGCTTTTCGTGAAATGCCGCAAGACCGGGTCTTTAGATTGAGTTATGAGGAATTTGTTTCGCAACCGGAACTTAATTTGATTAACATTGCTAAGTTTTTGTCCTTAGAATTTGATCAGCAGGCTATAGAAAAATCTATTGCAAAGGTTTCTAGTGAGAGTGTGGGAAAGGGGCGGGAAGCTTTAGGAGATAGTGAAGTGGAAGTTTTGGAAAAGCTTGTAGGTGAAACGTTGGGGCGTTATGGTTACTGACGATCAAGAGATTTGTTTAAGTAGAGCTCAAGAAAGGCTAAAAAGGTCTCTTGATATTATCTTAGCTTTGTCGGGTTTGATAGTTTTCTGGTGGTTGATTTTACTAGCTTGGATTATTGCATGTGCAGATACAAAGAGTAATGGTTTGTTCGTTCAGTGTAGGGTTGGACTAAATGGTAAGCGCTTTAATGTGTTTAAGATCAAAACTATGAGCCCAATACAGTCAATGTCAACAACAGTAACTCTTTCATCGGACCCTAGAATTACTACCTGCGGTGCTTTTTTTAGGAATACAAAAATAGATGAGTTGCCGCAGTTGTGGAATGTATTAATTGGTGATATGAGTTTTGTCGGACCTAGGCCTGACGTTCCTGGCTTTGCCGATGAATTAAAGGGTGATGAGTGTGCTTTATTGAACGTTCGCCCTGGAATTACAGGTCCTGCAACTTTAAAATATAAAAATGAAGAAACTATTCTTGCTCATGTTGATAATCCTGAACTATATAACAAACAAGTTATTTGGCCTGATAAGGTTAAAATTAATCTAGAGTATATTAAAAACTGGTCAATAAAACTTGATCTCGAGTGTATAATTAAAACGGTTGTTCGTTAAATGTTAAATGGACCTTTTTCCTCTTGGCCATCATTCTCTAAAGAAGAGGCTGATGCAGTGAGAGATGTGCTACTTACTAATCAGGTTAATTACTGGACTGGTAGAGAAGGGCGAGATTTTGAACGGGAGTTTGCTTGTTTTGCTGAAGCTAAATATGCGATTGCTTTAGCTAATGGAACTGTCGCGCTGGACCTAGCCTTGAAGGCTTTAGGGATTGGCATTGGTGATGAGGTTATTGTAACTTCTCGTACTTTTTTAGCGTCAGTTTCAAGCATTGTAAATTCAGGAGCAATGCCTGTGTTTGCTGATGTCGACAGAGATAGTCAAAATATAACTGCTGAGACGATTTCTGCTGTTATCACTTCTCGAACTAAAGCAATTATTTGTGTTCATTTAGCAGGTTGGCCGTGTGATATGGATCCAATCATGTCGCTAGCATCGGGTAAAGGTTTATTTGTAATTGAAGATTGTGCTCAGGCACATGGTGCTAAATATAAAAATCAATCAGTTGGAAGTATTGGTCATATAGGCTGTTGGTCTTTCTGTCAGGATAAAATTATGACAACAGGTGGGGAAGGAGGAATGGTTACAACTAACGATCATTCTCTTTGGTCATCTATGTGGTCATTTAAGGACCATGGTAAAAGCTGGGGGGCTGTTTATGAGCAAGAGCATCCTCCGGGATTTCGTTGGTTGCATGAGTCATTTGGAACTAATTGGCGCATGACAGAAATGCAGGCTGTGATTGGGCGGATTCAGATTAAGAAAATGGATGAATGGCAGAGTGTTCGTTTAAAGTATGCTGAGCAAATATGGGATGCTGTAAAAGACTTGGACGTTATAAGGGTGCCTGAAGTTCCTTCTACGATTTTGCATGCCGCTTATAAGTGTTATTTTTTTGTTGATGTCCCTATAAATGAAGCGGAGAAAGTCCGAGATCACTTTATGGCTGAAATAAATGCCAAAGGTGTACCATGCTTCTCTGGTACTTGCTCAGAGGTGTATTTGGAAAAAGCATTTGATGGTACAGGTATCAGGCCTAAAAATGCGCTAGCTTTTGCGCAAGAGTTAGGTAAATCTAGCCTAATGTGTATGTGTCATCCAACATTGACTCAGGAAGAGATTGATAAAACTTGTGAAGTTCTAAGAGATGTTTTTCAGCGGCCATTACCGTAAATATGTTTTGATTTGAGTTTATAAGGGGGATTAGCAAACCTATTCCTACCCTCTTTGAGTGATCTTAATAGAAAGTAGAGTTTAAAAAAGTATGAAGAGATCATGAGATAGTATTAATAATAGACATGTATAATAATGCTGCTTTGGGCCCACGAGTGATTGCCAGTAATGGCGAGTAGGATTAGTGCCATATTTTTTCTTAAGATTCGTTTTTATTGGAGTTAAGTGGCAAATGGTTTTTATTGGTTCTTTAAGTCTATTTCAATAAATTGGAGTTTATGATGAATGGGTTTAGTGCCCCTGTTAAATCCCCTCACTACAGAATTATGGCATTGGGGAGAAATAGTAAGAAGACAATCATGGTTCTCGCTGATTTAATTGCTCTTCCTCTGGCGCTTTGGTCTGGATTCGCCCTTCGTCTAGCTGAATGGTGGCCAGCTGAATTTATTCAGCCGGCTTGGCCTTTGTTTATTATGCTTCCAATTGTAGGTCTGCTAGTTTTTATGCGGCTTGGGCTTTACCGTGCGGTTGTTCGGTTCATGGGTGCCCAAGCAATTTTTTCCGTTATTAAAGGGGTTGTTATTTTAGCTGCCTTTCTTTGGGTTGCTGCAATTGTTTTAAATGTACAGCCTTTCCCGCGTTCAGTACCAGTTAATTTTGCACTTGCAGCATTAGTTTATGTTGGAGGGAGTAGATTTTTAGTTCGTAGCTATTATCATTGGTTGTTACGCTATTATGTAGAAAAAGATCCAGTTCTTATTTATGGTGCAGGGGGGTCAGGAGTTCAGTTGGCAGCTGCTTTGGTAAATGGGGCGGAATATATGCCGGTAGGTTTTATAGATGATGATCAGGGGTTGCATCGTAGTACCGTTAATGGGCTACCAGTATACAGTCCTGAGCAATTGTCTGTATTGATCGGGGACCAGGGAATTACACATGTGTTATTGGCTCTACCTTCGGCAAGCCTCTCTCAGAAAAGTGTAATTTTAGAGTCTTTATCTGCATTCCCTGTTTATGTTAAGACTGTGCCTCCGATGTCTGAAATCGTATCCGGGGAATCAGTTGATAGTTTGCGGGATGTTGAATTAGAGGATTTATTGGGCAGGGACCCTGTGCCCGCAGATGTGGAATTAGTTTCTAGAAGTATTAGTAATAAGGCGGTTCTTATTAGTGGGGCTGGGGGGTCAATAGGAGCAGAGATATCTCGGCAGGTGCTAGTTAACGATCCTAAATCTATAATTTTATATGAAATGTGCGAGTTTGCTTTATATAGCATAGAACATGAGCTTAGGGAGTTGGCAGGCAGTTTAGGGATAAGTATCGATGTGTATCCAGTTTTAGGTTCGGTTTTAGATATTGAGCGTATTGATAGAGTTCTCAGGAAATTTAAGATTGACACAATCTATCATGCAGCTGCTTATAAACATGTTCCTATGGTTGAACATAATATATTCGAGGGTATTCGTAATAATGCTATAGGAACAAAAATTATTGCTGAGGCCGCAGTGAAGGCTTCTGTGGAACGTTTTGTTTTGATTTCTACCGACAAGGCAGTTCGACCCACAAATGTTATGGGTGCGACAAAGCGGTTAGCTGAATTGATTTTGCAGGATTTAGCTCAAAGGGGTCACAGCACAGTTTTTTCAATGGTTCGCTTTGGTAATGTTCTAGGTTCTTCTGGCTCAGTTGTTCCTCTTTTTCGTAATCAAATAGGGGCGGGGGGGCCTATTACGGTTACTCATCCTGAGATTACACGATTTTTTATGACAATACCTGAAGCTGCTACATTGGTTATTCAGGCAGGTTCTATGGCCAAAGGAGGGGATGTGTTTGTGTTGGATATGGGGGAACCAGTCAAAATTACAAGCTTAGCGAAACGAATGATTCATCTCATGGGGCGTCAAGTGAAAGATAAAGAGAATCCAAATGGGGTGTCAATCGAATATAGTGGCTTGAGACCTGGCGAGAAATTATATGAAGAGCTCTTGATTGGTGATGATGTTATAGGTACAGATCATTCAAAGATTATGATGGCAAGAGAGGAGGTACTTAAACATGAAATATTATTGGATGTCATCTTAAAATTAGAGGAGGCTGAAGTTTCCGGTGATGCTGTCGCGGCCAGAGCTATATTGGAAAGTGCTGTTCGTGGTTATAAGCCAAGTTCACCTGTTGTCGATTGGTTAGCTGTAAGAGCTGCTGATGAAGACATCTCTGCTCCTTTGCATTAGCTTCTTTGATTGGTGTACATATTAAATTTTGGGAAGCTGTTGGTGGCTTTAAGTATTGCTGTTTTGGCGATTATTTTTTTTGTAGGCGAGATAAATGACAACTGAAAATTTGATGCGTGAGGGACAATTTGATTTGTTTGATATCGCTGAGGTTTTGTGGAAGGGGAAATGGCTTATAGTTATTAGTATTTCTATATGTTTAGTGTTGAATTGGGGGTACTTAAAGTTTTCAAAACCAGTATATACCGTTTCTATCCCTGTTAGTACCAATATGAGAATGATTGGAGATCAGCAGCTCTGTGACATGCATATCGAGTGTTTAGAACTAGGTCTGCCAGCAATTTTTATGTCTTATTCGGAAGAGCGCTGGGAGAGCGTTAAGAGCGGTAGGTATTTGTCTTTGAAGACTGATAAATACAAAAAGGCGGAAAGTTATATAGAAGAGCTTTCTATGATGAATGACAAGTTAACGCAGCTCATTTTAAAAGAAGCTATGTATGAACTAGAAGTCATTGAAACTGAACTATCTAATGAATTGCTTGGTACAGAGAGAGCTGTAAATAATCTTCTTAATGCCAAAAGAACTATTATGCAGATTCAGAGTGGTTCGAAAGCGTTATCTTTTGGGTCAGTAGCAATAAAAAAGACACCTAGGCCTGCACTTGCTTTCCTTGTATCGATTTTCTTCGGTGCTGTGATTGGTAGTGCTATAGTTTTGTTTAGGAATGTTGCCCAAAAGCGGTTTGTGCGCTAGAGGTTATTTTTAAAAACTGTGTTTAAAAAGCATCTTACACCTGTTTATGTCAATTTCTCCCCTATTGACTTCATTATTATAATTTTTTGAAATCAAGAATACGTTTATTATTTTTTTCTGAGTTAAATGTTTCTTTAGGGTGTTGTAGAGCTTTCAGTCTCATTCCATACTGGTTAAAACTTCTATTAAATTAGATTATGAAGACTAAAAGCTGAGCGGGGAATGCTTTTTAGGTTTCAATACATCTGATAGGGATGCAATGAAATAGCTGAATTGATTACTAGTTTGTTAAATAAATGTAAATTGGGGCCCCCTAGAAATGGAGGTTGCAATAAGCTGTTCAAGTGCTCTAAGCGGTTCAGCTGATCAGATCTGAGAAATGTGTTTACCTTTTATGTCTACGCAAGCTGCAAGTTTCTCTAATAATGAAGAAATTGAATATTAAGGGCGTAATTTAGTGTGCTTTTTTAGGAAAGCCTTCTTACATCCACAGATACGCTTAGCTCCTGACTGTTCCCTCCATCAAAAACAACCCCTCTCAGTGGGGTTACATCAGAGTAATCACGCCCCCAAGCTGTTGTTATGTGCTGATCCGCGGGGATGTCGTCATTAGTTGGATCAAACTCAAACCAGCCTTCACCCGGGGAGTAGACAGCAAACCATGCGTGGGAGGCATCAGCGCCTATTAGTTTTTCTTCTCCCGGTGGGGGTAAGGTTTCTAAGTAGCCACTAATATAGCGTGCTGGATACCCCATTGCTCTTAAACAGCCGATAGCAATATGGGCGAAATCCTGACATACCCCGCTTTTTTTCTCTAACGCTTCATGTAGTGGGGTGGCTACGTTGGTTGAACTTGGGTCATATTTGAATTCGTTGAATATCTTAGTGGTTAGGGCGCGTACTGCTGAGCATAGAGGGCGATTCTCATCAAACAGTTCTTGTGCGTAGTCCTTCAATTCACTGCTGATTTTAATCATTGGTGAATCTAACAAAAACTCTTTGGCTTCGATAACTTCAGGCAGAGTCGATAGTTCTAATTCTTGTTTTACCTGAGAGCATGTTTTACCCAGATCAAGATCCAGGGATGCACGCTCGGATTGGGTATCTATCTCGGTGGTAACGTCGATTACTAATTTCTTATGGTGCTTTTGCAGTGAAAAGTAGAAGCAGTTGTTGCCAAAGTAATCTTCTCGCTGGGAAAAATAGTCCGGCTTAGGAGTAATGTTTACCTGCATGTTCTGACAAATTTGATTGTCTGTACTGCGAGGTAGAAGGTGAGCTTGGTTGTAGCAAAGCGAAACAGGTCTGTTGTAGGTATATTCTGTGATATGTCGGATGCGGTAAATCATAGAAATACAATCCCTTGGGTGGCTTCAAGTTGCTGAGGCTCTGATTGGTGATCAAAGTATTGATCGCTGAGCACAGAAGAGAAATCTTCAATGTGCTTGATTACTTCTTTTAGTAGTTGTTGAAGTTGGCCGCGTGATTGAGTCTCTGTGTCATATCTTGATACAGCATCAAGGTCTGCCATTTGAATGTTGCTGAGTGATTGAATAAGTCGCTTCTCACCCGGACTTAAGCCTGGTTTTAGAGAATCAGGTTGTGGTAGGTCTTTAAAATGGTTTAGAAGGCACTGTAGCTGGTAGATGATAGAGCGTGGGTTAGTTTCATCTAACATCAGTAACTCTAACCCGTGTGCAACATCGGTATGTGTACGATAGCGTCGTCTGAAGGTTATTAATGCTTCGACACTAAGAAGCACTGATTCAAGAATTTGCTGTTGTTGCGATTGGGGCAGTGCGGTTGTTAGTAATGATTGAATGAGCCGAGCAGTTTGTAGCGCTCTTTCTGTACGGCGGCCAATCTCTTGAAACTTCCAGCCAACGCCTTGGAGCATACTTTCATGGCTTAGACCCGACATCGCAAGCAAGGTCGTTACTAGTGGATCCAGTGATTCCTCAGGCGCTGAGGGTAAACCACTGATATAAGAACGCTCCAGTTCAAACAGATTATCTCGAATATCGTTAATGATTCTGTGTGTGTCTGCGGATAGCATCTCTTTGACTTCTTCCGAACAAGTTAAGAGTGCTAATAAACTGGATTTAATACTGCTGGAGCGATTGCTATCTAAGATGATATCGATCAGCTCTTGGTCGGGATTATCCAGTTTCTCTATATCCATAAAACCAGGAAGACAATTGGTTTGCTGAGATAGAGCCTGCAATAGCATCTTTTTAGATTTTTCGGGCAATGGCTCAATGCCATTCATCTGCATGAAAACGGTACGCATTAAGCGCATGTTGGACTCGGCTCTTTCCGCGTAGCGCCCCATCCAGAAAAGATTTTCAATGACTCGGCTGGGTAGATTAGCTTCGTGTGCTAGATTTATGATGCCACTGTTATCTTCAATTAGAGTGGTCTGCTTTTCAGGTTCGGATGCTAGTATCCAGGTGTCTTTACTTTGTGACCCCGCTTGATTCGTCACAACGGTGGCTTGCTGGCTTAAGCCAACCCGAGTTAAGCCGCCGGCCATTACGGTATATGTACTTTGATTTGCCACCTGATTCGATACAGTAAAACTTCTAAAAATTGAAGGTCGTGTCAGAATCTCATTATCTTGCCACGCTGGCAGATAGGAAGGGGTGACATAGCTTTGTGCCACAAACTCATGGGGGGATGCTTCGATACGAGCCAGTATTTCTGATCGGCTTTCCGCGGTTAGCATATGGCCATATACGCTGGGGCTGCTGGCCTTGCGCATAGCGGGTTTAATGATAAGAGAATCCAAGTTAGATTTAATGAAGTTTAGATCACTCTTATCGCCGCACCACCAAGTATCGACAGACGGTAGTTTTAAATCGCGGCCCAGAAAGTGCTGGCTGATTTGAGGCATGTATTTTAATAAAGCGGGCGTTTCTAGAATGCCGGAACCAAGCGGATTACTGACTGCAACATTGCCGTTGCGGATGACCTCAAGGAGGCCAGGAATTCCCAGATAGGAATTAGACTTTAACTCAACGGGGTCACAGTAAATATCATCTACACGGCGCATTATAACGTTAACTTTGCTTAACCCATTTAGGGACTTAAGCCAGACACATCCATCCCTAACTATCAAATCACTACCCTGAACCAAAGGGTAGCCGAGGTAGTTGGAAAGATAGGTATGTTCAAAATAGGTTTCGCTGTAAGCACCCGGTGTTAGGATGACGATCAATGGATCATCGGTTTTATCTTTAGCAAGCGAAGCGAGTGTATTTCTAAGAGATTGAAAAAAATGAGATAACCGATGTACTTGGCTATCACGAAATAGGCTGGGCACCACACGAGAAAGGACCGTGCGGTTTTCGAGCGCATAACCCGCACCGCTTGGTGACTGGGTACGGTCTCCGATGATGATAATCTTACCATCAGCTCCCCTGATCATATCTGCGGCATGAAGTGTCAACTGATGATCATTGGGAAGTTGAATATCTTGGCACTGGCGTAGGAAACCCGGGTGGCTATAAATGATTTCAGGCGGAATAACGGCTTGACGAATAAGCTCTCTGGGACCGTAAATGTCCTTCAAAATGAGGTTTAAAAGTTCAGCGCGTTCGGTTAAACCTGCTTCGATGAGACTCCATTCTTCGCTTGGAATAAGCATTGGAATAGGGTCTAGTTCCCAGGTTTTACTGTCTAAAGGCCCGCTAGCAAGGTTATAGGTAGCGCCATCATCACGTAATATGCGTTCTGCTTTTTTATGTCGGTCCTGAAGCCCATCGTGTCCAAGGGTTTCGATGCTTTCTAGTAGGTATTGCCAGTGCGAACGAGGCAGACCTAGATCAAACGCCTCATTATAGTGACCATCGGGAACTGAGAAGTTACTTGATGGTTCACTCATGACTGATTGTGATTGATTCTGCACTGACTTGCCCACTATTTGATTCTAGTTGCGCACATTATAGCGACTACTTGTAAAAAATCTGCTTTCAGTGTCACTGCAAATGTAGAAATAAAATTTGTGACTTTTAAAGGAGCGATTTTGCTTTCGTCAAGTTTATCCCTGTTGCGATGTTTGCATGCTCGTTATGCTGTTTTTTGGAAGAGCGAGCTTGCGCATACACGGAGTGAAAGCGAACCAGTTAGCGCTAAGGTCGTCATGCAGTTGAGAAACGCTTATCTGTAGATCGTTGAGGTGATCTCGAAACGTCTCATTAAGCTGTTCTCCATTATTTAAGGGGTAGTGTAGTTCTTTAACCGTTTCTATACCCCTTAAAATATTTTCAGGGCGTGGTAATTTTTGAGCGGCTGCATGTATTTCGTTTAGGCAAAAACGCAGGGTTCTTGGAAAGTGAGGATCTTCCAACATAAATCTTGCAACTTTTTGCGATTGAACTGCTGTTCTTACTCCGCGTCGGTAGTTCATATAGCCGCTAACTGAGCGAAGTACGTTCCCCCATACGACTTGGTCAAGATTTACGCGTTTATCTTCATTTGGTTGCAGTATGACGGAAGCGCCGGCATCAAGAATACGCGTCGTCATATCTGCTCGTTCAATATTTCTGCCAATGACGACAAACTGCCATGTGGCGTCCCGGCTCATGGCGCCTTCGAATAGACCGGTTATTTCTTGGCAGCGCTGTATTAACGTGTTTAAAAATTTATGCCGATTGGTTCGGTTTATACCTTGCTGAATATTGTGTCGAGCATAAAGGTCCAATTCGTTAATTTGTTCCCATGTATCTTGAGGTATTACATCTCTTGTTGTGCGGATGTTTTCTTTTGCGTGCCTCAGAGATGAGAGTAACGAATAGGGATTGGAATCGTCGGCTAGTAAAAATTTCACGACATTTCGTTCGTCCCGAACTTTATAGCGTTCAGTATAGCTATCAGCATTGCTGTTGATACGAATAAGGTTATACCAGCTGATATTGGTTTTCTTTGGTAGATCAAACAGCAAACTGTCATAAACGCTGACTAGGCGTGCAATGTTCTCAACACGCTCTAGGTAACGGGCACCCCAATAAATTCTTTCGGCTACACGAGATAACATAACTATTCAGTCTCCGTATCAACAATCCAAGTATCTTTACTACCGCCACCTTGAGATGAATTAACAACAAGCGAGCCTTTTTTCATGGCAACTCGTGTTAACCCTCCGGTCGTCACATAGGCGTCTTTACCCTGTAAAATAAATGGGCGAAGATCTAAATGGCGTGGTTCTAACTTTCCCTGTCCTATCAGTGTCGGAGCGGTAGAAAGGTTCAATGTAGGTTGGGCGATATAATTACGTGGGTTCTCATTAATTAGCTGAGCAAATTTAGTTTGCTCTTTTTTGGTCGAGTGCGGCCCCACGAGCATTCCATAGCCACCTGATTCGTTGGCTGGTTTTACAACCAATTTATCCAGATTAGCCAGTACATACTCTTTTTGTTTGGGATCTTCACACAGATAGGTTTCAACATTGGATAGAATCGGTTCTTCATCAAGATAGTATTTGATGATGGCTGGTACGTAAGCATAAACAACCTTATCATCTGCTACACCTGCCCCCGGGGCATTCGCTAAAGCAACATTGCCCTTTTTCCATGCTTTCATCAAGCCGGGTACACCTAATGCTGAGTCTTTCCTAAATACTTCCGGATCGATAAAGGCGTCATCAATTCGACGATAGATCACATCAACGCGTTCCGGCCCGGCAATTGTTTTCATGTATACGCAATCATCTTCGACGAATAGATCGCTGCCTTCTACGAGCTCGGCTCCCATCTGTTGAGCTAGAAAGGCATGTTCAAAGTAAGCAGAGTTAAAAATGCCAGGTGTTAAGACAACAATTTCAGGTTCTTCAACATCCCTAGGAGATAAAGAGGCCAACATATCAAACAGGTGAGCGCAGTAATCGTCTAATGGGAGGATGTTCTCTTTCTCAAAAATTTCAGGTAATACGCGCTTAGTAATAGCTCGGTTTTCGAGCATGTAGGAAACCCCAGAAGGGACGCGTAAGTTATCTTCCAGAACAAAGAACTTACCGTCACCATCTCTGACCAAGTCGGTACCACATATATGTGCCCAGACACTATGAGCCGGATTGACACCAATGCATTCGGGAAGAAAGTTTGGGGAGCCTTGGATTACATGTTCGGGGACCACACCGTCACGAATAATCTTTTGTTCATGATAAAGGTCATCGATAAACATATTTAGGGCACTGAGTCGTTGTTTAAGCCCTTCAGCGACCTGTTTCCATTCATCAGATGGAATTATTCTTGGGATAATATCAAAGGGCCACGCACGGTCTATATTGCCCTCTTCAGTATAAACAGTAAAAGATATCCCCATCTCCTGAATGGTGGCTTCAGCCATTTGGCGGCGCTTATCTAGCTCTCCATCTTCCATGTCTGCAATATGTTCTACTAATTTGTCCGCCGCTTCTCGCGGTTTACCTTTTGACGAGACTAGCTCGTCAAAATGTGACACCGATTCATAACCATCCCAAATGCTATTCATACCCTTTGTTTCCCTGATATCCGAAAACTTAAGACTGCACTATTATAGTGCGGCGAAGGTGAGCAAGGCTTTTTGTTGGCCCTGCCTTGGTGCTTCGGCCTGATTAATAGACCGAAGAATCTATAAATATTTTATCTAAAGGGGATTGAGCAAATATTAGGCCATTAATATTTAATGTGCTTTTTTACGGGGCTATAGGGCTAATGAGCTGGGTGATGGCGTTGTATTACGATCATAGGCTTTTGCGGTGCTTGATATGAATTGGCTTGAAGCTTGCTGTGTAATAAAGCAGTTGTTTAACACTCTCTATATTAAGGGATGATAATCGCAGTGCTGTGGAATGCTTTATTAGCCCATATGGCATGTAATTAGATTGAGTACTTAATAAAGGATTAAACAGGATCAAAGTTTGCTTATCTCGCAATTTGGTACAGTGCGTTCAGCTTAGGAGCATTAAGGAATGGCAATTCGTGTAGCCTTGAATCACAAGACAAAATACAAGTTTGATCGTAGAGTTAATCTATTTCCGCATACATTACGTTTACGGCCAGCTCCTCATTCGCGTACACATATTCACGGATACTCTCTCAAAATAACCCCTGAAGAGCATTTCTTGAACTGGCAGCAGGACCCTTTTGGCAATTATCAGGCTAGACTCGTTTTTCCAGAAAAAACAGATGAATTTAGCATTGAAGTAGAAGTGATTGCGGATATGACCGTTATTAACCCATTCGACTACTTTGTTGAAGAATATGCTGAAAACTATCCATTTAAGTACGATGCTCAGTTAAAAAAGGAGCTGCTGCCTTATCTAAAGTGCTCAGAAAAAGGTCCGTTACTGAAGAAGTGGGCGAGCAAGGTTGATAAAGAGCCAAAACCAATCAATGATTTTTTGGTTGAGCTAAACCAGCAACTTGAGCAAGAGATTGATTACGGTATCCGCATGGAGCCCGGTGTTCAGACTTGCGAGAAAACGTTATCTAGTAAAAAAGGCTCTTGCAGAGATACCGCATGGTTACTTGTTCAGATACTCCGTCGAATAGGCTTGGCTGCTCGCTTTACATCCGGTTATCTAGTTCAGCTCAAGCCTGATGTAAAACCTCTTGATGGTCCAGCAGGAGCTGATGAGGACTTCACTGATCTACATGCTTGGTGTGAAGTTTATATTCCGGGTGCCGGCTGGATCGGTCTTGATCCAACATCGGGCTTGTTTGCTGGAGAAGGGCATATTCCTTTGGCATGTACATCAGATCCAGTTTCAGCGGCTCCTGTGACAGGTGCGACTAGCCCATGTGAGGTTGAATTTGAACATGAAAACAGCGTAACGCGAATTCAAGAAGATCCAAGGGTCACTAAGCCTTATAGCGATCAGCAGTGGGAAGATATTATGCAGTTGGGATCTGCAATAGATCAGCAGCTGAATGAGCAGGATGTTCGCTTGACCATGGGTGGGGAGCCAACCTTTGTTTCTGTTGATGATATGGAATCTCCGCAGTGGAATACGGATGCATTGGGTGACGATAAGCTTAAATTAGCCAAAGATCTGTTACTGCGCTTACGTGAAGAATATGCCCCGGGTGGCCTATTACACTACGGTCAAGGTAAGTGGTATCCCGGTGAGGAGATCCCTCGTTGGGCGCTAGGTTGTTTTTGGCGTGAAGATGGTGAGCCTTTATGGTCTAAACCGTCATTGTTAGCGCGAGTTGATCAGGATTATGGTCATGATTTGAGTTCTGCTGAAAAGTTTTTTACTCAGTTGTGTAATAACCTTCAGCTTGATAATAAATTTATCCTCCCAGCTTATGAAGATGCGCTGTATTTTGCTTGGAAAGAGCAAAATCTACCGGGTAACATTGATCCATTAAAAGCTGATTTGGATAGTGATCTAGAGCGTAAACGCATCGCTAAGCTGCTGCAGCGTGGTTTAAATAGCCCAAGTGGTTTTGTTTTGCCACTTGCGTGGGATTATTCACAATCTAATTGGCACTCAACTCATTGGCCTATGAGACGCGAGCAGGTGGTGTTAATCCCAGGTGATTCATCTTTGGGGTACCGATTGCCGCTAGATTCTCTTCCCTATCAAACTGAAGAGGAACGTGAGGTTCAAGCAGAATCTGATCCTTTTGAATTATCCCGTCCTTTACCTAAGCATAGTCAGTTCGCGGAAACGGTTGAGCAGCTTAAAGAGATGCCTGCATCGGATGCTATAACCACGCATCAGGTTGAGGTGATACGTACTGCGTTATGTATTGAGCCTCGTGATGGTAAGTTGTATTTGTTCCTGCCGCCGATGACCTACCTTGAACACTACCTTCAGCTCATTGCGACCATAGAGAAAACCGCAACAGAGCTTAAATTGCCGATAGTGTTAGAGGGCTATGAGCCGCCAAAAGACAGTCGCCTTAAAAAATTATTAGTGACGCCTGATCCAGGTGTTATTGA
>CERC01016946.1_pt1 | contig 30149 bp, 21 predicted proteins | sample 530921 | NCBI WGS metagenome assembly CERC01 (sample SAMEA2621099, study PRJEB7988) | marine metagenome | isolation source: saline water (ENVO:00002010), including
ATGGTACAACCAGATGTCGCTATTTTTGGCGAAAAGGACTTCCAACAGCTGATGGTCATTCGCCGAATGACTGAAGATTTGAGCTTACCTGTCGAAATACAGGGAGCACCTATCGCACGCAATGAGGATGGACTCGCATTAAGCTCGCGTAATGGTTATTTAAGCCCCGAAGAACTAAAAATAGCGACCACTTTGAATCGCACTCTACTAATTGCTAAGGATGCTCTTCTCAACGGCAGCAAGGACTTTAGTGGTATTGAAGAGCAAGCAGAGACAACTCTTGAAGAATCCGGTTTTAAACGTGATTACTATAAGATCTGCCGTCGCTCTGATCTGCAACCTGCTACCGACTCAGACAAAGAACTCGTTATTGTGACAGCCGCATACATGGGCTCAACACGCCTTATTGATAATATTCAAATCAATTTATAACGCTAATAGCTAAACGAAAGTTCTTTCGTTTAGCTATTTTTGAAATCCCCTTACTTTTTGCACCGACATACACCTTCAGCCCCCTAAAATACTGCAACGCAACACTCCCAGCCACCAACCGAAGTCGTATACATCCCCGCTACTTTCGAGGCTTGACAAGCAGGGGGCTGGTCACGCAGACTGCTAAGACGATGAGTTCGTGCAGTGCAATAAAAACTATATAAATAGTCATCACTGCCGAGAAATGCGGTTTTTTTAACCCGTCATGCACAAATATGACGAATAAGGTTTTCGTATAAACGCCAATTTTCAATTGAAACACTAAAGTCACTTTAGTGACTTAAAATCATCGTTAACGAACTTTGTACATAGCTAAGCTAAGAGGCATTTCAAATGCGTGACGTTGTTATTGTTGCTGCGGGTCGTACCGCAGTTGGTACTTTCGGTGGTTCCCTATCTAAAATTGCTGCATCAGATCTAGGTGCAACAGTTATTAAAGGCCTAATTGAAAAAGTTGATTTAGATCCAGCAAAAGTGGACGAAGTCATTTTAGGTCAAGTTTTAACAGCAGGCTGCGGTCAAAACCCTGCTCGCCAAGCGACTCTGAATGCAGGTTTACCAAACTCAGTTTCGGCACTTACGATCAACAAAGTATGTGGTTCTGGTCTAAAAGCTATCCAGATGGCTACGCAAGCAATCCGTTGCGGCGATGCAGAGATCATCATTGCGGGTGGTCAGGAAAACATGAGCGCATCTGCTCACGTTCTGCCTAACTCTCGTAATGGCGCACGCATGGGCGATTGGAAAATGGTTGATACCATGATCAAAGATGGCCTTTGGGACGCATTCAATGATTACCACATGGGTATCACTACGGAGAATATCGTAGAGAAATATGGCTTCACGCGTGAAGAGCAAGATGCTTTCGCTTCTGCATCTCAGAACAAAGCAGAAGCAGCTGTAACTGGTGGCTTATTCAAAGATGAGATCATCCCTGTAACAATCCCTCAGCGCCGTGGCGATGATATTGTATTTGATACAGATGAGCAGCCACGTTTCAGCTGTACTCCTGAAGCACTTGCGAAGCTACGCCCTGCATTTAAGAAAGATGGCACAGTAACAGCAGGCAACTCTTCTACAATCAACGATGGTGCAGCTGCAGTTATCGTTTGTTCTGCAGAAAAAGCAGCAGAACTAGGCCTTCCAGTACTTGTAACTATTAAGGCTTACGCTTCTGCGGGTATTGATCCTGCTATCATGGGTACAGGCCCAATCTGCGCAACACAGAAAGCACTTGAAAAGGCTGGCTGGAATGTAGATGACCTTGACCTTGTTGAAGCAAACGAAGCATTCGCTGCACAAGCAATGTCTGTAAACAAAGACCTAGGTTGGGATACAGATAAAGTAAACGTTAATGGCGGTGCAATCGCTCTGGGTCACCCAATCGGTGCTTCAGGTTGTCGTGTATTCGTGAGCCTAGTTCACGAGATGGCACGTCGCGATGCTAAGAAAGGCCTTGCTACACTATGTATTGGTGGCGGCATGGGTACAGCACTTGCAGTTGAACGTAGCTAATCGCTTTTTTGGGTAATCACTCTGATTACCCAAAACAAAAAACCGCAGCTGAGCTGCGGTTTTTTTTGCCTTAAATTTGGCTTAACAAATAAAGGTTATGCCTGTGCTATTGCACCTTTACCTACACCTTCATACGCCTTAACTAGAACCTCATCATTAGGACGACTTAGCTTAATTTGCTGCGCTAAATGGGAGGCAATCAGCTCAACCGTGGTATCCGTATCAATCAAATAGCACACACTTGCAGGCAGACTGATTGAAAACTCACCTTGCGGCGCTTGATAAGCGTATTCATGCACGGTATCACTTTGTGATGTAAGGTGTGACTCAGAACCTATATAGATTTCTTTAAAGCGTTCTGCCCACTCCAACTCTAAATCATTATCTCGCTGTCCATTAATATACAACTCAATTTTAGAACGATGACCATGCGCTATACGCTGGCAGTTACCATCATGCTTTTGCAGGCCATGACTGTAGTGATAGAAAGCGCCATCAATTTTTTCTGGTACAAAACGAATATTTAACCCTTTAACTTCGCCCGGAAACAGATCGAGTAGCTTATCTTTACACCACTCAGCTAATGACTCTTCAGTCACTTCAGGCAGATCAACTAAACAAATAGCCGCTTTAGGTGAGCGACACACAAATCTCTCGCCAGTTTTATACAGCCATTCAACTTGCGTATAACCCTCTTCCGTATGCTGACTCAAACGCGGCATCTGTGTAGGCACAACTAAAGCGTGATCAATCCAGAGATCAAACCATTTTTTAACCTCTTTTTTCACTATACCGAAATCGCAAATCATACCTTGTTCATTTAAGCTTCCATCAAGCTCTAATTGCACAAGCCAAGATTCCCCCATAAGCCCTCTCTGAGGGTGAAGATAGGAAAAATCAACATTGGTAAGATTATCTACAAACAATTTCACAAGCGGGCTCCACGGTTAAGACGCGTATTTTAGCCTAAATTTAGCCGGTAAAAAACGCCGTAGGCTGTAGGGGATAAGCTGCATCAGATATAATAGCTACTTTCTTACATGCTTGACTGACGAAGTGATGAAAAAGTACTGATATGCGCCTCGATAAATATCTATCTCAATCTACTGATTACTCCCGTAAGGAAGTTCGCCGTTTTCTTAAAATGGGGGAAGTCACTCTCAATGGAGAAGAGGTGCGTGATCCATCGATGCATGTGAATGAAGTAGAGGATGAGATCTATCTCAACGGCTATCCCCTTGAGGCCCCTGGGGAAAAATATCTAATGCTAAACAAACCGCTAGGCTGCGTCTGCTCTAACAATGACGGCACTCATCCAAGCGTACTCAGCTTTATCGACCTCCCAAGGGCAAACGAACTAGTTATCTGTGGGCGACTCGATGTCGACACCACAGGGCTCGTTCTAATCACAACCGATGGTAAGTGGGCACATAGAATCACCTCACCTAAGCATAAAACAGGGAAACTCTACCAAGTGGTAACAGCTGACCCTATTCCCGAAGATGCTGTCGATAAATTTGCCCAAGGTATGATGCTCATTAACGACAAAGTCCGCACGAAGCCCGCTGAACTGCGCATTACCGCATCAAATGAGGCAGAAGTTATTCTAACTGAAGGCCGTTACCATCAGGTTAAGCGCATGTTTGGCGCAATCGGCAACAAAGTTGAAGAGTTACATCGAGCAAGTATTGGTAATATCCATCTTGATGAAGACTTAGAATTAGGCGAATACCGCTTTTTAACTGACCAAGAGATCAATAGCATCCAATGAGTGATTCAGCCTTCCCACTGCTTGCTCCATACATCAAGAGCGCAAAAGCGAAAAGCCTTTGGCTAACCGATGAAAATCTTCTCGATACGAACTTACAGCCTAATGAATCAGTTATCTGTATTACCAACCGACTAGATCTACACGCACACTTACAAAAACAGGGCTGGAAAGCCTTCTTTTCTGACTATGACCTATCCATTATCGAAGATAACAGTTTAGAGCGCGTGGTCTATCGTGTATCGAAAGAAAAGCTCGTCACTCACCATCTTATTAATGAAGCTTATCGCTGCCTGAGAGTAGGCGGTGAATTGATCATTGCCGGCGATAAAAATGAGGGGATCAAAACCTATTTCAGCAAAGCTAAAAAGCTTTTAGGAATGGGAGAGACTAGCAAAGTTGATAGAGATACTTGGCTCGCCCAACTGACCAAAATTAATGAATCCAGCGAACAACGGCTAGACGATAAAGATTACCACCAGCTACGCGCTAGCTGCGCAGATGAAAACTTTGAGTATCAAAGCAAGCCTGGTGTTTTTGGTTGGGATAAAGTAGATAAAGGAAGCGCTTATCTTATTGAAAACTTAGATAGCTTTCTCATGACACTCCCTGAACCACCCAAAAGTGCACTCGATCTTGGCTGTGGCTACGGTTACCTATCGCTTAACCTAACTCATTTAGATATCCCCGTTACAGCAACCGACAATAACGCGGCGGCCATCCGCGCCTGCGAACGAAATTTTGATCGCTATCCAATTGATGGCAAAGTTATTCCAGCCAGTTGCGCGCAAGGCATTAGCGAGAAGTTTGATCTGATTGTCTGCAACCCACCTTTCCATGCAGGTTTTTCAATTGATGGAGACCTAACGGACCGGTTTGTAAAAGCCGCACATGATCGTTTGCATAAACGCGGTATCGCTTGCTTTGTCACCAACATGCATATCCCTATCGAGCGTAAAGCTAAGAAATATTTCCATCAGGCTGAATGCATTATGTCCAACGGCAACTTTAAACTTGTACGACTTAGCCATAAAACGTAAAGCGTTTGTTTAGCCCCAGTTAAAAATTAACAAGGACGGCGTTTAACGGTTAAATAAACACCAATAACCGTTACGCCAATGCCTGTTAAAGCATAAGCATTTAACGTTTCACCAAACAAAAACCAAGCCTCCAAAGCGGTAAGTGGCGGCACCAGATAAAAATAACTCACCACCTTACTTGCCTCACCCTCACGGATCATCACTAAAAGCAACAAAATAGCTATCACAGATAACGCCAGCACCATCCACAATAGCGCTCCTATTAATGGCCAGCTCCAGATAACAATGCCGGAATCAAACTGCCAAGCTAATAACGCCATCACCATTGCCGTGGCTAAATATTGATAAAAAGCCCCAACCATTAGATCCACACCTGAACCAAAACGTTTTTGATAGAGCGTACCCACAGAAATAGCAACCAATGCAAGCAGTGCAGCGCTCCATGCTTCCCAACCGGCAACACCTCCCCCCTGAGAATCACTTTGGCTGACTACCAATAACACACCGACAAAACCCACCAGCAATCCTAACCACTGAACTTTATGTAAGCGCTCACTTATCCATAACCAGCCTATCATGGCGGTCAGCAATGGTTGTACACCGACGATAAGTGCCGTTATCCCTGCGGGTAATGACCAACCGATTGCAGCAAAAACACCGCCTAAGTAACACGCATGTACAAGAAACCCTACCATCATCTGATGAGCCGCCTGTTTAGGTGAACACCACTTTGGCTTGCGCCAAAGTAATAGCCCTGCGAAAACCACCAGCGTCAGCAACATACGCAGTAACAAAACACTAAACGGCTCCATATACGGCACCGCATATTTAGCACCAATAAATCCGGTACTCCAAATACCCACAAACGCCCAAGGCACCAACTTTAACTGCTGATCTTTAGTTAACACACCATGCACCTTAAAAAACGTATATTACGGCTTCCCATCACTCTACCAATAGAAATAAGCGATCAACAAAACCCTATGTAGGCTAACCACTCTAAAGAGATAAACCGCGGCGGAAAAGGGACACAGAAAAGCAATTAAAGGGGTACAGAAACACGAACAAGCAATTAAAAAATGATATTTACAGCCTTTTAAAATACCCTGTACCCATGAATAAGTATTCTCAGTTAGTACAGCAACTAAAAAAACGTATCGAAAAAGGCGAGCTGACGCCGGGATCGCGTCTCCCCTCCATCCGGCTTTTAAGTCAGCAATATCAGCTGAGTAAAAACACCGTCATTAGGGCACTGACCGAGCTAGAAAACTTAAAGCTCCTTCAAGCCAAACCTAGACAAGGCTTTTTTGTCTGCGCCCCACAAAAACAGATTCCAGCGCTTCAACCTAAACAAGTAACGCTAGGTGCAACCGCATTTTCTGTGCTCGGCGCAGCAAACAAACCCGGCCTACTTGCTTTAGGTTCAGCCTACCCTGATTCACGCTGGCCTACCGTAAGCTGGTATTATCAACAACAAGCAAAAACCGCTCGCCGTTGGGCACGTGCAAACCACCAGCGCCGCAGCCATTACAGCACTCCTCCCGGAGACCCAAGCCTACGAAAATCCTTAGCCGACCACCTGAACGCCACGGCACTGAGCTGCAATAGTGAAGAGATTGTTATTACCCAAGGCGCACAAGAGGCGCTTTCCCTGTGTCTTCGCTCAGTAGCAGAGGTAGGCGATACTATTGCCGTAGAATCACCTTGTTACTATGGCACGCTCCAATGTATAGAAGCGCTAGGCCTAAACGTATTAGAGTTACCCTCAGACCCGGTACAAGGCACTAATTTAGATGCCCTAGAAAGCGCGCTCAACCAATGGCCAATTAAAGCGGTACTCACTAACCCGAGCTTTAATAACCCCTTAGGCTTCAACCTCGATTTAGCAACGCGTAAGCGCCTGATAAACATAGCCAACCGTTGGAATATTGCTATTATCGAGGATGACGTATTCGCTGAACTAAGCTACAACCAACAACGATCCACCCCTATAAAAGCACTTGATACAGAACAACGCGTGCTGCACTGTGGCTCCTTCTCAAAAACAGTCGATGTTGATATTAGACTCGGTTGGGTACTTCCCGGCCGATATTATGAAAAGGTCAATTATTATAAATACGTTACCAGCATCGCTTGCCCTGCGTTAACTCAACAAGCTATCAGTGAACTATTAATCGGTCGCCGCTATCGCCGCCATCTGATTCAAGTGAGCCGAAGCTATCAAGAACGTGCCGATATGCTCGCTGAAGATGTTCACCGCTACTGGCCAGATAAAACTCTCTTTATCCAACCCAAAGGCGGGATACTTCAGTGGTTTAATCTGCCCGAACAGATCAACAGTGATCAACTCTTTAAGCAAGCACTTAAGGCAGGTATAGGCATCTCCCCTGGTAACCTTTTCTGTGCTGATAATCGTTTCAATCACCACATCCGCTTATGTTATGCACACTACACCCAGAGCGAAGAGCAGGTGACTGCGATTGCTAAACTCGGCGAAATGATGGAAAAGCTCTGAAGGTTTTCCACCGCTGATAGAAATATAACCAACTTCCTATAGCCCTTTATTTATAAGGCTCACAGTGAGCTGCACTCAGACTACTAACGAACTTATCCACAGAAATATGGGATAAGTTTAAAGCACTTCTAAGTCAGAATATTCAGCAATCGGATTTCGACCTTAAGTTTTGGCCAAATATAAGGCCTTAGCCTCACCTGTGAATAAACTCTAGTTTTATCTCAGCGCTCTAAAATGACAGATTGTGAACAATTCCCTGAAAACCTCATTAATACTGACCTACAGCGATTCACTCTCAAGCTATCAACGCACTTATCCACATAAAACTTGGATGAAAAATGATTAGACTTATTCGCTAACATAAAAAAACCGCCGATATCCGGCGGTTTTTCATTTTCGATAACAGCAGTACCGATGTTAGGTATTCGAGGTGATAATATCTCGCAATACCATTGGCAGGATGCCTTTATGACGTATCTGATCTAGCTCTGATGAAGTATCGACTCGTGAGGTCAACTCCAACTGTAGCGATGAGCCATCCGCTCTGTTTATAGTCAATCTGACAGTGCCACGAGGTTCAAGGGTATCAATACCCTTCAGATCGAAGGTTTCAGTGCCATCCAAATTCAGAGAAGCGCGAGTCACTCCTTCCGGTAGTTGCAGCGGTAAAACCCCCATTCCTACCAAATTGGATTTGTGAATACGCTCAAAGCTCTCAGCTATAATCGCCCTTACACCCAGTAGAGCAGGTCCTTTCGCGGCCCAGTCTCTTGATGAGCCGGTGCCATAAAGCTTACCGCCAAATACAACAGTGGAGGTGCCTTCTTCACGATAACGCTCAGCAGCATCGTAAATAGACATCTGAGCCGGTGAACCTTCTGATGGGTAGTAGTTCGTTACCGCGCCCGTAGTACCTGGTAGCAATAGGTTTCTAGCTTTACCATTGCCGAATATACTGCGCAGCATTACATGGTGGTTACCACGGCGTGCACCAAGGGAGGTCATGTCGGCATCAGCAACACCTTGTGAGCTCAGGTACTCACCAGGAGGTGAATCGGGGCGAATACGGCTTACCGGAGAGATGTGGTCTGTTGTTGTGTTGTCATCACACATAACCAGCATACGCGCACCTGAAATATTGTTCAGTGCGTCTTGCGGTGTTTCCAGTGAGAAACCATCGAAGAAAGAGATCTCCTGAATGTAAGTGGAATCCGCCGCCCAGTCATAAACAGGGCCCGTTGGGGATTCCAGGTTCTGCCATGTCGCTGGGCCATCCAAAGAATTCTCATACGTTTCGCGGAACGCTTTCGGGTCCATGCACTCAAGCATGGTCTGGCTGATTTCAGCATTGCTCGGCCAAATATCCTTTAGGTATACAGCGTTCCCATTTGCATCCTGTCCTATAGGCTCTTTGGTAACATCAATATTCACATTACCTGCCATCGCCATAGCAACGACCAGTGGTGGAGACATTAGGAAGTTGGTATCTACATCCGGGTGAACACGGCCTTCAAAGTTACGGTTACCGGATAAAACAGACGCAGCGATAATATCGTGTTTTTGCAGCGCTTCTTCAATGCTCGGTGCCAGAGGACCAGAATTACCTACGCAAGTTGTACAGCCGTAACCAGCCGTATTAAAGCCCAGTGCATCTAAGTGCTGTTGTAGTCCCGCCTTGGTTAAAAAGTCGGTTGCAACCGGTGACCCCGGAGCTAAGGATGTTTTAATGCCGTTAGGTACTGTCATCCCAAGTTCATTCGCTTTCTTCGCCAGCAGACCAGCCGCAATCAATAAACCTGGGTTAGAAGTATTGGTGCAGGCTGTAATCGCAGCTATTACGATATCGCCGTCTTTTAACTCCCTTTCAGGTAGCGGTGCAAAAATACCCGCCTCGTCTGCTTTCATAGGCGTCACTTTTACGACTTCAGGGTTGCGCTCTTTACCTTTCTCTTGGCCTTCAGTCGCTGCTTTTCTGAATACGTTACCAATCTCTGCCAGTGGCAATCTGTCCTGAGGCCTTTTAGGGCCAGCCACAGAAGGCTCCACTGTAGACAGATCAAGCTGAAGAAGATCAGTATAGTGTGGAAGTGCCTGACCTGGCTTCCAAGCCATGTTCTGTGCTTTATAGAATTCGAGTGGTAGATCGCCATCTCTGCCGGTTGCTCTCATATATTCTGCAGAGATCTCATCAAATGGGAAGAAACCCATCGTCGCACCATATTCAGGCGACATATTAGCGATGGTCGCACGGTCTGGCAGGGAAAGATTGGCACAGCCCTCACCAACGTATTCAACAAATTTACCAACAACACCAGCAGGGTATTTTCGCAACATTTCAGTAATGGTTAGTACTAAATCTGTTGCTGTAACACCTTCTCTTAATGCGCCTGTAAGTTCAACACCTACCACTTCTGGTGCCAACATTTGCATAGGCTGTCCAAGCATGGATGCTCCGGCTTCAATGCCACCAACACCCCAACCTACAATGCCGAGGGCATTGGCCATGGGTGTGTGGCTATCCATACCAATAAGAGTATCTGGCACCATCAGATTATTAATATTGAGATAACCTTGTGCCAGGTATTCCAAGTTAACCTGATGAACAATGCCGGTTTGCGGGGGAATAATTCTAATAGTATCAAAAGCCTGCGCTCCCCACTTCAAGAAGGCATAACGCTCTTTATTTCTTTCAGCTTCCAGCTCGCCATTGATTCTAAGTGAAGCAGGGCTACCTGTGTTATCCATTGTAACCGTGTGATCGATAACAAGATCTGCGCGTACTAAAGGTTCAATGATGGTGGGATCCATGCCCATGCGTTCTACAGCTGAGCGCATAGCAGCAAAATCCACAATGGCGGGTGTACCACTCAGGTCATGCATAATAACGCGGCCTGCCGTGAACGGAATTTCGATCGGCTTTGTGCCTTGATGTTCTGTCCAGCTCCCTAGCGCCTGAACCTGCTGAGCCGTGACTCCATTTTGGCCAACATTTCGGGCAATGCCTTCAAGTATAGGACGAAGCGAAAAAGGTAGTTCATCAAGCTTGATGCCAAACAACTCAGCAGTATCTGGAAGACTATGATAACTATGTGTTGTGCCGGGTAGGGTTTTAACTGAACTAGATGGATCGAATTCAATAGAGCTTGTCATTTTTTATACCTTTCGCAAAGAGAGCGCTTCTGGCTCTATGACTTTTTACACGAGTCTCCGGCAATTGCTGCAGTTACTCGATTTCCTTGTCAGTCATATTTTCAGCCGCAAACGAATCGTCATATTTTGCAACATAAATCATTATCCCCATCCAGATTGTCGACAATATTGCCACAAAACACCTTATAGGAAGTAATAATGGCATATTTATGCTTTAATTACATACAATCTAATACTATTTACTAGTGCACATGAGTATTTTTTACAGCTTTAAGTGGTCTGGGTGCAGTTTTTACAGCGAAGAATGACTATGGAAGTCATACCAAGGGATCAAATTACTACCTGAACAGTACTGAGCCTCTATATAGACGGCCCAACTGAATAGCAGACCATCGCCCTATAAACTTGGGGGCAATGGTTAAAGAGAGCATGGAGGTTTTCTTTATAGCTTAGCGAAAAGCCATATTGGCCCATAAAGATAAATAGATAGATACATTCAACAAGCATAAGGAAGTCACACTTAATAAGTGCACAGGCTCCTATATACACGCCAATAATAGAAGAGGGTGAATGAGTAGCTATGAATAGTTTTTCTGTGCTTAAGGGATAGGCGAGCAGCTAGCACTCTTCTAACTTTTTAAACAACTAGATTAAACAGTGCAGTTTAAGCCGAGCAAGATCACGATTCAACGCTATTTTTAGCTATCTAACGGATCGATCAAATCACTAAAGAGATAGAAAGTCGGCTGAAAAAGCTTACGAAAAAGCCCCTAGTTATCTTAATAGCTGATAAAACGGCGATTAACTCACCTTAGGCAGACCTAAAAAATCAAGCATCACCCTCATGATTACTATTTTAAATAAAGAGAAAACCTTTCATATTTATATAAAAATACATATCTACAACCAATGTATACCATACTAAAACACGTTGATTTAAGTACTATTTTTTTAATTTATATCGACTATTAGCTTCATTTAAATAGTTTTCATTGAGCTGTTTGTACCTTTTTCCTTATAATCTCTCCCAAATCATAACTAGATTTAAGTGAGACGTTAGACGCCATGAGTTACTATTCTGAGTACCTAGAAGAAATTGAGGTTCGTAAAAAGGACCTGGGTCTACACCCAAAACCAATCGATAGCGCTGAATTGCTATCTGAAATCATTGCCCAGATCAAAGACACAGGCAATGCAGAGCGTGAAGCGTCTCTAAACTTTTTCATCTACAACACTCTACCAGGTACTACTCCAGCGGCTGGCGTTAAAGCTGCGTTCCTAAAAGACATCGTTCTTGGTAAAGAGACTGTTGCAGAAATCTCACCTGAGTTCGCTCTTGAGCAACTATCTCACATGAAAGGCGGCCCTTCTGTTGAAGCGCTACTAGACATCGCTCTTTCTGATGACGCTCAAGCTAAACCAGCTGGCGAAGTTCTTAAGACTCAAGTATTCCTATATGACGCTGACACTGAGCGTCTTGCTGCTGCTCTTAAAGACGGTAACGCAATCGCTAAAGACCTTCTAGAAAGCTACGCGAAAGCTGAGTTCTTCACTAAGCTTCCTGAAATCGCTGAAAAAATCGAAGTTGTTACGTACATCGCAGCTGAAGGTGATATCTCTACTGACCTTCTTTCTCCAGGTAACCAGTCTCACTCACGTGCCGACCGTGAATTGCACGGCCAGTGCATGATCACACCTGAAGCTCAACAAGAAATCGTTGCGCTAGGTAAGAAGCACCCGAACGCTAAAGTGATGCTAATCGCTGAGAAAGGCACTATGGGTGTTGGTTCTTCTCGTATGTCTGGTGTAAACAACGTTGCACTTTGGGCTGGCGAGAAAACATCTCCTTATATCCCATTTATCAACAACGCGCCTGTTGTTGCGGGTACTAACGGTATCGCACCTATCTTCCTTACTACGGTTGGTGTAACTGGTGGTATCGGTCTTGACCTTAAAAACTGGGTTAAGAAACTGGACGCTGACGGCAATGCGGTTAAAGATGAAAATGGCGACAACGTATTAGAAGAAGCTTACTCTGTTGCAACAGGCACAGTTCTAACTATCGACACTAAAGCTAAGAAGCTTTACAACGGTAGCGAAGAACTAGTAGACGTCTCTGATGCATTCACTCCACAGAAAGTTGAGTTCATGAAAGCTGGCGGTTCTTACGCTCTGACTTTCGGTAAGAAGCTACAGACTTTCGCTGCTGAAACGTTAGGTGTTAAAGCGCCTACAGTATTTGCTCCTTCTAAAGAAATTTCTAACGAAGGCCAAGGTCTAACGGCTGTTGAAAAAATCTTCAACCGTAACGCTGTAGGTGTTGCTTCTGAAACACCACTGCACACTGGTTCTGACGTTCGCGTTAAAGTGAACATTGTTGGCTCTCAGGATACTACTGGCCCAATGACTTGTCAGGAACTAGAAGCGATGGCTGCTTCTACTATCTCTACAAGTGTTGACGGTGCTTTCCAGTCTGGTTGTCACACAGCTTCTGTATGGGACAACAAAGCGAAGGCTAACACGCCTAAGCTAATGGCATTTATGAACGCGTTCGGCGTAATCACTGCACGTGATCCGAAAGGCGTTTACCACTCAATGACTGACGTAATCCACAAAGTATTGAACGACATCACTGTTGATGACCGTGCAATCATTATCGGTGGTGACTCTCACACCCGTATGTCTAAAGGTGTAGCGTTCGGTGCTGACTCTGGTACGGTTGCTATCGCACTGGCTACTGGCGAATGTGCAATGCCGATTCCTGAGTCTGTAAAAGTTACCTTTAAAGGTAACATGAAGTCTCACATGGACTTCCGTGACATCGTTCACGCTACTCAAGCTCAAATGCTTAACAAGTTTGGCGAAAACGTTTTCCAAGGTCGCGTAATTGAAGTACAGATCGGTACTCTACTAGCTGACCAAGCGTTCACTTTCACGGACTGGACCGCAGAGATGAAAGCGAAAGCTTCTATCTGTATCTCTACTGACGACACACTAATTCAGTCTCTAGAGCTAGCGAAATCACGTATCCAGATCATGATCGATAAAGGTATGGAAAACGAAGCGGGCATGCTTCAAGGTCTTATCGATCTTGCTGACAAGCGTATCGCTGAAGTTAAATCTGGCGAAGCGCCTGCGCTTGCTCCAGACGAAAACGCTAAGTACTTCGCTGAGCTAGTTGTAGATCTAGATCAGATCGACGAGCCTATGATCGCTGACCCAGACGTAAACAACGACGATGTTTCTAAGCGCTACACGCACGATGTGATCCGTCCGACTTCTTACTACAATGGCCGTCAGGTTGACCTAGGCTTCGTTGGTTCTTGCATGGTTCACAAAGGCGACATGCAGATCATCGCTGCTATGCTACGCAACCTTGAGAAGAACGGTCCTATTACGTTCAAAGCGCCTCTAGTTGTTGCGCCACCAACGTACAATATCGTTGATGAGCTAAAAGCTGAAGGCGATTGGGATGTTCTTTCTAAATACGCGGGTTTCACTTTCGATGATGAACACCCGAAAGAAGCTGCACGTACTAAGTACGAGAACATTCTGTACCTAGAACGCCCAGGTTGTAACCTATGCATGGGTAACCAGGAAAAAGCTGAAGCAGGTGATACTGTTCTTGCTACTTCTACTCGCCTATTCCAAGGCCGTGTTGTAGAAGATACAGCAGAGAAGAAAGGTGAATCTCTACTAGGTTCTACCCCAATGGTTGTTCTATCTACTATCTTGGGTCGTTTCCCAACGTTGGAAGAGTACAAAGCTGCCGTTGAAGGTATCAACCTAACGTCTTTCGCTCCACCAAGCGAAGACTTAAGCGTTGCACCACAGGCTATCCCAGCTGCACGCATCTAATTACTAGATAACGTGAGCAATAAAAAGCCCCGATCATTCGGGGCTTTTTTATTTATGCTCAAAACTTCAAAGCTTGAATATTTAAAACGGAATATCGTCGTCAAAATCAGTCGGTTGAGGTGCCGCATTAGAGTTAAAGTACTCTGACTCGGAGGCTTCTGCAGAAGACGCTGGCTGAATTTTCCAGCCCACGAGGTTGTTGTAATAGCGACCGTTATATTCTCGACCACGGATATCAAAGCTTACAGTCACTTCTTGCCCGATCTGCAATGATTCGAGAAGACTAACCTTATCTTGTACAAACTCTAGGTTGATCTCTTGTGGATATTTACCGTCATCAACAGTCACGACAATTTCACGTTTTGTGAAGCCACTATTGAACGTTTGCGGGTCTTGAATCAGTTTGATCTTGCCAGTTAGCTCGTAGCTCATGAATGCTTTCCAAAAATATATGAAATTTCTATACAGTCTTCATTAAATCAAAATTAAATAAAGAAATCTTAGTTATCCACAACACAGCAATACACAGTTTCATATCGCCCATAACCACTACACTAACAGCTAAGTCGGCGACCTAGCGCTTAGGTAAAACCCAGCCTGGACGTGGGAAGTGACAGGTATATCCTCCCGGATAGCGTTCGAGATAATCTTGATGCTCTGGCTCAGCTACCCAGAAGTCGCTCACAGGCTCAACCTCAGTGACCACTTTGCCAGGCCACAAACCACTGGCTTCAACATCAGCAATCGTATCCAGCGCAGTTTGCTTTTGCGTTTCATCAACAAAATAGATCGCAGACCGATACGACATACCTTGATCGTTGCCCTGCCGATTAGATGTTGTAGGGTCATGAATCTGGAAAAAAAACTCTAATACAGTACGGTACGAAATCAGATCTGAATTGAACAGAATTTCGATGCCCTCAGCATGAGATCCATGATTGCGGTAGGTGGCATTCATGACATCACCACCGGTATAACCCACACGCGTTGCAAGAACCCCTGGCAATTTTCTAATCAGATCCTGCATACCCCAGAAGCATCCACCAGCCAGCACGGCTCGTTGTTCGGTCATTTGGGTACCCCCTCATTTTAAAAGTTAACAATTCGCAACTGTATATATTTGTTCCTGCTCTATTAAGAAAGTTCAAAACTTTGCAATACTATAAACCCTACCTCTCTCTGAGCCTGACATAAACCTCTTCAACTCTAAATTCTCAGCACTACAAAAAAACAGACTCAATCGAGTAAGCAGTTTTAAGGCAATCTAAGAACCGATCCTATTAAAACATCTACAGGGATTCAAACTTCAGAACATGCAGAAAAAAACCGCCCATGTTTCCAAAGGCGGTTTTTTATCGATCTTAGCCGAAGCTAAGTTGAATGCAATAAAGCTTAGCTAACAGCGTTATCTGCAATCAGATCTTTCATAGATAGTTTGATACGGCCACGCTGGTCTACGTCCAGAACTTTAACCTTAACCATCTGATCCATCTGGATGTAGTCAGTTACTTTCTCAACACGCTTGTTGTCGATCTGAGAAATGTGAACTAGACCATCTTTACCCGGTAGGATGTTGACGAACGCACCGAAGTCTTCGATACGTACTACTTTACCTTCGTAAACCTGACCGATCTCTGCTTCAGCAGTGATTTCGATGATCTTATCAGTTGCTGCTTTAGCCGCTGCTTTGTCAGCTGCGTATACGCGAACAGTACCATCGTCTTCGATATCGATAGATGCGCCTGTCTCTTCAGTCAGTGCACGGATAGTTGCTCCGCCTTTACCGATAACGTCACGGATCTTCTCAGGGTTGATCTTAATCTGTGTTAGCGCTGGAGCGTTGTCTGGAAGCTCAGGACGCGCATAACCGATAACTTTAGCCATCTCTTTTAGGATATGAACACGTGCTTCATATGCCTGCTCAAGAGCGATATCCATGATCTCTTCAGTGATACCTGTAATCTTGATATCCATCTGAAGTGCAGTGATACCTGTTTCAGTACCCGCTACTTTAAAGTCCATGTCGCCAAGGTGATCTTCATCACCCAAGATGTCGGTTAGGACAGCAAAGCCGTTCTCTTCTTTAACAAGACCCATTGCGATACCCGCAACTGGTGCTTTAAGAGGAACACCAGCATCCATCATAGATAAAGATGCACCACAAACAGAAGCCATCGAGCTTGAACCGTTAGATTCAGTGATCTCAGATACGATACGGATTGTGTACGGGAACTCTTCCTGTGTTGGAAGAACAGCAGCAACACCACGACGTGCTAGACGACCATGACCGATCTCACGACGACCAGCGCCCATCATACGACCACATTCACCTACAGAGTATGGAGGGAAGTTGTAGTGAAGCATAAACGGATCTTTACGTTCGCCTTCAATTGCATCGATGATCTGCTGATCACGTGCAGTACCCAGCGTACAAGTTACAACAGACTGAGTTTCACCACGTGTAAATAGTGAAGAACCATGAGTACCTTTTAGTACGTCGATCTGCACATCAATGCCACGGACAGTTTTGTTGTCACGGCCATCGATACGTGGCTCACCGGCAACGATACGTCCACGTACGATCTCTTTCTCAAGAGAGCTAACGATACCAGAAACATCACTAGCAGAAGCTTGACCTTCTTCTTCACCTGAAAGAGCCTCAACTGCTTTAGCACGCAGTTCAGCAAGTGTATTTTGACGCTGCATTTTATCCGCAACTTGGTACGCCGCTGTAATACCTTCAGCAACTTCAGCACGTACTTTAGCAACTAGATCTTCATCTTTTGCTTTCGGCGTCCAGACCCATGCTTCTTTACCTGCTTCAGCAGCAAGTTCGTTAACAGCGTTGATAACTGTCTGCATCTCTTGGTGAGCGTAGAGTACCGCACCTAGCATCTCATCTTCAGATAGCTCTTGTGCTTGAGACTCAACCATCAATACTGCATCAGCAGTACCTGCAACAACCATGTCTAGTTCAGACGTAGCTAACTGCTCGTAAGATGGGTTAAGTAGGTAGCCCGCTTCTTCAGTGAAACCAACACGTGCTGCACCGATTGGACCCTGGAAAGGGATACCTGATACAGCTAATGCAGCAGAAGTACCAATCATTGCTGCGATATCTGGATCGTTAATCTTATCAGCAGACATTACCGTACAAACAACCTGTACTTCGTTCATGTAACCTTTAGGGAACAATGGACGAATTGGACGGTCGATTAGACGAGAAGTCAGTGTTTCTTTCTCAGATGGACGCGCTTCACGCTTGAAGAAACCACCTGGGATACGACCTACTGAGTAGTATTTTTCTTGGTAATGAACAGATAGCGGGAAGAAGCCTTGACCTGGCTTTTCTTCTTTCGCGCCAACAACAGTACAAAGTACTTCGTTGCCACCCATTTTGACCAGTACAGAACCTGTCGCCTGACGCGCAACGCGGCCAGTTTCGATAGTTACTTCCTGACCACCAAACTGAAATGTTTTAGTAGCTATTTGGAACACAATAAATTTCCTTAAATTGGGTGAGGCAGTAGACGGTGCATTTTCATACCTAAGTCTTGCCAGTACTCCGATAAGCTCTTCTTGAAGAACACTGAAAGCTTATTGGAGTACAGGCGGAACGAAAATATTGACCTGTTTCCTACCCCAGATAAAACCAGGGCCATACTATGTATGGCCCCGATGAATTCACACTAACTTAGCGACGTAGACCTAGACGCTTAATCAGCTCAAGGTAACGATCTGCATCTTTACCTTTCAAGTAATCCAGCAATTTACGACGCTGGTTTACCATGCGGATTAGACCACGACGTGAGTGATGGTCATGCTTGTTGTCTTTGAAGTGACCCTGTAGTCCTTCGATGTTAGCAGTTAGCAAAGCTACCTGAACTTCTGGGGAACCAGTATCGCCTTCAGCACGCGCGTAATCAGCTACAATTGCAGCCTTGTTTTCAGCAGTTAATGCCATGTTATTCTCTCCTTAAAAATATGCACACGACTGTCATGCAGTCGCCGGATTTATAAGAAACGATGTACCGAGCATATTTTCAGTACAACGCCACATAATTTAAGTTTCATTTAGAAACCTAAAGAAATTCTATTATACAGACTATTGGTCGTCTTCAGTACAGATGAGGCGCTTAGGTTTAAGCTTCAACTCATCCGACACTTCCCCCACACCTAAAAACCTTTCGGCCTGGCTCTCTGTAGCTTGGGCAAACAAACGTACCAACGTTCCGATTTCATGCCCGCACTGGTCAACATTTTGGCCATGGAGCATTAAATCAGTTTGCTGTGGATCTAACTGAACGGCAGGCATATCATCTACTGCAGCCCAGGCCGGCAATAATAGCTTATCCAGCTCGATATGTATGCTTTTTTGCTGCTCTTCATCGGGGTTTTCAGGTAGACCCTGACACAACTCATCCAATGTCATCATCTGATCAGCAGTAAACGCCCCTACATCCAAACGATGCAACATTTTTACATGCGCACCACAACCAATCATCAGACCTAAATCTTCTACAATTGAACGAATATAGGTGCCTTTAGAGCAGAAAACCTCAAGATCAATTTCATCACCTCTGAAGGCGGTCATCTTGATCTCATGGATCGTCACTTGACGCGACTTTACTTCCACTTTAATCCCTTGACGCGCCAACTTGTAAAGCGGCTGTCCTTGATGCTTCAGAGCAGAAAACATAGAGGGAACTTGCTCTATCTCACCACTAAAATGCTCAAGTAGAAATATCTCAATTTGCTCAGGAGTAAGATCTATAGGAACAGGTTTCTCTTCAATGATCTTGCCATCAGCATCACTAGAATCGGTACGAATACCTAACTTAGCTGTCGTAATATAGCGCTTATCAGAATCAAGAAGGTGTTGTGAAAACTTAGTCGCTTCACCTAAGCAGATGGGTAACATACCCGTTGCAAGAGGATCTAAAGCGCCTGTGTGGCCACCTTTGGCGGCTCCGTATGTACGGCGTACACGCTGTAATGCGGAATTAGAAGAGATACCAGGCGGCTTATTTAACAGGAATACACCGTCGACCGCCCGGCCTCGGGATTTTCTACGACGACCCACGCATCACTCTCCGTCAGTGTCGTTGTCTTTCTTCTGATTTTCTTCGCGAACAGTCGCTTCAATCAGATGATGCAAGTGTCTACCACGCTCTATCGTTTCGTCAAAATGAAAACGTAATGCAGGCATCACACGCAACTTAACTTGCTTAGCTAGAATTCCACGAATGAAACCTGCCGCATTGTTAAGCACTTTTAAAGAATCTACTATCGCTTCATCTTCATCTTTACCATTAAGCGGCAAAACGGTGATGTAAACGTCAGCATAGCCAAGATCCTTACTCACTTTGGTATAGCTTACTGTCACCATACCTAAGCGGGGATCTTGAATTTCTAACTGGATAATTTGGGCCAGCTCACGTTGGAGCTGGTCCGCTATCCTTGATGTACGACTATAATCGCGTGCCATAAAGGTTATCTATTACCTTAAAGTGTGCGTTCAACTTCAACTGTGTCGAAGACCTCAATCTGGTCACCAGCTTTAACATCGTTGTAGTTCTTAACGCCGATACCACATTCCATACCTTGACGAACTTCGTTAACGTTATCCTTGAAGCGGCGTAGTGATTCTAGCTCACCTTCATAGATAACAACGTTGTCACGTAGTACACGGATACGCTTGTTACGGTAAACAGTACCTTCAGTAACCATACAACCAGCCACTTGACCAATCTTAGGTGCTTTAAATACATCACGTACTTCAGCAATACCAACGATCTCTTCACGATACTCAGGTGATAGTAAACCGCCCATCGCCTGCTTAACATCGTCAATGATGTCATAGATAACGCTATAGTAACGAAGTTCGATACCTTCACGTTCCATAACTTGACGTGCTTGCTGATCGGCACGAACGTTGAAACCAACCATCAATGCAGATGCAGTTACCGCAAGGTTAGCATCAGTTTCAGCAATACCACCTACGCCACCTGAAACGATGTTCACTTTAACTTCATCGGTAGATAGATCTTCCAATGCATGTGTCAGCGCTTCCAAAGAACCACGCACATCTGTTTTCAGTACAACGTTAAAGGTCTTAACATCACCGGCTTGCATGTTAGCAAACAAGTTTTCAAGCTTAGACTTCTGCTGACGAGCAAGCTTAACATCACGGTATTTACCCTGACGGAACAAAGCAACTTCACGTGCTTTTTTCTCGCTGCTCACAACCGTAAACTCATCACCTGCGTTTGGCGTACCGTCAAGCCCTTGTATTTCTACTGGGATTGCAGGACCGCCAGCTTCGATAGGCTTACCATTTTCATCAAGCATTGCACGGATACGGCCGTAATGCAGACCCGCAAGAACAATATCACCTTTCTTAAGGGTACCATTCTGAATCAGTACAGTAGCAACAGGGCCACGACCTTTATCAAGACGGGACTCAACAACCACACCTTGAGCTGGCGCATTTGGAACTGCAGTCAATTCCAAAATTTCTGACTGCAGGATAACTGCGTCTAGAAGCTCATCAATGCCTTGGCCTGATTTAGCCGATACGTTTACAAACTGGTTTTCGCCACCCCAATCTTCTGGGATAACATCAAGCGCAGCCAATTCGTTTTTAACACGATCTGGATCAGCTTGTTCTTTATCAATTTTGTTTACAGCAACTACAAGAGGTACACCTGCCGCTTTGGCATGCTGAACCGCTTCTTGCGTTTGAGGCATTACCCCGTCATCTGCCGCAACAACCAAGATAACGATATCCGTTACAGATGCACCACGTGCTCGCATTGCTGTAAATGCTGCGTGTCCCGGTGTATCAAGGAACGTTACCATGCCATTATCTGTTTCTACATGATAAGCACCAATGTGCTGGGTGATACCACCCGATTCACCTGATGCAACACGTGAGGAGCGGATGTAATCAAGCAGTGATGTTTTACCATGGTCAACGTGCCCCATTACAGTAACAACAGGTGCACGACCTTCGCGCTCACCCTGCATCGCTTGAATACTTTCCATCAATGCTTCTTCAACAGCATTTTCTTGCAGTGCGATAGGCTTATGCCCCATCTCTTCAACTACAAGCATTGCTGTATCCTGATCGATTACTTGGTTAATAGTCGCCATCGCGCCCATACCAAACATAACCTTAATCACTTCAGCTGCTTTAACATTCATCTTTTTAGACAGTTCAGCAACAGTGATACTTTCAGGAATACTTACTTCAATCACCTGTACCGTTGTTGGCTCTTTAAAGCCGTGTTCATTAGGTACATTAGGTACTGGACGACCATTCTTGCCACGGTTACGGCTAATTTTGCCACCACGACGGTTATCCTGGCCACGACCTTTACCTTTGCCAGGGCCACGACGGTTGTTGTCATTGCCCTTTTTATTAGCTTGGTCCTGAGCTTTGAAACGCTTTTCAGATTCAGCTTTACGACGCTTAGCATCTTCTTCTTTCTTCTGCTTAGCTTTTGCTGCAGCTTCTTCATCTTGCTTTTTCAGCTTCGCTTCTTCAGCGTCTTTCTCACGCTTTTTAGCTTCAGCTGCTTCTTTATCTTGATCTTGAGCTGACTTTTCAGCGGCTTTAGCCGCTTCTTCTGCAGCCTGTTGCTCTTGAACTTTTTGCTCTTCGGTCACACGAACTTCTTCAGCTTTCTGAGCCGCTAATGCAGCTTCATCAACTGTTTCAGCCTGATCCCCAGTTTCTACTTCAGAACGTTTAACATAGGTACGCTTTTTACGTACTTCTACATTAACTGTCTTCTTCTTACCAGAAGCGCCAGAAACTTTAAGCTGAGACGTAGTTTTACGTTTCAATGTAATCTTTTTAGGCTCACCATCTGCAGCGTCTTCACCGTGACTACGCTTAAGGTGATTTAGTAATGTCTGACGCTCTGGTTCTGAAACCGCTGCGCCATCATTTTTACCCGAGATACCTGCTTCCTTCATTTGCTCAAGCAAACGATCAACGGAAACACCAACCATTTCGGCGAGCTGTTTAACTGTTACTTCGGCCATTGTAGAGGCTCCTCTTCCGTTAACCTTTACTCTTCTTCAGCAAACCATGGTGCACGAGCAGTCATGATTAACGCTGCAGCTCGTTCTTCATCCAGGCCTTCAATATCAAGCAGGTCATCAACTGACTGTTCTGCTAGATCTTCCATCGTGATAATTCCTTGAGCAGCCAGAAGGAAAGCTAAGTGCTTATCCATTCCATCCATTTCAAGTAGATCAGCGGCGGGTTCTGCCTTATCTAACTTTTCTTCACTTGCAATTGCTAAGTTTAGTAACGCATCTTTCGCACGTGTACGTAGTTCTTCTACAATTGCTTCATCAAAACCATCGATCTCTAGCATCTCGTCAACTGGGACGTATGCAACTTCTTCCAGTGTTGTAAAGCCTTCTTCAACCAAGACTTCAGCAACATCTTCATCGACATCAAGATGACTAACAAACTGATCAATTACAGATCCAACTTCAGACTGATGCTTGTTTTTAGCATCTTCTTCCGTCATTACGTTTAGATCCCAACCAGTAAGTTCAGATGCTAAACGTACATTCTGACCATTTCGGCCAATCGCCATCGCCAAGTTTTCACTTGCTACAGCAACGTCAATCGAATGTGTTTCTTCGTCAACAACGATAGAAGCCACTTCAGCAGGCGCCATCGCATTGATAACTAACTGAGCTGGATTATCGTCCCATAGAACGATATCAACACGCTCACCGTTCAACTCGTTGGATACTGCCTGTACACGTGAACCACGCATACCAACACAAGCACCTACAGGGTCAATACGGCCATCATTAGTTTTTACTGCAATCTTAGCGCGCGCGCCTAAATCACGTGAAGCCGCTCTAATTTCGATGACTTCTTCCGAAATTTCAGGCACTTCAATACGGAACAGCTCGATCAGCATCTCATTACAAGCACGGCTCATAATAAGTTGCGGCCCGCGACCTTCCGAACGAACTTCAAGTAATACCGCACGTACACGATCACCCATGCGGAAAGTTTCACGCTGGATAAGCTGATCACGAGGTAGTAATGCTTCTGCATTATTCCCAAGATCAACAATAATATTATCGCGTGTCACTTTTTTAACACTGCCCGAGATCAACTCACCTTGACGATCACGGTATAATTCAACCACTTTAGCTCTTTCAGCTTCACGTACCTTCTGTACGATTACCTGTTTCGCTGTTTGTGCCGCAATTCGACCAAACTTAACAGACTCAACCTGCTCTTCGTGGATATCATCTGGCTGTAAAGCTGTATCAATTTCCTCAGCCTCTTCCATAGTTAGCTCAGTACCTAATGCAGGCACTGCGTCATTACTAACCACTAACCAACGACGGAATGTATCGTATTCGCCCGTTGTACGGTCAATTACTACGCGAATATCAGCTTCTTCTTCATAACGTTTTTTTGTCGCTGTTGCTAAAGCAACTTCGATAGCTTCGAAAATAACTTCTTTCGGAACTTCTTTTTCGTTAGAAACTGCTTCCGCAACCAACAGAATCTCTTTATTCATGCTTCTGCCTCGCCCAAGACCTCGAATCCACGTTTAGAACTGAGGGATAATGTTTGCCCGATCGATATACTCAATCGGCAGCATATATTCTTCATCATCGACAACGACCAATATGTCATCGCCTTCTGTACCATTTAAAATACCTTTGAACTTGCGACGCCCTTCATATGCAATACGTAAACGTATTTGAATATGAGAGCCGGCGTACGCAGCAAACTGCTCTAAGGTAAACAATGGACGATCCATACCTGGCGACGACACCTCTAAGGTGTAATTTCCAGTTATAGGATCTTCAACATCCATAATTCCACTAACCTGATGACTCACTTTAGCGCAATCATCCACACTAATGCCGTTCTCAGAATCAATGTACACCCTTAAGGTGCTGTGTTTTCCCTGTGAGAGAAACTCAATACCCCAGAGCTCAACCCCCAACGCAATTATCGAAGGTTCTATTAACTCTTGTAACAGTTTCATTTTCGCTGACACGAACAACCCACCCGTACTAACACAAAGGAAAGTAAATCCTTACTTTTCAACAAGTTAATATTTACATTCACAAATTTCAAAAACAAAAAATGGGTCTAATGACCCATTCCCGACCTGCAGTAACTATATTTACTGCATTTCACCTACGAAAAAGCCCCTAAAAAGGGGCCTTACGTTAAATAAGGTTGGTAGCGGGGGCTGGATTTGAACCAACGACCTTCGGGTTATGAGCCCGACGAGCTACCAAGCTGCTCCACCCCGCATCAAAAGCCAAGACTAGATTACGATCTAGCACTCAGGCTCATCAGTTGAAGACAAAAAACTGTTCTTCAACCTTATGAATAAAGGCCGATATAAAATCAATCCTTATTCATAAATAAAAAACTGGTGCAGTATTGTATATGCACAAGATATCTTTATCAAGATTAATGGTGCCCAAGGCCGGACTTGAACCGGCACGGCCTGACGGCCACTACCCCCTCAAGATAGCGTGTCTACCAATTCCACCACTTGGGCATTAACCTGTAAATCTATTAATTAGCTTGAGGAATATCAGACTCTGCAGGAGCAGCAGGCGCTGTACCTTCTAGAGCTGGCAATTGAGGCTCCTCTACTTCAGCGGTTTTGCTTTCAACAACCACCGCAGATGGGATACCTGCATCATTAACAGATCCAGCTTTATCTTTAGCATATACAGCTAAAACAAAGCTTGTTGCAAAAATTCCGGCAGCTACAACACCTGTCATACGTGACAAGAAGTTACCACTACCCGTACTACCGAAAACAGTTTGTGACGCGCCCGCACCAAAAGATGCACCCGCTTCAGCACCCTTACCTTGCTGTAGCAAGATTAGACCGATAACTGCTGCCGCCAACAAAACATGAATAATTAAAACTACTGTTTCCATTGTATAACCGTCTATTTATGCACCTGCCGCATGGCAGATGGCAATAAAATCATTTGCTTTAAGAGAAGCTCCACCGACAAGCCCTCCATCCACATCTTCGTTTGCGAATAGCTCCGCTGCATTGGATGCATTCACACTACCACCGTACACTATACGAGTAGCAGCTGCTGCAGCTGTGTCATACTCTGCAATAATTGCACGTATCTCAGCATGCACATCTTGTGCTTGAGCAGGTGTAGCTGTTTTACCGGTACCTATTGCCCAAACAGGCTCATAAGCGATAACAGCATCAGCAAACTTATCGATACCTGCAGCATCAACAACCGCTTTTAGCTGGCGCCCAACTACTTCGATAGTTTTACCCTGCTCACGTTCTTCTAGCGTCTCACCAACACAAAGGATTGGTTTCAGACCAGAAGCAACTGTTGCTATAAATTTATCAGCAACAAGCGCATCAGTTTCTGCATATAAGCTACGACGTTCAGAATGACCTAGGATGACATATTCACAACCTAGATCTTGCAACATCGTTAGCGAAATTTCACCTGTAAACGCGCCATTAGCTTGTTCACTTACCGTCTGCGCACCGAGAGAAACAGTCGAACCAGTCAGTGTTTTAACTTGAGACAGGTAGACCGCAGGCGGACAAACCAGCACATCTACATTAGAAGCATTTATATTTGCAGTTAAATCATTCATTAATTCGTTAATGAAATCTGTACTGCCATTCATCTTCCAATTACCGGCAACTAAAGCTGTACGCATTGATACCCCCATTTCAAGAGGCGCAAATACTAACCGGCTTACACCTAATTTTCAAGCGCCATTACGGCTTTTTCAACTTCAGATGCTAACTGCTGACACAAACGCTCTACCTCTACAGCATTCTCACCTTCGATCATCACTCGAATAACAGGCTCAGTCCCTGAAGCTCTTAGCAATACCCTTCCACGATCGCCTAACTCAGTTTCCGTAAGTTTCACCGCCTCAGTAATTTGCGCCACCTCTTCGATCTTAACTTTCTGTGCAACGCGTACATTAATCATCTTCTGAGGCATCTTAGTCATTCCTTGCTTTAAACCAGACAAGGTTTCTTGCGTTTCAACAATCGCTTTCAGAATCTGCAAAGCCGCAACTGTACCATCCCCCGTAGTCGTCAAATGACGACAAACAAGATGACCCGAGCTTTCACCACCTAACTGCCAGTCATTAGCGTAAAGCTGCTCCATCACATACCGGTCACCCACATTCGCACGAATAAACGGAATATTTTCTCTAGCAAAAGCTTGCTCTAATCCGAAATTACTCATCAATGTGCCGACAACACCACCTGAAAAAACACCATCTCGTCGCATTTGAGCTGCGATTATATAAAGCAGCTCATCGCCATCTACTTCTACGCCGTTTTCATCGACCATGATAACGCGATCGCCATCACCATCGAGCGCGATGCCTAGGTCTGCTTTTTCAGCTATGACCACAGTTTGCAGACGCTGAGTCGCCGTAGCGCCACAATCTTCATTGATATTTAAGCCATCAGGGGAAGATGCAATCTCTACTATTTCAGCCCCTAACTCAGAAAATACTGAAGGCGCCACATGGTAAGTAGCACCATTCGCGCAGTCCAAAACGATACGTAATCCCTTTAGCGATACGCCGCCTGCGGATGCTTTACAAAATTCGATATACCGCCCTGCTGCATCAACAATTCGCTTTGCCTTTCCCAACTCAGACGAATCCACAGTTGTCATAGCGATGTCCATCTGCGCTTCAATGGCCTGCTCTACATCATCAGGTAACTTTGTACCTTCCGAGGAAAAAAACTTAATCCCATTATCATAAAATGGATTATGCGATGCACTGATCACAATACCCGCGTCAGCACGAAAAGTACGCGCTAAGTAAGCCACGGCAGGAGTTGGCATCGGACCCGTAAGCAGAACATCAACCCCAGCGGCGGACAAACCCGCTTCAAGTGCTGATTCGAACATATAGCCGGATATACGTGTATCTTTACCAATCAAAATTTTACTATGACCTTCACGGGCAAACACTTTCCCTGCCGCCCAACCCAGCTTTAGTACAAAATCAGGGGTTACCGGGAACTGCCCAACTTTACCGCGAATACCGTCAGTTCCAAAATAGCGCTTACTCATCGTTCACCTTTACTTATCTATCGATTCCATCATGACGGCCTGCGTCATTCTGACAACATCTACTGTTTCTTTAACATCATGCACACGCATGATATTTGCACCTTGCATCACTGCAATGGCCACCGTTGCCAAACTGCCGGCTAAACGCTGTTCAAGATCACGCTCCAATACGGCTCCAATCATCGACTTTCTCGATGTACCAACTAATAACGGCAAATTAGCAATATCCAGTTTGGCTAAATTATTAAGTAGACGTAGATTATGCCCTACCGTTTTACCAAATCCAAAACCCGGATCAAGAATAATACGATTTTTATCAATACCTTCGCCCTGACAAGCCTCAATCCGCTGCTGAAAAAAAACACATACTTCATCAATGACATCAACATACGATGGACTATCTTGCATTGAGGCAGGGTTGCCTTGCATATGCATTAAACATACAGGCAATTGAGTTTCAGCAACTGCTTGTAACGCCCCCTCTTTACCCAACGCTCGTACATCATTAATTAAACCTGCACCCAGCTTTGCAGACTCTCGCATCACTTCTGGCGTACTCGTATCAACCGATATAACAACATCCAGTTCCTTTGCTATACGTTCTATAACAGGGAGCACGCGATCCTGTTCTTCACCAACCGAGACAACTTTTGCACCAGGCCGTGTTGATTCACCTCCGACATCTAGAATAGACGCACCATCTGCAACCATCATCTCCGCTTTCAGCAAGACTTTATCTAGATGAACAACATTATCTGCATACAACTGCCCACCATCAGAAAAGGAATCAGGGGTTACATTCAAAATACCCATAATCTGAGTCTGTGAAAGATCCAGCTCTCGTGTACCGAATTTAAAACCACTCATAACTAATGCTCTTGAAATTAAATGCATTAAAAAAGGCTAACCCCGCTAAAGGTTAGCCTTTCATTTTTCTTATCAGATTTTAATGTAACTTATTATCTGAGGAATCTGGCACATCTGGATCTACACCCGAATTCTTCTTATCTTGAGGCTCTTCAGATGAATCACTCACATCACCTTCTAAATCCTCATCGACGCTGCCAGTATCAGGAGTTTCCTGCTCACCTGAAGACTGACCCTCTGACGATCCTTTATCGGTAGAACCTTCATCCCAATCAGCAGGATCTGAAACTTCTTCGCGCTTCATCAACTGATCAATCTGACTACTATCAATAGTTTCGTATTTCATCAAAGCAGCACACATTGTCTCTAGAATATCTTTATTTTCTTCTAGAATTTGCTCTGCACGCGCATAACACTGATCAATTATTTTACGCGTTTCTGAATCAATTTTACGCTGAGTATCTTCAGCTAATGGCTTAGCGCCTTGACCGTATCCGCGGTTAAACGGGTCAGACTCCTCCTCATCATATAGCAAAGGCCCCATCTCATCCGTCAAGCCCCATTTGGCGACCATACTACGGGCAAAAGATGTAGCTCTTTGAATATCATTAGAAGCACCTGTCGTTACACCCTCTTTCCCTAAGGTCATCTCTTCCGCAATTCGGCCACCATATAGGGAACAAATATTAGACATGATTGACTGGCGGCTGTGGCTATAACGATCTTCCTCAGGCAGGAACATAGTAACACCAAGCGCACGACCACGAGGGATAATCGAGACCTTGTAGACAGGATCATGTTCAGGCATTAAACGCCCAACAATCGCATGCCCAGCTTCATGATAAGCGGTGTTAAGACGCTCTTTTTCAGACATAACCATTGATTTACGCTCGGCGCCCATCATGATTTTATCTTTTGCTTTCTCGAACTGTTCCATGCTGACGGTACGCTTACTTGCACGCGCTGCAAACAACGCTGCCTCATTCACAAGGTTAGCTAAATCAGCACCAGAAAAACCAGGCGTACCACGCGCAATCAACTCAGGCTTAACATTATCGCCTAAAGGTACTTTACGCATATGTACCTTTAATATCTTCTCACGTCCCTTGATATCAGGAAGACTTACATGAACCTGCCTGTCGAAACGTCCTGGACGCAACAATGCAGGATCAAGTACATCTGGACGGTTAGTTGCAGCAATAACGATAATGCCTTCATTGCCTTCGAAACCATCCATCTCAACTAGTAACTGGTTTAATGTCTGCTCTCGCTCATCATTACCACCACCCATACCTACACCACGGTGACGACCTACCGCATCGATCTCATCAATAAAGATAATACATGGCGCATTTTTCTTCGCTTGTTCAAACATGTCACGTACACGAGATGCACCAACACCAACAAACATCTCAACGAAATCTGAACCAGAGATACTAAAAAATGGTACTTTGGCTTCACCCGCGATCGCTTTAGCAAGTAACGTTTTACCTGTACCCGGCGAACCGGCCATCAGAACACCGCGAGGGATATGCCCACCTAAGCGCTGGAATTTCCCTGGGTCACGAAGAAAATCGACTAACTCACGGACATCTTCCTTAGCTTCTTCAACGCCAGCAACATCATCAAATGTCGTTTTAATCTGATCTTCACCCATCATACGTGCCTTGGATTTACCAAAGGACATAGGACCACCTTTACCGCCGCCGCCTTGCATCTGCCGCATAAAGAACATGAATACAGCGATAATCACCAAAATAGGGAAAGAAGCGACAAGGAGCTGCGTCCAAATACTTTGCTGCTCTGGCTGCTTACCTTCAAT
>CERC01014559.1_pt1 | contig 30031 bp, 26 predicted proteins | sample 530921 | NCBI WGS metagenome assembly CERC01 (sample SAMEA2621099, study PRJEB7988) | marine metagenome | isolation source: saline water (ENVO:00002010), including
TAAGCAACTGCGATCACCCGGACATGATCAAACAATCCCTTTTAATGATGGCTGTAACCAGCCTCGTTGGCGCTGTCGGCCTGATTGCGATGATGCATTGGCCGCACGCAACCAGTGCTGTCTTGATCTTCATGCTTGTCCTTCTTCTGGCAGGAGATCGATCATGAACAGGCGTCTTCGTTCTGTCGCTCTTGCGTTTGGGATTGTTCTGGCTACCCCGGCCATTGCTTATGCCACCTATCCGGTGATCGATGTGTCTGCCATTGCGAAGTTGGGCGAGCAGTTGAGCAAGATGCAAAAGCAGATTGATCAGCTCAAACAGCATACTGAATGGCTGACCAAGCTGAGCGCTCAAGCCCAGGGCACGATTGATGCCATCGGGGCCATGGGGCAGATCACTCTGCCAGTGCTGAACATGCAGAAGCTCACCAACCGGATCATGCGCGACATTCAATGTCTGACGCCGGATTTGTCTGGTCTGATGCCTGGCATGAACCTCGATGATCTCGACTTCTTTAGCATCTGCGAGGGTCGCAGCATCTATCGCAAGTCGCTTTGGTTTGATCCGAACGATCCCTCGACCTGGACTTTCCCGGAAGGTAGTGAGTTTGCAGGCAGCAACAATGGTTCAGGTTCCGCCAGCGGCGTCTGGTCCAATCCGGATCACCCTGTCAACAAGGCCAAATGGCAGGCCCAACAACAGGCCCGTGCCATGGTCGAAGCCAGACGTGAAGAACTGGCCAAAGATGCCGTTACAACCGGCTTGGCTCAGAGCGATCTGACTGTTCAAAGCGCAGAGGAAATTCAGCAGGCCATTGAAGAGCTCGAAGCTGGCACCAACGGTGCGGCGGATATGAAGCGTCTTCTCATGGCAATTGCCAAATGGATGGCGATGTCAAACCGCCAGCAAGTTCAGCAGCAGCAACTCATGGCCCAGTTGGTCAAAATCCAGTCTACCATGTTGCTGCAATACCTGCCGCCCCAGCAGCGCGAAGATGCGGAGGCGGCAGAATGATCGGCTTACTTTCCGCCTCTGGCGATGAACGCATTGTGGTTCTTGATATCAGCTTCGGTACGCCAGTCCGGCATGTCATTGCAGCCACCGGTGAAGATGTTGCGCCTCTTAACATAGGTGCAGTTCCAGCCAGTAAGCTGGTTCCATGGCTGCGCCTTCGCACCTGGTGGCAGGATCGAACGGTAGGCATCTTTCCAAACGTCGTAAACCAGACGCAGGTCATGACCGCGTTTGATCAGATCACCCTGCGGGTGATTAGCAAGCTTCTGCAAAACCTCCTCGCGAGTGCCTGCGATCAGATCCTGATGGTTCTCGTAGGCTGGCATCACTTGATCCCATTCCTTGTCGAACTCGCTACCCGTCTGGAGATCGGTCCAAACGGACACCGAATAATCCCAATCCAAGTAATCGCCTTTGTTCAGCGCCACGCCAAGCGAATTTGCCTGCGCTGTCACACTTGGCAAGAAGGACAACCCCCCTATGAGCGGTAGAACGAACACAAGCACTGAACTGATGTGCCTGACATGCGACGTGGTGACGGAGTATGTCGATCTGGCAAACAGTTTTACCCAGAACCTGAGCACTGTGCTGCTCGACCCAATGTGGTTCATCTATCTCTCCGTCGTTGGCCTATGGATCGTCATTCATGGCGGCAAGATGATCATGGGAAAGGGCGATCTAATTGGATTCGCTCATGAATTTGCGTTCATCATTATAGCTGGTCTGCTGCTCGGCGGGCAAGGGCCCACTCTCGTAAATTCCATCTATCAGATGGCTTTATCAACGATGGGTAGTGCTGCTGGCGTTGTTCTGTCTGCCGGTATGGAAGGTGGCATTACAGCCGCCACGATCCCGAGTGAAGCCTCCTCACTGGGCGGCATGGCACAACTCGTTTACGTCGCCGAGCGTGGCTTACTCGTTGTCTTGCGCATCGCCTTTGAAATCTGGTCGTCCATCTCGCTCGGCAATCTGATGGCCGGGGTCTACGGCGTGCTGCTCGCCCTGCCCTACATCATCCTGATCATTGTTTATTTCAGCCAGGTTGTTGTCAGCATCTTCCGCGTGATGATGTTCTCGGCCCTCTCCCCAATCCTGATGCTTGCCGTCGGGTTTGGTTGGGGACGCGGCATGGCAATCACCGGGGTTCGAACTGTCTTCGCCGCTTTTATGGTGCTTTTCGGTTCAACGCTGGCACTTGCTCTGTGTCTCTATGGTGCAGCATCGCTTGATATCCAGAACACCGAGAATGTTCGCGAGATCACATCAATCGACAATCCGGGTCTGTGGGTTGCCATCGTTCTTGGCTGGATGGGGACAGCCTTTATGGCCGAGGCCACCGGCATGGCCAACTCGATTGCCGGATCCCAGCTGACCAATCAGGCCGCTGCCGTCATTACAGCTGGCATGACCGCAACCGGTCTTTCACTTGTCAATGCAGCCAAAAAATACGCGCCGGGCGGTGCTTCTGCCGCACTTGATGCTGTTCTTCTGGGTGCGGGAGCCGCCCGCAATCCGGTTGGAGCTGCAGGAGCTGCCAAAGACAGTCTCGTTGCCGCCAAGAATGCTGTCATGGAACGCCTCAAGACACCGACCTTTGATCGGGGAGGCAAGCCATGAACCGTCTCAAGAAATTCCTGCGTGATGTGTTCCTCATCATCGCCGTTTTTCCGTTCGTCGCGCTCTGGCTGCTGGTTCTGACCGGCATGTTTTCGCCGGAAAGCCTGATCGTGTTCGTCATGGCCCTTCGGGAAGTCGATGCCGACCAGTTGGCCGGTCTGATGCGCAGTGCCGTTCATATCTGGATTGCGCTTTCCCTCGTCCTTGCCCTTGCCAGGGTTGTTCTTGGCTTGGGCGCTTCATCCTCCCCGACCGCCCCCAATCAGAAAGGATCGCAGCCATGCGCCTGATCCCCAAACATTTCGTCCCAATGCTTTGCCTTGCCGTTTTCCTGTCCGGCTGTGTCTCCGTTTCAAAAGACCGTGAGATCCCCAAAGACGGAACCGGCACCGATGAGATGAAACTCAGCCCCTGTGTCTGCGATCCAGTTGAGTTCAATGGTGAGGGTTTCTCATGGCTTGGCTAGGGAGCATCGGCAAACGCGATAACGGGCGCAAGTCGATGGTCAAAACCACCTCAACGCACAAAACCACCTCAACGCACAAAGCCACCGTTGCTGCAGATCCGTTCAGCTTTCAGGCCAGCCATCGCAGGCTCGCCTGGATGCTGCGCCTGTCTGCCGGGACCAACATTGTGCTTGGCGCTGGCGTGGTCGTTCTGGTGCAAACCGTTGCGCATCTCGTTCCGCTCAAGGAAACCGAGATTGCTCTGGTCCGGACCTATGGCCCGGATGACCGCACCTATGTTGTCGAACCGGTTAGCAAGAAGGTCGAAGGTTTTGAAGTCTTCCTTGAAGCCCAGGCAAAACGTTTTGTCCTGATCACCAACGAGATCGATCCGGTCACGCAGCAAGAACGCCAGCGCGAAGCCTCCCGGCTATCGGATGCCAGCTTCTGGGAACGCTTCAAACGCGAGCGGATCGATAGTGGCCTGATCACCGAAGCCCTTGAAAAAGGCATCGAACGCGAAGTGCGGATCGTCTCCATCGATCCCATCGCCACCTTGTCCTCAGATCATAAATACGCGGTCGATTTCATCCAGATCGACCATCGTCGCGGCAAAGAGATCTCGCGCAAGAACTTGCGCGCTTACCTGACGCTGGCAACCCGCCTGCAGAACGTCTCCGAAGCCGACAAATACACCAATCCTTTTGGCGTCACCGTGCTCGACATGGTGCTTAGAGAAAGAGGCGCGTCATGAAACGCCTGATCAATCTTGTTTTCCATATCGTCTTTGGCAGCCTCATTCTGGCGGTCCTCATTCTTGGCTATAAGCAGGCCAATGCGCAGACCGCCGCACGCCCACCCATGCCAGGACAATCGGAGCAACCATTCTCTGGTACGCAAGCTGCTCCGCAACAATCCGCGCCAGCCATGCCTGTGCCCGAGAGCGTGGTCGAACAGGCACGCGATCAAAATGAAGGTTATTTCAACGCAATGAGCCGTCCGCGCACCAGCGGCCAGGTTCAGGATGTGTGGGATGAAGTAGATCCGAGCGAAGCGGTTTATGCGACCGATCTGTGTGATGATTGTACTTACAAGATCCGCACCCGCGAGTTCATGGTCACCGTGCTTGAACTGCCACGCGGTGAGAAGATTGAAGCGGTCGATCTTGGCGATGATGGCGGGTTTTCTGTCAAACCACGCGGTGAACGGCGTTTGGCTGTGCGCCCCAGCGGATACGGTTATGACACCTCACTTGTCGTCTATGGCAAATCAGGTGCTGTTTATCCGTTTTATCTGAGGGCTGAGAGCTTCAACTCGGTCAATGTGCCCGATCTGATTGTGCGGATTGAAGGATCCGTTCAGATCGAAAGCGATCCGGCAGTTGCTGGATTTGACGACAACGGTAAAGCCAGCCTTCCGGCGATGTCTGTTCCTGGGCAAGGCAACAAGTCTGCAGCTATCGATACTGCGATTGCCGGACTGAGCGACACCAATCCGGGCACGCCTGAAGGAGACTTTGTCGCGCAATCCCCGTTTGACCCGAACGCCCTGCATGGGTGGGGTGAGTATGATCTCTGGGGCGATGAAACACTGCGCCCGGAGACAGTCTTTCGGGATGACCACTTCACCTATATCCGCTTTGGCAAGCGCTGGAAGGATATCGAACTGCCGACTGCCTATGTGGTGGTCGATGGCATTGATGAGCTGGTCAATACCCGTGTCCAGGGCGAGACCTACATCATCGAAAGCACCCGACCGCTGATCACGCTCAAAAGCGGCAAGAGCTTCCTCTGTATTGAATATACCGGGGAAGGCGCATGAGTGCATTTTGTGATGTTGCACTGGTGCTGGGCCTGACCTTTGGGGGTGTCTGTGCCGAACCGGTCGTCAATGAACCGCCAACCTTGCCTGCTGATGATCCATCGGTCTGGGCCCTTCCAGCCCCGCCGCCACCAGCACCAGCAGCTCCTGCCCCAACTATGCCACCAATCATCATCAAGGAAGCCAAACCGGAACCAGAGCCTGCTCCGGCTCCCGAGCCTATGCCGCAACCTGAACCTGTTCCTGAACCTCCCGCGCCGGATCCTTATCGCATGGCATTGGAAGCCGCCTGGCAACATCGCGTTTCCTTGTCGTCAGACTGGGGAGCTCCGGCATGGCAGTCTTCTGACATGGCCGGTGGTTCGGACCATGCTGCCCCTCCGCGCATGGCACCTCCTGCCTCACTTGATCCACTCGATCTTCCGGTCAGTGAGGACGAGAAAGCCGATTATGAAGGCCCGCGCCGGACCTCCACGCTTCCGGTCGATAACAGTCGGATCATTACGGCAGATCGCTACATCACCGTCATTCTGGAAACCGGGATCAACAGTCAGGTTGGTGGCGATGCAACCGGGACAGTGATCGTCCAATCAGCCCGTGATGTCTATGGCTATCACGGGCGCAATGTCCTGATCCCCAAAGGGTCGCGGCTGATTTGCAATTACGATCCACCCAAAGACATGGGCAGCTCGCGCCTGTCGATTGCCTGCGAACGGATCCTCATTGCCGGACACCGGGCCGAGATCCGCCAGCTTGCCTCCCCGATCAGCGACATTCAGGGCAGGCAAGGCGCTGCTGGTGAAGTGGATCGCCGCTTCTGGGAACGCTATGGCACCGCCTTCATGCTGACCGGAATTTCGACGGCTGTCCGCTATGCCGCTGCCACCACAAAATCAGAAGACAGCGACGGCGAAGTCGCAACCGCGGCTGCCGAGAAAGCAGCCGAAGAACTCTCGACCCGCTTTGGCGAGATCAGCGCCAGCGTCCTTGAAGAGACGCTTTCACTGCAACCCATCATCACCATTTCCCAAGGCACCCGCCTTCAGATCCGTCCAGCAACGGACTGGTACATCGCAAATGTGGAGTAAAAGCATGAACAAACGAACCCTTTGGTGTTTGCTCCTGTCGTCCTGTCTTGTCTCTCCGGCACTGGCGCAATTGGCCGAACCAGCAACCGCCTCCTCGCAGGCTGAGCCTGGCATCGAGGAGATGGTACGCAAGGTGAATATCGTCACCCGCGCCAAAACCCGCACCGCCGTGTCTGAGAATGAACCGATGGCGATTGATCTCGGACTGGTCGACGTGCCTGGTGCGCCTCCCAAATTGACCGAAGGTGTCACTGCCAAGGCGTATGCCCGCTATGTCACCTTTGAGGACAATTTGATCGCTCAACTGGTGCTGACCGGCGTTGAAAAAGACGGCAAATCGGAACCACTCGATTCAAACGATTTTGTCGCCCAATTCAATATTGATAGCCCCGAGCTCGATCCGGCATCTCCTGTCTCCATTGAGGGCGATCAGGAAACTCTGCTTGCGGCTCTGCAGCGCTTGAATGATGTCGAGGAAGAGGACGACAAAGAAGAAAAGGAAACCGAAAGCGCTGAGGCTGATACCGGTGCCTCAAACAATGTCGGATCGAATGCATCAAAGAATGCCGATGCTGCAGGGTATTCGACGCCATCAGCTCTTGATGTTGAGGAAGATACCAGCACACCGAACGTGCGTGTCACAACGGAAGGCTGCAACATCCGGGTGGATTTGGCCCAGCTCGTCGCGGTCCAGCAAAGCCGTGTCGAAACCACCGAAGACGGCAATGTAAGCGCAGGGGCCTGCGAAGATGGTGCAGATCGGTATCCACTGGATCGCAGCTATTCAGTTTGCGGCGATACCATCGACATGGAAACACGTCAGGCAACCGCACAGTATCTGCTTTTTTACACCGATGGCGGCGGCAACCGTCAGGAAGTCACGGATTGCCTGAAGGATGAAGACAACGTCTTTGACATCACAGAGAAGACCTCGGCCTGCTCGGTCTATCTTGATTATAACGAGATGATGGCTGTCCCACAGGCATCCCTTGTCTATGTCAATGCGAGCAACAATGAAGTCCAGGTCAGAAGCTGCGAACCGTCCGAAGAAATTGCGGCGGTTCCACTTGTCTCGGTAACCGATGGCTGCTCAATCCGGCATGATTTTGCCGCTGGTCGATCCTATCAAACCGGACGCCATATCTATGAGCTGAACGGCACCACGTGGCAGGCCGATGCCTGCTCGGACAACGGCACCGAATACCCACACGAAACCGTCTACAAAAGTGCCGCGGGTCAGGAAGTTTGCGCTCCGATCATTAATCAGGCGGCTGGCACCGTCACCCGCCAAAGCCGCAAGCAGATTGTGGTTAACGGGGTTGAGCAATTCATCACCGAATGCAAACCTGACAGCACCAATATCGCCATCCAATCGACGATTGATGGCTGTGACAATCCTTCACTCTGGAACCACGATCTTGCGGCTGGCACAAGTTATGGTCGCGAGCGGTTTTACTATCTGCTCGATGGCATTCCGCAATATGTCACCGAATGCCAGGATAGCGAGGTTGCCTACCCGCATCATGTCGAGACCACCGGCTGGCAAAACCATGATGACCAGCTATTCGCCTATCGCCTGACCACGGTTTATATCGAAGGCACGCCGAAAGGTCGTTACAACATCAAGACTAGTGAAGTTCTGCCAGGCGAGCCACAGACAGCCTATGTCTATGATGGCCAGGGACCGAAAGCCAATGGCGATATCTGGTATGAGGACTGCACCCGATTTGAAGGGCGCGATCTTGTAAACACCTATAAGCGGCCCGATGGCACGACCTACGGCCTGAAAGTCGATGAAGCGACACCGGCCAATCTGGGGAATGTGTGCAGTGCGACGGTCCAATGGGCAGATCCGACGCATTCAAGTTGGACTGCTCCACAGAACCATACAGGCGGACCATGCGGCAATGCGACCGGCACCGTCACTGTCCGGGTTGGCGGTTCTGACGGCTATAACGAAAATCGCACGGTCTACAACTCCAACCATTGCAACTATTCAGCAGCTGTCGGCACCCGAACAACAGTTCGCGAAGATGGCGAAACAATCGGCGAACCAAGCAGCAAGACTTGCACCACGCTCTCTGCGCAAAGCTCAATCCATCAGAAGCGTTCCGGCAACGATTACTGGACGCTCTATGAGCCCAACAAATACAACTATCCTGCACATACCGACAGCATCAAAAGCGGTTGCATGGGCAGTTGGGGATGGTGGTAATGAACGCCCTTTCCCCCAATCCTCTGTTTGAGAAGATCCTCGGTCCTCTGGCTACCTATTACGGCGACCTCTCAACCGTCGAAATCCGCATGAACCGACCTCACCGCGTCGTCACTGAACGGCGCGGGGAAGGCAAGCGCGAGATCGAAGATCCTGCTCTTACACTGGCCGCCATTGAGCGGATCGCGATCAGCCTCGCCAACCAGCGCGGTTTAAAGTTCAATCCCGATGACAATCCAAAGCTCTCCTGCATCCTGCCCGGCAATCATCGCTGCGAGATCCTCGTCGGTGCATCGGTCAGATCTCATCTAAGCCTCGCGATCCGCTGTAAACATCCTTTCACCCCGTCCTGGCAACAGGCCGGGGTAACACCGGCGATCCGTGATTATCTGATCGAGAAGGTCGCCAATGACGCCAACATGATCATCAGTGGCGCGACCAACACGGGCAAGACGACCTTGCTCAATATGTTGCTCGCCACCATCGAGCCTGCCCGGCGCGTGCTGGCCATCGAGGACACTCCAGAACTGCATATCGAGCAGTTCTGGGATGGCAATGGCTTGATTGCGGCGCGTGAGGCCGGAACGGGTAGCGGCATGGTCGGCTGGCGCGAGATCTATGATCACCTGATGCGGATCACTCCTGACCATATCCTGTTTGGTGAGATCAGCACCCAGAATGCCTTTGCCGCACTGGCGGCCCTTAATTCCGGTGTCACCGGCTTTATGTGCACCATCCATGCCGAAAGCCCCTGGCAAGCTATTCACCGCAAGTTCGATCAGAACATCGCCTGGGCCGGTGAAACCATGCCCCGTGTACCGGAGTTTCTGGCCGAACTGGTTGATGTTGTCGTTCAGATCAAACGCAACGCCGATGGCTGGCGGCGGATCACCGATATCTGGGAGCCGCGCAATGATCGCTATGTACTTAAAGACGGCAAGGAGGTGGTGTGATGACTGCTCTTTACCGCCTCTCTCTTCCCGTCATCCTACTTGCGATGATCACTGCCATTCTCTGGCAATGGCATCTGGCTGTGGGCTTTGACGCGCTGGATCATCGTTGGTGGCAATGGTCGCTCGAAGCTGCCACCCATCCGGCAGGCCTTCCCGATGAAATGCTCTATCCAGCATTGTGGATCGGCATCACTGGGCTACTTTGCATGTTCGGCGCACTGGCGCTGGCTGCTCGTGCCAATAACAGCACCCTCAAAGGCAATCGCAAGGGCGATGAGCTGCATGGCTCGGCGCGTTGGGCAAAGCTGAAGGATCTCAAGAAAGCACGCCTGTTTCGCAAAGACGGGGTTGTCATCGGTGGTTGGCCATCCTGGTTTGGTCGGATCCGTGAATTGCGTCATGACGGACCTGAACATGTTCTGGTCTGGGCACCAACCAGAACCGGCAAAGGTGTCAGCCTGATCCTTTCGACCTTACTCAGTTGGCGTGAAAGCATTCTCTGCCTTGATATCAAAGGTGAGAACTTCGCCAAGACTGGCGGCTGGCTTGCAAACATCGGTCACAGGGTATTGCGGTTTGAGCCTGCCGCACCTTCGGGCTCTGCTCGCTTTAATCCGCTGGCCGAAGTTCGGATCGATAGCGAACAGGATATTGCCGACTGTCAGAACATTGCCGCGATGATCATTGATCCGGATGGCAAGGGCATGTCTGGAAACTACTGGCGCGAAGAAGGCTGGGGCTGGCTCTCAGTCGTGCTGCTTCATGTCATCTATCGCGTAAGACGCGATGAAAACCGGATTGCCTGCTTTGATGATGTGAACATCTTTCTTTCAGGCATCACCGGACAACCAAGCGAAGACGGCCAGTCTGAACAGGCTGATGACAATTTCGAGCATATCCTTGCCGAAATGGCCGCCTTTGATCACGGCAAAGCCCATGTGAACAAGGAAGTTCGGCGTGGAGCCAACAGCATGATGATCAAGGCCCCGCAGGAACGTTCAGGCGTGCATTCAACCGCCAAAACGCAGCTCACTGTCTTTGCCGATCCGATCATCGCGCGCAATACAGCAACCAGCGACTTCCGCCTTCATGATTTGATGAATGGTGAAGCGCCGATGGCACTCTTCCTTGTCGTTTCACCTGCCGACAAGGATCGCTTGAGGCCCCTGCTGCGCATCATCCTCAACCTGTTCATGCGTCGTCTGACCGAACGCATGGAGTTTGGGTCTGGCCAGACAGTCGCCGGATACAAGCATCGCTTGCTTTTGATGCTCGATGAGTTCACTTCCATCGGCAAGTTGGAGATCTTCGAGGAATCACTGGCCTTCATGGCGGGCTATGGCCTCAAAGCCATGATCATCGTTCAGAACACCGAACAGCTCTTCAAGCATTACGGGCGCGATGAGTCGATCATGGCCAACTGTAAGATCAGGGTCGCCTTCACGCCAAACAAACTCGAAACCGCCAAGCTGCTCTCGGACATGACCGGCAAAGCAACCATCGTCCAGAAACGCAGATCGCGCTCTGGCCGGATGGGCGATCTCGGATCGGTCTCGGACAATCTTGCCGAGACCTCGCGCCCTCTGCTCACCCCTGATGAATGCATGCGCCTGCAGATCATTGATACCGAGGGCCGCAAACCGGTCCCCGGCGATGCCCTGATCTTTGTCGCCGGTCTGCCGCCCATTCTTGGCCGTCAAAAGCTCTATTTCCTGGATCGCGAGCTTTCACGCCGTTCGCGCATGACGCCGCCCCAAATGGCGATCCAGTCCAACACATCTGCCTCTCTCAAAGGAACCAAATCATGAAGACACCCAATACATCTAACAACACTAACACCCCCACTTCTGCCGGTCTCGATGATCAGGATTATCTCGCGCTTGCCTCTTCCATGATCAATGCCGAAAGCCAGATTGGCCCGGTCCCCGTCGATCCGGATATTGCCGAGGCCATGGGGGCTTTTAGCGAAGACGCGCTGTCTTCCGATGACGCACTCGACAGTCACTTTGATGGCATCGACCCGACTGCTGATGCGGAGGGTTCGAACCATGGCTGAGAAGAAAAGCTATCGCGATCAGGTGGTCGAAGAACTGCTTGGCCATATCGAAGCGGGCACAGCACCCTGGCAAAAGCCGTGGGAGCCGGGAAAGGTTCGTATGGCTCCTTTCAATCCGGTTTCAGGCAAGGACTATCGCGGCATCAATGCGCTCTGGCTTGAAATGCGCGGGCGCTCCGATCCGCGCTGGATGACCTATCGCCAGGCAACGGCCCAGGACGCGCAAGTCAGAAAGGGTGAGAAAGGCACCATGATCGAATATTGGAAATGGTCCGAGCGCGAGAAGGTGCTGGATGAAAACGGCAAGCCGGTTCTTGACGACAAGGGTGTCGCCAAAACCCGCGACGTGCGGCTGGACCGTCCACGGGTGTTTCATGCTGTCGTCTTTAATGCTGAACAGATTGATGGCCTCGCACCCTATATTGCGCCGGAGCCGACCTTCAGCCCGGTCGAACGCGCCGAGCAGATCCTCAAACAGGGCAATGTTCCGATCTTCCATGATCAGAACGACCGGGCTTTTTACCGGTCCTCAACTGATCAGATCCATATGCCCCATCAGGCCGCCTTCAAAGGTCAGTACGAGTATTACGCCACCGCCTTGCATGAGCTTGGCCATGCCACCGGCCATGGATCCCGCATGGCGCGCGAGTTCGGGCCGTTTGGCTCGGAAGTTTACGCCAAGGAAGAACTGCGGGCCGAGATCGCAAGCTACATGCTGACCACCGAGCTTGGCCTTGGCCATTACCCAGAACGCCACGCCGCCTATGTCGGCTCCTGGATGAAAGCGATCAAGGAAGACCGCAATGCGCTGTTCACCGCTGCGCGGGATGCAGAAAACATCCGCACCTGGATCATGAAGCCGGATCTGCGCCAAAGCTTGATCCCGGAGACAGCCAAAGAACAAGCCAAAACCATCGCCCAAAACCCGGCTGTTGAACAACAGAAGGAAAATGCCATGAATGATGAGATGTCACAGGCTCCCAACCAGGACACCAACATCGAGCGCAAACGCATCTATCTCAATGTGCCGTTTAGTGAGAAGGATGAAGCCAAGGCGCTGGGCGCAAAATGGGATCGCCGGGCCAAGGCTTGGTATGCACGAGATAATATGGAGCTTGCGCCCTTCAAACGCTGGCAGGAGACCAAGGCCAAAGCCCCTGAGCCTAGGATCAGTCCGGAGCAGGAATTTGCGGAGGCGCTGAAGGAAAACGGTCTGATCCTTGATGGGCCACCGACCATGGACGGTAAATGGCACCGGGTAGCGGTCGAAGGAGATCGCAAAGGCCAGAAAAGTGGCTCCTATCGCGGGTTCCTCGAAGGGCTTCCGGCAGGCAACATCACCAATTACAAATCCGGGCAGGATCCGGTCAAATGGGTGGCGACCGGCACCAAGGTTGATCCGAAGGAGCTGGAACAAGCCAGAGCCGAAGCGGCTGCCCGCAAGGCAGCCCAGGAACAGGAACTCCGTGCGCAATATCGTGCCATCGCCAAGCGGGCCTACGGGATTTTCCAGAACGCCGAACCAGCGCCGAGCAATCACCCATATTTACAAAACAAACAGGTGCCTGCTGGCGATCTGCGCATTGATCAGTCGGGCAACCTGCTCATGCCGATGGCCAATGACAAAGGCTTTATCGAAAACATCCAGACCATCCATCCCGATGGTACGAAGATGTATCTCAAGGACGGCAAAAAGCGCGGCCTGATGCATGTGATCGAAGGTGATCACAAGGGCCCGATGATCGTGACTGAGGGCTATTCCACAGGCCAAAGCCTACATATGGCCAGCGGCCTTACTGTCGTAGTCGCACTTGATTCCGGCAATCTCGCCCCCGTGGCAGAAGCAATTCACAAGAAGCATCCAGATCGGCCACTTGTGATTGCCGCCGATGACGATCACGCCAAGAAGATCAATGCCGGGATCAAAGGGGCGGAGCGCGCCGCCGAGTTGACCGGGGCGAAGATCCTCCGCCCGGATCTGAGTGATGCGGAGAAAGCCAAAGGCCTGACCGATTTCAACGACATTCATCGGGAACGCGGGATTGAGGCGCTGAAACGTGTCGTCACCGACCAGTTGGGTCTCAGCAAACCGAAGTCCCGAACCAGAACACGGGGACGCGAGCAGCAGGCCGCAAGCTTGGCGGTCTGATCCCACTTCTTACCCCTTGGGCCGGTGGCGCGATGCGCGCCACCGGCACCTTTTTATCGATACTGGAACCACGCCATGGCCACCGACCGCCACATCATAAAAACTTATCTTAACGACGAAGAGAAAGAGCGCATCGATCAGTTGGCTAATCAGATGCGTCTGTCCCGCTCGGAACTGCTCAAACGATTGTTGATGAATACCAAGCTGCCCAGTGCCGCTGACTTTGCAGCTTGGCAGGGCATTCGCGATCTGCTCAAGGTCAATGCCGATCAGGCTCGCTTGGGTAACCTGTTCAAGCTGGCGCTTGATGAGCCGCTTTCAGCAGGTCTTCTCAAAAAGTTCGATGATCTGATCCGCGATATTGAAGAAACACAGGCAGAGCTCAAAGCCGCCATTGGCGAGATCCGCGATAAGCTTCAGCCGGGCAAACGAAAACAGACCAAGTCATGATTGCGACCAAGATTGGCAAAAAATCCGGGGTGCCAGATAACTACACGCGCCTGGGAGAATACATCGCCGCAGCCGAGGAAAAAGGCGAGAAGCTACATCAGTTCTGGATCCGCAATTGCGATGCCGGCAAAAATATCGAGGATCTCGATCTTGCCCTTTTGGAGATCGAAGCGGTTCGGCGGCAAAAGCCCGATATAGCCGACAAAACCTATCACCTTGTCGTATCTTTCCGCCCCGGCGAGCAAGACAAACTGAGCAAAGATGATCTGATGGCCATCGAGGTCGAATATGCCAAAGCGCTTGGATACGGCGATCATCAGCGTGTGGCGGGAACACATATCAACACCGATAATTTCCACATGCACATCGCCTTTAACAAGGTGCATCCGGAAACGCTCAAGGTCGTCACACCACATCGGGATTTTAAAATCCTCGCCAAGGTCTCGCGCGAGATGGAGAGGAAACACGGTCTCGCAATCGATTCTGGCATGACTGATGGTAAAGCACGGGATCCGAACAAGCTGTCGCCTGCAGCACGGAACTATGAAGCCCATACGTGGCAGGAATCATTCCAGCGGCATGTGTTGAAACATCGTGAGGAAATACTGGAAGGTTTGGGGAAGGCGAAAACTTGGCACGAAGCTCATAAGGTTCTGGCCGGATATGACATTCATCTCAAACTACGTGGCAACGGGATGGTATTGATGAGCCCGGATGGGCAGGCAATGAAGGCCAGCCAGTTGGACCGATCTTGCAGTAAGAGGAAGCTTGAAGGACGGTTTGGAGTGTTTGAAGCGCAGAAAGCTAAGCCACATGGCAAAGAAAAGCATCAAGTCAGAGCAAAACGCCGCTACAAACCCCGCCCTCTTGTCCGGCACCGCAATACCTCTGCCCTCTGGCGGCGCTACCTTGGAAAACGGAAGCTCCTGCCCCGGCAGCCCGGCCTAGCGGCAAGAGCATTGCGAAGCTGGAAGATGTTTTTGCTCATGGAGGCTTATCAGGATCCGCTGGCGATGGTGTTAATCACCGCTCACCGAGAACTGCTGAATGTTTTTGATACTGCAGAAAAACAGCGCCAGTTACCGCCAAACGTATATGCCCCAGTTTTTCTCAAACTATGAAATCGAATTCCTAAATAGCGATTAGCGTTGCCCCTCGCCTAATCAGAAAAACCAATGCCGCAAAACGAAACTTAATCTTCCATGGCATCTAGTAGATGCTGAAAAGCATCGGAGTAGCGTTCTCTAACCGTCGCAATAAGAAAGGAGACAGCCTCCTTGGGTTGAGCTGGTTGTCCCTGGCTATAACACCACCTTCCCGCTCGATTAGCTGGGTGAGGGATTCGAGAAAACTGGCAGTTTTGATAGGGCCTCCCCCAAGAACACCAGGGTATAAACTCTGGTATTTCCGAATTATCAAGCTGGAAATAGTCCGCGACTGCCTTTGTTACCCGCGAGCCAACGCATATCACCCTGTCTCCAGGACTGATAACATTGCCAACATTTTGAATTGCACTCTGGTGATCGAAAGGATCAAACGTATCCGGCCCGGTCAATTGAACTTCGTCAAGCAAGTTCCGGGGACGAAAATACTTATGAATGTTGTTCGCACTAAACCCAACAGAATCAGCCAATCGCAATGTGGTCCATGCATTCCAATTGAATGCATAACTGTGCTCACCTTTTGGTGCCTCACCCAGCAAGACAGGGTTCTTGGTTAAGAACATGCCCTCTCCCTCTCAACACATCACGATTCACGATCAAGCGCTCCACCTCATCGAAAGAGCCTCTGCCTGTTTCAGAACAGTTTGGACTGCTTGATCCTGCAGATCGGGCGGGAACCCATACTTGCGCAAGGTTCGCTTGACGAGAACCCGCATTTTTGCACGTGCACTGTCGCGATGCTGCCAGTCAACAGAAACACTGTTCTTTAGGCCAGTTAGCAGTTCATGCGCAATCACCTTGAGCGCGTCATTGCCCATGACCTCTACCGCACTGGCGTTTTCTGCAAGGGCGTCATAGAACGCAACTTCTTCTTCAGAAAGGCCCTGCTCCTCGCCGCGATTGCGGGCCTCACGAATATCACGGGCAATTTCGATCAGTTCCTGCAAAACCTCGACCGTGCTAATCGCGTTCATGTGATAACGCATCATCGCCTGTTCGAGACGTTCTGAAAACTTTTTGCTTTCGGTCACATTGGATTGGCTGCGTGAACGGATTTCATCATTGAGAAGCTTTTTAAGGGCTTCAAGGGCAAGGTTCTTTTTCTCCATCTCCTTGATTTCGGCGAGAAAGTCATCGGATAGAATAGAGATATCGGGCGATTCAAGCCCTGCCGCGCCAAGGATATCGACGATTTCAGTAGACACAACTGAACGATCGATAAGCTGTTGAACAGCGAATTGTTTTTCCGCAGCTGACATGCCGCTTTTATCGTTTGATTTCACAAGCGCGATACGAACCGCCTGGAAAAAACCGACTTCATCGCGAATGGCACGCGCCTCGTCACTGGCACCGGCAAGGGCAAAGGCCTTGGATAGAGCCAGAACCGCATCCTGATAGCGGCGATGGGCGCGTTTCTTTTCAAGTTCGGTTTTCTTGGCGGCGGCTTCTTTTTGTTGGAAATCAAGAACCCATTCAATCGCACCGGCCATCACGGCCAAGCGTTCCTGTCCGGTTCCGGTAATGCCGCGCTTGTAATCAAATCCGTCGAACATCGCGCAGACGACATCGTATTTTTCCTGCATGACGGCGACGGCCTCTGCCTCGTCAATACCGGTTTTATCGCGGTCTTCAGGGGAATATTGACCCAGCGCGTTTTTAAGGTTCTGGGCAATGCCGATATAATCGACAATCAACCCCGCCGGTTTGTCGGCAAATACGCGGTTTACCCGCGCAATGGCCTGCATCAATCCGTGGCCACGCATGGGTTTGTCGATATACATCGTGTGCATGGAGGGTGCGTCAAAGCCCGTCAGCCACATGTCGCGCACAATCACGAGCTTGAGCGGGTCTTTTGGGTCTTTGGCCCGTGCGGCAAGGGTATCGCGGCGTTTCTTGTTACCGATATGCGGTTGCCAGTTTTCGGGATCGGATGCCGAACCGGTCATGACCACCTTGATTACGCCTTCCATATCATCGTCGGAATGCCAGTCGGGACGGCGCGCGATGATGGCGTCATAAAGAGCAACGCAAATTCGACGGCTCATGGCGACAATCATTGCCTTGCCATCCATAGACGCCACCCTGCTTTCGAAATGATCGATCATATCATCGGCGAGCATGGCAATGCGCTTTTCCGCACCGACCAATGCCTCGACCTTGGACCATTTCTGCTTGAGACGTTCCTGTACAGGCTCTTCGTCGTATTCGGTCAGATCTTCAATTTCGGCATCAATGATTGGCTTTTCGTCTTCGGGAATGTCGATCCGTGCCAGTCGGCTTTCATAATAGATCGGAACGGTTGCACCATCTTCGACCGCACGGCTGATATCGTAAATGTCGATATAGTCGCCAAAGATTGCCGGGGTATTGACATCAACCTTTTCAATCGGTGTCCCGGTAAAGCCGATAAAGGACGCATTAGGCAAGGCATCGCGCATATATTTGGCAAAGCCATAGGCAATATCGCCTGTTTTCTGAGCGACACGTGCTTTGAACCCATACTGGCTTCGGTGGGCCTCATCCGCAATCACAATCACGTTGCGCCGGTCAGTTAAAACCGGATATTCCCGTTCGCCATCAGGCGGCGAGAATTTCTGAATCGTGGTGAAAATGACCCCGCCCGAGGCGCGGATAAGCTGCCTTTGCAGATCATCTCTGCTTTCGACCCGCACCGGAGTTTGGCGGATCAGATCGCGGCATTTGGCAAAGGTCCCAAACAACTGCTCATCCAGATCATTGCGGTCGGTGATGACAACGATGGTCGGGTTTTCCATGATATCAGACCGCCGCACCAGAAGCCCGGCATAAAACGCCATCAGAAGGCTTTTGCCTGACCCTTGCGTGTGCCAGATCACGCCCGCCTTACGGTCGCCGTCTTGGGCCGTTGCCGAAACTGTGCTTTCAAGTGCATGCAAAACCGCATGATACTGGTGGTAGCCTGCGATGATTTTGGCAATGCCATCATCGGTTTCGGAAAATACCGTAAAATCGCGGATCAAATCCAGAAACCGGCGCTTTTCAAATACCCCTTCGATCAGAACCGACATTTCCGGGCTGCCCTTGGCGGCGACAGACCGCCCATCGGTGGTGCGCCAGGGCATGAAACGTTCTTCATTGGCCGTCAGCGATCCGATACGCGCCATCACCCCGTCAGACGTTACCAGAACCGCATTGGTCCGAAACAGGGATGATATCTGGGTTTTATAGGTCTGAAGCTGATTAAATGCGCTGGTCAGATCGGCAGTTTCCGTTCCCGGATTTTTAAGTTCAATCACACCGACCGGCATACCATTGATAAATACCACGACATCGGGGCGGCGGTTATAGCCGTTTTCAATCACCGTGAACTGATCCATTACCAGCCAGTCATTGGCATCGGGATCTTCAAAATCAATCAGACGCACCTTGTCACCGCGAATGGTGCCGTCGGTGTCGTAATATTCAACTGGCACGCCTTCGACCATCGCACGATGCAGGCGACGGTTTTCGGCGACCAATGAAGGCATTTCAACCGCAATGATTTTGGTCAGGGCATCATGGCGGGCATCATCTGGAATATCGGGATTCAGGCGATCAATCGCCTGTTTCAGGCGATCTTGCAACAGCACATCTGAATACGCCGCCCGTTCGGGTGCGTTACCATCCGGCCCGGCGGTACCATCGCTCAAACGGGCATAGCCCAAAGCCATAAAGTGTTCGAGCAGGATAGCTTCAACTTCGGCTTCGGACAGATAGGCCATCAGACGGGTTCCTCAACAATTTTTTCGGCATCGCCAACGCGAATTTCGCCAGACATCAGTTTGGGCAGTAGGAAGTCGCGGGTTTGGCCAAGAATTCTGTTTTCGATCAGATTAGAAAAAATACGCGAAAACAATGGAGAGCAGAGTTTGTCGAATTCTTCCAGAACGTCCCGCGAGGGGATGAAAATTTTTAGTTCCTTGAGGTCTTGCTTTGTGACATGGCCTAGTCCCGTTGTTTGCTTGTTTCTGGCGATTTCGGCAAATTCTGGATTTAGGCTTTTAAGCATACAATAAAGGAAATGTTTGGTTCGTTTTCCATTTGAACGAACGGCAAAGATATGCTGATTGAGCCATGCATCGCCGCCTGCCCAAATGAAAGTATCAATCGATGTGTCTGGGTTCCCTGACCACGAGAACAACAACTCTCCATCAAAGATACGATATTTCTCATGAAGTGCTGTATTCGTGAATTTTGTATTCTTGGTTATTCCAGATTTCAGCTCAGCGATTTTGATCACAGGTAATGCATCAGATTCCTGTGAAAAGTGCATATTCTTATAGGCTGCACCATTTACCCAGTCGGCTTGGTCGTGAACGGATTGTTCGCACCATCCCTCCGGCTTGCCGTCATCATCAAGGCGATCCGGGAACAGGTTCCAGATTTCCGGCGAGAGATAGCGCGGACGCCCATCCATCTTGGCCTTGGTCGGGCCGAAATCGACAAACCAGTCCTTGAACAAGGCACGCGCCATAGCTTCGAGCGTTTCGTTCATTCGGCGGTTTAGGTCGATTTTGTCGTCGAGCGTTCCCAGCAAGTTTGCAATGTTACGTTGTTCATGTATGGGAATATTTGGAACTTTGAAGTTCTCGATCATTCCCTTTGTTAAGGCATTTCGCGTAGCTCCCGAAGCAGCAAGGCTTAGCATATGTGCTTGCATTTCAGGCGATACTAAAAAATAACGGAGGAAACGCGGATCAATTACATCTGGTCTAGGTCGAATAATTGCAACATGTTGATTGACACGTGCAGGAAGCGCTTCAAGCGCAACTTGACAAGCCCTTGCGACACTGTCCCCGGTAATGTTCAAAAGAACGTCATTTTCCATAACTTCGACGTTTGATAATTTATCAGCTTGTCCTTGCGAAATGTAAGCAAGTCCTGTGAAGGAGAAACTTTCGTTAAGTATATTTTGGCTGCGAATTAGCGAATAAGGACCTTTGTCAAGATATGCGTCTTTTCCGCCGCGTGGAGTTGCTCCACTACCAATCTTGCTACAATAGTCACCTAGTCTCAAACCTTGCGGGTCAGTCGGAGAGCTTCTCACAAGCGGATACCCCCCAACTTTGCTCGAATTTGATTAGTGAGTTTCTCAGACTCTGAAAAGTAATCTTCCAGATACTTCTCTAGTTCAGCAAAGCGTTCCTCAAACGAAACCCCATCATCTTCTTCGACCTCAGCACCAACATAACGTCCCGGTGTCAAAACGTGATCGTGGGAACGGACTTCTTCAAGACTGGCAGATTTGCAGAAACCCGGCACATCTTGATAGTCGCGGCCTTCGCGCCAGCGGTGATAGGTCTCGGCGATTTTTTCGATGTCGTCATCACTGAATTCACGCCGTGTGCGATCAACCATATGGCCGAGCTTACGGGCATCGATGAACAGGATTTCCCCGCTGCGATTACGGAAGCCGTGATTTTTCTTGTTTTTGGCAAGGAACCACAGGCAGGCGGGAATTTGGGTGGAATAGAACAGTTGTCCGGGCAGGGCGATCATGCAATCGATCACGTCTTCTTCGATCATCGCCTTTCGAATATCCCCCTCACCAGACTGACTTGAGGACATCGACCCATTGGCAAGAACGACACCCGCTGTGCCATTGGGGGCGAGATGGTGATGGATATGTTGCAGCCAGGCAAAGTTGGCGTTACCAACTGGGGGAATGCCGAATTTCCAGCGGCCATCTTCGCGCAGTTTATCGCCGCCCCAGTCAGAGATGTTAAAGGGTGGGTTGGCAAGGATGTAATCAAAGCGTAGGTCGCGCAATTCGTCCTTGTGGAAGCTGCCTTCTGAGTTCCAACGGATATCGGCATCAATGCCGCGCACGGCCAAGTTCATTTTGGCCAGACGCCAAGTGGTATAGTTGCTTTCCTGTCCATAGATCGCGATATCGCCAATCCGGCCTTCATGGGCCTCGATAAATTTTTCTGATTGCACAAACATGCCGCCCGACCCGCAGCAGGGATCGTAGACGCGACCTTTATGGGGCTCCAACATTTCAACCATCGTGCGCACGACCGACCGAGGGGTATAGAATTCTCCGCCACGTTTGCCTTCCGATCCGGCAAATTGACCAAGGAAATATTCATACACACGACCAAGGACATCGCGCGATCTGTCCTTGCCTTGTTGCAGAGTGATGCCGGAAATCAGGTCGATCAATTCACCCAGCATCACGGCATTCAGGCCGGGACGGGCATATTCCTTGGGCAATACGCCCTTAAGGGACGGATTTTCCTTTTCAATCGCGATCATGGCCCCGTCAATCAGTTTGCCGATGTCGGATTTTTTGGCATTGGCTTGCAGATGTGACCAGCGTCCAGCCTTAGGAACCCAAAAGACGTTTTCTGCAGCGTATTCGTCGGGATCTTCGGCACCGTCGGGATAATCGGCCAAAAGTTCGGCACGTTTGGCTTCGAAATTATCGGAAATATGTTTAAGAAAAATCAGGCCGAGGGCAACGTGCTTGTAATCGGAAGGCTCCATATTGCCGCGCAATTTATCGGCGGCTTTGAAAAGTTCGGCTTCAATGCCGAGATCTGAGCCGTTGTTATCGGTTTGCTTTGCCATTTTTCTTAAAATTCCTCAATTTCGCTCACACTGCCGCTAAACGATGTTCGTTCATCATCGCCAAGAGCGAATTAAAAACTGCGAAACATTTAAAAGCGCCGCTCGCAGGTATCCACCTTTTTATCTCTTTCAAAATTTCATCTCCCGTTGAGCATGGCACCGCCATGCGAATAAGCAGGAAGCCCGTTCGGGCTGTTTGGTGGGCCCACCAAACCTATCCTGCCCCCACAACGACAGGGTAAAGTTGTGCAATCTCTGGCACAGACTGGCACAAACTGGCAATCCCCGTCAATCTTTGGCACTTTCTGGCACTCATTGGCAATGCACTGTTATTATTGATTTTTTTGATATTCCTATCCTTACGAGAACATGCCTTTTTACCCTTGCGCAGTAGTCCTCCCGTCGAGTAATCAAAAGAATCCCGATGCGCGTCTACAACCAGAGCGGAATGCGTATCATCGACAGGCAAGGGGTCGAAATGAGCGAAATCATTACCTTTAACTTCGATAACGTCGATTTGCGTGCCATCGAAATTGATGGCCATATCTGGACTGTGGGTACAGACGTCTGCAAAGCACTTGGTTACCGGGATGCAGAAAACGGTTTGCGAAATCTCGATGAAGATGAAAAGGGTACACACATTGTGAGTACCGCTGGCGGTAACCAGAATTTGCTGATTATTAACGAAAGCGGTCTCTACTCCTTGATCCTTCGAAGCAGGAAGCCGGAAGCAAAGCGCTTCAAAAAGTGGGTGACATCCGAAGTCCTGCCATCCATCCGCAAAACCGGCGCATATCATCATGCTGACACGACACTGGCAGCCCAAGGCACCGACCAGCATGAACTGATCGAAGCGCTTCGTGACAAAATCAGCCTGCTCGAAGAGAACCGTTCATTGGTTAAAGGGAAACTCACCCACGACAAGTTCAAGGGCGTTGCCCGCCAGCTTTTCGAAAAGACTGATTTCAATGACGAAACCATAGCCGAGATCCTCGCTCCGGGTATTGGCACCTACATGCCGGAATGGGTCAGCTGGCAAAGGCGATTGCATTAATCCGCCTCTATGGACCTTTGACGCTGCTCCGTCCGCTTCACCCATCACAAGAATATAACCAGAATACGAGGCTTCCTTGAGAGCTGGAATTTACGCTCGTCACTCGACTGACAAACAAGGGACGAGCTCAGAAGATCAAATCCGTCGCTGTCAGGAATTCTGCCGTTTCAAGGGATATGATGTCGTTAAGATTTATCGCGACGAGGCCCTGTCCGGAGCGCACATCGAAAATCGCCCCGGCATCAATGCCTTGCTGATCGGTGCGCTTGACGGTCGGTTCGATGTTGTCATCGCAGAAGATCTAAGCCGCATCAGTCGCGATCAGGCTGACACAGCCAATTTCTTCAAGAAAATGATCTTCCTCGGTGTCCCGATGGAAACTGTCAGCGAAGGGCTGATCAACGAGCTGCATATTGGCCTGAAAAGCACAATGAATGCTCTATATCTCAAGGATCTGGCCGAAAAAACCCACAGAGGCGTTATTGCCGCCGTCCTGCGTGGCGGCGTACCAGGCGGCAAACTCTACGGCTATGATCTCGTGCACGCACTTGATGAAGCAGGCGAGCCGATACGCGGCAAGCGAACAATCAATCCAAAACAAGCTGCAATCGTGCAGGATATCTTTGCTGCCTATGCGTCCGGTCAGAAACTCAAACATATCTGTGAAGACCTCAATCGACGCGGTATCGACGCACCAAACGGAGGCCAATGGGCCCCGACAACACTTGTCGGTTCTTTTGTCCGCCAGACCGGCCTGCTGCGACAGACGCTCTATAACGGCGCCATAACGTTCAACAAGATGCAGTATCGCAAGCATCCGGAAACCGGCAAACGTCTCTCGGTGATGCGTCCGGAAAGCGAATGGGTAACAGTGCCAATCCCCGAACTGGCTATTGTCGATGAAAACTTGTTTGCCAGCGTGCAACGTTCACTTGATCAACGTTCAGCTCGACAGCGTGAGCGTAAACTCGCCCCGAAAGTCATGACCGAGGAGGAAAAGCGTGAAATCTCGATCAATCGGTCACGAGAATGGCGGCGAAGCCAAGCCATTACCGGCAAACGCGCGAATGCGGTCTTTGGCGGCAAGCTCTATTGCGGCAAGCATGGCGAGCCGATTGTTGCGACCTATGCCCGGCACTATTCCTGCAAATCGAAAGGCTGCCCGAACCGGAGCCTCAATTATGACCAGATTATCGCGTTCGTGATTGACGCCATCAGCACCCTTGATCGCAATATGATTATGGCACATTTCGACAGCGCAGAAATTGTTCAGAAACGCACGAAACTGGAATATGAGATCGCGCAACTGAATAAGGAACTTGAGGCTGTCCGCACCGGCCTCAACAAGGTCATTGATGCCTTGGGACCAGATGCCAGGTCTCACGAAATCCGTGCATTTTTTGACGACAAGTCAGAACAGATTCATCGCTTGAAACTCGACATCTCCCGATGTGAACGGGAACTGGCCGAAACAACACTGCCCAAAAGCATCGACCGCATTGTCACTTGCCACAACAAGTTGGTCGCAAAGCTGCAAACCTGGTCACGCGATCCGGAAGCCGTCGTCCCGCTGCGCCGGATCATCGACAGACTGACCATTCACGTCATCTGGAATGAGGCTGAGGAATGCTGGGAGCAAAGCTGCGAAGTGACGTTTGACTTTGCAGCAATCATAACTGCGGACAAACGACATTCATAATAAGCCCTGCGAATCAACAGTGAGCTTCTGTTTGCCTGACAAGAACACGCCGAAAAATTCAGAGACTTGAAACACCTTAGGTTGAACATTACTGTAACCTAAGATAAAGAATCAAGATCGGACGGTCGCATGATAGAGAGCATACATTTAGCTAATGTTGGTATCTACGATGCCACCGGAACTAAACTTGAGGCACTGAAGAAGCTCAACTTTATCTTCGGCTCAAATGGATCGGGCAAGACAACAATTTCTCGTGTTATCGAGGGGCCGAGCACCTGCCAAATAGCATGGTCAGACAATATTCCTCTCGAAACCCGTGTCTATAATAAGGATTTTGTCGAAAAGCACTTCGATGCTGAAAGCAACATAAAGGGCATATACACGTTTGGAGAAAATGTTGAGGTCACAGACAAGATTAAACTTCTCAAAAGCGATGCTGATGAGATCAAGTCTAAGCTGACTGGACTGCGGAAGACTCTCTTTGGTGACGATAACGAAAGCGGAAAGAAGAAAGAACGTGAAGCGTTAGACGCTCAGCTTGTTGAGGATGTTTGGAACGCCAAGAAGAAATTTGATGACTTGGAAATGGCTTTCGCCGGTCTCAACAATAACAAGAAGAACTTCTGCGCTCGATATCTCACAGAAGCGTCAAGCAATGTCGCAACAATGAGGGATATTGCAGAGCTCCGTGAAGCTGCGACAACCGTCTTTTCAGGATCGTTAACCAAGGCGGAGCTGTTACCTCCTCCTCAAGACAGTTCGACGTTTCCAATGATGGAAGGCTCTGCAATCCTTAAGAAGAAGATTATCGGTAAAGAAGATGTGGACATTGCGGCGCTGATCGAAAAGCTAGGCAACAGCGACTGGGTTCAGCAAGGACGGCAATATTTCAGACAACTAGAAGACCAGTGCCCATTCTGCCAGCAAAAGACAAATGCTTCCTTCAAGCAGGGCCTTGAGGCGTATTTCGATGAGAATTACATCGCCGACCTCGCCGCCATTGACAAGCTACACGCTGACTATACAGGTGCTGTAAAGGAAGTTCTGAACGCTTACAACGCCGCTGAGTATATTGAATCGCCTTTTCTTGACCGCGAAGCCTTTGAGAGGGATGTCGCAACTCTTCGCCTTGCTCTGGATGGCAATATTGATCACATCGTTGCTAAGCGAAAAGAGCCCAGCGCCCCAGCAACACTCACTGATACAACCCCACTTTTCGAAGCTGTGACTACCCATATCAGCACAGCGAATAAGAAGATAAAAGCCAACAACGATACAGTCATCAACATTGCCGCACGCAAGAAGGAACTGACATCGCAAGTTTGGAAGAGGCTGCTCGAAGACACAAAGGCGATTTACGACAAGTTCAAAGCGGCCTCTGATGGGCTTGATAAAGCGATCAAATCGCTAGAAACCCAGATAGAAATCCAATCAAAGAGTCTTGCCACAAAACAGGAAGAGATAGAAGAAAACGAGCGCAAGATTACCAGCATCAAGCCAACAATTGATGCCATCAACAAGCTTTTGAAGTCATTTGGCTTTAATAACTTCCACCTCGCCGAAGGGGAGGATAGCGGGTTCTATCAGGTTAAACGAGCAGATGGAAGTGATGCGAAACGAACACTAAGTGAAGGAGAGAAGTCCTTCATCACGTTTCTATATTTCTATTCTCTGATCGATGGATCGTTCAGTGCAAGCGGCGGCATAAATGACAAGGTGGTTGTATTCGATGACCCCGTTTCGAGCCTTGATGCAGACATACTTTTCATCGTTTGTAATTTAATAAAGGTTATTGTTGCCAAAATGCGTACAGGGGAAAGCCCCATCAAGCAGGTATTTCTGCTCACGCACAACATATATTTCCACAAGGAAGTAACGTTCGATAGAAATCGTAGTGCCGACATGGCGAAGAATGATGAAACATTCTGGGTCGTAAAAAAAACGTCGCAACGCTCTGAGCTTGTATATTTTAAGGAAAACCCTATTAAGTCGAGCTATGAACTTCTCTGGCGAGAAGTCAGACAGAAACCGCCTTCTGATACTGCAATCCAGAACGTCATGCGCAGAATACTTGAACACTATTTCAAATTCTACGGCGGCATGAGACCTGAAAACATTATCGAAAAATTCGACGGTCATGACAAAATGATCTGCAGCACATTGCTGTCATGGGTGAATGACGGATCACACTTCGCGGCAGATGATTTGTATATGACCTGTGACCCAGGGCAAGTTGATCGATATCTTGCCGTATTCCAAAGAATCTTTGAGGAATCGGATCACGGAGGACACTTCAAGATGATGATGGGTGACGACTATGTCGCCCTATCGCAGCCTGCCACACCCCAGCAAGAAGCGGAAGCTACGCCTGTAGAACCGGTATCCAACTGATTGTAAAACCGTCTAGAAATAAAACCCTCGGCACCTTTCTAACCGTCAGTCATAGTATTCTGACTTGCGTATTTCTGAGCCCCTAACAATGTCAAACAGGAATACACCCGGCAAAATCCTGCCGGTTCATCACATGGACATTCCCCGGTCGATCTTCTGAAATGCACGCGGAATAGCTGTCTTGAGCCAAGACGGCAATTGGCTTGCGACTTTTCGCGTACGTCCTTTCACACGACACAAAAGCAATCTGCTGCGCTCGCGCGAATTATCAAAAATATAAACCCGATCCGCCACTCCGATAAACTCGGCAAGCCTTGTAAGGCTTCGCGGATAACGACGTTTTACATCCTCAGAGGGCACATGATGGCCTCCGGCTGCGACGCGCTGCGCGATCCTGGCAATTGACAGCGACGGATCAGGCAACCCGACATAAACAAAATTTATACCGTAGCCTTTCGATCTGGCAGTTTTCACCAGTTGCAGCTCGCGCTGCCCGGAAAGGGTCGTCTCTATGATGAACGAAGTACCACCGGAAAGATGGGCTTCCTGCTGTAAAATAGCTTCCCGCCCCGCATAAACCCTGCCACGCTCGGGAAAAAGTTTATGAATGTTATCCGGATTAACCACCGGCAAGGATTGTGGTTCTGCCGGGTTATATCGCTCGACGAGCGTACTTTTGCCCGCCCCATTCGGACCCGCAACAATCCAAAGCTGAGCCATCAGATGGCGCGAAGCACTTCAACAGTGCCATCATCATTGACAGACACGAGTTCGCAACGGCCATCGGGCCATTTCCGGACAATACTGCCTTCATGTGCGGGGTCACAATAGAATACCGGTCGTCCAGCTTCGAGATGGGCTTTTGCTGCCCGACCATCGTCATTGGCAAGCTGCTTCTCAAACTCCAGCCAGAGCTTGCGGCTATCCGCCCCTCTGGCATTCGTCACCTGCTCAAATGTGATTTCCGGCATGAGATTTCCTTGCTGCACTTTGTCTGCATGTTTGTAAGGCATGGATTCTTATACACCATTGATACGTGTTGAAAAAACGCAATATCGCACTTATCGATCCCTAGTCTCCATTTCCTTCAGGTCAGGCTCTAGCCAGAGCAATTCTCTCCTGCCAGTGAGCGATCTCGCATTCTATGAAGGCAAGCCGATTTCTCATCCCTGATTGATGCGCCAAATCAGCAGAGTGCTGGGCACGGAACTGCAATGCTGCCTCTCGCTGTTCCGGAAACATCTTTTTCATGCCGTCGCTTGTTCGCAAGTACTGCTCTTGGCGCGTTTTGAAGGCCTGTTCCAACTCGGAAAGACGCAATTTCGTCTGACGGGCCTCGTTCATCAGGGCAGCGATGGCAGCATGTGCATCCGCTATCAGTTCGTGATCTTTGTATGTAACGCCTTCTGCCAGGCGGCCAGAACAATTTGAATGCTCTATCACATCGCCAGCATCACCCATTGCCATGCTTGGCAAAACGTTGCGGACACGTTCCATAAAGATATTCTCTGCCTTGGTCGCACTCCAGGGCAACATGTAATCCGAATAGGGTTCGGCAAGATCCCCGGCGGATAACCTCACCAGCGACAGGTCAACACAATCGCGATATTCGGTTGCCTTGAGTTTCTGATCAATCTCGTGGATTTCCCCGATCACGCCTTCCGGCCATGGCCATTTCAAACCAGCCAGCAACGTGAACCGTCGCCGGATCGGCAAGACAATCTCGTCTTCAAACCGCTGCCAGACACCAAGCGCACGCATGGTATTCTTGACCGGGGTCGTGATATCGCCGGTATCAAACTCCTCAATGTCGTGGATCACAGCATAACCGGCGGTCTCTGGGGACGCCAGATCGCAAGCCTGCACGCAGTGCTGGGCAACACTGACATCACAGGCACCATTCCAGCGCCGAATGCGGGACAAGCCAGCCGCCTGATGACGAAACACCTCAAGCTGGACTTCGAACGAGACAGGAACATGATCAGAGGACGCCGTCAGCTCACGCATGACACATCTCCGATCAGCAATCCCCGACGTTCTGCAACGGGTTCAATGATGGGCATCAAGTGATGACGCGCCATATCCTGAACGCATCTGTTCCGGGCTTTCAAATCGATTGTGTTGCCATTAACAACCGCGCGGATCTGCGATAGCCAGAGACGCGGATTTCGACATCCGGGAATGTCCGCCTGTGCAACAATCTGGCTTATCTCTTGCCATTCCGGGGGATCAGAGGGGTCACAAGGATCAGGAATGGCATCCGACTTTTCCTGCTCGGAGCATTCCGTAACCAACCCATCAAGAATATCCAGCACGCCAAGCCGTGAAGGCCTTTTTCCCTGTCGTCTAACACCTTCCAATGCCTGCCGAACGGCATCAAACCCGACACGGTCAATCGCCTCATTCACACGCAAACAGGCATTGGTCAGCGTCCAGGGCTCGGCACAAAGGCGCTGCCACTCTCTTGCCAGAATCAGACATTGATCATCGACGGAAGGCAGGATGACGGCCCCCATGCCGCTTGTAGCATGGGCCTGTTCCTTCTCATCCGTGTTATCATCTTTATCCGTGTTCATATTGGAACCGGCACCACATGCCGGTTTAACACCGGAATCAGATGCCGGTTTGAGGGAACCAGATGCCGGTTTGGTTCCCAGCCCCACCAGTTGATAGGCGTTGCGGTTGCGCAGCCGTCCGGCACTCCGTACCAAACGCCGGATCAGACCAAGCTGTTCAAGTCGTTTAAGAGCCTGTCGCACCTTGCGCTCTGATAACCCGGCTTCGCAGGCGATGGTTTCAATTTTCGGAAAACAGTTCTGGCTTCGGTCATTGACGTGCGATGCCAGAACCACGGCAACGCAGATCTCCGAAGTGCTGAGATCCTCGTGATCGAATATCTCGTTCTGCACCCATTGCCAGCGGGCAACGGCAGATGTTCCGACAGGTGCGGACTGTACGGCACCCTTGCGGATTTCGGCGTATGTATAAAGGGATGTCATGTTTGGTATCGGCGGAGTTCTGCTCTCGCATTTGCACTTGACAAAGCGATCCCGTTACCTAAACTGGTTCTCAGATTTCCACACTGAGGCAGTTTAAGCCTTTTCAAAGACCCGTTGGTTGCCGCCGACGGGTTTTTTGCTGTCTAAATTCTTGAAAAGTCAGGAAAAACTAAAACTCGGAACTGCCGTCTCCTCTTTTTGAGGAGTGTCCCCGAACTTTTTCTCTTGTTTCGCGAATCCGTCGAGTCTATATCTCAAAACTCGACGGATCGGAAAGAGTGGTTGCGGGGGCAGGATTTGAACCTGCGACCTTCAGGTTATGAG
>CERC01009329.1_pt1 | contig 29733 bp, 31 predicted proteins | sample 530921 | NCBI WGS metagenome assembly CERC01 (sample SAMEA2621099, study PRJEB7988) | marine metagenome | isolation source: saline water (ENVO:00002010), including
GCGTTAGGTGAATCGACGAATGATCATCGAAGAAATTAAATTACTGCTGGATTTATTCGAGGCCAAGACTCCAGATAAAGATAGTAATAGACTCGTCTGGAAATTTTGCAACGAGAAACATCGATGGATAAAAGCGCATGGGCTTCATTCGACGCTCCGTGATAGAAATATGAAAGCAATCAAGCAGGGAGATAAGGTCAAAGAAGCACAATATTGCTTTGAGGAGGTTGTGGCTAAAACCCTCTTTAACCTTACAAGGTCATCCGCACCATTTGATCCGGATTCCCCTTATTGGGTAATAAAAAATGCACTTTCTCTAGCTAATGCTCTCGAGATACCATCGGAGAAAGTAGTTGAAATTATCACCTAACAAAGTTGTCAAATTGACAGTTTTTCCGTCGCTCCTTTTTGTGCTAGATAGCACAAACGGGCTCCTCCAAAACTGCAATTTACAACGGCGTTAAGAAGCAATATGAAAAATTTCTGTATTTACTTATTTTTGTTTACGTTATTTACCAGTTTCGGCCTGAGTGCTGAGGAAACTAAATATTCTCAAGGAAAGCTTGATAATGCGTGTACCTATCTTGGCAATTTTTGTGAAATAGCAAAGCGTAAGTGTGAACTTGATAAGGCTTCAAACCAAGATTCTTGCTTTATGGATTATGTTGGTAAAGTTCTAATGGCCCAAAGGAATACTCCGGACCCAGCAGATTTGCGTAATGAGAAATATGCACAACAAGCGTGCGAAAAATTAGGCGATGAGTGTGAATTTATACAATTGGAGTGCTTAGCAGGTGGAGGGTTGTTTAATACCTGTATTGCTATGTCTTACTTTTCAATTGAAGTCTCTAAGGAACTGTGTGGTGTGATGGGCTATAGATCATGTCTTGAGCGTGATCGCGAGTACGGCATTAAAGTAATCCATGAATTAACAATACCTAATATAGATAAGCCGATTAAGAAAACGATGTGGAAAGAATGTACTCATGCAGGAAACTACAAAGTGAAGTCTATAAAGCTTAAGCAGTTCTACTACGGGTACATGGAGAACCTTAAATATTTAAAAGAACCAATTCTTCTGAATGACAAAGATGATTATGAGCACAAGATTCAAGAAGATTATTATGATTGTATGAAAGCAGTGCTTGAGAAAGCTTCTTAACAAACCAAGCCAGTTCGCCAGCGAACTGGCAGGACAAATTAACGCGCTGCGCGCTAAAAACAAATTTGCCTCTGCTTAGGGGCGTTATGTGCTTATAGGAACTCAAATATGATATTGTCTATTTTAGGACTTATTCTGATATTTCTAGGCACTCATAACCTATCTTCTGTTAACGGTAATAGCACTGGCTGGTTGCTTTTAACGTTCGGCTTTTGTCTTCTATTTATTCAATATGTTGTATGGAGCAATAAGAAAAAGTCGTCAAGAATTAACATTAACGCTGATTACATTGATCAAGCTAGCGAACTTACAGATTATGGTAACTCTGAAGGGGACTCTGGTGGAAGCGGTGGTGATTCTGGCACATAACAAAAACATCAAAAGTCGCCCTTCGGGCTTGGACCGTCGCTGCGCTCCGGGCCTTTATGTTAGGCGTTGGTTTCGGGAGCAACTACTTCATCCGACTTTCAGTTGACATTGAATTGTTCTTCTAGCAGGATAAAAGCATGAATCTAAATCTTACGCAAAATACATCTCGAATTATCATCATTCCATAGGAATGGTGGGAATTTTGATGCGTCTGTAATTTATCAAACCCACCCCATAGAGGTGGGTTTTCTGTTTCTGCCTCATGGGAGTAATTTACATAAAGGAGGCAGTATGAAAAAAATAGCAGTTTTTGGTAAGCCCGGGAGCGGTAAATCTACTTTAAGCAAAGCGTTAGCGTTGGCAACTGGTATACAGTTACACCAGCTAGATTCGATAGTGTACAAAAAGAATGGGGAACTGGTAGAGCGGAGTTCATTCGATGAAGCACATGAGCGTATCTTACTCGTCTGGAAATTGGATTGTTGATGGGTTTGGACCAATAGACTCATTTCACCAGCGTTTGGAAGCAGCTGATACATTGGTTTACGTTGATCTGCCATACATAACAAGCTATTGGTTTGTGACAAAGAGACTTCTAAAAGGACTTTTCGTCAAACCTGAAGGTTGGCCTGAGGGTAGTTCGGTACTAAAAGGTACTTTTGAGAGCTATAAAGTTTTACGGTTATGCCCAAAATTCTGGAATGATGACTTCACTGCCAGATTAGAAGCAATGTCAGATAAAAAGTCATTATACATTGTTAAGTCAGTCTCTGAGCTAAATAACTTTGTATGCCGGAATCTCAAGTAAATGCATATAACAATCCAAGGCAGTGGGAAATATTTTGCTTCGCTACGCTCAAAACGCAAAATATTCCCCTGCTTGGGGCGTTATATTTAAACCCCATAGGAGAAACAATGGTAACTAAAGAGGAGTTGGTTAATTTCTTCGAAAAAGATTTTCCACAGGCTAATTTCATTATTGAAAGTATTGGTGAAAAATCTGCAACAATTAAGAAAAAGATAAATCAAAAACATTTAAGGCCTGGCGGAACTGTCTCTGGGCCAGTACTCATGGAAATAGCAGATCTAGCTTTGTATGTTACTATTTTAAATGAAATTGGACTCGTAGCACTTGCGGTCACTACAAATTTAAACATTAATTTTCTCCGAAAGCCATCCTCTGAAAAAGATATAATAGCAAAATGTAATTTAATAAAAGTTGGTAGAACGTTAATTATTGGAGAGGTGTCAATTTATTCAGAGGGTTTTATTGAACCTGTAGCGCATGCAGTTGGGACCTATGCTATACCAACTACCAACAAAATATAACAAGTTACATCATCGGAAAATGAACTTCACCCCATAAAACGGACACCTCAATTTAACGAGGAGTCCAGAAATGCCAAAGTACACCCAGCCAAGAAAAACATGGCAATACAGTAATGAATTCAAAGCTAAGGCGGTCCAATTAACCTACTTAGATGATGTAAAAGTTAAAGATGTCGCAGCAACCTTAGATATCCATCCATTTATGTTATCGCGATGGAGAAAAGAACTTCGAGAAGGACTAAAGGGGTCAAGGACTAAAGGGGTCAAAAAGCCCTTTAACGATTACATATCTCCGAACAAAAAAGGCTTAAAGATAAAATCGGAAAAATCTGTAACAAAGCTCGAGCCTAGGGAGCAGTTCACTATGCTGATAATTGCAATTCAATCAGTGCAAATAACTGCAATAAATGAATTGCCGGAACATAAAAGGTCATAGTGCAATTAATGCATAACAAAGTCCTGTTGTTGGAATCACTGGCTTTGCAAAGCGCAGCGTTACCTAATTAAATTTTATGGATCAACATCGAAGGTTTTATGCGCTGCTTAGAATTTATAAAGTTCAATGATATAGAGCCAATAGCATTTTTGCCTTTATTGAATAAACAGACGACGAGAGAGCATTTAATTGATCATCAGTTGTTTGATGCTGGTAGCGTAAAGGAATGGGTGAAGGGCAAGATTGATATAGATTCTTCTGCGGGCTGCAGAGTTAGAGCTATTACCGTTGATAAGCAACTGGCGGGCTGGTGCGGCATACAGTATGAAGAAGGGAAATACGAGATAGCGGTTGTTATCGAGGATAGTTTCTGGGGAATCGGAAAATCAGTATTTTTTGAAATGATGACTTGGGCTAAAGAGCTTGGCCATCGCACTGTTTATATACATTTTTTTCATACACGACCTGAATATAAGTTCCTAAGGAAAATAGCTAAACATGTGTATCAGAGCGAGCTTCTGGGAAGTCAGTTCACAACTTACGAATTAGAGGTGCGTTAGGTGTACTGCAGGATGAATGATCCTGAATCCATTTTGGTAGCTGAGAATTACGTTACTTAGAGCTAAAACCTTCCAGAAAACCAGCAAGTTTTAAATTAGCTTTGCCTGACCTTTATGTTGGGTGTTATGTGAAACCAAGGACCGGAGTATGAAAAAGCTTTTAATCATTATGTTAATTGGCGCTGGTATTTATCAGTGGTCAGTTGGAAAAACTAACGCAGTAATCGCGCCTGAAAATCAAGTTCAACTTGTAAATAGCAACGCTAATAATGAAATTCAAAGTGCCTATCAAAATAGACGTAGTAACGTCCAGCTGAAAGGTAACGGAACGGTAATTAAGATTTTACGTGATGACAATGAAGGTTCTCGCCACCAAAAGTTCATTTTGAGGCTATCTTCAGGTCAAACTTTACTTATTGCACACAATATTGATTTGGCTCCCAGAATTAACTCTATATCAGATGGGGATAGTGTTCAGTTTTATGGTGAGTATGAATGGAATGATAAAGGCGGTGTAATTCACTGGACGCACCATGACCCAAGTGGTCGTCATGTTGGTGGCTGGTTAAAGCACAATGGTAGAACGTATCAGTAGCTTTATTAATCCATTTATCTTGAGTATAGGGTCCTTACAGGTGCTGAGTTCATGACAGTAAAGTAAGACTGGTTCGCTATTTGCTTATATAACGAGGAGGCTATATGAAAATTAATAAAAGCAGCCACTCAAAGCGCATTGCGTTAGTACTCTAAGTATTAAGCAAACAAAGGTGATTCAGTGAAAATCTATGGCGATGTTCAATCTGGAAACTGCTATAAAATAAAGTTACTTGTTTCTTTGCTTGATATCGAGCATGAATGGATTCATGTAGATATTCTCAATAGTGAAACTCACACATCGAAATTTCTAGCGAAAAACCCTAACGCCAAAATTCCTGTTTTGGAGCTGAATGATGGGCGATGTCTATCTGAATCAAATGCAATCTTGAATTACTTGGCAGCAGGCACAGACCTTCTGTCAGATGATCCCTATGAATATTCTAAAATTCAGCAATGGCAGTTTTTTGAACAATACAGCCATGAGCCGTTCATTGCGGTAGCGAGATTCATTGCAAAGTATCTAGGTCTACCTGATGAGCGTAGGGCAGAGTATGAGTCAAAGCAGGAAGGTGGTCATAAAGCTCTTCAGGTGATGGAGCGGCAGTTACAACAAACTGCTTATTTGGCTGGGGATCAATTAAGCACAGCAGATATTTCTTTGTATGGTTATACCCATGTTGCGGCTGAGGGCGGATTCGATTTAAGTGAATACCCTGCAATCCTGCAATGGATTGATTGTATTCAGTCACACCCCAGATATATAAGCATGAATTAATCGCTTGTGTAATAAGAATATCAACCCGATTTAGTGCAGCGAGCTTTCCGGTTGCACCAGCGTTAGGCAATCCTCTACTTAATTTCTGTACTTACTTAGGAACATATTATGAAAGAAAGTCCTAGAGTCCCATTACCACCATTTACATTTGAGACAGCGACTAAGAAAGTACGCATGGCTGAAGATGGTTGGAATTCGAAAGATCCAGTTAAAGTCTCGCAGGCTTATACAGTCGATAGTGTATGGCGTAATCGGTCTGAGTTTATTTCGGGTCGAGATGCCATCGTTGATTTTTTAACGAAGAAATGGGAGAAGGAAATTCAGTACCGTCTTATAAAAGAGTTGTGGGCGTATACAGAAAATAGGATTGCTGTACGCTTTGCTTATGAATGGAAAGATGCGGAAGGTAATTGGTTTCGTTCATATGGCAATGAAAATTGGGAATTTAATGAAGATGGTTATATGCAAAAACGGATTGCTAGTATCAATGATCTACCGATACTAGAGAAAGATAGAAAGTTTCTATGGGAGTCAGGTCGTCGTCCAGATGAATATCCTAGCCTTTCTGAATTAGGCTTATAAAAGGCCTAATTGAGGTGCTTTAAAGGGAATAGAAATAGTGAATTATGGCTACAAGTTTTCCCCACTATTTTTATCCGTATAGAATGGGGTTGGCTTGAGAGTCACGGGCTTCACTGCCGGTATTTTAAATTGGCTAGTGCCGTGGCTTCCTCCGTTAAAGAGTAGTTTTAATGTGTCATTTACGCTGGATGAAAGCCTCTCCTTAAAAGTCTAATTCTCTAAACCCAGTCGAATATTCATTACTCGCTCGTTACTACATTGAGTCGCGCATTATCTGCGATTATCATGCACTGGAATTTATGTTTATAAATGAGGTTTCAGATGGTGCTGTTCTGGCCGATCCAGCAAGAGCTTGATTGTATTAATGATAGTGGCTGCATTCTTGGGAAGATAAAGTTTGATGTATTTAAAGATGAATACATCTTCTGTCCAGGTAGCGAATCTGTCGTATTGTCTGATTCAGAGCAAGCCAGTATTGATGAAAGGATGTCAGGCCTTGCTTCGGGTAAGTATTTAATCCCTATGCAAGATGATGATTGATTTATAGTGGGGTGGCTTCCTGCGAAAACTCTATACAACAAAAAAGGCTGATGGATTAATCATCAGCCTTTTCTTTTTAGGTCTCTATTGCAAGCTTAACGATTAAGCTTTACGAAACTGCAACACACTAAAAATCAACGCTACGCAGGTAAGGACAACCGAGAATGCCATGAGCCCTTCGGCCATGGTGATGCCAAACAGTAGCTCCGGTGTATAGCCGCATGGCTCCCACGGTTCGAACATATGTGGAAACCACTCATCGAGTGCAAACCAGCTAGGTAGGCCGCTGTCCATGCTGCAGCTATCGATGATCCAGCCTTTTTCCACTGCGAGGGTCTGCCATGAACGTTCGGTTAATCCTATTGCGACCCCTAGTGTAAGAAGGTGGTTGGCTTTTGTCGCTATCGGACATTTTTTAAATACTAAGCCCAATATTGCGATTAAGATAAGAGCCATTACCCAGATGCGGATATGAATACAGAGTACGCAAGGGCCGTAATCTAAGCCGTATTGGAAGAAAAGTGCCACGCCTTCCATAGCAACGCCGATGACGATAAGGCTTAGCCAGTACCACGATGAGCGGCTAAGGCAGGTAAGTTTGTCGAGCATCTAGAATATCTCCCAAGTAAAATTCTTTATATCAGATACATTTATGACGCGATGGTTCCTGTAGATGGAAAAAAACCGAGCACTTAGGCTCGGTTTTTTGTAAAGCAGTGGGTTTAAGCGTTCAGCGCTTTACTGATACGGCCCAGTGCGTCTTCTAATACTTCCATGCTCGTAGCAAATGATAGGCGCATATTACCCGGAGCGCCGAAGGCTGAACCTGGTACAAGTGCAACACCGGCTTCATTCAATAGAAACTCAGCTAATGCGATATCGTCTTCAAAGCGGTCATCGTTGTCGATCACTTCTTGGAAGCTTGGGAATGCATAAAAAGTACCGTCAGCTGGGATGCAGCTCACGCCTTTAATATCGTTTAGTGTAGATACGACATATTCATGACGTGCTTTAAACGCTACAACCATCTCTGCAACGCACTCTTGAGAGCCTTCAAGTGCGGCTTGTGCAGCAACTTGTGCAATAGAGGTTGGGTTTGATGTGCTTTGTGATTGGATCTTTTTCATTGCGCCAATCAACGCTAAAGGACCCGCTGCGTAACCGATACGCCAGCCTGTCATAGAGTAGGCTTTAGATACGCCATTCAATACGATTGTGCGGTCATATAGCTCAGGGCATGCGTTTAAGATATTTACGAAAGGCTCGTCATTAAAACGAATATGTTCGTACATATCATCTGTCGCAACCATCACTTTAGGGTGCTTAAGCAATACATCAGCAAGTGCTTTTAGTTCATCCAGCGTGTATGCCACACCTGTTGGGTTGGATGGGCTATTTAAAACAACTAAACGAGTATTATCTGTAATGGCTGCTTCCAGTTGTTCGGCAGTCATTTTGAAACGTTGTTCTTGCGTGGTTGTTACGATAACCGGTGTTGCGTCGGCCATAATCACCATGTCAGGGTAAGATACCCAATAAGGTGCAGGCACGATCACTTCATCACCTTTGTCCAATAGGGCAAGGGATAGGTTGAAGAAACTCTGTTTACCACCGCAAGAAACTAGAATTTGTTTAGCATCATATTCAAGACCGTTATCGTTCTTGAACTTGTTAATAATCGCGTTCTTTAGGGCAGGCGTGCCGTCTACAGCGGTGTATTTTGTGAAACCTTCATTTAACGCCTGGATGGCAGCCTGTTTGATATGATCTGGCGTATCAAAATCTGGCTCACCAGCACCCAGGCCAATAATGTTCTTACCTGCCGCGCGCAGTTCAGCTGCACGGTTTGTAACCGCTAGCGTTGGTGAAGGTTTGATGTTGTTGACGCGGTCTGAAAGTTGAACGTTCAAGCCTAAGATCCTCAATAAACATTACCCGAGTATGAACTGCCCAATGACAGGTTCTTTTCTAGGGTAGCGACATTAATCAGCAGAAATACGCTGCGCATTATTTAACAGGGTATTTCCAAACCCGCTAATAATACAGCAAAGGATAGCTAGCATGAATCCTGTTTTGACTAAAAAACACCTTTTTAGATCAATATATTGTACATAAATCCCTTAAAGGAAACTTTATTGCCTTGCTTAATAGCGATGAGAGAGGGAATTAAACAATTAAAACGCTTTTTGCTGAGATATAATGCTGGGTTTTCCCATTGCTAATGGTTTCTGTATGAAAGAACGTTTTAAAGTCCATTCCAAATTTGAGCCTGCAGGCGATCAGCCCAGTGCGATTAAGAGTCTTGTGGATGGAATCGAGTCAGGTTTAGCGTCGCAAACCCTGTTGGGTGTTACTGGGTCTGGTAAAACGTTTACAGTGGCTAATGTTGTCGCACAAGTTCAGCGTCCGACTATTGTGATGGTGCATAACAAAACCTTAGCGGCTCAGCTTTATGGGGAGTTTAAAGAGTTCTTTCCTGATAACGCAGTTGAATACTTCGTTTCTTACTATGATTACTATCAACCGGAAGCCTATGTGCCTTCTTCTGATACATTTATCGATAAAGATGCCTCGGTGAATGATCATATAGAGCAGATGCGTTTGTCGGCGACCAAAGCGCTTTTAGAGCGTGATGATGCGATTATTGTCGCAACGGTATCGGCTATTTATGGTTTGGGTGATCCTAAGTCTTATCTGGGAATGATGCTGCATATTGATCGTGGCGATATTATTGATCAGCGCGCTATTCTGCGTCGTTTAGCTGAGTTGCAATACACCCGTAATGATATTGAGCTGCATCGTGGTACTTACCGTGTGCGCGGTGATGTAATTGATGTATTTCCAGCTGAATCTGAGAAGGAAGCGATCCGTATACAGTTGTTTGATGAAGAGATTGAAGAGATAAGTTACTTTGATCCTCTAACAGGTGAAGTCTTGCGGCGTGTGCCGCGCGCGACCATTTATCCTAAATCTCATTATGTGACCCCGCGCGATACATTATTAGCGGCAGTTGAAAAAATTAAGGATGAGTTACGCGAACGTTTAGAGCAGTTACGTGATAACCAAAAACTGGTGGAAGCCCAACGATTAGAGCAACGAACGCTTTATGATATGGAGATGATCATGGAGTTGGGGTATTGCTCGGGTATCGAGAACTACTCCCGCTATCTATCTAACCGCGATCCGGGCGCTGCCCCGCCGACTTTATTTGATTACCTACCGGATAATGCACTTTTAGTGTTGGATGAGTCTCATGTGACGGTTCCGCAAATCGGTGCGATGTATCGTGGTGACCGTTCAAGGAAGGAAACCTTGGTTGAGTACGGCTTCCGTTTACCCTCTGCCTTAGATAACCGTCCGATGAAATTTGAGGAGTGGGAGCAGGAATCTCCACAGATGATTTTTGTGTCTGCGACGCCAAGTAAATATGAAGCAGCTAATCAACAAGCTGTAGTCGAACAGCTAGTGCGTCCGACGGGATTGATCGATCCAGAGGTTGAGGTAAGGCCTGCGTCTACTCAGGTAGATGATCTGTTGTCAGAGATCCGCAAAGTTGTTGCAGATAATGAGCGCGTCATTGTAACGGTTCTGACGAAGCGGATGGCTGAAGACTTAACCGAATATTTAGCTGAACATGATGTCAGAGTGCGTTATCTGCATTCCGATATTGATACAGTTGAGCGTGTTGAAATTATTAGAGACCTGCGTATTGGTGAGTTTGATGTATTAGTCGGGATTAACTTACTGCGTGAAGGTATCGATATGCCTGAAGTGTCATTGGTGACTATTTTAGATGCTGATAAAGAGGGCTTCCTCCGCTCTGAAACGTCAATGATTCAGACGATTGGGCGTGCTGCGCGAAATGTCAGAGGCCGAGCGATTCTTTATGCCGATCGTATTACGGGCTCAATGCAGCGCGCAATGGATGAAACGCAACGTCGTAGAGACAAGCAGATAGCGTTCAACGAAGAGCATGGGATTGTACCGAAGAGTATCACTAAATCAGTGGCGGATATCTTGGAAGGGGCAAGCACTATCCCAGGTCGGAAGGCGACGAGAGCTGCGAAGAAAGTGGCGGAAGAAGCAGGTGACTATCAAGTTGATCCATCTACTATGTCACCTAAAGAGCTGTCTAAAGCGATGACGAAGCTTGAAGATAAAATGTATGAAGCGGCGAAAAACTTGGAGTTTGAGCTGGCTGGACGTTACCGGGATGAGCTACAAGCGCTGAAACAACATACTTTTGTGAGCTAGACTACACTCGTAAGTGGCTTATTCGTTCAGAAATAATCTAATTTTAATAGCATGTGGCCGTATTAAGGGCAGGGAAGGCGTATTAATGAATAAAGTACTGGTTATTCTGTTTTTATCCATGATTGGCAGTACTTGTGTTAGTGCTGCTGAATCAGCCGCTTCAGTGATCTTAAGCGTCGGCAAAAACACTGCACAGCTGCCTGACCAAGAGCTACGTTCGTTAAAGCGTAAATCACTGATCTTTCAGCAAGACTTAGTTTCAACCGGTAGCAATGGTCGTTTGCAGTTAAGGTTTACGGATAACTCACGTGTTTCCCTTCGTCCTGATACTCTTTTTAAAGTTGATGAGTATCAATATCAGAAAAATGACCCATCTAAAGGTAAATCAGTTTATCGGTTACTTAAAGGTGGTTTACGCACTATTACAGGTGCAATTAGCGATGGGGATGTGGATAACTATCAAATTCAAACACCTATAGCGACTATTGGGGTTCGTGGAACCCACTATAGCTTGTTTTATTGTGATACAGCGTGTCATGAAGCAACACGCTCTCGCATTGGTCTATATGGCTATGTGTTGGAAGGTGAAATTGTTGTAGGTAATGATGAAGGTTCGGCATCGGTTCGGGCGGGGCATTACTTCTTTTTAGGCGGTAGTGGGAGCAGCCTTCAAATACAAGAAACGCCTTTTGATTTGTTTGAACAGTTAAAAGATTTAGGCCCTAATTTAATGGCTGGCCCTCAGGGAAATAGCATTCCTGCAATGGATGTTAATAGTCGCTCTGTTATTAGAATTATTCCAGATCCTATTTCCTCACCAGATCCTGATCCTATTCCGCCTCCAGGCATTCCCGGCTATCCGTAATAGTCTGTTTTAGGTCAGTGTTATCTTATATATTCGTATAAAACATAAGGGTTTAAGATAGAACTCCTTTATAAAGGCTGTTAGTGTTCAAATTTATCATAATGATATGAACGGAGTGATAGGTGTTCAGAAGATTATCTGAGTGTCTGGTAGTAAGTTTGCTGTGGTTGCCGCTAAGTGCGTCTGCAAGTGTAATCAATGAGCTTTCTGTCCTGGTTGAACAAGGTAAGTCAAAACAAGCTTATCAATTATCCCTCGAACATATAGAAGCGTTTGAAGGTGATCCCGCATTTGATCTTCAGTATGGTACAGCGGCTATAGATAGCGGTGAGGTGAGCGAAGGTATTTTTGCATTAGAACGTGTTCTTTTTTTTGAACCGAATAATGCTATTGCGACACTAGAGTTAGCCCGAGGCTATTACTTGCTGGGTCAATACGAGAAAGCGGAACTACTGTTTAAACAGGTTCAGCGTTTAGATCCCCCAATTATTGTACAAAATCGCATTCAGCAATATCTCTCACTTATTGATAACAAAACCAGTATCCCTCCGACTAAATTTACTAACTTTATTGAGCTGTGGGCTGGTTATGATAGTAACATCAATTCAGGTCCAGGTGATCAGACGACTGTCGTAACGTTAAGCGATAATGCTTTAGGGCGATCAGATCCTTATCAGCAGTTACGCGTTGGCGCGAATATCGATCATGCCTATCGCGCTGATAGATCTTTGATGTTTGGCATGAATGCTGATCTGCGTTATTACGAATCTGAAGATGAACAGAATTATAGGAATATTAGCTTTAATGCCGGCCATCTTTGGAAAAATGATACTGAACAGTATTTATTAAATTTTGTACTGCAAAACTACAATTTAGATAATGACGATTACCGAACACTCTCAGGTATTAATGGTGTTTGGAGTAAACAGCTGAGTAATAATAGTTTAATGAAACTTTTTGCTGGGGCGAATAGTTTGAGCTACGACACCCAAGCATGGAAAGATGCAAAGCAGATTAATGTCGGGGCTAATTATTTGTTAGCCGGTGAAGGTAGCTGGAGCCCTCTCTATTTTGCAGGAGCTTTTGTCGGGGTTGAAGACCCTGAAACACCCGGGATTTTGGCTGATGGGCAAGTTGATAGAGTTTTTTTCGGGGGTAACCTAGGTGTCCAATTAACTCCTTTTAAAGATCTAAATATAACGCCAGCACTGACTTATCAAGTGAGTAAGTATGCAGGTGTAGATTGGATATATAACATTAAAAGGAAAGATGATTTTGCGATGTTTAATCTTAATCTTGAATGGGTTTTAAAACCTTCTTGGACGCTGTTAGCGAATTATAGTTTCACTAAAGCGGGCTCCAATATAGAGCTTTACGATTATGATCGTGAGCAGGTGATGTTGGGTATGCGGTATAATTTCAAATGAGGTATCTAGTGATGAAACAGTTTATATGGGCCTCAATATTAGTCATTTTTTCTGCGCAATCTTTTGCTGATGCTAAAAGTGTTGGAACGGTTATTCTAAGCTTTGGGCAAAATGTTGCGGTATCCAGTGGCGGTGATCAGCGACAGTTAAAACGTCAGTCAGATATCTATGCAGAAGATCTTTTAATTACCAGTAGTAAAGGGCGATTACAGGTTCGTTTCACTGATGGCTCTCGCTTGTCATTAAAGCCTGATACTGAGTTTAAAATAGCCGAATACCAGTTTGAAGATGCTAAACCTGATGATGGTAAGGCGATCTATAAATTACTCAAAGGTGGAATGCGTACTATTTCAGGACAGATTGGTAAAGTCGATAAAGAGGATTATCAACTGGATGCGGTTGTCGCCACAATTGGTATCCGCGGTACTGATTTTAGTGTGAATAAAGTGGGTGATAAGATCACTGGTTCTGTTAGCAATGGACGAATTAATGTCGCAGCTAAGCAGGGCGGAAATCGAGATGTAGCGAAGGGTAAATCATTTTCTTTAGCCGGTCCTAAAGGTTCTGTAAGCGTATTCAGCACGCCTACTGCTGAGCAAAGTGGTTCAGAAAGTGATGAGACTTCCGAGGAAGAGGGTGCTGAGGAAGAAAGCACTGAGGAAAAAAGCACTGAGGGTGATCAAGGTACTGAAACTGAGGCTACTGAAAGTGAAGCGGCGGCAGATGAAACATCCGAAGGTACTCAGAGCGATACAACTGATACTACAGGCTCTTCTAACGAGAATTCAACTGAGAGCTCACTATCGTTAGATACAACAACGACTACTACTGGAGATGGAACTGCTGCTGTAGGGGATTTACCAGCGTCCTCACCTACCACGCAAGGCTCTCAAAGCTCTCAAGGTGTTATATTTGCTGCGCCAGATCCTACAGGGAATGGTTCACCCGCGCCTACGGGAAGTTTTGTTGCATTAGCCTTTTCTCAAAATGAACCTGATAAAGGTTTTGTTGCAAGCTCAGGGCGTGTAGAGGTTGATGGGCAGTCTGCAATTACTGTTGATGGATCAATGGGTACCGGAGATTTATTGACAGGACTGGTATATATCGATCAGAACAGTTCATCCTCAGATGCTTGTTCTCCGTGTATTATGTCAGGCCCTTCGAGTGTGGCTTCAGTGCTAGATAACTCAAATAAATCCTTGGGTGGTACAGATGTGACTTGGGGGCGCTGGGCTTCAGGTTATACGATTGTTGAAAATGGTGTGGAGACAGAAACCGCAGGTAGTTTTCATTTTATGTATGCGGATAGTTTAACGCCTAACTCTGTAATCACGGCTAAATCAGGTGATTATGTTTATCGTTTGGAATCTACCGCAGGTGGATATACAAGCCCTGAGATTGAAACTGGTGCTACAGGTACACTCAATGATTTTGTTGGTGGTGGCGGAACTGGTGGGCACCTTTATAGCGGTACTTACTTCCGAGTTGATTTTGATACCCAGCAGTTAGTAGAGATAGGGATTGAAGCAAATGTAGCTGGGGGCTCTTATACATTGCGGGAAGACCCTAGTGCGAATCTGTCTTTAAGTAACGTACTAAATGGTAATGATGTAAAAATCTCAGGTACATGTACTGGCGGTAGCTGTAGTGGGGGTACCACTGATTTATCCGGTAAAATGTCAATTGATTTTGTTGGGGCAGCTGCTGAAGGAGCTGTAACTAGTTATGGTGCGTCGGGTACTAATGCATCAACGGGTACCACAGCGACTATTACCGGGACTATTCTGTTGGAAGGAACACCTTCACCATAGCTATTGCGAGAAGCAGGAGGGTGGTTATTCGTTAAGGTGAAGGATGTCATTATGATGTAAACGGTCGATTTGCCACTCGGGTAACAGCTGTCGACATTGCTGCATAATTGTATCTTCAAAGCCTGGTTTTAGATGAGTAATCATTATCCTCGCGGGGTGTGTCAATAATCCCAACTGTTGCTTGAGATGGCTGGGTGTTAAATGTCCACTTAAGCGAGCAAGCTCGTCGACTTCATCTGTAAAAGAAACATCGATTATCAGTAGATCGGGTTTGCTTTGATTTAGAATCGGCCAAAGGCCATCGTTTAAACCGGAATCACCACTGAAAGCGAAAGATGATGTACCGTCTGATACAAGATATCCAACCGTTGGGGTTGGATGCTCAGCAGGTAAAACTTGAATTGTTTTATTCTGTAAAGTTAAAGAATCGCCCACATTAACGGTATGTAAGTGGATGATTGGCCTGCCTTCAGGTAAGCAGGTGTAATCAGGCCAGATAGTCCAGTTGAAAATGTGCTGTTCCAAAGCTTCAATTACATCAGGTAGTGCGTATATGTGGATCGGTTCTTTATGTTGGTCGTAGATCGTTGCCAGCATTAATGGTAGGCCGATAATATGGTCGATATGGGCATGAGTAATGACAACATCTCGAATAGCGAGCATCCGGTCCATGGTTAAGAGCTCAATGCCTGTTCCGGCATCGACTAATAACGAGTCATCGACCAAAAAAGTTGTTGTTTTAAGGCCTTGGCCAATGCCGCCGCTACAACCTAAAATATCTATTTTCACTTTCAACCTCAAACGTGGCTTTCTAAAATCAGTACGACACCCACAATTCTATTATGGTAGTTAGGCATGACAAAAGCGATAGAAAAGGACACACAGCAATTTTATTCACGCTTAACTAAAGTACTTAGCAAAATATATCAGGCTAAAAGCTTCGAAGATGCTTACCCATTAGTGGAAAAAACGCTACTGACCCTTTTTAATGCTCAGCGTGTCACCGTATATCAACGTAATCGTTCGAGCAAGGATATAGTGTCTCGTTTTAAAACGGGAAAGGATCTGCAAGAGATTCGTGTTCCTATTACCGCTTCCTCAATAGCGGGTTATGTTGCTTTGAGTAAACAAGCGATAGCGATTAAAGATGTCAGTGATCAAAGTGAATTGAAAGCTATTCATCCAGCGTTGCGGTTTAATTCCTCTTTTGAAAAAGATATTGAGTTTACCAGCCGTTCAATGTTGGTTTTGCCGATCCTCTATCAAGATGTGCTTTTAGGTGTTTTGCAGATTATTAATCGTCGCGACGGTAAACCATTTTCTGCGATCGATTTAAAACGTAGTAAACAGTTTTCAGAGCTGTTAGGTCAGAAGTTTCGTTATGACTTTGGGTGTACTGAACATCCTTTTGAGTATCTTCTGGCACAAGGATTACTAGAAGAGAAGGTTTTTAAACAGCTAGAGGAAAAAGCCGATTCAAGGACCCCTTTAACCCGTTTGCTACGTGACAGTGCTCGTTTAACCAGTCAGCAGATAGGGCAGTCACTTGAATGTTTTTATCAGGTTCCTTTTATTGGTTATAACCCGGAAAAATACTTTCTTCATCCATTGTGTGAAAAGGTTAATAAAGCCTATCTAAAAAACAGCAATATCGTTCTACTTTCAGAACAGGGTAGTAATACGGCTTTTATCTTAATTGATGATCCAAATGATACTAAGCGTTTAATCGAAATAAAAAATGTTGTTGGTCAGAATGATGCACAGATATGTGTAGGTTTGTTGGATGATATTCATCAATATCTCGGTGTTGTTGCCTCTTCCGGTGCGACTGAAGGCGCTAACCTTAGCAGTATTTTAGATGAACTTGATGAGAGCCCAGACCTAGAAGTTGATGAGGGCTCAAGTGACACAGAAGAGGTTTCGGAAGAGGATTCTACGGTTGTTCGCTTAGTTAACCGAGTGCTGCTAGACGCTAAGCGGTTACGTGCATCAGATATACATATTGAGCCGGGCAAAGGAAAGGTGTCTACCAGCGTCAGGATGCGTATTGATGGCGTTTGTCAGGAGATTATTCAAGTGCCTGCAACCCATGCAAAAGCGACGGTATCACGTATTAAGATAATGTCTCGCTTGGATATTGCTGAAAAGCGTTTACCTCAAGATGGCAAATTTGCAGTTAGATTACAGGGACAGCCATTAGAGGTACGAGTCGCGACAATACCGACAGTAAATGGTGAAGGTGTTGTGATGCGTTTGCTGCAAAGCGGTGATCCCGTCTCTTATGATGAACTTAATCTTTCAGCTAGAAATTCTGCGGGTTTAAAAGAGTTATTGGATCATCCTCATGGAATTCTTTTGGTTGTAGGGCCTACTGGTTCTGGTAAAACTACGACGTTGCATGCTTTATTAGCGACTTTAAATACGCCAGAAAGAAAAATATGGACGGCTGAAGATCCGGTAGAGATTACTCAGCCAGGTTTGCAGCAGGTGCAGATTCAACCGAAAACCGGTTTTACGTTTGAGGCGGCCTTGAGAGCTTTTTTACGTGCCGACCCAGATATTATTCTTATTGGTGAGATGCGTGATAAAGAAACGGCCCATGCGGCGGTAGAAGCCTCTTTAACTGGTCATTTAGTACTTTCAACATTGCACACCAATTCCGCCCCTGAAACCATTACGCGCCTTTTAGATTTGGGCATAGACCCCGTTAGCTTTTCAGATGCGTTGCTTGGGGTATTAGCGCAAAGGTTGGTTCGAACTTTATGTCCAAGCTGCCGTAAACCCTATAAAGCATCGGCTAAAGATATTGAGTATTTAAATCGTCGTTACGGTGAGCATTGCGCTGAACTGAAGATGGGTGAGAAAGTTAAGTTATACAAAGCTGTGGGTTGTGATGAATGCAATCATACAGGATATCGCGGGCGTACAGGTATCCATGAGTTGCTTGTATCTACGCCTCTCATGGCTGAGAAAATTAACCAGGGTGCCTCCATCGGTGATATTCGTATTCAAGCTGAAAAAGATAACATGCGTACTCTGCTTCAGGATGGGATTTTAAAGATCCTTAAGGGAGATATTGATCTTGAGCAATTACGACGGGTCATAGCGGAGTAAGTTATGCAGCAGCGCTGGATTCGCACGCTTTTAGGTTTTTTACTCACGTTTCTAATGATCATTCCTGTTGTGACGGGCAATCGGTTTGAGTTGCTCGAACGGTTTGAATATGACCTTTATGACGTGCGGTTGCGGCAGTTTTTATCAGCTGAGAAAGATCCTCGCATTGTTATTGTAGATGTTGATGAAAAGAGTTTGGCCGCTGAAGGGCGCTGGCCATGGAATCGAGTTAAATTGGCAGAGATGCTAGATCAGCTATTTGATAATTATGGTGCTGCAATTGTTGGTTTTGATATGGTGTTTTCGGAAGCGGATCAAAGTGTCGACCTCCAACAAGTGAAGAGTTTATTGAAGCAGCGTGAGGCTGATAAAAGTATTGAAACTCTACTCTCTTCTTTGAATTCAGATCAGCGTTTTGCTCAAGCTATCACCGATAGGCCGGTGGTATTGGGCTATCTCTTTGATCGAAGTCTTAAACGGTTACAAATTGGCCACCCAGGTTCACCGGTTATTGCTGAAGATCCCATTCTATCGCACTTGCCAATTCCGGAAGCTAATGGCGTTATTTCAAGTTTAAATGAGATTCAGAGCGTCAGTGTTTGGAATGGTTTTTTTGATAATCCGATGGTTGATTCTGATGGGGTTTATAGGCGAGTCCCGATTTTACAGCGTTATCAAAATGAGTATTACCCCTCCTTAGCGCTGTCTATGATGCTTGCGCTGTTCGGTGAGCAAGAGGTGGTCCCCATAGTTGAGAGTGATGCCACCAACGAACGTAATGCATTGGTAGCTGTTGATGTAGCAGGGATGCAGATTCCTGTAGATCAATATGGTGCGGTTTTGGTTCCTTATCGTGGTCCACAAGGTAGCTTTCCTTATATCTCCGCAACTGATGTCATCCGAGGTGTTGCTGATCCCGCTGTCTTAGAGGGGGCTATTGTCCTTGTCGGAACAAGTGCCGCGGGATTGCTGGATTTAAGGGTTACGCCCATGAGTAACCGTTATTCTGGGGTAGAGGTACATGCAAATATTATCTCAGGGATGCTTGATGAGCGTATTCAGCATCAGCCGGATTACACCTTAGGCGTTGAATTAGTTCAGCTTGTTTTGAGCGGTTTAATACTTTCTTTATTGATTCCTAGGGTATCAGTTTTAGCCTCAACTCTTGTAACTTTAGCCATCAGCGCTTTATTAGTTGCACTCAATTTATACGCTTGGCACGAGATGCTGTGGGTGATCCCTATCGGTTATACCTTAGTGCTTATTTCCGTTTTGTACCTTTTCCAGCAAACCACAGGCTATTTCTTTGAGACTCGAAACATTGCGCAGTTAGCGAATCAATTTGGGCAATATATACCGCCGGAAGTGGTTGAGGAGTTAAGCCAGCAGGATCAGTCTGTGCAGTTATCAGGTGAAAGCAGGGAGATGAGTGTTTTCTTCTCGGATGTTCGTGGTTTTACGAGTTTATCTGAACAGTTAACCCCCCAGCAGTTAACACGATTAATGAATATTTACCTGACAGGCATGACCAAGATAATCCATGAGCAACGTGGAACTGTAGATAAATATATTGGTGATGCGGTGATGGCATTTTGGGGAGCACCACTGAAGGATCAAGATCATGCTCGTCATGCGCTAGAGGCGGCCCTTAAAATGCTTACCGTAATGCCAGAGCTTAATGAGCAACTAAAGCAGGAGGGGTTACCGCCTGTGAAAGTGGGTATGGGTATCAATAGCGGCGCGATGAATGTAGGTAACATGGGTTCGTCATTCCGTATGGCTTACACAGTGATGGGCGATGCGGTTAACTTGGCATCAAGGTTGGAAGGACTAACGAAATATTATGGTACGCCTTTGCTTGTGAGCGGGGAAGTTGTTACTGATGTGCCGGATTATCTTTATCGCTTGCTGGATCGGGTTCGGGTTAAAGGACGTCATGAGGCCGTGGATATCTATGAGCCTTGGGGATTGCTGGAAACTGCTGCAAAAGAAGACAAAGAGTCAGTGGCTCTCTTTGAAAGAGGAGTTGAAGCCTACTTGAAACAGTCTTGGAATGAAGCTGAGCAGCTGTTCAGGGCTTATCTAACGATCTATGAAGAAGATGTAATGGCTAATATCTATCTTCAACGTATAGCTGAATTTAAAGAAACCCCACCAGCGGAAAACTGGCAGGGCGTGTATAGTCATACGAGTAAATAATGTTTTTACTATTAAATACTTAAGCTTAATTCAGCCCCGGTAAAGTAGTGATGTCGAACTCATCAATCTGCCTTGGAGTCATATGAGTTTGTGCATAATTAAGGTAAGTACCGCTCTCGACAAACAGCCTGAATAGATCTGAATCTAAGTGGTTATCTTCTACCATGCGGCCTAGGATTGTCATCGCTTGCGAAAGCAACATGCCCTTTTTATAAGGGCGGTCAGGAGAGGTAAGCGCTTCAAAGATATCTGCAATGCACATAATTCGTGCACGTGTTGATAGATCCTCTGCTTTTAATCCTCTCGGATACCCGCTTCCATCCATGTGCTCGTGATGATTGCATGCAATCTCAGGAACTTGTTGTAATTGTTTTGGATAGTTAAGAGATTCAAGCATGTCGATGGAGACTTTAATATGATCTCGCATAACCTGACGTTCATCTTCAGTCAGAGTGCCTTTACGGATGCATAGATTATCGACTTCATCCTTAGTGAGTAGCTGGCGTAAATTATTCTCAGCATCAATCCAGCTAGTTTCGGCAATACTTATGATTCGCGCAGTATCCTCATCAGACATAAACTCCGAGCCGGTATTTGAACGGCGAATAAAGTCAAAATCATTATCCAGTTGTCGCTGTTGCTCCGTCAGATGCTCGTGGGCTTGTTTTTGATGTTCGTTGTTTTGTAAAGCGTATTGCTTTAAATATTCAATTTCTAAATGCTGTTTGTATTCGCGAAACCGGGATTCGACAAGGTCAATTCGATCATACATCGTGTGCAGTTTAGTGGCCTTGTCGATGATGTATTCTGGGGTCGTAATCTTTCCGCAGTCATGTAGCCATGCGGCAATTTTTAGTTCATACATATCAAGGTCGTTAAAGTGCATATCCGCAAATTTACCTTGATCTGTCTTGTTTACTGCTCCAGCAAGTAGCATGGCAATTTCAGGTACTTGTTCGCAGTGCTTCCCTGTCACTGGTGACTTATGGTCAATTGCTCTACCTATGAGTTTGATAAAGGACTCAAAAAGTAAGCGTTGAGCGTCGATTAAACGTCTTTTAGTGAGCACCGCAGCGGCTAATGATGCTAAAGATTCCACTAAATGCTGCTGGGTTTCAGGGAAGGTAATGATCTCGCCATCAGCATCAATAGCATTAATCAGCTGTAGAACCCCGATGATCTCACCTTCATGATCTTGTAGTGGTACACATAGAAATGACTTTGATTGATAGCTGAGTTGCTTATCAAAGTTTCGAGTGCCAGAAAAATCATAATCTGTGCAGCTATAAGCATCAGGAATATTGATCGTTTCGCGCTGTACAAATGTTTGTACCACGACGAGTTTTGATGCTTGTTGCTGGGAATTGAATAGTTGAATAGGTGGAAGGTCACGAGGTTTTCGGTGAATACCTAATGATCTGTTATGAAGGATCGTAAATGCTAATTCATTTTCGTTCTCTTCATTTAGTGTGTAAAGGGTGCCACCATCAGCATTGGTTAAATACATACAGCCTAGAATAATACGGTCTAACAGTTTCGTGTGATCTTTTTCACTAGTCAATGCGCCAGTAAGGTCTGCAAGCTGTTTTACGATCTCTTGAGTGTCTAAATGGCTCATAGTTATTCCAATTGAACGATATATATTTAAGTGTAAATGTGGCGTTGAAGCATGTCAGTGTCAAGGTATTCAGCTTTTTAATATACAAATATTAGATTAGCCTGCTGAATAAAGAGCCTTCAGGTGGAAATGGGGTACATTTTAATACCATTATCATCGAGGCACCGAGTTCCACTAAGAATAAAGCTGGAGAATGAGATCCATAGATGTACCACATCAAGAAAGGTGACCAATGGCGCTTTGGCATGAAAGCGCGTATTGATGCTAATGTTAAAATGGACTTAACACATAGTTTTACTATCACTTCAGCCAATGTGCATTATATTAATAAAGAGCTAATCAACATTGAATGCACGAAAGCCAGTATCAGGGCGAAAGTAAATCATCTCTTCAGGGGGCATTATATGCCGGTTTGATTTTACTAAAGTCAGATACCAAGTCTGGATAAGAATGATAACAAGTTAGCTATGCTCTTCGTTCTGGCAAATATTGTGCGAGTGAATCATATGATGAGGGCTTAGAATAAGTCCGTCTTTAACTGGGTAAAACACCTTTTAAGTAGCGAAACTCCGTCCAGGCAGCTTAAGTGTCTAAAAAACGGGAGCTGAAAGCTCCCTATTCGTTGTAAGTGCTTCGATCGAAGGTTTAAAGTTTGATTGAAACTTCGACCTTTTTAAGTAGCTTAGGTCCCATTCCTTTGATTTTAAGCAGCTCATCAAATGACTTATATGGTCTTGCATCAACTATAGCTTTAGCGACTTTCTTAGGTAGGTTTTTTACAGATTCGAGCTCTTCTATCGCGGCGCTATTGATTGAAATTTTTACGGTTTTCTTTACTTTAATTTTCTTTTTGTTTTTTTCGCTGGTCTTGTTTTTTTTGGCCTCTTTTAACTTATTTGATGTCTTTTGGAGTTGTTTTACTGCTTGCTCGTCAGTTACAGCACTATCCAGCTTCGCATCCTGAGTTGCATCTGTATTCGCTGCAGGTTTCTCAGAGTTTTCTTTTTCTACATGATTAATTGATTGCCCAATATCATCAGAGACCTTTTCTGGGTAGGCTGAGGGACTTTCATTAACTGTGAAGTCTACAGAGATTACATTATTAACTTCTCTGATAACCATTGGCTGGGAAACGGTGTACGGAATAGGGAAATTTACATAGTCCTTAGTGATATAATTGGCCCCGTCCCATTCACGCAACATAAGCGTCATATGCCATGTACCAGCAGTAGGTTCACTAAAGGGAAGTTGGTATGTGTTATTGGTCAATTCATAACCATCTTGTAGCTGCGTTAGATGAGTATAAGTAACTAGCTGACCACTGAAACCTTCCCCTTTATATGGTGTTTCTATTGCCCATAATTCTAAACTAAGAGATCCACTGAAACCAAATAGGTTTCGGTTATTCGTAATCTTATCAACGGAAATATAAATTTGATCATTCAGAACATTAAGACCACAACCATCTAAAGACAGTTCTTTATTAAATTCTGTAAGGAGTGCTTCAGGTAATGACATCAGTTCAATCTCTTCTGATTATTAGGCGAGCTGATTTTAACCTGCTTAATTTCGAAACTAAATGTTATTTTTATAAAAAAGTAAAATACATTTTTAATATCAGATGTTTATATTTTTAACCATCTCCAATCTAGAAAGGCGTCCCAAATTGGTGCAAGGAAATGTTTTAATTTGCACCATGTTGAAGCAATTAATCAGTGATATTTAATTATTACAATGTATTTACTTGATATAAATAGTTTTTTTGATTGAGCTAATGCTTGCAGTCTATAAGCATTAAATAATTGCCTGAATACTTTTAAGGAAATAAACGAATGAGCATGATTCATTTTGTTGGTGGTGAAAAAGGTGGCGTTGGTAAGTCTGTTCTTTCACGGACGCTGTCACAATTTTTTTAGACAATAACATAGCCTATATAGGCTTGGATGCAGACCAGTCTCACCCTACTCTTACCCGCTATTACGATGGTTTTACAAGTGCCATTAATCTCGACTTATTTGAAAGTATTGATCAAATAATGGAAGTAGCGCTAGAACAAGATCTTCATGTGCTGATTGATCTACCTGCTCAAAGCCAACGTTTTCTAGATCGTTGGATAGAAGAGAATGATGTTCTGGCCCTTTGTAATGAAACGGATGTAAAACTAGTTTATTGGTACACCGTTGATGGCGGACCAGACTCAGTCAATCTGCTAGACAAGTTTCTAGCTAAATATAACCCGCAGTTAAATTGTGTCGTAGTGAAAAATCAGGGCTATGGAAGCGACTTTAGCGGAATTGAGAAGTTAGCTCATTTTAATCATGACCCATTACAAACATCTGTTCTTCGACAAATATTCCTACCTGCTCTACATGATTCAACTATGAGCAAGATCAACAAACTAGGATTGAGCTTTTGGGCTGCAATTAATGCAAAAGAGAAAGACTCCAAGCACTTAGAGTTAATGGAAAGGCAGCGCAGTAGAGTATGGCTGAAAAAGAGCTACGCAGCGATTGATGGAGCCTTGGAAGGCTTAATAACCCACGATATAAGCTAATCAGGTATACCGTTGCGATTCTGAAAATAATATCCTAGAGGGCAACGGTATTTTTTAATAACTTTGTGATAATTGGTAGAACCTATGCAAATATTTTATTAAAATAATAGTGCCTACATAATATTGTTCACTTTCTTCCCCGCTTAATCTTATAAACTCCTTACAATAACTTTACAGATTGCTTCGTCTAATTCTAAGTTATTTATTATGGAATCAAGATAATTCATATATTAGTGATTTTTACGCATTTAAATACATAAAATGCTCTGTAATGGTGCTCTTTTTTAAAGCCACGATTTATTATCTTAATTTCATGTTTATTTTTAGTTGTTCACGTACAATAAGATAGTAAGCGTTGTTTAGCTTTACCGCGTTAATATCAAAGTGTCATTTTATAGGTCTAGAATTCAACACCTAAATCTAGGCCTCTTACACCTTTAATATTTGGTGTTATTTCAATAGGCCTGCTATCTACATAGGACTTTTATGCAAAACCTAACAGCTATCGGTGAAAACCTTGTTTCCGATATTTCCTCTCGATACGGCTTAAGCAGAGATGCAGTGATTCACATGCTCGTTTCCGTTAATAATGGTGGTGGCTCTATGGCGCAGTTTAATTGTCCTGAATTAGGTGGTTCAGGGCAATGGATGTGCGGTGGTATGACCATGGTTGGAGACATGTTTAACTACGGCCTCAAAGCAACCGTTGATAATTTGTGCAACGAGTTAGCGGCGGTGCTTGCCAACAATCAAGTTTTCCCAGTCATTCCAGCGGGAACACCTGGTAGTAGTCAGTGGTGGCCGCAGGAGCTAGGCGTTCCTTATAGTAGTGGCTCACAAAACTCTATTCGTTACGCTATATTTCCAAATCGCCTTGCCGTTGAATCCAGCAGCCATGTATCGGTATATGACACACTAGATCATAATATTGGTGGTGTCAGTCAACAGCAAGGCAACAACACGTCTCTTACATTCAGCAGTCAGTACGGAACGATTGAAGTTAGTAATTTACCGATAGTGTCCGGTTCTGGATTGCCCCAGCAGCCCCACACCAACTTTGCGACTCCAATAGAAAATGCTCTGCCACCCAATGTTCCAGAGTATAGCCAGCAAGAGAGTTACTCTTCTGGACAGCAAAACACAGCATCTAATATTCAGCCTGTTGTTATTTCAGCAGGAAATCAGCCTGATTTGAACGAAACACTTGAGCTGATTGGGAAGTTATCTCAACTACGAGATGCAGGTGCGTTGACTGATGATGAATTCAACAGTAAAAAATCCGATCTATTGAGCCGAATCTGAAAGCAGTAATTATATACTCGCTAGCTTCCCCCCATAAATAAAGCGGCTACAGCGTATAATTGTTATTTTTGATGTCTGAGAGTATTCATCACCGTTAAGGAAGGTGCTTTGACAGTGCGAGCTGAAAGATGCCTTTTAGCTTAGATAATGGATTGTTATTGAGTACGCCCTTTTGTTCTTTTTCGGTTAAAGATTGTGTTATTAACTGTTTTATAGGGTCAATGTTATTCGCTAGTCGCAAGGTTGCTTTACGTGCTAGTTTTGCTGCGAGTGTTTCATTGGTAAATAAACCCACAACCATATTAGTGCCGTGATAGATAACTCGGGTGGTACGCATAAGTTCCGTTTCATAAGCTTTTAATAGAGCGTCACTCGCAATATCTTCATTCTCTAAGATTGCCTGGGCTATCTTTTTTGATAGAGAAGCTTGGCCTTTTAATCCTAGATTAAAGCCATGTGCGGTGACTGGATGCATACCGACTGCAGCGTCTCCCACTAAGGCGAATCGGCGACTAACAAATTGATTGGCATGTACCGCAACGAGAGGGTAAACATGTCTTTTGCCAATAAGTTTCATATCTCCAAGAAGTCCATCTAGCTGTTCTTCGATATTTTGATTAAATTCACTTTCATCCATATTGGCAAAGCGTTGAGCATCGCGGCTATTTACGGTGATAACGATGGAGGAGCGATTGCCGTTCATGGGTAAAATAGCGGTAGTACGTCCGTAGTGAAAACACTCAAAAGCTGTTTTTTTATGGGAATGTTGGTGTTCCATACGGCAAACAATTGCGCAACGTGAAAAGTCCTTCATTGTGGCTGAGAGCCCCATTTTTCTGCGCATCTCAGAAAAGCGTGTATCTGCAGCAACAATCAATTTAGCTTCTAATTTCTCTCCATTGCTTAAAGTAACCGATCCTCCTCCATCGTCGGTGTGAACTTCTTCAACGACCGTTTCTGTGCGTATTTCTATTTGAGGGTGTGAGGTGAGCTCTTCATAGTAGGCTTGACGTATCTTGTGGTTTGGAACGAGGTAACCTAATGCGTCTAGATCATGGTTTTGATTATCAAAATCAAGGCTGTAGCTAGAGCTTCCATCGAAAATCTTGGCGCTTTCAATAGGGGATATATCCTCATTAGGTAAGCGTTGCCAAGCCCCGCATTTCTTCATGATTTCAACTGATTGATGGGTAAGCGCAATCTCGCGGCCATCTTCAGGTGGTGTTGCAAGCGTTTCTTCTGAGGAACGCTCCACAACAACAACGTTGATCGGCAGATCGGCTAGTGAGCGTGCCAAGCTTAAACCCGCAGGGCCGGCACCAATGATTAAAACGTCATAGGGTTTACGCACAACTGTCACCTCGTTAATAGAATTTTGCGATACTGTACCTGTTTTTTCTTGGTTTTTACTGGATATAAATCAAGAAATGCTTCACTGTTCCGCATCTTTAAATGCGCCGTTTTAGGGTGTTTTACCCATGAGAATAGTCGATGCAGCCGCAAGCAGACCCTTTTATAGTACCGATCTGTCATGAGCAGATAGAGGTGCTTTACCAAGACGAGTCTCTACTGTTAATTAATAAACCAAGTGGTTTGTTAAGCTTGTCAGGTAAGCACCCATTGAATATTGATTCTGTTCATTATCGTTTAGTGAAAGAGTACCCAACCGCCACGCTCCTGCATCGTTTAGATTTTGGTACATCAGGTGTGATGCTGGTGGCGTTGAATAAAGCAGTGAATTCGGCATTGACGAAACAGTTTCAAGCTCAAAGTATTAGAAAAACCTATACGGCTATACTTCATGGGCACTTACCTAAGGAAAGTGGGATCATTGATGCACCTATTGCTAAAGGTGATTTTCCGCTACAGATTATTTCAAAAGAGAAAGGTAAGCAGGCGCTAACTCACTATGAGGTATTAGCGTTTGATGAAGCGGAGACAGAGGAGGGTGAGCTTGAATTAACAACTCGAGTGTTATTTAGCCCTAGATCAGGGCGTACTCACCAGCTTCGTATTCATAGCCAATTTATCGGGCATCCGATCTTAGGCTGTGATCTTTATGCTTCGGATGACGCTTTTTTTATGGCTCAGCGTTTGATGTTGCATGCCACAAGCTTAACCTTTACGCACCCAGTTAGCGGTGAACGAATTAATTTTGTGGTGCCTTGTCCGTTTTAATTAGAATTGATCCACTTGAGGCGCTTTAAGAGACAGTGAAGAGTTAGCGGCTGTCATTATTTTAAACAACCATTGATGTGATTTTTTTATGAGTAATCGCTATAGCAAAGAAAGTTTAAGCGAAATCGAACGTGTGACCTTAGGGCATTATGAATCGAATGCAGCGTCTTTTTGGCAAGGTACTCGTGATCATGATGTTAGCCAGAATATTGATGCTTTATTAAGTGCATTACCACAACGAAAAGGGCTGGATATTTTGGATTTTGGTTGTGGTCCTGGGCGGGATCTTCATTATTTTAAAGCCTTAGGTCATTTCCCCACAGGCCTCGATGGAAGTGAGACTTTCTGTGAGATGGCTCGATTACATAGTGGCTGTCCTGTGTTGAATCAGTCGTTTTGTCATCTCGATTTAGGGGAAGCGTGCTTTGATGGGATTTTTGCTAATGCATCTATGTTTCACGTTCCTAGTCAGATACTCGGTGAGGTTTTGTCTAAATGCTATCTTGCGTTGAAACCAAATGGGATCTTGTTTACTTCAAACCCTAGAGGGGCGGCGGAAGGGTGGAATGGTGAGCGTTTTGGTCACTATATGGAGTTAGAGGTAACCGCTCAATATTTAGAAGATGCAGGTTTTCGCATTCTTGATCATTATTATCGTCCAGCAGGTTTACCTTGTGCGCAGCAGCCATGGTTGGCTATTGTCAGCCAGCGCTGAGGTGTCGGTCTTGTCTAACTCTTTTCTCTAATTGATAGTTTTCTTTTAAACACCCGACGAAACCGTTGTCGTAATAACTAATGATTTATTAAATGAGAGCAACGACCAACGAAGAAGGGGGGATCGTTGATCGTTTCTCTCGTAAAAAATTGCTGCGGGCAGGATCTCAAAAACAGTGAGATTCCGTAATAAGGGATTGTGCATATAGCCAGAGTATTGCTGCGTGGTCTGCTGAGGGGGGCGAGAGGTGAGGGTGCCTGTCAGGCAGGTTTCTAGTGGTGTAGGATAAGGTCTATTATTTAGGTGATGATAATAGGGTGTAGCATTATGCATAAAATCATAATTCTCGATGATGAAAAAATGATGTTAAGCAGCTTAGAGCGTCGTTTTAAGTCTGAGTCCTCGGTGTATGAGCCTGTGTGCTTTACTTCAGTAAAAGAGGCGTTAGCAGAACTTGAGTTAGGTGATTGCTATGCCTTTGTAACCGATGTGAAGATGCCAGTATTAACGGGAGACCAAGTTGTTACTTATATTAGTAAGAAGTTTCCAGAGCAACCCTGCTTGGTTATTACTGGGCAAGCTGAAAAAGTAGAAATACAGCGAATTGTTCAAGCGGGCAACGTGCGCAGTATCTTATTGAAACCTTTGGATTTTGATAAGTTGGTTGAAGCCTTGGATAAGATTAATGCAGTAGATGAACCACCTACAGAGGCTTAGCTGGGATTGGGATGTCGTCTACTTTAGCATTGTCCGAGATTAGAATTGCTGCCGTTGTACTCGCAGGCGGGCAAGGGCTTAGGATGGGTAATCTAGATAAAGGTCTAGTCTGCTTTGACGGCGAGCCGATGATCTCCTGGACGCTTAAGTGTTTAGACCCTTCTATCGAGAAGATACTGATAAACTGCAATCGTAATTTTGATCTATACCAAGATTATGGCTATGAGTTAGTACAAGATGAGTTGGACGATTTTCAAGGTCCTCTAGCAGGTATCTATGCTGCAATGGCTAAATTAGATACTAAGTACACGCATCTGTTAGTGTTGCCTTGTGATACGCCGTTAATAGATCAAAAATTACTAGAACGCCTAGTTTCTGCCGTATCAGGTGATCGATTAGCTATTCATGTTCTTCAAACGAATGAGCAGCCACAGTTTTTGCATGCCGTCATTCCAATGGTTTATCAGCATAACCTTCTACAGTGGCTGTCTGGCGGAGAGCGTGCTGTCTATAAGTGGTATAAATCATTACCTTTAAAGTATGTTGAAGTTCCTGCTGTTTTTAATAAAACGCTGAAAAATATCAACGCCAAGGATGATCTCGCATAGCACCAGGTCATCTTCTTTTAA